>SL_8KL_010_SEDDRAFT_10000052_pt1 | contig 82636 bp, 79 predicted proteins | sample SodLakKL_010_SED_4_FD_11160 | JGI IMG/M metagenome (IMG submission 11160)
ATTCAGNTCCTGCACTTGATAACGGGTTTGGGGAAGCTAAAACTACCGCTGAACTGAAAACCCTGGTCACTTTTTCCGGCGCAGGATGGTCAATCGACGGTGAAGATGGTTCCTATCCGGTTTTACTGTGGCAGTTAGATGCCGTTAATGGCAATAATGGTATGGTACTGTTTGGGGTAAATGGAGCCCCCGAAGAGCCACCTATCTGGTATATGCAAGGTGACTCAGATTTTGTTCCGGGCCCAGAACCCGATCCGGACCCAGGTCCAGTCACTGATCCGGACCCAGATCCAGTCACTGATCCAGACCCGATTTCACCGTTCACAGGACTTGGCACCTTGAGTCCCATGATCTTCCCTGATGCTCCNGCTTTGCCGGTCAGCTTTCCGGGTGATTTTGTTCCCGGACCGGCAGCTAAGGCCCTTGTCTATCCCCTGGCAGACGGAACCGCTCCGATTGTTAGCGCAGATTTTGTTAGCGGGGGCACTGCCCTGGATCTTGCTAAAGCTATTTCTCTTTACCTGGAACTCCTTCAGGATTTTGAAGAGAACGCTGAAAGCATGTCCGAAGCGGAATATGCCGTAACAGTGATCGAGCTGGCCGTTGCCTGGGCAGGTATCCAAGCGCTTGAGGCCAGNCTNTCNAGTGAANGAGAAACCGGCTTTGATCTCTCGGCCCTGGTAGAAGCATACGAAAACGCGCTGCAGCAGCTAAGCGATTACGGCAACCACCTCAGTGAAGAACAGCTAACAGCTGTTAATTCAGTCCTTGACGCTGTAGCCGAGGCGATTGAAACGCTGGGGGCTAATTAACCAGGTAAAACTGTTCAAACATATTATCCAAACATAAACTGCCCTCTTGACCGTTAGGAAATAGATGTTTGGCAGATCAGGATAGGGGCGGCCGTCAGGCCGCCCCTATTCAAATCAGAAGGTAAACCTTTTGGCACTTGGAGGTTCGTCAAAATGAACCAGCTTGCTAATATCATACACTAAAGCTAACAAAGCCAAACTCGATCAAGTATTTGTTGATTGAGCAACTATTAAGGATTAAACTATTGACTTATATTGAGCAGCCTTTACTTTAGTTAGCTTATTCCAAGCTCTTATGTTCTTTTATCTTAGGTTTAACCTATCCCCTATAGCTCAACCAGATTTGTTATGCCTGATACGAATTTTCCAGTCACACCAAGCTCTCGGGCTACAGCAGATATCTTCCGGTTACCTTCTTTCACCAAGCGTACTGCTTCCCTTTTGAACTCCGGTGGATATGGAGGTTTCGTATTCGGCATTGGTGAACATCTCCTCTCTAAAAGTAATCCAAGTATAAAGGTGTCCACCAAACCGGTTCAAGTCCGAAATAACTGCAAGTATAGCCAGTGCAAGAATGGGGATAGATGTTAAAATCTTAGTCTTTATCACTTCTCTTTATAAGTCACTTCTCTTTATAAAATGGATTACTGGTGTTCGCCAGCCATCTTACCCACCAGGTGCTGAGGAACAAAATAACCGGCGGTCAGAATCAAAACCACTGCCGCAACCGCACCAATCGAGCTTATTTGAATGGCCCTGCTTAAGCCTACATAATTGGAGATAAAACCGGTCAGGTACGGTCCAAGGCTGTAGATTACAGTGTAGGTTGTACAAAATAGACCAAACCCTGCGCCCTGGTATTTGGGTGGCATAACACGCAGGACATATGAATTGATCAGGGTATTTGTATTCAGACAAGCTGCACCAAGTAAAGCCAGTATGGCCAGGATCTGCCAGTGCCCTATTATTAAGGGCAGGCCGATAAAAAGGCCGATACTCAAGGTCAGGTTAAAAAACATGATTAAGTTGTTGCCAAAACGATCGGCCAGCCATCCCGTGCCGACTTTCGCTGCCAGACCGGCCACGGCGACAATAATAAACATTTGATTGGCCACATCATAGCTATATCCGCGTTCTTCGACCAGGAAAGTTGGAATAAACGAGTTGATCCCGGTCCAGGAAAGCGCTCCCAGGCCGCCGACAAATGTGCTCCAGATAATAAAGCGCCTGATCATTGGATCACGAAAAATAACTGCTGATGTTTTTACATCCCTAAAAAAATTTGCTACCGCAGCTTTTGATACCTGCCGGTTCACATGTTCTTTCCGGTGCTTTACATTATTAATTCCGCTTTTTGCTGCATATTCGTCCTCAAACCGGCCTGAACGTTGGCGTTCACGATAAAAGAATATTGTTACGATCGCAAGCAGTAAACCGGAGACAACGAAAAGCAGCTGCCAGTTCAGAAAAATGACAAATACGGTTACCAGGGCCGGTGAAATTATAGCGGCAATCATACCAAACGATTCAAAAGCGGCAGTGGCAGTTGCTGCCTGCTCTCTTGAAGCGATAATTACAGCCAGGGTATAACCGGCTGTTACGTAAATACCGCTGCTTACCCCAAGTACAAAGGTCATCACCGCCAGCAGCTGGTAGCTGGGAGATAAAGCCACTCCTAAAAAAGAAACAGCCATGGCCATGCTGCCCAAAAGAACAGTTTTGGTGCAACCTACCTGGTCAGCAATAATTCCCGATGGAAAACGGGCCAGGGCATAGCCAAAAAACACCAGGGTGACCAGCAAACCTGCCTGGGCATTATCGATCAGGTAAGCTTCCCGCAGGGGCAAAAGCAGGGGCGGAAACAAATTTTTTGTTAGAGCCTGGAAAAAAAATATACCGGCGTTTAGCATAAATACCGAACCGGTTATCAGCCCAAGCAGTTTTTTTCTGTTGTTAGGCTCTTTATTGATCATAATCTCTGCAGCCTCCTGCTACGGGACAATAACAAAAATTGTTTTCAAAGAAACCGGTTACAGTTTAACAAGTCGTCTTTGCTCCACAACTAGTTCTCTGGATAAAACCGTTATTTCGCACTGGTTTTATTTGCAAATAAACAATTGCTTTCACCTATTGTTTCTGTCCCAAAACAATTCCTTCCTTACGGGCTGTGATCCAGCCGAGGAAAAACAAGATGGCCGCAGCTGCCAGCCAGGTGACGACGGTAAGGGCTAACAGGTCGGTGCCGTGGCGAACCCCGATACCAACCAGGGCCCAGACAAACACGGCGGCATAGATATAATCCTGGCGCAGGTAAAAGACGGCCAGGGCAAGCAAAGCTGCTATAATGATCATCAGCATAGTGAAAAACACGCCACCTGCACCGGTACCCAGCCAGTTTATACTGTAAAGCCATACATTAAAATTGACAATCGTCGCGGCCGTAAGCCAGGCCACATAAAGACTAAAGGGGAATTTAACCAGCAAACGATCATATACATTTTTTTCAGTAGTAACCGCGCCAAGGCGAAGATAAATTATTACCAGGGAAGCCAGGAAAAGAATAATAACAATAAACGACCAGCCCACATACTGGTAATGCCAGAGGAAAAGCCAGAGAACGTTAAAAATACTGCTTACGGCAAACAAAATGCCGACCGCTTTAACTGACGGCTTTTCCCTGTAACCGGGCAAAGCCTGGTAAACAATAAAAGCAATCAGGGAAAGATAGATCAATCCCCAAATTGAAAAAACATAAGGCGCCGGAGTAATCAAAACCGGGTTTTCTGCAGACAGTTCCTGTTGGGTCATGTTGTTAAAGGGCAAAGCATTGGACAGGTAATTCATCAATAAAACAACAGCCAATGCCCCGATGTTAATATAAGCCCTGATATCGCTTCTGATCATAAGTACCACTTTCCTTTCGAAGTAATAAAATTTATTTGTAATTTGCCAGTGTTATTAGCTAAAAACAGACCGGTCATATTCTGACCGGTGCGTTGCAAAACCGGAGAGTTGAAAAGTAATCATCTATAGTTTCCGCGCGGCGTATTAACTGCACGGAACCGTCTTCCTTAAGCAGCAGTTCCGCCGCACGAAGTTTGCCGTTATAGTTGAAACCCATGGCATAACCATGCGCGCCGGCATCGTGGATAACCAAAAGGTCGCCCGGCTCAATTTCCGGCAGAGGCCGATCGATGGCAAACTTATCGATATTTTCGCATAGTGAACCGGTAACATCGTAGGTATGATCCCGGGGCATCTCTTCCTTGCCCGCGACGGTTATATGATGATAAGCGCCGTAGATACCAGGGCGCATCAGGTCGGCCATACAGGCATCGAGGCCGGCATAATCTTTGTATTTTCTTGTCACCTGGCGCACCCTGCTGACCAGGAAACCGTACGGGCCGGTAATCATCCGGCCGCACTCAAAAACTATTTTTACAGGATTAAGCCCCTCTTCAACAATTACGCGGTTGTAAAGCTCGCACATGGCCCTGGAGACTGCATTTAAATCGACAGCCTGATCTTCAGGGCGGTATGGAATACCAACCCCGCCGCCCATATTAATCAATTCGACTTTAATACCTGTTTTCTGCTTTATCTTCACCGCCAATTCAAAAAGCATCCGGGCCGTTTCAGCAAAGTAATTATTTTCCAGCTCATTGGAGGCCACCATGGCATGCAGGCCAAAACGTTTGGCCCCTTTATCCCGGGCCAGGCGATAAGCATCAATAATCTGATCCCGGGGCACCCCGTACTTGGCTTCCTGCGGCTGACCGATCAAAACATTTCCACTGCGTAAGTCGCCCGGATTATAACGAAACGAAATCATCTCCGGTATACCGGCGATCTGCTCGAGAGTACTGACATGGCTGATGTCATCGAGATTGATTACAGCGCCAAGGCGGGCCGCTTCTTTAAATTCCACCGGCGGAGTATCATTGGAGGTAAACATGATTTCTTCGCCTTTGAAACCGACCTTTTCAGCAAGTAAAAGCTCGGGCATTGAACTGCAATCAACTCCAAAACCTTCTTCTTTCAGGACGCTCATGATAACCGGGTTAGGACAGGCTTTCACGGCAAAGTAATTTTTAAAACCGGGCGCCCAGTCATAGGCCTTATAAAACAGGCGGGCATTTTCCCGGATTGCCTTTTCATCATAAAGATAAAAGGGGGTGGGATATTCAGTCGCTATTTTATCGAGTTCATTTTTGGTCAGAGGAATACTTTTTTTGCTCATTGGCGCCTCCGTCATTATAATTATAACTTCAGGCCGGCCTGGATGCTTTGGACCGCTTCTGTAATAGAGCTGCGATGCCCGAAAGCGCTCAACCTGAAATAACCTTCTCCCGAAGGGCCGAAACCTGAGCCCGGGGTGCCAACTACCTGTGCTTCGTATAACAACTTGTCAAAAAATTCCCAGGAGGTCATCTTCCCGGGGGTTTTTAACCAAAGGTAAGGGGCGTTGACTCCTCCATAAAAAGTCAGTCCCACGGATTTAAGTCCTTCACTGATAATGCGGGCATTTTCCATGTAATAGCTAATTAGCTCAGCACACTCTTCCAAACCCTTAGCGGAAAGAACAGCCAGACCGCCGTGTTGGGCAATATTCGAAGCTCCGTTAAAAAATGTGGTCTGCCGGCGGAACCAAAGACGGTGGACTTCTTCCGGTTCACTGTCGGCGACAACAAGCGCTTTAGGCACAACCGACCAACCCAGGCGCACGCCGGTAAAACCCGCCAGTTTGGAAAAACTGTTTATCTCGATAGCGCACTCTTTAGCCCCGTCAACTTCATAAATTGAACGCGGCAAACCAGGATCGGAAATGAATTCAGCATAGGCAGCGTCAAAAATCAGCACGGCCTGATGTTCACGGGCATAATCTACAAATTTTTGCAGTTCCCTGTGAGTGGCCACCGCCCCGGTCGGGTTGTTCGGACTGCACAGGTAGACAAGATCAACATGTTCAGCAGGAGGATCAGGTATAAAATTGTTTTCCCGGTTACAAACCATGTAAACCAATCCCGCGTAATTGCCACGCTGTGGATCAAAAGCCCCCGTCCGGCCGGCGACAACGTTGGTATCAACATAAACTGGATAGGCCGGATCCTGAACCGCAACCCGGTTATCGGTGCTGAAAATCGACTGTATGTTTCCCGCATCAGGCTTTGCCCCGTCGCTGATAAAAAATTCATCAGGATCGAGTGATACTCCCCGGTTAGCGTAGAAACGAGCCAGTTCAGTGCGCAATGCTTCTTCGCCCTGTTCATCTCCGTATCCACTATACGTTTCTATATTTGCCAGCCGGTCAGTTCCTTCACGAAGCCCTTCCACAACAGTCGGAGTAAGCGGTTCGGTGGTATTGCCGATACCCAGGCGGTGTACTTTTTTATCCGGGTTATCCCGCTGAAAAAGGTTTATTCGCCGGCCGATTTCAGGAAACAGGTAACCGGCGCTTAACTTCCGGTAATTATGGTTAATTTTTGCCACCTAAGGTATTCACTCCTTTTGACCTTTTTCAGTTGCATCCGGTAGATCCAACCCGGCTAATGCTTCCTGAATAGCGGCATAATTTTCTTCACTGGAAATAGAACACATCGGCAGGCGGAAAGATTCGAGACACCACCCCTTCATGGCCATAGCTGTTTTAATGGGGATTGGGTTAGTTTCAATAAAAGTGGCTTTGAACAGAGGCATCAACTGGTTCTCCAACTCCCTGGCCCGCTTCAGATTGCCTTCAAGGGCGCTGTGGACCATCTCTTTCATCTTTTCGGGAACCAGGTTCGCCGCTACCGAAACCACCCCGTTACCCCCTGCTTCAATCAGATCAACAGTCATATTATCATCGCCGCAAAGGAGGTAAAATCTTTCATGACGCATTTCAATCATGTCTTTCATCTGTTCCAGGCTACCTGATGCCTCTTTTACTCCAACAATATTATCATGCTCGTTCATTAGCTTAAATAAGGTCTCGTTTTCAAGGTTAACTCCGCTGCGACTTTTAATATTATAAGGTATACAGGGTATAGATACTGCTTCAGCAATAGCTTTGAAGTGATAATAGAGGCCTTTCTGGGTCGGCTTTACATAATATGGATTAACCACCAGGACAGCGTCAACCCCGGATTGTTCCGCATGCTGAGAAAGTTGAATTGCTTCCGCTGTCGAGTTGCTGCCCGTGCCGGCAATAACCGGTACCCGGCCGTCTGCATATTGCACGGTAAGAGCAATAACCCGGTCGTGTTCGTCATGCGATAAAGTAGAGCTTTCACCGGTTGTTCCGCAGGGCACCAGTCCGTCGATTCCGGAGTTGATCTGGTATTCCACCAATCGTTTAAAAGCCCCTATGTCCACTGCTCCCGTACTGGTAAAGGGAGTAATCAATGCAGTGTGTACGCCTCGGAATATATTATCGATTTTATTCACCCCCGATAATGGATTGCATCATATGTTCAATATTATAGAAACCTTTTCGACCATAAATCCATTCCGCAGCTATTACCGCACCCTCAGCAAATCCTTGACGATTCCTGGCGGTATGCTCCAAAATGATGGTATCGACATCGCTGTCAAAAATTACCTGGTGGGCGCCCGGTATCGAACCGCCCCTGGTCGAAGATATGTGGAGTTCAGAATTTTCTATTCGACGATTCAGCAACCCCGAAACAGTCGAGCTTTTTCTGTCAAGAGCATTGATCAAAATGTCACCGATCATGTGTTCAGTACCGGAGGGGCTTTCGCTTTTATGGCGGTGATGGTACTCATGAACCATAACATCATACTGTGGAAACCGGTTCATGAGCCTTCCCGCCGCTTTTAAAATGTGAAAAAACAGGTTGACTCCCAGCGAGAAGTTTCCCGACCAGATAAGGCCAATTCCGCTTTTTTCAACCACCGCGGCAACCTGGTCCATTTTGTCGTACCAGCCGGTTGTTCCAACTACCGCCGCTAAATTCATTTCCCCGTAGCGCTTAACATTATCCACTAACACCTGCGGTTCGCTAAAATCAATTATAACATCAAGCGGCATAGATGTGGAAGATGGTTTGCGAGCAGTTACTTCTTCCGCGGTACTAACCGGATCTACTACTACCGGCACATCGTGTCCCCTGGCCAGGGCCGTTTGCCGGATTAATATTCCCATTTTACCGTAACCGGCTATACCAATCCGCACAATCGATCAACTCCTCTATAACACCCTGAAAAACTTATTTTTTAATTACCTATCAGTCTAAATCATCTTATGAAACTTCGCAAACAAAACTATTTAGATTTAATCAGCATTTAATTATCTGCCGCGGTTTAGTAAACTGACCCGGCAAATCGCTTTTACAAAAAATAGTTTTTTATATTTCTCTCTGACCTGTAAGTATTTCCAAACGTTGACTAATCGCTCCCGATATCGCTATAATAAGCGCAGTCAAAATAATGGTGGTGCTTAGTTGAAAAACAATAAAGAAGATAACCATCCGGAAATCCTTAATAACGCTGCCAACGAAAAAAAAAGAAAACAGGCCCTGCGTGAACGCTGCGCCGAATACAGAGAGAGGCTGAAGCAGCGCAACCCGCAGGAAATTGCCCGCAAGGCAGCAATGAGCTTACAAAAAGATAAAGATGATAAACTTATTTTAAGCGGGGATCATCTGCTGGAAACTTATACAATCATTTGGCCCGAACTAACTATAACCGATAAGCATGGTAATCCGGCCCGGCTTTCTAAGGAAACGCTTTTACTGCACTACCTTGACCGCGCCGACGGCCTGCCCCTGACCAGGCGCTGGGTAAATCTAAGCGAAATCGGCGGGCTTTTTTACCAGCAGGCCTTCCAGGGATACTGCGGAGATGAGCTGGCTGCAGCCTGGAAAGATGACCTCGACGGATTGCGTCAAAAATGCCTCGCCACCGGGGGTTGGGAAATGAGAGGGCCTGGTGACCTGGCCTTCGAGTGGAGGGTTCTGCCGCGCCTGCTGCTTTGCCTCTGCTACCGGCTGCCTGTTGAAACAAATGAAGGCGGAATAAAAAATGCCTGGGCCACCATACTTTTTGATGCAGCCACTGACCACTATGTAGCCGCGGATGTGGCCGCCATCGCAGCCAAGGAACTTGCCGATCAGCTGAAACCGTAACCAACCAGTAGAGAAAGACCATGACCTTACAATCTATTGAGCAAGGTTGATGTGACAAGGTGCAAATAAAATACAGCCAGTCGCAGGAAAGCGAAAAATTTAACAGCAGGCCCGTAAATTGGGTCCTTTTTTTTGGATCTGTTTTTTTCTTCGTGCTCAATCTATTTGCTTCAATTGCTATTTTCCCTGGTTACAGCCTGGCCATTGGAAGCAGTCCTTTTCTGGCCGGACTGCAAAACACCACCTTCGGGATAATAGCCGTACTGCTGCGTTTTTTCCTCGGCCCGGTAATGGACCGGAGAGGAGCAAAACCGTTAATGCTGCTTGGTGTTTTTACTTTCACCACCACTCCTCTACTGGTAATGCTCAGCCCGTCTTATACCATGCTGCTGGCGGCCCGTGTCTATCAGTCTTTGGGCCTGGCCGTATATTTGCCCGGTATATCCACCCTGACAGCAGCAATGGCCCCCGCCAACAAAATCGGCACATACCTGGGAGCTTCACGTATATTTATTAACCTGGGTTTACTGGCCGGACCGTCTGTTGCTCTGTTTATAATCGGTGAACTTGATTATAACAGTTGGTTTATTGCCAGCGCATTAACCTGCGCAATTTCCCTGGTCTTGCTTTACGCGGTCAAAACCCCGCCGGTATCTTTCAGGACCGGGCAAATTGCCAGCTCACTGGGTCAGCTCAGAAAAGCGCTTACCGTGAGACAGATTTACCCTATTATCGGCGGAATTGCTCTTTATGCCTTTACTTACAGCGCAGTCGTTTCTTTTGCGGCCGTTCATATAGAATCGGCCTCCCCCGGCGCTCAAGCGCCTTATTTCTTCATAATCCTTGGCCTGGCCGGAGTTGCCGGGTGCCTGGGAGCCGGCATCCTTTCCGACCGCTTTAGCCGGCAGAAAGTTGCCTGGCCGCTTCTGCTTACAGTCAGCGCAGGAGCGATAGCCTTTTCTTTTCTATACTTATCACCGGCTATGATCATTATCTGTGGTGTAATTTTAGGCATTGGTATTCAGGGCAGCTCCCTTGTTTTCGCCGCCTGGCTTATCGATATAAGTAAACCGGAAATGCGGGCAACCACAATGAGCCTGCAGGAAAACACTATCGACATTGTATTCGCCGCCGGTGCCCTGGTTTTTGGTTTGGCCGCCCAGGGACCGGGATTAGGCAGCGCTTTCCTGGTAACCGGCGTTATGACAATCGCCATCATCCTGCCTTTAGCCCGAAAGAGTGCGCAAATAATTGCCGGGCACTATCAATAATCGAAAAGAACCAGGTACACCTGGTTGCCTTCTTTCCGCCCTTTCACCAGTTCACAGTGCCTTAAAACAGCTATCTGCTTATCCAGTTCCCATTCAGGGATATCAAGGGCTTCCATAATCTGCTGGCGGGTAGCTTTGCCGCGCTCCTTTATATAGTCATGAATTTTTTTCTGGATATCGAGCAGGCCGTCTGTACCAGTCTGGCCGGCAGATTCACGGTGCTTTTTGGCCAATTGCGTAGCAGCTGCATCACATGTTTTGGGCTGCTGCAGGGCCCCCATGTAACAATCCTCACAGAGATCCTGGCCGCGATGGTGATGGGCATCTTCCCCTGGAAGTTTAACCCGGCACCGTGCACATTCAATAGTCATGGTTTTACCTCCTTATTATGTTTACAACGCTGCAGGTAATCTACTACAGCCTGCCGCAGCGCGGCAGTCCCTAAATTCGAGCAATGAATTTTTGCTTCGGGCAACCCGGCCAGGGCATTGACCACATCTGCTTCGGTAATAGCAACTGCCTCATCGAGCGTTTTACCGATTGCCATTTCTGTAAGGACACTGGTGGTGGCAATTGAGGCCGGGCAGCCGCATATTTCAAAACCTACCTCACACACGCGGTTTGCCCTGACCCGGATATAAATACGCACATAATCTCCACAGTCCGGATCACCGATAGTGCCGATACCGTTAGCCGCGGGGATTATGCCGACATTCCGGGGATTTTTAAAATGATCCATAACTGTTGTTGAATACATTTATTACCTTTGCTTCCAGATCGGGATCCTTGGACAGTTTTTGTTATTATATCACAATCATAATAACAGAACTATTACGATTTACCTGAATAATCTTAAGTATAAAAAGGAAGATCGCTGTTTATGTAGAAAAGTATAAACACGAAGAAATTAATATAATTAATTAAGGAGGGTTTTTCATGAGCGCAATCGGTAATCATATCCAGTCAGCCGACTGGAAAGCAGAAAAGCATGTTCCCGTGATTGAGGTGCAGGGTCCGGTCAAAAAGGGCGAGCCATGTGAAATTGCTTTAAGTGTAGGAGCTGAAATTCCCCACCCGCATACAACTGAACACCATATTCGCAATATCCAATTATACTTTAAACCAGAAGACGAAAAGTTCATCATCAATCTGGGCACCTACCAGTTTGAAGCCCATGGTGAATCTGTGCAGGGAGCCAATGCCGGCAGTGCCAAGTGTGAACCAAAAGTCTTGACCACTGTCACCTTGGAAAAATCCGGTGAACTGGTGGCTTTAAGTTACTGCAACATTCACGGCTTGTGGGACAATGCACAAAAGGTAGAGGTCAGTTAAAAAGAAAGGAAAAGTTAGAGGCCTTACTAAACGAATTGAATTTGACAACAAGCTGTAGGAATCGTTAAAGATGATCTCTACAGCTTGTTGTAAGATCAAGCTGTAGATAATTGAAATGAGTGATCTTCGATGAGTTGGCTGGAAATTGCAACATTGGGCATGCTGGCCGGAGTGGTCGGGACAGGGGCAGGGGGCTTGTTTTCCATTTTTATCAAAAAGCCGACACCCCGTTTAACCGGAACGATCCTTGCGTTTGCCGCCGGCATAATGCTGGCAATTGTTTTTTTAGAGCTGATCGATGAATCAATTGATTACAGCAGTTACGGTTTTGCTATAATCGGTTTGACCATGGGGCTGTTTGTTTTTTACTTTCTGGACCATTACCTGCCCCATCATCACCCGGTGACCCCGGAAGCGGCCCATGTGGGCGGCTACCTGAAAAAAGGCACCCTTCTGGCTCTCGGGATCGGACTGCATAACTTTCCGGAAGGCTTAGCCATCGGCACCGGTTTCATCGGTTCCACCGAACTGGGAACAAGCCTGGTTATACTAATCGGCCTGCATAACATCCCCGAAGGAATGGCTGTTGCTGCACCACTCAGGCATGGTGGTTACAGCTACCCTAAGATTGTGGGGATTACAGCCCTTTCCGGCGCGCCTATGGGTGTGGGCGCACTGATAGGGGCGCTGATCAGCGGTGTTTCACCTCTGGTTCTCGGTATGTCACTCGGTTTTGCCGCCGGAGCCATGCTCTATATTGTCTGTGACGAATTGATACCCGATGCTTATGAAAGTGCCGGAGCCCATTTTTCCATTTTTGGCATTTTTAGCGGAACAATTATCGGTATTCTTTTTACAGCCTGGTTTTAAAACTTAACTCGGCCAATGCTCAATGTAGCCTGCACGAACACTGGCTCGATTTAATCACTTGACCTTATGAGAGTTTATCTATATTATTAATGCAAGAAGGCTATTAAAATAATAATTGACAGGAACAGTGACCAAAATAATGATGAATAGACACAAATACAAGCGGAGCAGACAAAGGGAACATATTTTGAAACTCCTTAGAAATACCGATACCCATCCAACAGCCAGTTGGATCTACGATGAGCTGAAAAAAGAATTCACTAACCTGAGCATGGGTACAGTGTACCGTAATGTCAATATATTAATCGATCAAAAGCTGATTGTGAAAATTGAAGCAGGAAGTAGTTTTGACCGTTTTGACGGCAACGTTTCACCACATTACCATTTTATTTGCCGGGACTGTGATTCTATTTATGATCTGCCAATGACACTCCTTGAAGATTTAAATGATAAAGCCGGTAGCTCAACCGGCCACACGGTATATGAGCACAGCATAAATTTTTACGGGCAGTGCAAGCTGTGTGCGGAAAAAAAAGATTATGCTTTTTGATTTTATTAAAGGTGAGCTCATTTGCCCACAATAAACAGAGTTTGTGAATATCTTGAAGCATTTACATTGGAAAAAGAAAGTCAGTTATCCCTTGTTGATAAAAAAACCATGAAAACCTGCATCGAGAGACTGAACCTGGGGGAAATATCTGCAAATCTTTTTATCAATGAATTCTGGACATCCCGCCAACGGCAGACCGCATCTATTCAGGAAATATCATACCGGGCCTGTTTTAAACCACAACTGCCCCGGTTTTTTATTGAACTGCTGACCAAGCCGGGTGAAACTGTCTACGACCCTTTTGCCGGCCGGGGAACAACCGCTCTTGAAGCCGCCCTTCTTGGCCGCAATCCAGTTTCAAATGATATTAACCCCTTGAGTAAAATCTTAACTGAGCCAAGGCTTTATCCTCCATCAATCAACGATATCAGAAAACGCCTGTTTGAAATGCCTTTTCGGGATGTTGATAATGAAGATATCGACCTTTCCATGTTCTACCATCCACAAACTGAAACTGAACTGCTTGCTCTGCGCAACTATTTAATTGAACGGCAAAATAACAAAACTGCGGATGCAACAGATCGCTGGATAAGAATGGTTGCAACGAATCGTTTAACCGGCCACTCAAAAGGGTTCTTTTCTGTTTATACTATGCCGCCCAACCAGGCAGTCTCAGCTGAACGACAAAAAAAAATTAACACCAAGCGTAATCAAAAACCGGAATACCGTAATGTACGGACATTGATAATCAGGAAGAGCACTCAGCTCCTGCGTAATTTGACCGCTGCAGAGTTAAACCGGCTGCTTGAAGCCGCAGCAAAAGCGGTTTTTCTGGAAAAAGATGCTTCTGAAACCAGAGAAATACCCGCGGAAAGTATCAGCCTGACAGTAACTTCGCCGCCTTTCTTAGACATAGTTCAATACTCCACAGATAATTGGCTGCGCTGCTGGTTTAACAACATCAACATGCAGGAAATTGAAAAAAAATTGATTATGGCTTCCTCTTTAAGGGACTGGGCATTGGTAATGCGCTTGGTTTTTAAAGAACTGTACCGGATCACCAGGCCGGGTGGATGGGTTGCTTTTGAGGTAGGAGAAGTCAGAAGCGGAAAAATTAACCTCGAAGATACAATTATTCCTTTGGGGCTGCAGCGCGGTTTTGAATGCGCCGGTGTGGTTGTTAACCGGCAGGATTTTACCAAAACCTCAAATATATGGGGCATTAAGAATAACCGCTCCGGAACAAACAGCAACCGGATAGTTTTGTTCAGAAAACCGGGGCATTTTTAAAAAAGCTGCGGTTCATGAGCGCTCCACAGTCCTTTTATCAGGCGGGGAATCGCCGCGGTTCATAGAATTGGCCTGGCGGGCTGAATCATACATCACCCAGAGGTATACGGCAATTAAACCAATCCCCCGGGTAAAAAACCAGGCTCCAACCGCGATTAGAAACCATAAAAACCCCTTGCTAAACTGACCCAGGTACATATACCCGGCTCCGGGAAATATAAGGTTCAGGAGGCTGGTTAAAATAGGATCTTTTCTAAATTCGTCACTGATCCTGTGTCCTGCTTTCCCTACTTCCACTGGCTCAAATTTTTCGGGCGCAATAAGGGAAGAACGGCAGTAGCGGCATTTAACGGCAAAATTGATAATCTCTTCTCCGCAAAAAGTACAGCGTTTATAGGAAACTTCATCCTGCTCATTATCAAGTTCCGGTTTTCCGGTACAGCCCCAGGTAGTACAGCCCCTGGTTTTTTCCCAACAACGAGCATGGTAATTGCTCAGGCATAAACGGCAGCGCACTGATAATTCGTTTGGCTTAAACTCCTGGCCACATGTGCTACAGTAGTTTTCTTTCATCAGTTATAACCTCCAAGTAAATTATACCACAGTACAAGAGTGGCCTGTCGTTTTTATTCCAATCACGATAAGTTTTTCTTGTTCTTCAGGCAGGTAAAAGGGATAATATGGCCCTTAATGTCGGAGGCAAAATCGGCATAGCCAGAAGCGGCACACATATCGCTGTGGCTGTCTTATTCGGTATCGGTTTGTTGCATAGAAACGACGTAGCCATAGGACTGGGGCACCGGATCATCTAGACCGATCAGCGGTAGGGGGGAACCATTTACAACCGCCATCTGTCTTAAGATAAAAGGAGGGTAAAACTGATGCCCGGAAGGAAATCGGCCCTGATCGCTTTAATGGTTGTATTAGTCGGCCTGACAGGATTACAGATAACATCCTGCGGAATCACAGCCGAACATGATTTAAGTGAACCCCTTCAAGAACAGGTGGAAATGGCCCCTGATCAGCCGGTTGAGAACCATATCCATGAAGAACAGGCCAAGATTGAAGCTGAACGTGGTACAGTTGACCAGGGAACAATTGATCAAAGAGTAGATGATCCCGCCCTCCGCCATGTGATCCGCAGAGGATCAATAGATCTGACAGTAAAAGATTCACGGACAATGGTGCAGGAAATACGGGATATAGTAAAAGATTTCGAAGGAATTGTCAGCAATTCATACCTCTATGAAATCAGAGAGGGACAATACGGCGCAAGAATGACCCTGCGTATCCCGGAAAAACATTTTGAAGCTGTTTTAGATCAACTTGAAACCTTAGGAAAAGTAACGAATATCCAAACTGAACTTGAAGACGTTACCATGCAATATGTTGATCTTGAGTCACGCCTGAACAACCAAAAAGCCCAGGAAGAAAGGCTGACAGAAATTTTAGAAATGGCTGAAACTGTAGAAGAAGTCCTGGAAGTGGAAAAAGAACTCTACCGGATCAGAGGCGAAATTGAATCAATGAGCGCCCGTTTAACCCGACTGGAAGATCAAATTACTTATTCAACAATTAATATTTCACTGCGGGAAGAAACTATCCCGACCGAAACTATTTCGCCTGCTGTATTTCAGAATTTGGGCAGCCGCATAGCCCAGGCCTTTATCGGCAGCACAAACTTTATTCTTAATGCTGTTTCGGTACTGATCGTTGTCTTATCCGCTTTAATACCGGCCTTGATAATCATAGTTATAATCGGCGTTATAATTTTTCTCTTTATTCGCAGGCACATAAAACACAAGGCGATAACCAAAAAATCAGGTCAAGAGCAAAACTAAAGAGTAAGGATTAGCAATGTAAAAGGGGTGACTTTCTTTAAGGCCAGAGGTCTTCTTAACCTTACTTCAATTCATCTTCCAGGACGTCGCCTTGCAGGATATCTTTACGCTCAAATAAATCCGCGGCCTGACGCAAAAGATCGAGCAAATTTTTTCGCTTCTTCTCCGGCAGGTGTGAAAGATAAACAGCCAATAGAAGGTTGTCACTTTTAATGGCAATTCTCTCCTCACAGATTTATATAAAACAAAAACTTATTAACCGGGTTAAGGGAAGAATTGATTATTATATACCACTTACAGCCAAGGCGGTCAAGGCTGTCTTATCCTTCTTATTTCAGAACAAGATTTGCTGTGATAAAATATTTATAAAAACCCGGCTGAAGCAAAATTGACCGGCCTGGCCATACCGGAAAATTCGAGAAAGGCGTACCGCTCATGAGTGAACAGATAACCTTAAAAAATATCACAAACAAGCGCTATGCGTACCTGTTGCTTCCTCTTTTTTCGGGGGTCGCAATTATTGCCGCCTTTCCCCCTTTTGAACAGGGTTACGTAACCTGGGCTGCTTTGCTCCCCCTGCTTTGGACCTGTTTACAGGTATCGCCGCTTCGCTCATTCTGGGCCGGATTTGTATTTGGCCTTCCTTTTAACCTGTACGTAAATCTTTACCTGGCCAATGTCTTATACCCTTATCTATCTGATTTTCTGGCCACGATAGCAATGATCGGACTGATCCTTTACACCAGCCTTTTTTACGGGCTCTTTGCTCTGGCTGCCGGTTTAGCCAAGAGCCCGGGCAGGGGCTGGTTTACTGCTTTAGCTTTTCCCTCGCTTTGGCTGATCGTAGAATATCTGCGTTCTATGAGTTTCCTGGGTTACAATGTCGGTTATCTCGGCTATACCCAGTGGAACTACCCCGTACTGCTCAATATTGCATCTGTTTACGGCTACTGGGGGCTGCCTTTCTTAATCGTCTTTTTCCAAACTATTATCCTGCTTTTCTACCGCAAAGAATTACATGCAAAAAGTCTTTACGCTGTAACAGCTGTTTTTGCTGTTTTATTGGCTTTGGGCCTCGCTTTGCCTGCCTTGCAACCGGTGGACAAAGAAGAAAGCCCGCTGTGGGTGTCTTTAATCCAGGGCAACATTCAGCCGGAAGAGGTGATTGACAGGAACAGGAATGATAGCGTCGACCAATATCTCGATCTAACCCGCCAGGCCGTAGAATCAAAACCAGCTGTTGAACTGGTGGTTTGGCCCGAAACAGTAGCTAAACTAAATTTCAGAGATGAAATTAAACATCCTCCGCCCATTAGCCAGTTAGCTAAAGAGCATGAATTTGATTTGCTTTATGGAGCGCGCGTTCAAAAAAACGGACATCTTTATAACTCGATTACTTTATTTTCCGAAGACCAGGAAACAATTCCTGTTTACAACAAGCACCGCCTGGTACCGTTTGTAGAGTTTTTCCCTGCAGAGCAGCTTTTGAATCAAATCCTGCAACTGGATTTACTCCTGGGCAGTTATACTGCCGGAGACGAAATTACTATTTTCGAAACAAACGGCATCCCGGTGGCCGGAGTAGTCTGTTTTGAATCTTATTTTGGCGACCATATGCGCTTGTTTGCAAACAAAGGAAGTCGTCACCATTTTATTGTAACCAACGATGCCTGGTTTGGCGAGTCAATCGGCCTGGAACAGCATGCCCAGGCAGCAGCAATCAGGGCAGCGGAAACCGGTACCGGGGTCACCCAGGTTGCTAACAGCGGCATAACTATATCCTTTGACTACAGGGGACGGGAGCTGTTCAGATCCGGGAAAAATGAACCGGCTATCTTTACCCTGCCCCTGGACCTGGTCCACAGAGAAACAATCTATAACCGTTTAGGCGATTACTTTCCAGCTTTCTGGAGCGTTTTTTTAATCATTACTGTCCCGGTTATACTGCATAATACTAGCCGAGAAAGCCTTTAATTACCACCACCGGAGTGCCGGCATCGGCTGAACCACTGACCAGGTCGGCCAGGCTGGCCACAACATCCTCCATCTGCCGGGGGGTTGTCCCTTCTCTTTCCATACAATTTTGTGACATTTCGCGTTTTGCGCTATCAGAAAGAAACGCTTCTATTTCTGCGGCTGTTTTATGTTCTTCGTGATAGCATTGATCAGCCAGGTACTTATATTTAAATCCTTCCCGGACACAGTTTAATCCTTCTGTAGCTGCAAAAGCGGCCCGGGGATCCGCAAGCTCATAGATGCCACTGGTCGGGTCAAGATAGGCTCCGTCTCCAAAAATCATCACCTGCACATCCAGGCCAAACTCTTGTTTAACCTTGGATTGCAGCCGTTTAACAACCTTGTCGCCCTCACGCGGAGCCAGCTTAAGCTTTTCACCGGAAGACATGTTGCTGCCAAGCAAGCCCCACTCCGAATAAGCCTCACCTTCAGTACAAATTTGATCAAGGGTAATACAATTTTTAAAATGCCCGGTAATCGCTAGTTTTGTGCAGGCCCTGGTGTGAATATCAGCTGCAATTACTCCATCCGGATCATAGTCAAGCACTTTTACCGGATTATTGGAAAGCAGGATATCAGATTGCGCTCCTTCTTCTTCAATTATATCCCGATAAAGGTTAATGTAGTCGACGCCGGTAACCGGATGCTCAAATTTGTATTCACCCAAATCTGCCAGGGTAATCGTCTCTTTCCCCAGACTTTCTACAAAATCCGAAGCTATGACCCGATTGCCAACTTCATCTGCCGGATAAGAAAGCTGCACTATCACTTTTCCCCTGGGCACTGCCCGGGCCAAGCCCTTCAAAATCATAGAAAAGCGGTTGCGGCTGACTATTGGAAAAACTACCGCCAACTTGCTTTCTGCGGAAAGTTTAAGCTTTTCTTTTATTTCCCGGGTAATATCATCAATCGTTATGTAATTGTTTTGGGCTCGGGCCACGACGGATTCGGTAATACAAACCACATCATTGTCCCCCAACAGCTCATCCCGGTTTAAGCAGGACAAGGCTTTAATTACTTCTTCCACAATATCCATTCCCGGCAGTATAACACCCATTTTCAGACCAAAGGCTAAAGATCCCATGTACTCAGGTATTTTCATTTGTTCAAATCCTCCTTAATCAGCTGGATTTAGCTGCTCTCCCTTCTGCCTGCCATGATCTGCAGGGCCCGTTCATAATCGTCCCAGGTATTGATGTTGATAAACGACTCCTGGTCAGGATCAAAATGCAGTATCTCCGGCAAAAGGATATATCTTGTCTTTAAGTTTGCAAAAAAATCGGTAACCTTGTAACGACCCAAACTGACCTGCTTTTCGATTATATCAATACAAGAGCGCTTGTAAAAGGCATACAGCGGTTGGTAATAGGAGCCTATTCGGGGCACAACTGCATCAAAGTCAGCTGTGAATTGACCCATGTATCTAATCAGATCCAGGTTTAAAAAAGGCATGTCACAGGCTACCACAAACTGATAAGGCAGGGTTGAAGAACTAAGGCCGGCGTGAATGCCGCGCAGAGGACTTTTTTGCCCTTCTTTAAGCAGATCACCGGTTAACCGAACTGGCAAATCATCATATAGATCCGGCCGATCAGTAACTAAGGTAATTTCTGTAAATAACTCGCTGAGGCAGTTTACCACTACTTTAATAAGTGGCTGGCCATAAAAATCCAGCAGGGCTTTCGGTTGACCCAAACGCTTGCTGTCACCTCCGGCCAGAACCACCGCCCCATTAAACTCATAGTATTTGTCCTTTATTAAATCGGCCAAACTTACACCCCGCTATCCTTAGCAATCAGTTTCACTGGGAAAGTAGTTTTAAGCGTTTCCTTTCACTGATTAAAACCATGATAATGCCCAGCTCATAAAGGACCAATAACGGCAAAATCATTACCAGCTGCGAAATAATATCGGGAGGAGTGATAACAGCCGAAATTACCAGCATAATTAGAAGGGCTATTTTTCTGTGCCGCCGTAAAAAATGTGTGGTTAATAAGCCCAACTTACCCAGAGCCCAGGTAAGCAGGGGCAGTTGAAAAACCGCACCAAAAGCCAGATGAAATGAAATGAAAAAAATAATATACTCACTTATTGTGAAATGGGGATGCAGCTGGGCATCGGCAAACTGCAGGAAAAAACGCAGGGTAAATGGAAAGACCACATAATAGGCAAAAGCCGCTCCAATGCTGAAAAGAATAATGATTCCAAACAGGACGCTTACAAAAAATATTTTTTCATTCCGGGTCAGACCAGGGAAAATATAAGCAAGCAGTTCATAAATTAAGACCGGCATAGAGACAATCAAGCCGCTAAACAGGGCCAGCTTTAGATTGGCCATAAACGCTTCAGGGGGAGACAGGTAGATCAGTTTTAATTCATCAAGCGGTTGGGTTAAAATGCCGCGAATAAATTCAATGTTGGCAAAGCAGATACTTGCTGCGACAAGCAAAACGCCTGCTGAAATCATCAGGCGCAGGCGTAATTCTGAAAGATGTTCAAGGACGGGCATCGTGCCGTCTTTATTTTTACTCACGTTAAATGAATACCTCCCGGCATTCCCTCAGCACCGCTTTAAAATCCCCCCTGTTTTAATAAACTCCGATCAATAAAAATACATTTATTTTACTTATCAGTTTCGGAGTTTGGGGTGGTTGATTCATCAGACGAAGTACTGCCTTTCAATCCTTCTTTCAGTTCAACAACACTTTTACCGATCGCCTTAGCTAACTCAGGCAGCTTGGTAGAACCAAATATCAAAAGGATTACAGCCAAAATGGCAATTATCTCTGTTGCTCCAATTCTTCCCAACATAACAAATCCTCCTTGATAGAGAATCAAGACATTTTATGTCTACCTGCATATTGTAACATATAATTACAAGCAAAAGAAGCTCATAATTATCCGCTTTTATCAGTCTCGTTATCATCGAGGCTGATGGAATCTTTCAATTCTCTTGTTGCCTTCCTGAATTCCTTTAAACCGTTACCAATTGAACGGCCCATTTCAGGCAGCTTTGTCGGTCCAAATATTATCAAGGCTACTGCGAGGACAAGCAATATTTCCCACAGGCCGATTCTGCCACCGATCAACCCTCTCACCTCCAGTTGTAAAAACCATTTGCCTTAACTATTATAACTGATCTTAGTTATAAATGCGATATCCTACACATCAAATTTACTTGCTTTCTTTTGAGGCAAGCTTGAAATAGACGAAAAAGGCCGGCGCTCCGAGGGTAACCCACATACCGCCTAATGAATAACGGATAAACCCCAGCGGAGTTACTGCTGAAGGCAGTATGCCTCCCAGGCCGAGGATGAGACCAAACAGTACAGCTAAACCTAGCAGCGTTTTCAGCAGCTGAATCGGTAAAGGGCCCGAGACAACCGAACGGAGCTTTTCTTTTTCGATTATATAACCAAAAGAGGCCCCGGCCAGATAACCGAGAAACTTCGGCGGATCGGTGCCCGGAAGGATAGCGACAAGCAGAACCGGCAAAGCAATGGAAAGGAACAGTAAAACAGGTGTAGAAAATTTATCGAGCCATCCCTTTTCATAAAACCTGGCACTTAACCAGAGGAAAAAGAGCAAAAATGGAATGCCAAAAGCGAAACCACCGAGAACATCGCCCAAAAAATGATGGCCCAGCACCAGGCGCGATAAAGAGACCATGAATACGGCCACAAAAGTCCATATCCAGAAACCACTGCTTTTAATCCGTACCGCCAGGTAACACCAAACGGTAACTGCCGTCAGTGCATGCCCGCTGGGAAAAGCATAACTTCCGTGCGGGTATTCAACCGCTTCAAGCTGCGGACGTTCAAGTAATGTAATATCTTTAATTAAACTGCTGTAAGTGCCGGAGCTCAACAACATAAAAACACCCCAAAATCCCAAAGACTTACTGATACACCACACTAAAATGCTGAAAAAGATCATGTAAAATTCATCGTCACCAAGGAAAGTAAACCCTCTGAATAACAATTCAACGCCGGGAATGGTGCGCCACTGCTGAAGCGCAACAATAAAATCCAAACTTCGGGTAAAAGGCCAGGCAAAAATCAGTACAGCAGCAGACAATACCGTCACTGCTAACAAAAACAAAAGCCAGAATGATTCACGTTTTGGGTCGTCAGAAAAATAGGGCTTGCTTACAGGGGGGAAATTCATGGCTTGAATCCTCCTAAGAAATGATTTTTTTGTCAGCTGTCACTTGTTCCTGAATCAATATCACTTAAAAGCTTTTTCCCCTCTTCCAGGAAAGTTTTGGGAACCAGAACCTGGACTTCTACGGCCTGTCCGCCGATAACGCGCATTGCTCCGGCATACGGACTACTGTCTGCTTTTCTGGCCGGAACCCCCTTTTCCTGCAGGAATCCGCAAATTATATCTGCTTCCAGATCATTGTCAGCCTCAACCAGGACTATCCAGTTATTATCCACGGTCAAACGCTATCACCCCTGCGATATCCAGCCTTTTATAATAAGTTTTCCCTTTTAAGATTATTCTTCTTTCTCATACTATATTCCTGCCCATCCGGGCTAAAAAACAGCGCTGATCAGAGCACAACTGAGAAGGTTATTGTGAGCAACCAGTCTGATAATAAGCCCGGTTAAACAATGTGACAGATCAAATTTGACGGAGAACATAAAGCCAATTATGATTAAATAAACCGGCCTGATGTAAAAGGAGGTTCACTTCATTTGCCTGTCAGCAACATTAGATTAAAAGAACTGGCCGCTTCAACCGGGGTGGACCAACTGGGTGTTACCGTGGCAGATCCGCTTTATTACATGTACGGGCGATTACAGCGCCGAATAGACGAAGGAAGAGTAACCCCTTTCGAAGAAAAGAACCCGTCTTTCCGATTATACCCTGATCATCTTTTAAAGCAGTGCCGGAGTATTATAACCTTGGCCATGCCTTATGCGGCAACTAATCACCCTTCACCGCTAAAGGGGGATGAACCGCTTGGAAAAGTGGCCCGCTGCGCAAGAAGTTTAGATTATCACAACATGGTCGAAGACAAGGCCCTTAAGATTGTCAGGAAAATCAAAACAGAAACAGCCTCAAATTTTAACTACCGGATATTGAGCGATCGCAGCCCCCTGCTTGAACGAGAGTTGCTCCGTAACTCCGGACAGGGCTGGATTGGGGAAAACTGCACATTGATTAATTCCCGTTATGGATCCTATACTGCTCTCGGAACAATCTTAATTGACAAATATATCGAACCGGACAAAACAGCAGATCAATTATGTGACGGATGTGCCCGGTGCCGTGAAGCCTGTCCCACAGGCGCGCTCACCGAGCCATTTATCTTAAACCCGTACCGCTGCCTTTCTTACCTGACCCAGGCTCCGGGATTATTCCCCCGGGAATTACGTCCGCTTTTGAGCAATCAAATCTATGGCTGTGACCTCTGTCAGGAAGTTTGTCCACACAACAAAAATGTGAAGGGTTCTCCTTTTCCCGAACTGGGTTTTTCGTTTTTCCCTGCCGAACCTCTCCTCCTCCCGTTGCTGCGGATGACTGAGAAGGAATATGAAACAACCATAAACCTGACTTCGGCAGGTTGGAGGGGCAAAACCACCCTGCAGCGCAATACAGTTATTGCACTCGGCAACAGTAGAGATCCGATCGCTGTTCGCCCACTGGTTAACCTGTTGAAAAATGATTCCCGCCCGGTAATCAGGCTTCACGCTGCCTGGGCCCTGGGGCGCATCAGGGGCCCACAAGCAGTTTATGCCCTGGAAAAATCTTTTCAAAACGATCCTGAGGTAGAGGTAAGAAAGGAAGCAAAGCTGTCCTGCGGAGAAGAATAAACAGTAGCACAGCGCTTTGAAATATTGAAGTAAGGCGAACGGCGTCGTTCTTAGCTTCGTACAAAAACAGATGCTCTGCACGGAGTTATTTAAAATATATCGGCAAAAATATGTGTATTAATAATCAAGATCGTAATTAATTGGCCGTGCAGGAATCAGAATATAAACAGCCAATAGATAAAGTATAGAGTATTTGCCGTCAAAAAAACAAAGGAGTGCAAGCGGGTTATGGGCAAATCTTTCCGCCTGATGCAAATCAGGGGTATCCCTGTTGAGATACATATAAGCTGGTTGCTGATTTTTTTGCTTTTCAGTATAAGCCTGGCTCAGAGTTTCTTCCCTTTAATGGTCGAGGGCTTAAGCGCTTCAGTTTACTGGACTGCAGGTATAATTACTACCCTGCTGATATTCGCCTCGGTTCTAACCCATGAATTAGGCCACTCTTTTATCGCCATTAATGAAGGAATCCCGATCAAAAAGATAACTCTTTTTGTTTTTGGTGGGATAGCACAGATGGAAGCAGAACCGAGCAGTCCAAAATCCGAATTCAAGGTTACAGCGGCCGGCCCGCTGACCAGCCTGGCCATCGCATTGTTTACCGGCGCATTATATTACACTGCCATGGCTCCAGGACAGATCACCGGCGAAGCTGTTTTCTTTGTTGCCCGGGTGAACCTGATCATGGCTGTTTTTAATTTGATCCCTGCGTTTCCTCTCGACGGGGGACGGCTGTTTCGTTCAATTGTCTGGTTTTTCAGTAAAAATATTTTAAAAGCGACCCGTATTGCAGTAATTTTAGGCAGTGTGTTTTCTTTTATCGCTATGGGTTTGGGCATTGTGATCATTTTCTATCAGGAAAATATCTTTGGCATTTGGTTAATCTTCCTCGGCTGGATGCTCTACCAGGCCGGCCAATCAAGCTATTCACAGCTTGTTTTTAAAGAAACTTTTTCTGGCATGAAAGTATCAGAAGTAATGAGTACCAATTTGGAAACAATATCTCCGGATGCAACCCTCGAGGAATTGGCTGATAGTTTTCTGCATTTTAAATACGGCGCTTTTCCGGTGGTCTACGGTTCGACAACTCATGGGCTGGTTACCCTGCAAAATATGAAGGAGGTACCCCGGGAAAAATGGGCTTTCACCACGGTGGCCCATATATTAACTCCGCTAAAAGACACCATGGTCATCAGGCCGAACCGCGATGCTGCCGATGTAATGTTGAAAATGGCCACCCAGGATGTTGGCCGGGCACTGGTCATGGACGAAAGCGGAGAACTGGTCGGTCTGCTAAGCCGAACTGATATGATGCGCTTTATCCAAATGCACATGATCCTCGGTGAAGAATAAAAAATCCCGGCCAGGCATTGTATTAACAGTTACAATCCCACATAGATATTAAATTAGGAGAAATGACCTTGACTTTAATCGTTGAATCAATAAAAAAAGGACTGATCAAAAGCCTGCACCTGCTCTGGCTGCTGCTTAAAATAATTGTCCCTGTTTCCTGCCTGGTTACCCTGCTCAACCACTATGGAGTTATGGAATCAATAGCGGGTTTTTTCTCTCCGGCGATGGCTGTCTTCGGGCTTCCCGGCGAATCAACGATTGCCTTATTGCTCAGCTTTTTCGTTAACTTTTACGCTGCTATCGGTGTGATAACCACCATGTCCCTGAGCCCGCAGCAAATGACGGTTCTAGCCGTAATTATCGGCATATGCCATGAACTGCCTATTGAGACTGCTGTCAGCAGCTATACCGGACTGCGTATTCCCACAGCGGCAGCGCTTCGCATCTTTACCGCCCTGGGTGCAGGGTTGCTTATAAACCTGATCTACAATCTGGCCGGGGGAGGATAGGCAAATGGAAATTGTTTTTTTACTAATTAACACAACAGTCGACGCCCTGATCAGTATCGGCCGCATGGCCCTGATCTTAGTCCCGGTTTTAATCCTGATTGAAATTGCCCGCGCATACCAGGTTATCGAAAAAATCACAGGCAAAGTCAAAGGCGCCCTGCAGTTTCTTACCCTGCCTCAGGAAGCAGCCTTTCCTATGCTGGCCGGAATTTTCTTCGGTATTGTTTTCGGAGCCGCCCTGATTATCGAATATTCAAGGGAAGGATTTTTAAATAAACGTGATCTGCTGTTAATCGGAATATTCCTGAGCATCTGTCATTCGGTGGTCGAGGACACCTTTATTTTTGCCGTTTTCGGGGCCAACCCATTGGTGCTCCTGCCTGCACGCATTGTTTTGGCTATTATCATTACCAGGGCAGCAGCCTCGATAATTGATCGCTACAGTTTAAAACAAGCTTAAACACTATACGCCTGATACTTATCAAACACCTCGGCTATCCACTCGGCCCAAAAGAGGAGCAGTTCATCGCCCATGAAAGGAGCCACCAACTGTAACCCCAGGGGCAACCCGTTGTCAGTGCGCCCGGCAGGTACAGTCACTGTGGGCAGCCCTGCATTGGTCCAGGGTAAATTCATGCCCGGATCTCCGGTTGATTGAATCCCTTCGGGAGCTGGACCGGGGGCAGCAGGGGCAATCCAAAGGCTGACCCCTTGTTCCCACATTGATGATTCAAGGTATTCCCTAAGATCCTTTTGCTTCCTGCGCGCTTCCGCTAATTCTTGTTCAGAAACCGTTTGTCCCTCCTTGATCAATTCTGCTGTCCGGGGCCTGTATAAATCGGCATACCGTGAAAATAGGTTCTCGTGTTCAATTGCCATTTCAACTGAAATAAGCTTAGTATGCCAGTAGGTTATATCCTCTATATCGTCTAAAAGGGTTACCTCTTTAATTAAGTATCCCGCTTCCCTTAATATATTCAACTGCTCGTAAAAAGATTTTAAACCCTCCGGCGAAGCCTGCTGCTCGAGGTATCTGCCCCTGGGCACACCTAAAACAGGTTGATATGTTACGCTAATCTCCTGCCAGTTGTAACAAAGGACCTCGGCAGCAAGGATCATGCCTTCCACATCCTGAGTAAAACAGCCCACATGGTCAGCCGAACGGGAAAAGTGGAGCAGACCTTCAGTTAGAATCCGGTTGTAACTGGGTTTAAAACCAATCACCCCGCAGTAAGCCGCAGGGCGGTTAATTGAACCAATAGTCTGAGTGCCAAGAGTTAACGGGCTGAATCCGGCTGCAACTGCAGCCGCCGAACCGCTGCTTGATCCACCCGGGGTATAGTTGATGTTGTGGGGGTTTCGTGTCGGGCCCGGTTCAAAATAAGCAAATTCGGTTGTAACGGTTTTCCCCAAAACCAGGGCTCCGGCCTGACGAAGAAGCCTGACACAGTCCGCTTCAGGTCCGGCAAATTCTTCCGGGTCAAGCCTGGAATTAGCCCTGGTAGAAAATCCATCCACCCGGTAGACATCTTTAATTCCAACAAGCGCACCATAAAGCGGTGGGCGGCTTTTCGGATTCGGGTATATGTTTTGTAAAGATTCCGCCTCCCTTAAAAGGCGTTCCCGTCGGCCAGGTTCTGGGAGCAAAGCTTGTATCTCCGGATCGAACTCTTCAATACGGTCACATTGGTTATTAATATAATCTTTCAACTCAATTTTGCCCTCGATCAAATCCCTGACAGTACCAGCCAGCCGAGCCGGTTGAAGGTACATTATTACTCCTCCCTATTTCAATATTGTGTTAATATGCTCCTGATCTTTTTGTTTTTCCCTTTTATATTAGAATGCCCGCGAAACTACAACTCACAAAAACAACAATTCGATAAAATGTCCGACAACTCCGGTAAAAATACATAATGGCAAATGCACAGCCATACGCAGGAGACTAAACCTAAAGCCAAAGAAGCTGCTTTCAAAAGGCACCCGCGATAAACCTAAAAGAGTCCAGCCGGCAACAAGCGCTAAAGTTGTGCCCAATCCGGCTCCTGAACCGTAAATAGTGGCAATGACCGGGTAGGAAGCATAGGGGCCAAATGCCATGATCATTCCGCCAAAAGTTCCCAGTATAATCCCTGTGAAACCTGCTTCCTGAGCCAGCCAGCGCTTGATAAATTCTTCCGGGATCAACACTTCCAGCAAGCCGGCCAGGAAGAGAGCCAGTAAAATAACCGGAAGAGCAACCACTAACTGCCGCAGCCCTGCTTTTAAACCATGCCAGTGCTTGCCTTTTTTTCTATTAAGAATAAACAGAAATAGTGCCAAAATAACAAAGATGATCGTCGTCGTTATCACCGCTGATCACCTTCTTCCCATAAGATACCTTTAACACCGTGCGGAAAGAAGCGCTTACTGATCAGGCCCGTAATAAACGGTACCGGTAGAGTGATAACATTACGCACTAAAGCCAACCAGGGTGTAAGCAGGCTGATTTCCAGGGGCAAACGGGTAAAATCAAAAGTTTGTTTGCCTGAAACAAAAGCAAATAATAGGTAAAATGGAATGCCTTTATCTTTAAACCCGGCCAGGAAAGGATAAAAAATATACGGTCCACCGGGGAAAAGCCCACCGGTCAGGGAACTTAAAAAAATACCCTTGTTTCCAGAAAATTTTTGCAGCCAACTTTTTATCATTTCAGTAGAAATCAAGTTTTGCAACTGCCCAATGACCAAAAAAGCCGCAACGATTAATAAAAGAACTTGTATGGCAGTCTGTCCCGCTTTTAACAGGCCTTCAGCAACCAGTGATAATCCCCCGCTTATATAAGCCAGTAGGAATACAACAAAACAAGCCAGCGCCAAACTGATTAACGTTTTTTTCATTATCCGATCTGTCCTTAAATAAAAGTATTGCAGCGGTTAATCCGTTAAATCGCAAAATTTTAACTATTTCATCTACAGTTGATTTGATTGCAACCCGGCTAAAAAAGTTTTCAGTCCGGAAGCCAGCTCTTCTCTTCTGAGAGCAAACTCGATAGTAGCCTCCAGGAAACCAAGCCGATCACCGACATCATAACGTCTTCCCTCAAAGGTATATGCCCACACAGGCTGCCTTTCCGCCATGGTGTTTAAAGCATCGGTTAGCTGTATTTCGCCCCCAGAGCCGGGAGCTGTATCTTCCAGAATGGCAAATATTTCGGGATCAATAATATAACGGCCCAAAACAGCGAGGTCTGATTTAGCTTCCTCCCTTGAAGGCTTCTCGGTAAGCTGCCTGACCCTGACCACCGATTCTGGTTTTTCCTCGGGCTCGACAGCTCCGTACTTGTGGATATTATCCCAACCGACCTGCTGCACCCCCAAAACTGTGTTTCCTTTTTCCGAGTAAACTGCGGCCATTTGCCCGATACAGGGCACCCGGGCATGAATTACATCATCGCCAAGCAAAACCGCGAAAGGTTCATTGCCGACAAACTGACGGGCACAGAGCACAGCATGGCCCAGGCCCAAGGGTTCTTTTTGGCGGATGTAGAATATATTGGCCAACTCACTGATCTGCTGCATCTCCTTCAGATCATTATTCTTGCCTTTTTTCTGGAGCACAAGCTCAAGTTCAATACTTCGATCAAAATGATCTTCAATAGCCTGCTTGTTACGGCCGGTAATGATCAGGATATCCTTGATGCCTGCATCGACCGCTTCTTCAATTACATACTGAATTGTCGGTTTATCCACAATCGGAAGCATCTCTTTTGGCAGCGCCTTTGATACCGGCAAAAATCGAGTTCCCAAACCTGCTGCCGGTATCACCGCCTTCTTAACTCTCATTATTTCAGACCACCACCTCAAAATATATTCATTCGTTGTTAATTAACAGTTCTACAAAACCAAGCAGCTTCCTTCCGTTCACCTGGTGGAATCAAGATTTATAAAACAGACAAGTATAAAGAATAGAAGGATTCCGGGGATAGATAAAAGAAGTAGTTAAAATGATGTTTTTATGAAAGGGGTATTTCTTAATGAAAACTATGATGGCGGCACAATTAACAGAACCAGAAAAACCATTAGAGTTGGTTAAAGTGCCGATTCCCAGGCCGGGCAGGGGAGAAATATTGATCAAAGTGAAAGCGGCTGGAATTTGCAGCTCTGATCTTCATTACCAGGACGGTCGGAGCAAAGTTACTAAGCTGCCAATTACACTTGGGCACGAAGTGGCCGGTGAAGTTGCCGAATGCGGTGAAGGAGTACGGGGACTAAACGAGGGAGACCGGGTTTGCCTTTTTTATCTGGCAACCTGCGGTTTTTGTATGGAGTGCTGTAGCGGAAATGACAATTACTGCAATGAGGCAGAAATGCTCGGCAAAAATATCGACGGCGGATTTGCCGAATACCTGGTTATAGCTGCCCGCAATGCTTTTTTGTTTCCGGAATCCATTACTTTTGCCCAGGCCGCTCTACTGACTGATGCGGTAGCAACGCCATTTCATGCTTTAAGCCGGGCTGATATTAAAACCGGTGATAGTGTTTTAATAATCGGGATCGGTGGCCTCGGACTTCATGCCGTGCAAATTGCAAAAATAATGGGGGCCGGCCAAATAATTGCCATGGACCTGGAACCGGAAAAACTGGACCTTGCTTTAAAGGTCGGCGCCACCGCAGTGATTGACCCTCAAAAAGATAATGTTAAAGAAAAAATTGAAAATCTGAGCAGAGGTGGGGTTGATGTAGCTGTTGAATTAATCGGTTTACCCAAAACAATTCGTCAGGCAATCGACTGTACAGGCTTAGGCGGCCGAACAGTTATTGTCGGGATCTGTCCGGAAGAGATCGGGTTAAACCCGTATAATGATCTACTGCTTAAAGAAAGAACAATACTTGGAAGCGCAGATCAGAGCAGGGTTGACTTCCCGGTGATCATAGAACTGGCGTCTAAAAAAAGACTGGATATGTCCCATTCTGTCACTTACGAAATCCCCCTGGAAGATATTAACCTTGGACTGGAAATGCTGAAACAAAAAGAAGAAAACCTGGTAAGAATAGTCGTTACCTTTCCCTAAGCAAACGAAACCAGTGAGCCCAAAGGTCTTTAACCGGAACCTGTTTCCCAATGAATATCACCGGTTGGCTCTACACTGACCAGTTCGGGAAACTCAGATCTGACTTTGGCATCAACCTCCGCAGGAATAATCTTGTCAGAGGGTTCCTGAAGTATTTGTGCAGCAACTTCTTCAGCTCTCTTCCAGCTGTCTTTGCTGCCGGCATCAATCCAACGATGATAGGGCTGACGATCGCTGGCCTTTGGAGCATAAACTTCTGTACGCATATATCTGACTGTGTGCTCCTCGCTAAGGTAATTGCCGCCCGGCCCGACCTTGGCAATTATATCATAGGCCAGGGTATCCTGATTTACCTCGATGCCCCGTAAGGTCCGCAGGCAGCTGCCGACAATATCATTGTCTATAATATACTGGGCATAGGATACGGTCAGTGCTCCATCTAACATGCCAAAGGCCTCATGGATAAAGTTACCTCCGGCAAGGGCAGCCAGCATCGCAGTGGTTGCAGCCTCATGAGCAGCCTGTGCATCAGGCACCTTGGAATCGGTGGTGCCAACCGTCAGGTAACAGGGCAACCGGTAATGGTGAGCCATCTGGGTAATTGCCGCATTCATCAGCCCCGATTCGATACTGCCCATCAAAAATGACATGGTCCGCATATCCATGGTTATCGGCACAGCGCTGTAAAGAACGGGGGTTCCCGGGTTAACCAACTGGGTAAGCATAACCCCCATCAGGGCTTCAGCATTCTGCTGAACCAGGGTTCCGGCCAGGGTAACCGGCGCTGTTGCACCTGCTGCAGGCGCTGTAGAGGTGGCAAGCGGCAGCCCGTAACGAGCTACTTCCATGATGTATTCGGCATGTTCTGAACTGATTTTAAGCGGACTGGTAATAGAGGATATAAAACCGATAAAAGGCCTGCGCTGCAGGTTTTCCAGGCCACCGGCGATAATCGAGGCGATTTTTATCGAATCATCCAGACCTTGTTTGCTAAAAATCCCCCCCATCACCGGTTTACCGGTATTTAAAAGGGCCTGGTACTTGGTATTGATATCAACTGTATCAATATTAATATCATGAGGATAAAGCGGGTTAATGAAAAAATCCAGGTATTCCAATCTATCGGCAAGACGTGCCAGTTCAGCGACATCATGGATCGCTCCAGGCCGTTTATTACGTTCAAGATCCAGGACATAGAGAGCCAGCCCACCGGTGCCAAAATTTACTTTTTTCCCACCGACAACAATATCTTTTCCTTCCTCGCGACCACAGAAAACAAACTCAGCCGGAGCCTGTTTGATACAGCGGGAAACCAGTTCCCGGGAAACATAGACCCGTTTTTGATCATAATCTACCTTTGCCCCGCTTTTCTCAAACAGCTCCAGGGCAGGAGGGTAATTAATTTCAAAACCTATGTTCTGCAAAACTTTGATTGATGTCTCATGAACCTGGCTTATTTCTTTCTCTGAAAGAACATTGTAGCCTCCGCCTTCATAAATCGGCTTTTCCATCTATCTTTCCTCCCGACGTCAGGTGCTTTTAGTCCGGCTGGTTATCTGCCTGATTACTTTTGGTTAAATGTATCCCACTTTTGGACCAGGGCATTAATTAAATCCGCCCTGGTGATAATCCCCTGCAGCTTATTATTCTCGTTAGTAACAGGGATACGATTAATGCTGTGTTCATACATTAACCGGCTGACATCATAAAGCGGGGTATCTTCGGTAACCGAAATAACATCGGTTGTCATCAAAGTTTCTACTGTCGTTGCGGCTACCAGTTCGATCACTTCCACTCCCCGGTGGGTGATATCAACATGCAATACTTCCTTGCCCTTGGTGAATACCTGGTGTGGGTCACGCAAGGGTTGACCAATAATTTGCTGGGTATAACGCAAGATATCCGTTTCCGAAATAACCCCGATCAAGTAATCTTCATCATCTACCACCGGCATACCGCTAAAAGAGTTTTCATCTAAAATTTCGGCCGCTCTCTTCAGTGAAGTGTCCGTCTTAACACTGATTACCGGAGCTGTCATCACTTCTTTCGCCAACACCGCCATATTAATCCCTCCATTCATACTTGTCAATACATAATTCACACTGCTCCATAGCAATACCGCATTACATTAATCCTAAAAAGGGACAAGCAAGATTATTCCTGCTTGCCCCTACAATAAATGGCTGTTTTTCCCTTACACCATAACCTGATATTTTTGTTTACCGGGTAATGAACGCAACCCGATCAGGTTACTCGCCGCCGATAAAGCCTTCTTCAAGAAGCCATTCTTCAGCCACTTCGCGTGGAGTCATATCTTCCATATCAACCTTCATGTTCAGGGAAGACATAACTTCAGGTGTCAATGATACAGCAATCGGGTTGAGTATATCTGTTATTTCGGGAAATTCGTCCAGAATTTCCTGGCGGATAACCGGCGCACAGTTGTAAACAGGGTGGAATTCCTGATCGTCAACCAGGTTAACCAGGTTAAATTCAGCAATACGAGCATCTGTAGCAAAACCCATCGCCGTAGCATGTTCACCTTCATTTAACGCACCGTAGGTAATTCCCAGGTCCATAACTTCATAGCTTTCAAACTCAAAGCCGTAATGGACCTGCAATTGTTCCAAGCCGTCATCACGCGCTTCGTATTCATGGTCGGTGGCAAAAGTCCATTCACCCGGTTCAGGAGCTTCCACTCCTTCATTGATGGCGTCAGCGAGGTCACTGAGTGTTTCAATACCAAGTTCGTCGGCGTCTTCCTGGCGCATCATAATAGTATAGGTGTTATTGAACGGTGTTTTATCCAACCAGACCAGGTCATTTTCCTCCAGATCCCACTCGGAAATTGTAGCATATGCTTCCTCAGGGTCGGTGATCACGTCTGCTCCCATGAACTCGACCAGCGCTGTACCGGTGTATTCCCAGTACATGTTAATATCTCCTCTTTCCAGAGCTTCGCGGGCAACCACTGTGCCACCAAGGTTGGTTTCATCTTCTGTCGGGATACCGGCATCCTCCAGGGCAACAAGGGCAACCTGGCCCAGGATTAACTGCTCGGTAAACTCCTTCGAACCGACCGTCACTGTAGGCTCATCGGGTTCACACCCCATTACAAATAAGGAACCTACCAGAAACATCAAGACTAAAGACAGTGCTAACATCTTCTTCATTGTCATAAACTCAATTTACCCCCTTCTAATTTAATAGTCCTGGAAAAACAGCCAAACTCTAAAACTCTACATAAATAGCTTTATCTGCATAATTTTCATGACCAAACCTTATTTTTCCATATAATTTAAGCTGTCAAATCTGCTTTTATCTATCATGTCCAACGCACGACTCTTTCTTCAACCTTCCCAATCATATAGTCGAGAAAAATAGCGGTAATTGCAGCTATAACAGCCCCGGTGAAAATAATCATGTCCCGGTGCACAGAAAGCCCGGTGACAATGAGGTCACCTAAACCGCCGCCACCAATAAAGGTGGCCAGAGTTGCTGCTCCAACGTTAATCACAATGGCAGTCCGAATACCGGCTACAATAATCGGAAAAGCAATAGGCAGCTCAATTTTAGTCAAGACTCGGAAAGGATTCATGCCCATGCCTCTGGCCGCTTCAACAATACTTCTTTCGACACCATCAATACCGGCAAAAGTATTCCTTAAAATGGGTAGTATCGAGTAAATAAACAGGGCAAAAACGGCTACCCGGAAGCCCAAACCCAAAACCGTATAGAAAAGTGCCAGTACAGCCAGGCTGGGAACAGTCTGGCCGATATTAACAATATTCTCTGCTACTCTGCCTATATAGTAAAGTTTAGGGCGGGAAAGCATGATTCCACCTAAAACGCCAACGATTGTAGCCCCAATCATCGACACAAGAAGAAGGGCCATGTGTTCACGTATAACCCTGAATACCCTTTCATAAGTAAGCATGCGCGCTACAATAGAATCAGTCGGATTGTTGACAGTATAGATAACCACTGCAGCACCGATCCCAAGCATTATTAACGGTATAATCAACCATTTCCAAAGATTTTGGAGCATAGTTAGTTATCCTCCTTGACCACGTTGAGCAGATCACCCAGGGTAATTGTTCCCTCGTACTGGTCATCTTCATTGACCACGGCAACATATCCTTCTCCTAATTCAAGCATAACCGAAAGAGCATCGTTTAAAGTGGCATCACTGGTCACCGTATCAGACACATCCTGACAATAATCTTTAGCCACTTCCCCGGTTGTTCGCTTTAAATCGTTTACTCCGATAATCCCCTTCAGCTTGTTATTGCGATCAACTACTATAACCGTTCTGATATCGCTTTGATCAAGCTGTTTTTTTATTTCTTCTGTTTGTGCATCTTCAGAAATCGGTTTTGCCCTGTTCACATCTTCTAAAATCTCGTTGATCCGAATCAGGTGCAGGCGTTTAATCGAACGGTTCCGACCGACCAGGTTGGAAACAAATTCATCGGCAGGCGCACTAAGCAAATCGCTTGGGGTGGCATGTTGAATAAGTTCACCCTCCCGCATCACTGCAATTGTATCACTCATTTTAATCGCTTCGTCAATATCGTGGGTAACAAAAACAATCGTTTTGCCCATACGCTCCTGAATGCGTAAAAACTCGTTTTGCAGGCGAGCCCTGGTGATCGGGTCAACTGCGCCGAAAGGCTCGTCCATCAACATGATTGGAGGGTCAGAAACCATAGCCCGGGCCACTCCGACCCGCTGGCGCTGACCGCCACTCAAAGCTGAAGGATAACGGCTTTTAAAAACATTCGGATCCAAACCAACAAGAGTCATTACCTCGTCAACCTTCTGTTTTACTTGATCCGCCGGCCAATGTTTTTCGTTGGGAACTGTTGCCACATTTTCTTCAATAGTCATATGGGGAAACAGTCCAATTTCCTGAATAACATAACCGATGTCGAGTCGAAGTTTGATCGGGTCCATTTTAAGGGCTTCTTCACCGCGGATATAAATTTTACCCCCGGTCGGCTCATAAAGGCGGTTAATCATTTTCATGGTAGTAGTTTTTCCACATCCGGAAGGGCCGACTAAAACACATACATCGCCCTCTTTAACCTCTAAGTTCAAATCCTTCACCGCGGGTATTGTATGACCCGGAAATATCTTTGATAATCCTTCCAGTTTAATCATTATTCTGTTACCTCCCTAGTCCTGCCTTCTACACTGAATCGTTTTTCGCCCCAGTATAAGAGGTAGTCAAAAGCTACTGCTATAATGGAAACACCGATTGCCCCGGCAATGATCATCGGCTGATGTCCGCGTGAAATACCAGAGAAAATCAGTTCTCCCAACCCCCCTGCACCAACATAGGCAGCAATTGCTGCAATGCCAATCATCATAACAGCAGCGGTACGAATACCAGCCATAATCACCGGCCTGGCCAGGGGAAGTTTGATCTTTAACAGAACACGCCGCTCAGTCATACCCATCCCCTTCGCCGCCTCAACAATAGCCGGATCAAGCTCCCTGATCCCGGTATAGGTATTACGCACAATTGGCAGCAAGCTGTAAAGAACCAGGGCCACCACCCCGGTAGTAAAACCGATCCCGAATATAGGCACCATAAATGCCAGCATGGCCATGCTCGGAATAACCATTAAGACCTGGCAAATCCCCAGCACCGTCTGAGCAAAGCTCTCATAATAGCTGATAATAACCCCCACCACCACAGAGACAGCAATAGCTATAACGAGTGTAAAAACTACCAACCAGAGGTGTTCAAGCATCAAATCTAAGATCAAATCACTGCGCCGGGATAGATAATCGATTGTCCGCATAATAATACCCGGATCTTCGGATTGGGCTGAAAGTACTATCCCATTTACCGCTCTACTAAAAAAGTTACCCATACAGCTTATAAATTGGTCCATAAAGCAGCAATCACCCTTTCTGTATTTTGATGATCTATCTCAAAGCAATAGCTAGATCCTGCGGTCGCATGATTATGACTGTTTCATAGCTGTTGAGTTAATGCCTGTAAAGCTTTCGGGAAAGTCCAGAAAATCAGTATTGTGAAGTTTATACCTGAAAACCAAAATAAAACTAAAATAATTCTATCATATTAAACCCTGAAGCAATTATTTCATATAACAAAAACAGTTACAAATAATACTTTTGGTTAAATAACGGCAATATTGCGCTTAATATTTAGCTATAGAAAGCTAAATCGTTATAATCAGAACTTATGTTGTTACAGAGCAGACAGATAAGATATATTCGCGCTATCCATGCTTATTACCAGGGCTTACTTAACAACTTCGATTACCCCTACCAGACCATGTCCCAAACCATGACCCTGCTGGAGATTCATTTCCAGGCTCCTGATGGCGTAACCCAGCTGCGCTTCGATTAAATCTGCCCTTATATCGCCATACAGCCCTTTACTGCCTTCAAGGGTTTGTCTCATCACCCGGTAAGCTTTCTCCAGGGGTTTAACATCAGTTTGTGGAGGATAAGGCAAAAGCTCCTCATCACTGTCATAGTGCTCCATCAAGGTCATTGTATAGTCAACCAGTTCGTTCCAACTATTCGCCAATAACTGCAAAGATTTGTTTTGCCAGTCAAAACCTTCCCGGGGCTTATAATCCACTTTTAAATCGGGGAAATAGGTCCGCAGTCCGCGTTCAAACAGAGATGACACCATCAAACGCAGGGGCTGCGCATTATCGTTATAAGTGCCTGTCTCAATATGTCGCCCCACAAACAGTGAACGATCAAAAAAGCGTAACACCTTCAGCCCTACCCCCGCTTTACGGGCTGCGCTTTCCAAAATTTTAAAGACCTCGGCAGGTGTCATAAGCCGCAGTGGAAATGAAGATAATTCCACGCTGTCTCTTTCTTCTTCTGAATACAGATAATTGATTACATAGTCGATATATGATACTTCTTCCGGATTGCGCGTCCACAGGTTTTGCCACTCATATGAATAACGCCCGATAAAATCAGCCAGGATCAGGCTTCCGTTGTGGCCATGTTTACCCATATCGACAAATAGCTTTTCCAGTTCTTCGTTAGTACAGTGCGATAGGGTCCCGTAGGAAGTAAAGTAGAGGTCGTATGATTCCTCATTTTCATCCAAAGGCAGACCGTTGGAAAAATCACCTTTACAAAATTCAACATGCTCATAATCACCGAATAGATTTTCCGCTTCTTTGAGCAAGTCAACGCTTAAATCAATTCCTTTGTATTGATCCATCATATCTTCCTGGATCAGTCGCGTATCAAACTGCGAAAGCCTTGCTTCCCTGGCCATTTTACTCAACAGTTCGTAACCGTCACCGGTTCCGCAACCCAGATCATAAAAACGCAAACCTTCTCCGCTGCTGCCCCCTGTTTTCGACTTGACTACCTCTTCGAGGTGCGGTCTGAGATAGTAAGTTGTAATAAAGTCTTCAAACTGGGTACGCACATGATCATATTTACAGCGCAGGCCGGCTACCTGTTCGCTGTATCTTCCATGGCGTATCGCTTCTGTATAGGCATTATCAGCATCCATCTTAACTCTCCCCCTTTGCTTGTAACAACTGTTCTGCCACCCGGATAGCGGCAAAAGCATCTTTTCCATAACCGTCAGCACCGATCTCCCGGGCAAAATCTTCAGAAGTCGGCGCACCGCCGATAATTACTTTTACCTGGCCGCGAAGTCCTTTTTGTTCGAGCTCCTTGACCACATCACCCATGTTCACCATGGTGGTGTTAAGTAAGGCAGAAAGGCCGACTAAACCAGCATTTTCTTCTTCCGCCACTTCAACTATGCGGGCGGCAGGCACATCAATACCCAGATCTACAACCGTGAAACCGGCTCCTTTGAGCATAATCGAAACCAGATTTTTGCCGATATCATGCAGGTCCTTTTCCACCGTAGCCATGACAACTTTACCTTTACCTTCGTTTTTGTCTCCACCAACCAGGTGCGGTTCCATGATGTTCATGCCCGCTTCAACTGCTTCGGCTGCGGTAAGCATGTCGGGAATAAAGTACTCTCCCGTTTCATACTTTTCCCCAACCAACTTCATACCCTGACTTAAGCCTTCAAGCAAAATAGTATTGGTATCAATTCCATTGTCCAAAGCTTCCTGGACCAGTTCAGCCACGCCGGGTTCTCCTGCAAAATCCTCTTCAATCCCTTCATCATCCTTGTTGCGACGACCCTGCAGGACGTTTTCCACTATACTTTCAATCAATTTTTCTTTCAAAAGTTTTCCTCCTTATCTTTAACAGCTTATTGTTTATAAAACAACCGGTACCTTTATCATCAATCCGGCTTTTTATCCAGATATTCTGTCTACCCGAGCATTAATTACAAACCGGCGCAGACAATCATTTTGAGTACGGATTTAAACGTGGTAACAAACCAGGTGTCTTTTCAAAAATACGGTGGCAAATATCTTCCGACAGGTGCTGCGGTTCTTTGCCTTCAATCTCTTTTAGTTTTTCATTGACCATGAGCAGGGTTTGATCCTGATCCTCCGCATCACCTTCAAAGGGAAAACCGGCAAAGATTTGGCCCCTTCGAAGCATCTTTCGGGCATAACGGGCATACATCCGGTAAGGACTGTTCATGACTTCTTCGATCATTTTCTTTGTCCGATCGGCTTCTTCGGCCTTTACTCCGCTTTCCCGCTGAAGAAATTTGGCCATGCCAATCTGGTGATTATCAAGAATGGCCTGATCGGGAGAAAAAGTTTGGGTTTTATCCAGCAACCCAAAAGCATAATGAATAAGGTCGGGTGCGGCAAATGGCACTGCCGTAAAAGTGAACATTTTTTCCACGGAGGCCTGGATACCGGGTACCTTTGCATCGCCAACTCCGGCGGTGGAATAACAGGGCACCTTGTAATAGCGGGCCATTTGTGCGCAGGCCATGTTGTAATGACAAAATTCGGGTACGCCGTACATATCGTGCAAATCGTCCATGCGGGCCCGTACCGGTACCGCTCCATATATTACCGGCGCACCGGGGTTGGCCAGCTGGTTGATTACAATACCGGTTAAAGCCTCGGCATTAACCTGGGCAACCATGCCCATTTCGTCAATTGGAGCTGTCGATCCACCCTGGGGTGAAGTAGAGATGACCACGGGCAGACCGAGCCTGGCGATAGCAATCAGCTTTTCTGCGGTTTCCGCCACCACCTGCAGCGGACTTTTAATAACACTGGTAATAAAAGAGACGACCGGGTTTTTGACCAGTTCCGCTTTGCCCCCGGCGATTATTTCAGCCATACCTACCACTTTTTCAAGCTGATTAAAATCGGCAACCCCACCAATTACAGGTTTTGTAATGTTATTTAATGAAGCAAAAAAGACATTTACATCTTTATTTTCAGTAGTAATATCTTCATCCTGCACATTAATGTTGCGGATAAAAAAGTCCAGATTTTCAAGTTGTTCCGCCAGATGAGCGGAGCGGCACAGATAGTCAACATTACCGCGATTCCTCTTTATTACCGGAAATACCCGTTCATGACCATCCTGCTTGGATACATATGTCTCCGGCTCGACTTCCAGCCAATAATTAGTTTCTGATCCGCTGCCAAAATGAACCCTGGTTCCTTCTGCATCGAGGACAACCCTGTTTTCAGGATTACGGGCTCCGAGAGTCACAATAGACGGGGCCGTTTCAAGCGCTTTTTTTACTACTTTTGCCGGAATACGGACCCACCAGGCATCGTGCTCGCCCTCGCGGGTAGCCTTAACGCTCGCCCCGGCTTTTTCCAACAGGGAAACACTTTCTTCGTGGTAACATAGAATACCCGGGTTCTCCAAAAGATCCAATGATGTCTTGTCAATTAGTTCAACCTGTTCCCGGCTTAAGCGTTCATATGGATTATCAACAATTACTCCTCGCTCACTCAATCGTCCAGCCTGGATAAATACCCCAGGCTGTTCACCTCCTTTAATTGCTTGTTGTAAAATTTATTTTCCTGATGCCTGCAAATTATATTGGCACTAAAATAAAAAAACCCCGTATTGAATCGTTCAGGTCGCGCCTGATGTTGACTGTTATACGGAATTTTAGATTAATATGTTACATATTCCGACCCGCTTACCGGTGGCGCCAGCCTATCACTGCCAGATCAAGAGATAGCTATTAACTTATTACATAAACATTATGTCATATTGTCCTTGCTTTCGCAAAAGGTAAAGATGGCCGTAATGCAAAGAATAGCATTACTATATCAAGCATTTAGATGTTAATAAGCTTAATTCACAAGAAATGCTCTATCAGGTTGAGCTAAGATGGTTAAAAGCATAGTTAACCTTCTGTTATTATGGATAAGAGCGGCCGGTATGTTATAATAATCATTAATTTGAACTGGACAGGAATTTATTCATGAAATATGTTGCCACCCGTATGGCCGAAAAAATCACAGCCAACATGGACCTGCTGAAACCCGACGAACGTTACCGGATCGGGCTCACTGAAAGCTGGGTGAGTATTGCCGGCAATTTCCTATTAACCCTTTTAAAGATAATCTTCGGTCTTCTCACCAACAGCATCGCTCTCATTGCTGATGCCGTGCACAGCGCATCCGATATTTTTTCCTCACTGGTCGTTTTAGCCGGTTTTCACATGTCCAAGAAGAAACCGGACCGGGAGCACCCTCACGGACACGGCAGGACCGAATACCTGGCCGGCCTGGTAATCTCCGTGATGCTTATCGGGGCCGGCGCAGCATTTATATACAGTTCATATAATCGGTTGATCGAAGGAGTTACTGCCCGCCCGAGCCTTGCGGCTATCGCAGCTGTAATAGCCGCAATTTTAATCAAAGAATTCTTATATTATTTTTCGTCAAAATTGGGGGCCCTGATCAATTCTGACACTCTGGCCGGTGACGCCTGGCATCACCGCAGCGATTCGCTTTCCTCTGCCCTGGTTTTAGTGGCTTTGATTGGCGGATATTTTGGGCTGTATACCCTCGATGCTTTCTTTGGTTTTGCTATTGCTCTTTTTGTTATATATGCCGGAATAAAAATTGCCCGGAACTCCTGCAGCCGCCTACTCGGCACTGCCCCGGCCGAAGAACTGCAAAAAAATGTTGTCTGCAGCGCAAGGGAAATAGATGGCGTTATTGATGCTCACAATTTGGAAGTGCACGATTACGGCTCCTGGAAAGTAATTACCATGCACATCGAGATAAACGGCGATCTGAGCTTAGACAAGGCACACGATATAGCCCACAGGGTTGAAAACCATGTGAGCAAAAACTACTATTGCAATACAATAGTTCACCTCGACCCCCGCTGAGCAGTCTGCCATTAATGATGCAGAGCATTCTTGCTGTTCTCTGAACCTCAACATCTAAATTCCACCATCCGGTTTAAGGCCGCTCACGGCGGCCACAAATCAGATCCCTCAACCACCGCCTCCAAAGCCGATATTATGGACAACCCCGTCCTCTACTACTACCGGCACCTTGTCAGCTTTATAATCCTGGCGGGCTTTTTTTAAAGCATCAGGGTCAACGCTTACATTGTAAAGCTCGTATGCGACGCCTTTCTTCTTAAGCACCTCAAGCTGCTTCTCACAATAAGGACAACCGTCTTTGACATAAACCTCGAGCATGATAACACCTCCACCTGTATTTATAACCATCGGATATTTATTATAGCCTGTATACAATCACTTATTGAAACTGCTTCTAAACCTGATTTATGCCACCGGCAGCTTTGATCGCTTTTAATCCGGCAGCCAATTCTTTCTACCACTTTCTTTATCTTATTATATAAACAAGCCGGGGTTAAGGCAAGGACACGGACCCTGCCATTTAAACCCGCCGGTTCACACCAACCTTGACTTTAACCGGTCGCTTGATTATAATTCAGCCATAACAGATTCACACCTGAAACGGGAAAAACGCTCACGGGGAAAGTCGCCTTCCCGTGGGCTATTTGTTTTTTAAGGAGGAACCAAACATATGCGCATTGCACTGGCTCAGCTTAACCCAACCATTGGTGCTCTCAACCAGAACCTGAAAAAAATAAAAGAATACTATCAACGAGGCATGGAAGGAGGCGCAGACCTGGTTGTATTTACCGAATTGGCCCTGTCCGGTTATCCTCCCCGAGATTTGTTGACTTATAAAAGCTTCCCAGACAGCGAAAGGGAATTAATCAACAACGAACTTCTGCCTCTAACTGCCCAAAACAGTCCGCCAATATTGATTGGAGCCACCCACCGCCAGGAAAACAGGCTGTTTAATGCGGCGCTGCTTTTAGAAAAAGGCGAGATCAAATCCACTCACTTAAAAACCCTGCTGCCCTATTTCGATGTTTTTGATGAAGAAAGGTATTTTACCCGATTTAAAAACCGGAAAATTGAAATGCTGGGTGATCTGCCCACCGCTATAACTGTCTGCGAAGATATTTGGAATGATATGGAATATTTCTCTGCCCCGCTTTATGACAACGATCCCCTCGAGGGACTTTTTGCTCAGGGCGCCCGCCTGCTGATCAACCTTTCCGCCTCACCCTATCACCGGGGCAAACATGCCCTGCGGGAAGATATGCTGCCCTTTCTGGCTAAAAAATACAACACTGCAATTATTTATCTGAATCAACTTGGCGCCAACGATGAACTGGTTTTCGACGGATCAAGTCTTATCTACAACCACCGGGGAGAACTACTCTACCGCGCCTCCGCATTCGAGGAAGAGCTTATATACATCGAAACAGAAACTTTATTTCAACCCGCCCTGGAAATAACACCCCCTGACAGGGACGATATCAGCACAATAAACCAGATTCTACAACTTGGTACCAGGGATTACGTGACAAAAACCGGCTTTAAAAAAGTTGTCTTTGGCTTAAGCGGGGGAATTGATTCCGCTGTTGTCGCCGCTTTAGCTGCAGAAGCTCTCGGCCCGGAAAACGTGCTCGGGATTATGATGCCTTCTCCCTATTCCTCAGAACACAGCGTCCATGACGCCGTTAAACTGGCCGAGAACCTGGGTATTAACTACCGGATAGTCAAAATAGACCAGCCTTTCAACGCTTTTATAGACATGTTCAACCAGGGAGAAGGCCCAAGGCAGGATTTAGCCGAAGAAAACCTGCAGGCTCGACTCCGGGGTAATATATTAATGCATATTTCGAACCGGGAAGGATACCTCACACTGGTCACCGGGAACAAGTCGGAGCTGGCCGTAGGTTACTGCACACTTTACGGCGATATGGCCGGTGGGTTGGCCATACTTGCCGACGTGCCCAAAATGATGGTTTATGAATTAGCCAATTACCTGAACGACAACCACGGGAGAGAAATCATACCCCGCCGGATAATCACCAAAGCTCCTTCCGCTGAACTGCGTCCCAACCAAAAAGATGAAGATTCTTTGCCTCCCTACGATGTGCTTGACCCAATTCTGCAGATGTACCTGGAAAACAATTTGTCACCCGCCGAGATCATCGAAACAGGTTACGATAAGGATATTGTCCAAAAGGTAATCCGCATGGTTGAAACCTCCGAATTCAAGCGGCGCCAGGCTGCCCCGGGGCTGCGTATTTCCCCTAACTCTTTTGGCCCAGGCAGACGCATACCGATCGCCCGGGGGTATGAATACTTTTAAGCCGGCCCCACGGTAATTTCTATTTTTGCACTGCCTTACAGGAGACAAATTACGCTGGATACAGGATGAAACAATGGGAAAATATACTGAAAACTCAAGATCCGAAGAAAATTGTAACAAAGATTTCGATGTTATAGTGATCGGCGCCGGTCACGCCGGCTGCGAGGCCTCACTGGCCGCTTCCAGGCTGGGCTGCCGGACCCTGCTTTTGACCTTAAACCTGGATATGATCGCATTTATGGCCTGCAATCCTTCACTGGGCGGACCGGGCAAAGGTCACCTGGTGCGTGAAATAGACGCACTGGGCGGCGAAATGTCCCTCGTCGCTGATAACAACCTGCTGCAGGTACGCCTGCTAAACACCGGTAAAGGCCCCGCTGTGCAGGCCCTGCGAGCTCAGATCAATAAATGGGGTTACCAGCGCACCATGCGCATCGCCCTGGAAAAAGAACCCGGGCTCGCCATTCGTGAAGATATGGCCGAAAAAATTGTTATTGACAACAAATCTATCTCGGGTGTTATCGGGCGCAGCGGCGCTTTTTACCCGGCCAAAACTGTTATTGTTTGCAGCGGCGTTTATCTTGGTTCAGAACTTTTCCTCGGTGATCTTCACTACACCGCTGCTCCGGGAAGCCTGACACCTTCCTTTAATCTGGCAAAGTGCCTGCAGGATCTCGGTATCACCCTGGATCGCTTCAAAACCGGCACCCCCCCGAGGGTTTACCGTCGCAGTGTTAACTTTTCCGCTTTAAAGCCGGTTTACGGCGATATTGAGGCGCCGGGATTTTCCATAGCCTGCGAGGGGGTCCCTGCCGAGCAGATTCCCTGCTGGATGACCCATACGAATCCGAATACACATGAAATAATCCGCCAAAATTTTTCCCGGGCCCCCATCTACAGCGGCCTGATCAAGGGGGCCGGTCCCCGTTACTGCCCATCAATCGAGGATAAAATAGTCCGCTTTGCCGATCGTGACCGTCACCCTATTTTTATCGAACCCGAAGGAATCGACATAGACGAACTCTACCTGCAGGGTATATCCACCGGCCTGCCTCCCGACGTGCAGGAATCATTCCTGCGCACTATTGAAGGGCTTGAAAATGTGGAAATCATGCGTCCGGCATATGCTATTGAATATGACTACGCCCCGCCCACCCAGCTTAAAACTTCTCTGGAAACTAAGGCTGTTACCGGGCTTTTTTTAGCCGGCCAGATTAACGGAACTACCGGTTACGAAGAAGCCGCCGCCCAGGGTCTGATCGCCGGGATCAATGCCGCCCAGCATTTAAAAAGCAATGATCCCCTGGTTTTAAAACGCAATGAGGCTTATATCGGGGTAATGATCGACGATCTGGTAACCCGGGGCGTGCAGGAACCATACCGTATTTTCACTTCCCGGGGCGAATACCGGCTCCTGCTGCGCCAGGATAATGCCGATCTGCGCCTGACCGAAAAAAGCCGCTCTGTCGGCCTGATTGATGAAGAACGCTACCAGCTGCACATGGCCAAGAAAATCTTTATTGAAAGCGAGTTAGACCGGCTGGAGAAAACCAGGCATAATCCGGGCAGCGCTATTGAAGAGTTTTTAGCTATAAATAAATCTTCACCTCCTAAACACCCGGTCAGTGCCCTTGAACTAATCCGCCGGCCGGAAATCAGCTATCCCGCTTATCTGGAGTGGGAACACAAATCTGTGCCAGATCTCCCGCCGGGGACGCTTGAAGAACTGGAAAATCAAATTAAATATGCCGGCTACATTGAGAAACAGGGTTTAATGGTGGAAAAAACCGCCCGCATGCATGATAAACCGATCCCTGAAAATTTTGATTACCAAAAGGCAAATAACCTTTCAAAAGAAGCACGTCAGAAACTGGAAAAAATCCGGCCGGCTACAATCGGCCAGGCCAGCCGCATGGAAGGGGTCACCCCTGCTGACTTATCTGTCCTCCTTCTTTACCTGGAGCGGCCAGAAATCTTGGGGAGCACAACCGAATATAAAAGTTCAAAGAGAAACGACGACTCTGAAATAAACAGCAATGAGGCAGGCAGCAATGAATAACCATATCCAGCCAAACCAGCCCGGTTGGTATTACCGGTTAAGCAGTTTTTTCCGCCATAAATTCGCTACGCCGGTCTACAAGATACCGCTTGACGCCGGCTTTTCATGCCCAAACCGCGACGGATCAACCGGCAATTCGGGCTGCATCTACTGCTATAACCCCTCATTCGCCCCTTTCAGCAAAAACAGTGATACCGACTCGACCACTGCTTCGATTTCTGAACAAATTAGCAGGGGCAAAAAGAAAAAATTCCAGGCAAAACACCTGGCCTATTTTCAGTCATATACTAACACTTATGCCCCCCTGGAACAATTGAAAGAGCTTTACGATGAAGCGCTGGACGATCCTGAAGTAATCGGCTTAAGCATAGCAACCCGACCGGACTGCGTTACAGGCAAAACACTCGATTTGCTTGAGGAATACGCCCGCAGGTGCCACCTCTGGGTAGAATATGGACTGCAATCTGCCCACGATCAAACCCTTGAATATATCAACCGGGGTCACAACGCCGATTCCTTTGCCCGGGCGGTAAAACAAACCCACAGGCGGAACATTTACATCTGCGCACACGTCATCCTCGGGCTGCCCGGCGAAACTCCGGCAATGATGCTGAAAACGATTGACTTTCTTAACAAACTGGGAATAGACGGAGTAAAATTCCACCACCTGCAGGTAATTAAAAATACGCCCCTGGCCGGACTGTACGCTCAGGGGGAAATTTCAGTGTATGATAAAGAAGAAGACTACATTCCCATTCTCTGCGACTGCCTGGAACGGCTTGCTCCTCACATCGTCATTCACCGCCTGGCCAGCCAGGCCACCACAGAGGAGCTATTAATCGCACCGCACTGGGCCAAGGGCGCCGGTCAGATCGCCGCCACCGTGGAAAAGGAACTAAAAACCCGCGACAGCTATCAGGGATGCCGCTTAGATCGAAATGAGAACCCTTAAAAACGATTTCGCTCTATGGCAATGTTGATCAATTGAGACATCTTGTCCTGCGGAGGAATATANGCCTGGTCCCGCCGGATCATCTTTAGAGCATCCCCCGGGCAAGCTGTGGCACAGACACCACAACCGATACATAAATCTTGATCGACAACCGGTTCCGCTTCCGGTGCAGCTTTAAGCGCCTCAATGTGGCAAAGGTCGACACAAGCTTCACAGCTCAGGCACTTTTCCGGATCAATTGCAGGAATAAAATTGCTGGGCTGCACCGCCTGCACCCCGTGCTCCCTGATTGCCTGCAACGGACCGCAGCAGCATCCACAGCAGTGACAGATATATGCCGGTTCATCGATAACATTATCACAGGTCAGAACCAGGCCCAGTTTATAGCTTCGTTCAAGATTGCGTAATAGATCGTCCACTGAAGCTTTATGGGCAAAGCCGCGTCGGAGAAGCCACTCCGACGGCCGACCCAGGGAAGTACACACATCTTCCAGCGGAAACTTGCAAGGTTTGCCCAGATGACTCGCTTTATGCCGGCAGGCACAAATCGAAAGCCCGCCTCCGCCGGAGTTGCGAATCACTGCTTCTGCCTTTTCATAGTCCAAAATTTCCGTTTTAAGCAGCTCGGGAATGTACTGTTCGTAAACAAGGGCCCGAAACATTTTCGTATCTGAACCAAAAATTTCTTCGTTCACTTCCCGGTCCTGAAAATACTCTTCATACAATGCAGAAAGTTCCTTTATATTGGCACTATCGGTCCGCATCAGGCTGTATTCAAAAAAACCAACCACCACCGGCGATAACATATAATATCTAGTCCCTTTACGCGGTATGTCAACTACCAGGCCTTTTTTAGCCATACCATCCAATAAAGCAGCCAGTTCTTTTTCAGCCATGCCGGTCAGTTCTCTGATTTTTCCCAGCGGGCGCGGCTTAAGGGGAAATTTACTGCCTGCTTCCGCCTCATCTTCTTTATAGAGGAGCATTAATATTTCAATCAAGGTATCGTTAATCACGACCCCGACCGGAAACCTGCTCAGCCTTTCAGCCAAAGCCTGGTAAGCTTCTTCCTTGCCGCCCGAAAGATGTCCCACATAACTTCCTCCCTTGGTTTATGATCTGGAATTAATTAACAGATGCTGTAGAAAAATAAATGGTAAGAATATTTTTTACTCATTGTTCAGCTAACTCCAAAACAATAATCTAGTCCAATTTAATCCTAATTTTGGAGTAAATTATTACCAAATACTCCCTTTCCCTTCCAAAAGAAAACAGGAATAAAGGACAGCAATTTCATCCTTTTGTTTCTTGTTTCCTTATTTTTGTTTCCTTATTTTGCGCTTTATTTTGCACTTTATTTTGCGCTTTATTTTGCGCTTTATTTTGATGGTAGCTTCCCATTGCCATAAAGTTTTAATGGATATTCGCCGGGCGAGGNAATAATTCCTTTGCCAGGCTCATGGTTTTTAAAAAAAGTTTCCGGTAGAAGGTAGGAGTTCATCGTTTTCTTGTCGAACATATAAAATGCTCCAAACTTATGTTTAAGGCGGATAATTTATTTATGCCAAAACTAACCGAACTGCTGCAGCAATGGAAAGATGACCCTGCATTCATGAGCAATGTTACCCGCTGGTCAGTGGTCCCGGAATCAGAAGGCGATTATTATGATTTCCCGGACTACCTGGAGCCGCAACTGCATGAAGCCTTAATGCGCCGCGGTATCGAAAAACTCTACAGCCACCAGGCAAAAGCGATCGATGCTGTACTTCAGGATAATAACGTGGTGGTGGTAACTCCCACTGCTTCAGGAAAAACACTTTGTTATAACCTGCCCGTAATCAGTTCGTTGATCAGGGATTCATCAAGCCGCGCACTGTATCTTTTCCCGACAAAAGCGCTGTCACAGGACCAGGTAACCGAACTGCGTGAACTTACAGCAAACCTGGATACAAATCTTTATTGCCACACTTACGACGGGGATACCGAACCGGGCCTGCGGCAGGGAATTCGCCGCAGCGGACATATTGTAGTCACCAATCCGGACATGCTCCATTCGGCAATCTTACCCCACCACACCAAGTGGGTGCAACTCTTTCAGAACCTTAAATATATAGTCATCGATGAAATGCACCAGTATCGCGGTGTCTTCGGTAGTCACGTAGCCAATGTTATACGCCGCTTAAAGCGTATTTGCGCTTTCTATGGCTCCAACCCAAAATTTATATTATGTTCAGCTACAATCGCCAATCCCGGTGAATTAGCCGCACTATTGATCGAGGAACCACTGCAGGTTGTTGCTGAAAACGGCGCTCCGCAGGCTGAAAAACATTTTATCTTTTACAATCCACCTACGATTAACCCTGAACTGGGCTTGCGGCGAAGCTCGCTTTTAGAAGCACAGGGCTTGGCCGGAGAACTTATCCGCAGAGACATACAAACCATTATCTTCACCCGCAGCCGGCTTGGTGTGGAAGTCCTCCTGACTTATTTACGCCAGGGTCTTAAGATAAGGCCCGGGGAAGATAGCGCTATTAAAGGCTACCGGGGCGGGTACCTGCCCCGTGAACGGCGGGCTATAGAAGAGGGACTGCGCCGTGGGACTGTCAAGGGAGTGATCAGCACCAACGCCCTGGAACTGGGGATAGACATCGGAGCCCTTGATGCCTGCCTGATGACCGGTTACCCGGGCAGCATTGCCAGTACCTGGCAGCAGGCCGGCCGCTCAGGGCGCCGCAGCGGCATTTCGTTGGCCGTATTAATCGCCAACAGTGAGCCGTTAAACCAGTACATCGTAGCCAACCCGGATTATTTTTTCGGACGCACCCCTGAACGGGCCCTGGCTGATCCCGATAATCTGATCATCTTAACCAATCACGTGCGCTGCGCCGCCTTTGAACTGCCCTTTGACAAGTATGAACAGTTCGGCAGGGCCAATATAGGAGAAATCCTGCAGTTTCTCGAAGATGAAGATGTCCTTTATTTAAGCGATAACCGCTACCACTGGATGGAAGACACCTATCCGGCGGAAGAAATCAGCCTGCGCAGCGCCACCCGGGAAAATGTGGTTATCGTCGATACTACAGACCGTCAGCCGCGGGTAATCGGGGAAGTCGATCGCTTCAGCGCCCCGATGCTGGTTCATGATGAAGCGATCTATATGCATGGCGGGAGACAGTTCCAGGTGGAAAAACTCGACTTTGAAGAGAAAAAAGCTTACGTGCGCCAGGTGGAGGTTAATTATTTTACTGATGCCAACCTCTCGGTTGATCTGAAAACCCTGGAGGTTTTTGAAGAGGAATCTGGTAAAGTAAACAGAGCCTGGGGCGATGTCCGCATCAACGCCCTGGTTTCAATGTTCAAAAAAATACGTTTCAATACCCATGAAAACCTGGGCTCAGGACCGGTTGATCTGCCGGAAACCGAAATGCACACCACTGCTTTCTGGATCTCATTTCCCCCGGCTGCGCTCGGAAGTATGTCCTTATCAACAGTCCAGTCAGGCTTAATCGGCCTGGCCAATTTGCTTCCACAGGTGGCCGCATTTTTTCTGATGGGTGACCCGCGCGACCTGCACGCCGTAAGCCAGGTTAAAGCTCCTTTCACCGAACTGCCTACCCTTTTTCTTTACGATAACTTTCCCGGCGGTGTCGGTTACAGCGCAGAACTTTACCGCAGTTACCGGGAAATTATTCGTGCAGCCCGAAAAGTAATCTCGGATTGTCAATGCTTTGAAGGCTGTCCCTCCTGCATCGGGCCTGCTTACCAGGGCGGAGAACCCGGCAAACAGCAGGCTTTTCAACTGATCGAGGTGATCCTGCAGTGAAAAGAGATTTAAGTTCCCGTCTTTCCGCACTGCGTAGTACAGGAGAGTTCAAAACAGGGCGGCAAATGGCTGATGCACTTGAAAAAGAGAACGGAATTGATCTATTTCCCGGTGAAGGACGGGAAGAAGAAACAGACTTCGGACGCTGTTATCTGCGTGAACTAAGATTCCCCCTGGGCCATCAACACGGCAGTAATACGCTTTCCGGGATCCTAACCTGCTGCGGACCGGAATTGTCCCTGACCGCCCGGGACGATCGGCTGAGTAACTTTGACCCACGAAACTCAATTTTTCTCGATATTGAAACCACCGGCCTGGCCGGAGGCACCGGCACCTGGGCATTCCTGATTGGAATAGGCTGGATTGAGAAAAATTATTTTCTCCTGCGCCAGTATTTTCTGCGCCGCCCTGCTGAAGAAAAGGCGCTATTAAATCATTTTGTCGCTGCAACAAGCGGTTTTTTAACCATAATAACTTTTAACGGCAAACAATTCGACCTGCCGTTAATAAAAACCCGTCAGATGCTTGCCGGTTTCGAACCTATAGAACCCCGGCAGCACCTCGACCTTCTGCAGTGCGCACGGACCCTCTGGAAGAAAAGGCTGGCTTCCCGCTCTCTGCATTCGCTGGAAGAAGTTTTGTTAAACTTAAAACGTGATGATGATATCCCCGGGGCGGAAATACCTGCCGTTTACTTCAACTATTTACGTCGGGGAGAAACTGAACTTCTAAAAAAAGTATTTCACCACAATGTCCTTGATATCCTTTCAATGGTCACCCTCTTAGAAAAGGTCTACCGCACATCTGCCGGCCAGCTGGTAAAGCACCCCGCCGAATTGCTGGCCTTAGGCTCCCTTTGCCTTGAAACAGGCCGCTTCAGTGAAGGAATCAACTACCTGCGCGAAGCTTCGAATAGCGCACCAAACCCTCTGGCTGAAGAAGCAGCCCTGAAACTTGCCTTACATTTCAAACGGCAGGGCAACTGGGAGGAAGCAATAAAAATCTGGGAGGAATCAGCTGGAACCAACCCGGTTAATTCACCGGCAATCGTCGAGTTAGCCAAATATTATGAGCATCAATGCGGTGAATACGACAAGGCTTTGGATTTAACTGAAAAAGCGCTCGCTCGGGCTAGAAGCAACCGCAACAACCTGCCTGCCTGCAGCAGTGAGCTGAACCCCGAAGCTCTTAAGCACCGGTGGAACAGGTTAAACAGGCGCCAGCTCTCTGATTAAGCTGCATCATCCAGATCAGAAAGTTCCCGGCGATCCGAAGTGCTGCCCAATACCAGGGGCAAGACTATACTTAGAACAACCAGTCCGGCTGCCAGGTATGCAGCAGGAATTATTGTATCCAACAGAAGATTAAGGATAAATCCTGCTGAAAAAGCAGTTACCACCATGATTACCGCCGCTTTGAACATATCAACGATACCCATCTCCTTAACCATTACCGTAAAAGTGGCAGCGCAGGGGAAATAGGCTGCCAGCACCACAGCACCGACAACAAACTGCCGGGCGCTCAAACCCAGGGGCACCAGCATAGCCACGGCCACGTCTTTGCGCAAAAATCCAATTAGTAAAGTTGAAACCGCTTCCCCGGGCAGGCCCAGCATCCCCTGAACTATGGGGGCAAATAATATGCCAAGATAATCGATAATCCCGAGCGTGTAAAGTATATTGACAACCAGGATGCCACCAAGGATATACGGCGTTGCATGTATAAGAAAACCTTTGATGCGCATGCCCAGCTTTTTGGCCTGCGCTTTCAGGCTGGGCACACGGTAAGGAGGTATTTCCACGACCATAGAAGGAGTGTAGCCGGGCATAACCCGATCGATAATCAGCCCCAGGACTACCCAGATAAAAAAGAGAGAAGCAAAAACCACTGCCAGGTAAGCACCGCCAAAACGACCTACCAGGCCGATAATTAGTGCAAGTTGAGCCATGCAGGGCACGGCCACTGCCATCAGGGTGCAGGTTATAAACCTTTCCCGGCGGCTTTCCAGGTTACGGGCCGCCAATGCGGCCGGAACATTACAGCCAAAACCCAACACCATGGGAATAATTGAATAACCATGCAAACCCAGCCGGTGCAGACTGCGGTCAACCATGACAGCAAGGCGGGGTAGATAACCCGAATCTTCAAGAAACCCGAGCACCAGGTAAAAAACAGCCAGAAAAGGAAGAACTACTCCCAGTTCGACAAAGACACCGGTAGTTAAGACTCCCAGCGATTCCTCAAAATCAACTGCGCCGTCTATTAGTTGCCCAATTAAAACATTATGTAAAAAACCGCCGCCTCCCAGAAATTCGCTGAGATACATCAATAGCGATTCATAAACGCCTTTGAAAACATAATCGTCTATAAATTCATGAAGTAATTCGCCCAGGCCAATTACCAACTGAAAAGCCAAAAACAGAACCACCCCGGCAATAGGAATGCCGGTCAAAGGCTTCAAACTGGCATCCTGCAGACTTTCCAGCCAGCTGTGATGACGATGAACAACCGTTTGCACTTTTCCAATTAGATCACCGATGTACGACCAACGATCAGAAATATTTAATGGAATTTTACTTCTATTCACCGATAATGACAACGAATCGACAAGTTCTTTTAAACCTTCACCGCTGACTGCAACAGTTGATATAACCGGAATACCCAAAAGCGATTCCAATTTATCAACATCAATTCGCACCCCCTTGTGACCGGCTTCGTCAGTCATATTCAGGGCTAAGATTATCGGCACATCTCTTTCCAGAAGTTCAGTTGTTAAAAACAGGTTTCGCTCCAGGTTTGTGGCATCTACTACATTAACTACTATATCGGCTTTGTCAACCAGGTTTGAAGCGACTTCTTCCACTTTTGAAGTAGGTTCAAGGCTATAAGTTCCCGGAGCATCAAGAACTTCGAAGGATTCGGTTTCTGTATTTAGCTGTCCCCGGGTAAATTCAACAGTAGTTCCCGAGTAATTGGAGATCATCACTTTCGAACCGGTTAGCTGAGAGAAAATTACACTTTTCCCGACATTCGGGTTACCGGCCAGGACTATTCGTTTCAATATTGTCTACCTCCACTACTATGCGTATTGCTTTACCGTAACCGACTGCAACTTGAAAATTATCGACATTTATTGTCACCGGCCCACGCTTAAAAATCGAACTGATCTTTTTTATCCGTTTACCTTCCCGTAAACCGATCTGGTTTAATTTTGCAGTAAAACCGGGCCCTCCACGAATTAAGGAAATAATTCCGGATTGACCGGCCTTCATTTCCACCAGAGAAACATTCATAACCTGTCACCCCCATAACGGATCATCTAACGTCATCCCGCCAGTTTAGCTCCTTTTTTAATCCGGAATCGATATCCTGTTCCAGTAAGAATTGCAGCAGTTTCTCAAAAGTTTCACCGCTTAAATCATGTTCCATCAAACAGGCATCATTTTCTGCCGCTTTTGGAGAGACTCCGAGCACCTGGGTCAAGAAGCCGTAAATTATTTTATGTTTATGCCTTACCTTCATCGCATAATGCCGGCCTTCTTCCGTCAATTCGACCGGGCCATAACGATCCTGCCTGATCAGGCCTTTTTCTTTTAATATGGCAAGTCCCTGTATAACACTGGGCTTGGCAATATCCAGGCGATCAGCTATATCAGTAACCCGGGCCGTCTTATTTTCCTGAATTAAGTTTAAAATGACCTCCAGATAATCCTGCAGTGAAGAAGTAACCGGCAAGGACTTAATCAACAAGACCACCGCCTTATAATCTGTTTAACTTAGACAACCGGATAAAAAAATTAAATGTTAGGCATATCTAACATATTAAATATAACATTTCATCCTGCGCATGTCAATATATAAATGAAAGTTATACCCAAGAATAAAATAATGGTGTATATTAGGAAACAAACCTGATCAATAGCAGGTTCGGAGGTGCAATTTTTCGGGCAATGGAAAACCCAAGTTTAACTGGCAAGTCAAAATGAAAGATACAACCAAATATCGCAGAAATGCTTTGTTGTTAATACCAATCTACCTGATCGTATTCAGCGCTTTCTTTGACACCCATGCTCAGATGCCGGTGCTTGCGCCCTATACTCTTACCTTTGGGGCAACCCCCTTCATGTTAGGCCTGGTGGTTGGCTCTTATTCAATTTTTAATATCTTCGGTAACTTTGCCGGAGGTATGGTTATCGACAAAAAGAGCTGGCAGTATCCGCTTTTAGTCGGTCTGATTGGTGTTTCTTTTGCCCTGTTATTCTATACTCAGGCTACGAGCGCATATCACCTGGTCATTATCCGGGCCGGACACGGATTAATGGGAGGGTTTTTAGTTCCCGCCTCCCTGGCCTGCCTGACCATAAATGAAGAGGGCGGCTCTTCCCGTGATCTGCGCCTTGCTCTGTTTGGAGCCACAATCGGCCTGGCAGCAGTAACCGGTCCCCTGTTTGCCGGTATTATCGCAAACCAATTGGGTTTTCATGCAGTATATTACAGCCTGGCCATGCTGATGACCGCTGCTGTAGTAATCGCTTTATGGTTAATCAAAAAACAGGCTTCCCGCAGCGAATACTTCATTTCACCACCGATTTCCAGCAAATTGATATTGGCCAGAGCGAAACTGCAAGGAGCATTCATTTTTGCCCTGGGAACAATGGGATCCACCGGAACACTGGCTTCGTTTTTACCTACCCGTGCTCAATCGCTGGGTTTAGATCACGCTCAAACCGGCATGTTGTTTACATCTTTCGCCCTAACGGCTGTAATTATCCAGATATCCTGGCCGAGGATGCTAAAACCATTGATTAAAGGAAACTTTCGTGGCTGTGCGACGGGACTGCTGTTCATCCTGGGAGCTTTAATCCTTGCTGCTGTTTCTAACACCTCTACAGGACTTTATATCGCTCTAATCATCTATGGCTTCGGCTTCGGCTTATCATTCCAGGGCATGCTCGGCCTGGTTATGGAAAACTCTCATCCGGCCTGGCGGGGCCGGGCAATCGGTATTTTTTTTGCCGCTTACTCACTTGGAGTAGCCCTGCTGCCTCCCATAAGCGGTTTGATTTGGCAGCACCTACCGGTCATATTTCCCTTTTATACCTCAGCCGCAGCAGCCCTTCTCAGCCTGATTGCCGGTAAAATACTTTGCACAAAACAATGAAATATGTAGTGATTCTAAAGTAAGACAACTTGCCAGGGACATAGCTTAAAGTTCAATCAAGAACAAAAAAACTCCCACCGCTATAGATGGGAGTTTAATTTTCACCTTGCTTGTTATTGATCAAAAAGCTCTAAGTACTGGCCATAGCCTTTTTCCTCAAGCTTGTCCTTTGGTATAAAGTCCAGGGCCGCAGAATTAATACAATAACGCTTGCCGGTCGGCTCAGGTCCGTCATCAAAGAGGTGACCCAGGTGCGAATCTGCTTCCTTGCTCCGCACTTCGGTGCGCTTCATGCCATAGCTCAAATCCTCTTTTTCCACGATATTATCTTCATCGATCGGCCTGGTGTAGCTGGGCCAGCCAGTACCGGAATCAAATTTATCCTTGGAGCTGAAGAGAGGTTCACCGGAAACAATATCCACATAGATCCCTTCTTCTTTATGATCCCAATACTTGTTGTCAAACGGCGGTTCAGTGCCATCTTCCTGGGTAACGGTATATTGCATCTCTGTCAAACAATCACGCAATTCGTCCATTTCTTCATCTCCCCTGATTTCTTCTGCTCCTTCCTCCCCACCCTGATCTTGCAGTTGATCCGGTTCACTCACGATGCTTTCCAGGTCACAACCGGCAGCAGCAACGAGCAACCCGGCAACCAGAAGTAGCAGTATAAAGTTCTTATAGTTATAGTTGGCGGCATCTTCTCTAGCAGTATATTTATTCCTGCAGTTCCTTTTCAACCCTAACATCCTTTCAAAAGCAAAATGTCCGTTGATATGGCGAGCTTTCTTTTTTGGGTGCAGAAAGGGACAAATCGCTTTTTTTTATATAATAATCGTTATTATTATTATATATTCTATAAGTCAGCAGGTCAAATAAAAGGCTGCCCCTAAGAGCGTTTGATTTTCCATAGCATGTAAAGGCAGAGGGCAATTATCGGAAGCGTAAAGAGATGCACAGTAGTAAAAAAACCGGCTCCCCATGCTTCACTAACATATCCCCAGGCAGGCAGGGGATTTAAGCGGAAAGTTTCTTCAATTAAACCGCGCAGAAGTGTATAGCCCAGAACAAAATTCCAAAAGAGGAATCCTGGTTTTACCTCCCTGCTGCGGGCCAGGTAATTATGAAGCAAAAGAAGGACTAGCCCGATCAATATACCGTAGATTTGGGCCGGATGTCTTTCAAAAAAGAAGATGGTTGCTTCGCGACCAAGGATTTCCTGGTTAAAGATATTAGCGACACGGACCAGGGCATAACCGAGGGCAACACCCGGCACAGCCAGGTCAGCCAGCGACCACCAGTCTAATTTTTTGATTCGGCAATAAAGCCAACTGCTCAATATACCACCAAGCAAACCGCCATGAAAAGCAAGACCACCCCGATCAATTCGGATGATCAACTCCGGGTGCTCCATAAAATATGACCAGTTGGTGGCAACAAAAACCAACCGGGCTCCGGCCATAAGCGAGATCAAAACAATAACAAACAGGGTAAACAGGATGTCTTCATTAAATCCTCTCTTCAGGCCATGTTTGCGCAGGTAATAAAAGCCGGTTAAAACAGACAAAGCAAACATAAGACCATACCAGCGGACAGCCAGTGGACCTATTTCAAAAACATAAGGACTGATATTTTCAATGTACATATACTCACTCCTTCGCTGCTTATTGACTGGATCATCATGCCTAACTATCGTAAATTACTGCCATTTTGTTGTCAACTGTGCCATTCGTTAAGATTTTTATGTGAGTTGACATGCTGTAACTACAGGCGAACATAAAAAATCCGAAGCGATACCGATAATTTAAAGGGCTGGAGTTGTTGACGGCTTATTGAGATGCTCATTGAAAAAAATCAGACCAGTCCCAGAGCCAGAAAAATGGAAATCAGGTAGCCGACGATCAAAGCGATACAAAATACCGTCAGTACATACAGGACCAGAAAACCACGCTTAAAAACAGAACTCATAAATACAATCCCATTGATACTGGTTCCGGATCCGGAAATGATGAAAGCTATTCCGGCACCCACCGCACCGGTAGCGCCCATCAAAGGTGCAACCAGGGCAATCATTGCACAATCTCCACTGTAGACCGGAACGCCGACCAGTGCACCAATCAGAACATCAAAAGGCGCCCTGGCTTCCAGGGTCTGCACAATTAAATCCTGGGGCACAAGGTTACGCAGAAGCGAAGATAAAAGGATCACTGCCACCACGTAAGGGCTGACTCTTTTGAGAAGTTTCAGTGTATGTCCCCAGGCCATCCCGGCTACTACTGCAAATTTATTGTTACGATGACTGGACTGCTTGGCAACATCTTTGCGGCAAGAACCGCTCCTGTTTATATCACATCCGGCAGCACCGCCAGCCATAGCCAAATTTGCCCGCTCACTTATATCGTCGTCAACAATTATACCGTCCTTAAACATTTCCCATCTTTTGCCGGACCGTTCAAGTAAAAAGCTCGCCGCCAACGCAGCACCTGAAGTTATGACCAGGTAAACTATGGCCAGCGGCAAACCAAACACTCCGATTAAAATCATGAATGCCGGCATACTGACCACCGGACTGACCAGGAAAAAAGTTAATACAACGCCTGCCGGGATCCCGGCCCGGATCAGGCCAAGCATAATTGGAAAAGCTCCACACTCACAAAACGGAAGTACCGCTCCCAAAACCAAAGCCCGCAGGCGACCTGTCCAGGAATGTCTGCCTGCCAGGTAAAATCTTAACTTTTCGTCTCCCAACCACAGCCTGACTGATTCAGCCAAAAATACCGCGACAATCAGCAGAGGGATGACCCGCAGGGCCAACTCCCCGGCATACAAAGCTACTTCATATCCTATATATAAAGTGTTACTTGCAAGTAACCCTGTCATTTTAAAAATCACCTTTGTCCATTTTCTTCTTTGCTGTGCTCCAGAGCCAATTGAACCAATCTGGCAATGTGCTCGTCAGCAAGCTTATAAAAAACCATTTTGCCCCGCTTTTCATTTTTCACCAGCCGGAGACTGCGCAGGTAACGCAAATGATATGATATGGCTGCTATCGGCATCTCGAGAGATAAAGCCAGATCACAGACACATAACTCCTCATGCCATAAGGCAAAAACAATTTTGAACCTGGTCTGATCACCAAGAGCCTTAAAAATATCGACCATTACATCCAGGTCCTCTAAGTGCTCCCGAACGTGATTCACCTTTCCCGGATCACTGCAAAATATTTCGCAGCGATCCACTCCATCCCGGCTTTCCTGCACCATAAAACAGCTCCTTTAAAACATTCAAATATTTATATAATTATTATAACGTATATCAAAAAAATATCCACCCATTTTTGCGCATTTTTCTCTACAGGTGGATACCAGGTACAAAAACCTGCCGTAAAGACAGGTTTTTATCTGGCATGCAGTTTAAATTAAAAAAATGGTCCCGGGAAAATTCCCCGGGTCGCTTGACCAACCAGCGCCCTTTATTGCAGTCTACTCCTCATCTATATCTTCAGGGATATTATCTTCGTACGTGTTATCATCCGGATCGCTTAATTCGATACTCGCATCATCTCCAATACTGATAAACGCCCCGCCCTCATCGCCGGCTTCATTTTCAATAAATACATTTTCGGTCAGGTCAACTACAGAATTGTCATAAACAACCAATCCCCCGCCAAATTCTGAAGAAATATTCCCGGTAAATTCGTTGCCTCTAATCACAGCCAAGGAATTAGCGACAATGATTATTCCTCCACCTGATTGTTCTTCAGCCACGTTGTCAGATATAATATTTCTTTCCAGGGTAACAGATGATCGCTGGATAAAAAATCCACCACCGGCAAAACTCGCTGTATTGGACGAGATTGTATTGTCCTCGAAAACCGGTGATGAATCCTCGCCGATGACAACTGCACCACCATAGCGCCCGGCAAAATTGTTATCAATAATATTAGCAGTTACGGTCGGTGCAGAATTATGCATAATAACCATCCCGCCACCATCATTTTCGACTACGTTTCCGATCAGCTCATTACCGTCAATAATCGGCGATGATTCATTGATAAATAATCCTCCGCCGCCTAACCGAACAACATTTTCAGCTATTTTATTATCTATGATCACCGGTTCCGAACCTTCAATAATCGCCAGGCCTCCGCCATTTTCTTCGGTACGATTCTTTTCGATATTATTATTAATAATCTCCGGAGTCGAACCTTCGGCGACAGCAATACCACCACCGTTATTTGTGGCCGCATTATTCGAAATATCGTTGTCTTCAATAGTCGGGGCGCCATCAAAAACAGCTACCCCCCCACCAAACCAGATAGCTTTATTGTTATTAATAGTGTTACCGGATAGCAAGGGATCCGAATTAAAAATGGCAACACCCCCGCCACTGGTCGAACTGTTATTTTGAATATTATTACCCCTGATTCTGGGGTTTGATTCAAAATCGATAAATATGCCCGCTCCATAATTACTGGCATCGTTACCGCGGATAAAATTGTTTTCAATTATCGGGTTAGACTTCCAGGTATAGATACCACCACCGCTATAAGAAGTGTTGTTTACTATCGTATTTTTGACAATAACAGGATTGGAGTTATCCAGTACAGCAATACCGCCGCCACCAGAATTGTTATGATCAATATCGTTGCCTTCAATTAAATTGAGAGTAATGGTCGGTGAACTTTCACCGGCAATATAAATACCGCCACCGTAATAGGAATCCTCGACATATTCCTCCCCTTCGTATTCATGGACAAGGGTATCCCTGGTTCCTATACCACCGGCAATCGTAAACCCTTTTAAGACAGCTTCATTACTTTCGCCATTTTGGAAAGTAACCACCGAATCCCTTCTTCGTCCGTCAATGATCGTCTCTGTAACCACATCCGCGTCTTCAGGATCAGTGCTGCGCAAAGTAATCTCTTTGCCTAAAAAATCAATCTGTTCATAGTAAACACCCGGTTCCACAACGATAACATCGCCATCTTCAGCGGCATCAATTGCTGACTGGATTGTCCTGTAATCAACGGGTACAATTATATGTGGGTTATACAAAGTAACTGCAGCGGCTATAGCCAGGACAACCAAAACCAGGGCAGCCACCCCTATACCGATTATTTTAATCCGGCGTGAATTGCTGCCATTTTGCTTTTTTATATCTTCGCTTTGATCTTCTATATTTTCATTCATATTTTCATTGCGCTCATTATCATTATGCTCTTTCATCAATTAATCTCCTTTCAGGTATATAAATCGAGTAACGAATTCTACTCTTCGAATATATCATCCGGTTCATTATTAGTGTATAAGTTTTCATCAGGATCTTCCAACTCAAGCTCTGAATCGGCAGAAAGCCAGATCGCTCCTCCACCTTCGTCCGCCGCAGCCTGATTGTTTTCAAAAGCATTTCTGATCAGAACAGGTTCTGAATTATAAACTGCCGCTCCGCCGCCCAGGTTATCAGAAAGATTATCAATAATATTATTATCTTCGATAGTCGGGGACGAACCTTCCATATATAATCCCCCTCCGGCGATAGAAGCAAAATTATCTCGAATATCATTGCCGGTGATCTGCAAAGCTGCGCTCATCGAATTGACCAAAAACAGGCCGCCGCCGTTGGCTGCCCTGTTTCCGGTAATTATATTATCCCCTACCAGAGGCTCGGAATCTTCAACATAAATTCCTCCGCCGCGTGTAGCCGTGTTGTCGGAAATTGTATTTTCCTCTATGGAAGGGGTGGAATTACCGGCTACCGCCAGTCCTCCTCCAAGATGTTCAGCAGTATTTTCGGAAATAGTGTTGTTTATTAACGACGGTGAAGAGTTTGAATAAATCACCACACCACTGCCGTAATCCGCCCTGTTCCGTCTAATGATGTTACCCTCAATAATGGGAGATGACTCTTCTAAATATATGCCACCGCCCCAGAATCCGGAATTGCCAACGATCGTATTCTCCACAATTGTCGGGGAAGAATCAAAAATTGCTATACCCGCTCCTACTTCCGCCTCATTGTCCTCAATATTATTTTTCTCGATCAGCGGCGAACTGCCCCCGGATATCAGAAGTCCACTTCCCCGGGTTATGGTTAATCCCCTTAAAACCGCTCCCTCACCTTCTCCGCTTCTGAAGGAGACAACAGCGCCGCTATCTCCACCATCAATAATTGTTCCGTCAACCACGGCCGGATCATCAGGATCAGTGCTGGTTAAAATAATATTTTTTCCCCTAAAATCGATGTTTTCGCGGTAAATGCCTACATCAATCACAATTTCCTCACCTTCTTCAGCAGCATCTATAGCTTCCTGGATAGTCGGATACTTATCCGGTACAGTTATATCACTGTTACCAAGGGCAAATATCGCTGAAATGGCCGCCACAACAAGCACTACCACCGCAACACCGGTAATGACATATTTAGACTTGTTATCGGCTGTCTTCTCTTTTCCTGTTTTTGTCAGCCGAACACTTTCAGTTTTTCCCCTTCCGGGAATCTCTTTGCCGTATTCATCATCTTCTTCAGGCACGTGCCCGCAGTAGGGGCAAAAGCTGAATTCTTTCTGATCATAGCTCTTATCACAATTTTTACAATCTATCATTTTATTATACCCCTCTCAACGCCAATGACCCTGCCCTGAATCTTTGTATCCCATCATCCGCTATTTATGAGACCACCGGTAAATAGCTTCACTTTAAGTTATAATCAATAAAACAGCCTATCCTTAATATTGTGAGCAAAACCTGTTATTGCTACTGTAACTACAGTAGCTAACTCCTAAAGCACAATTAGCTTTCTACATTAGCATTCTTTTTCCTGCCTGTAAACTTTTGCGCTAAATAAATTATAAAACAAGCTCTCCGATCGGTATAACGACCTTGCTTCTTTTTAGACAGGAATCCTTACTATGCTGCAGGGAAAAAATATAGAGCACCTCTTGCGGTGTTTCACCGGAAGGATAGGCGAAAACCAAAACACCTTTTGATCCCTCTGGAAATACCCTTATACTGGCATGTTCACCGGCGTCACCGGTGTATTTAAACTGCATGATCGTCCTTTCGTAGGCCTTCTTTTCAGCAGTTATTAATACCGGTTGTTCGTCTTCAAAACCATGCGGGTTTTTTATAAAACCCTCCTCAATACTTAATATACTGATAAAAAGGGTTATAAATAAAACCTCTTCGTCAAAAGGCTGGAGGTGCGTATCTTCATAATAAACAGATTGACTGTCTTTTCTGTCACTTACTTCATTTTCTTGATCAGGCTCTTCAGAAAAAAACTGATCAATTTCTTCTGCAATCAGTTCATCGATAAATACCTTTTCAACTTTAACGGTAACCAGCCCGTCTTCAGATGAAAACTGATCGGTTTTCAGATCCAGCGGCATAGAAGGTTCAATACCGGCCGCTTCATCCTTTTCTTTTTTTTCAATACCATCTTCTGCCGAATCAGTTAGTTCACTTCCGTAACAACCGGTTACCGCAAATAGAAATATCATCACCGCTATCAACAAAATTGTTTTAATTTATCTCACCTCTTACCCGGAAAATAACCGGGTCAAAGAAATGACATCCACTCTACTTATATTGCTCAAGCTGCATTGAGCTTTTGCCGTTACCTATATTAACACGTTCTGATCCGAATATACAAGACTATAAAATGGATAAACCCTGTTCCTCTGGCAGCATAAAAAATAAGGGCAATTCACTTTAATTCCAGGGGATGAACATAACTAATCTTATTAATTAAATTACTGTATTATCGTGCAGTGACGGAAGTCAACTCCGGACGATGCGGCCCTTCCTGGTATGTAAAGCTGATTTCCGAACCGGGTTCAATATCTTCAATACTTATCCCCTGGCCAATAGCAAAAACCTGGATGTATTCGATCTCTACCGATTGGCTGTCAATCTGTCCAATTAACGTTCCATGCATAATCTCACCTTCAAGGGGTTCATCAACCGCTTCAAGAAAATCCAAAATTGCCCCCTGGGCCGTTTCAGTAAAAGTAAAAGCTACCGTAGCACCATCTTCGATATCCTCCACGGTCACTTCTTTATCCAGACCAAAAGCCCTTTTTCTTTCTATTTCCAACGAGTGAGCGTCACTTTGTCCGATCAGGATCCCTTCCCCTTTCAATTCGTCATCAACACCGCCAACCGGTGCTTCTACCACTTCGATCGAAAGCAAAAGCGGCCTATACTCACCTTCTTCGTAAGTAAAAACAACTCGGGAACCTTCAACCAGGTTATCTACCTCAGCTTTCCGGTCGAGGGCAAAAGCTTTGGGTTGGCCATCAAATTCGATTTCAACTGATCGGCTGTCGATCCGGCCGTTGTAGATCCCTTCTCCTTTTAAATAAGGATCGGCGCCGTCAATCATTTCAATTGACTGCAAAATCGGCCTGTCTGCCGCATCATGAAAGGAAAAGATAACTTTCGAGCCATCACTGATATCAGCCACACTGACTCCCTCATCGAGGCCAAATGCTTTTGGCCGGCCATCAATTTCAATTTCTACCGACTGACTGTCAATTTGGCCGACAAAAATGCCATCGCCCTCAAGGATAACCTGATCATTTTGCTCGACCAGTGCTTCTTCCACATCAGCTTCAACTTCTTCTACAGGCTCTTCGACAGACCGGCATCCTGACCATAAAAGCAATACCAGCGCCGCACAAATAGTTAGCGCCGCTAAAACACCCGTTTTTTTAAGCATACCACACATCCCCTTCGGCTTATCTAACTACTTAGACCACCAATCAATAAGTATGGTTCCAAATTAAACTGCAGTTTTTCTTAAAACAAATTTTGTTCATTATACTTAATATATAGCAAAAGCAAGCACTTGCCTATAGCAATTATTGGTGAATTATAAAAATATTGGTCCGGCCGGAAGGATAAAAGTGCCTGCAAAGCGAAACATGACATGCAAGAAAATATTGGGGGGTTATATATGAAAGCAAAAATTCCGGTGGGAGTAAGTTCCTGTCTGCTCGGCAACCCGGTTCGCTATGACGGGGGACACAAGCAAGACCGCTTCATAACCGACACTCTTGCCCACTATTTCCATTTTATCCCTGTTTGTCCTGAAGTTGAATGCGGGCTGCCGGTTCCCCGGGAAACCATGCGGTTGGTCGGTGACCCGGAGCATCCCCGTCTAATGACCTCCAAAACCGGTGTTGATCATACAGAAAAAATGATCAACTACAGCGCTTATAAAGCTAAACAGCTGGAAAATGAAGATCTATGCGCATTTATTTTCAAAAAAGACTCACCCAGTTCCGGACTGCACCGGGTAAAAGTTTATAGCAATACCGGTCCGGCCCGAAAAAAAGGGCGCGGCCTTTTTGCAGCCGCCATGGTCAAGTGTTTTCCCCTGCTACCGATGGAAGAAGAAGGTCGCCTGCACGATGCACGGCTGCGGGAGAACTTTATTGAAAATATTTTTTGTTACCACCGCTGGAAAATGTTTTTAGACAATAATCCGGATTACAAAAAGCTGGTGGTTTTCCATACTCGTCACAAGCTGCAGTTAATGGCCCACAGTCCGAAACTTTTATCGATAATGGGCAAATTTGTCGCCGCAGGCAAACATATGCCCCGGGAAATCCTGCTGGAACAATACCAGCAATATTTAATGGAATCCTTATCCTTTAAGGCAACTGTTAAAAAAAATGGCAATGTCCTGCATCACATCATCGGACACTTTAAAAATTTGATAACCGGAGATGAAAAAACAGAACTTTTAGAAGTCATCGACAGCTATACCCGATCAATTGTGCCCCTGATTGTACCATTAACCCTGATTAACCACTACGTGCGCAAATACAAGGTTCCTTACCTGCAAGATCAAACTTACCTGGAACCGCACCCGGCGGAACTGATGCTGCGCAACCATGTATAAACGACTGTGTATGAAAGAAAATTTACGACAGCTAAAGAAATGATAAAATAAAAATGGCAAAACAGCTAAAGGTATGGTATTATTCAGTAAAGTAATAATCAATATTGTTTTAGGGAGAACAATTGATGCAAGGTGTAACCAAAACAAGGCCTGGCTACTTTTTATACGCAGATGATTTTAAAAGAATGATCCTGGGAGCCAGCTATTTTTTCGAACGGGAAAAAGACAAGATCAATGCCCTCAATGTTTTCCCCGTTCCCGACGGAGATACCGGCACTAATATGAGCATGACCTTAAACGCAGCAGTTGAAGGTTCCATGGATTATGAAGGTCAATCGATCGGGGAACTTTCCAAGATAGTCGCTTCACATGCCCTGATGGGCGCCCGGGGCAATTCAGGTGTCATATTGTCACAAATTTTAAGGGGTATTGCCCACGGCCTGCAAAAAAAAGATTGTATTTCACCTGCTGAACTGAGTAAGGCATTTCAATATGGTGTGGTATATGCTTACAATGCAGTATCAACTCCGGTGGAAGGAACCATTTTGACTGTTGCCCGGGAAATGGCCCGCGGAATCCGTAATGCCGTCCGTCAAGGTGAAACCCTTCATAAAAGTATGGAAGAAGCGATAAAAAGCGGCAAAACTGCCCTTGAAAAAACGACCGACATGCTTCCTGCGCTTAAAGAAGCAGGGGTGGTTGACGCCGGCGGGTTGGGCCTGCTGGTCTTTTTAGAAGGCTGTCTCTACGCTATGAAGCAATCTCTAAACGACCTGCTGCACCACAATAAGAGAAAGTTTCCGGAAACGACCGCCGCTAATACCGCTGACGCTTTCAACTTAAATACCAATTCCTTCGCCGCTGAGCCACTTAATCTACCATACCCTTATTGCACCGAAATGATCATTAAAACTGAATCAGGAAATTTTACTGACTTAGAAGCCAACCTCGCATCATACGGAGACTCGCTTATTGTTGCCAGCGATAACCGGCTGGCTAAAATTCATATCCATACTGCATCGCCTGATCTTGTTTTACAGACCGCGTTCCGGTATGGTTCCTTACATGATATAAAAATTGAAAATATGCATGACCAGCACGAACAAACCATGTCATCGACCCCTGCAGTTGAAGAACCAACTATCTTGTCCAATGCCAGGCTGGTGGAAAAAGGTAAAGCCGGAGTAATTTCGGTTTCTTTTGGGGAAGGTTTCCGGGAAATTTTTCTCAGCATCGGCGCTGACAAAATTATTTTCGGCGGGCAGACAATGAACCCCAAAGTTGAAGATTTGTTAAACGCTGTTCAGGATCTATCGCAGCAGTCCGTCATAATTCTGCCGAATAATAAAAACATCATTATGGTCGCCAAACAGCTTAAAACTCTGACTGATAAAAAGGTTGAAGTTTTGGACACCAGGACTTTACCGGAAGGCTTAGCCGCACTGCTTGCGTACAAATCATACCAGCCAATTGCAGATAATGTTAAAAGCATGAACCAGGCAGTAAACCACGTAAAAACAGGCCTGGTCACCTATGCAACCAGGGATACTGTAATCAGGGGATCGGCGGTTAAAACCGGCCAATATCTTGGCCTTTTCGGTGAGGAAATCGTCACTTCAGGCCAGGAACTTCATCAAGCCGCTTTTGAACTGGTAAAAGAAATAGTTGAAGAAGAAAACGATATCGTAACTATATTCTACGGGCAGGATACCCCCCGTGACAAAGCTTTACTACTGGCCAATGCAGTAGCAGAAACATGCCCCGCAGTTGAAGTTGAACTGCAGTACGGCGGTCAGCCAATCTATTATTATATCTTTTCCGTTGAATAAACCTCTTTATCCCTTAAGCATTGCTGGCAGAAAGCATACACCTCAAGTGTATGTTCCTCAATTATGAAGCGGGTAACCTCTTCAATTTCATCTCCAATCAACTGGAAACTGCAACTGCCGGTTCGTAAGTATGAGGGCTTGCCCCGGCGTCCAAGAGATAGGATACATTTACTTTATCTCCACCCAGCTGCTTGATTATATCCGCCAGGGGGTAAATCGTGGTCACTACATTAACTGCCTGCTCAAGAGGTTCAGCTTATTGAGCAGTGCAACCATAAGAAAAGAACAGTAAAAATAAACAGATGATAACAATCAAGATATTTTTCATATAACTCGGTTCCTTTCAAATTGATAATTATTGTCAACATTTATATAAATATCACCGTTTACTCGATGGTTAAGGTTCTATTGTCTGATAAATTTTCTCAGTTAGAAACATAAATTATGTCACATTTTTAAACAAAACAATTACTTGTTTACTTTTACTATTTAGTAATCTATTATTAAAATATAAATGATTTACAACCGTTCTAATATTTTAATTTTAAAAATGGAGGTTTTGATTTATGCATCAAAAGCCGAAAGATAAGCCGGGTAAAGCACATTTTTCATCAGGACCCTGCGCCAAACGTCCAGGCTACAACCTGGATTCACTTCAGAGCGCACCCCTGGGTCGTTCCCACCGCAGCAGCATTGGAAAAGCACGCCTGAAAGAAGCTATCGACAAAACTAAAGTGATCCTGGAACTTCCTAAAGATTATCTTGTCGGCATAGTGCCCGCCTCGGATACAGGTGCTTTTGAAATGGCCATGTGGAGCCTGCTTGGCAAACGGGCAGTGGATGTGGCGTACTTTGAAGCATTCGGCAAAACCTGGGCTGATGATATTCGCAAAGAACTTAAATTAGAAGCAGTCAATTATCATCAAGCAGACTATGGGTTTTTACCCGATCTTTCTAAAATCAATTTCGAGAACGATCTTGTTTTTACCTGGAACGGCACAACCAGCGGGGTTAAAGTGCCCGGAGGCGATTTCATCCCTGCCGAACGCCGGGGATTGACTATTTGTGATGCCACATCGGCTGTTTTCGCCATGGATATACCCTGGGATAAATTAGATGTCGTTACTTACTCCTGGCAAAAAGTGCTGGGTGGAGAAGCAGCCCATGGAATGCTCATATTATCTCCCCGCGCTGTTGAAAGGATCGAAAACTATTCCCCACCATGGCCCCTGCCAAAAATTTTCCGACTTAAGAAAGGTGATAAGTTAAATTATGAGATCTTCGAAGGATCGACAATCAATACCCCTTCAATGCTTTGCAATGAAGATTATCTCGACGCATTACAATGGGCGGAAAGCATCGGGGGTCTGGCAGGATTGATCAGGCGCAGCGAAAACAACCTGAAAGTGATCGAAGATTTCGTCACCGGCCACAACTGGATTGACTTTCTCGCCGCCGAACCGGCCATCAGATCCAATACCAGTGTCTGTCTCACTGTCGATCTGGAACCGGACCAAATCAAGCAGTTGATTAAAATTCTTGAAACAGAAGATATCGCCTACGATATAGCTTCCTACCGAGATGCTCCAGCCGGTTTGCGATTCTGGTGCGGCGCCACGGTGGAGCAAAAAGACCTGCAAATTGCGATGCAGTGGCTGGAATATGCTTACCAGCAGGTAAAAGGCTGAGAACCTTAACCCATTGTGTATACAGAAGAAAATCAAATTGCATTTTGTAGTTGTAATTAAGCAGGGAAAAGCTGTAAAAATAGCGTTGTGCAGCGTACTTTAAGGGGAGCATGAGACTTATTCCAGGTCAGAAACGTAGAGTATAGATACCTGCACAAACGCAAAAACACGATCAAAGGCATTTCCTTTGTCATCAGCAAAGCGAAATCTTCGGCCTGCGTGGTCCAAGCGGCGCCGGTAAAAGCACTGCCCAGAAAATAATGGTTAAACTGCTGCCTGATTACCAGGTTGAAACATATAACCGATGAAAAGGAGCTGTTTATCTCCGTCATTTCTGCTTTCTGTCCGGCAAAGTTATCAGCGCTCTCATCCGGGGCGCGGCTCTTTCAAACACGCTTGTATAGAAGGAGAGCATGCGGAAACAGCAGTTAGAAAAATTATCCGTCGATCTTCTTAATCAGCAGTTCATTTACCAGCTGAGGATTGGCCTTGCCTTTGGTAGCTTTCATCACCTGGCCGACCAGGAAGCCAAGAGCCTTGGTCTTGCCTCCGCGGTAACTTTCGATACTATCCGGATTGTCACTGATTACCTGGTCAACAATCTCTTCCAGTTCAGACTGATCCGAGATCTGCAGCAAACCTTCTTCTTCAACCACCTTGCGTGGCGGTTTGCCGCTTTGAAATGCTTTTTCTAAAACTTCCTTGGCAAGCTTGCCACTGATCAGCTTTTCGTCGATCATCTTAAGTAATTCAGCCATATCTTCAGGCTGGAAAGAGCACTGATCCGCTTCCAGCCCGGCGTTTTTCAAATGTGCAGAGAATTCCCCCATCACCCAGTTACTGACCTCCTTGGGATTATTGTAGAGTGCCAGGCACGACTCGAAGTAATCGGCCAAACAACGTGACGCAGTCAATACTTTAGCATCATATTCGGGGAGGTTATAATCATTAACTAAACGCTCCGCCCTGGCTTCGGCCATTTCCGGCAGGGCCGCGCGGGCCTTTTCCACCTCACTGGCAGCAAGCTCAATCGGGGCCAGTTCAGGATCAGCAAAACAACGATAGTCATGCGCTTCAAGCTTACTGCGCATCACAATCGTCTCCTGCTTGTTTTCATCCCAACGCAGGGTCTGAGTAACCACTTCATCACCGCGATCTATGATTGCAGCCTGTCTCTTAATCTCGTGATCCAAAGATTTTTCCACCGCCCGGAACGAATTCATGTTTTTAAGTTCGGTCTTAGTACCGAACAACTGGCCACCCGGGGGACGCAGTGAGACATTAGCATCACAACGCAAACTACCCTCTTCCATCTTGCAATCAGAAACCCGGGCATACTGCAAAACACTTTTCAGTTTCTCGAGATAGCGGCGCGCTTCTCCTGATGAGTGCAAATCAGGTTCAGTAACAATTTCGATCAAAGGCACACCGGCCCGGTTATAGTCAACCATCGAAGAACTCCCTGATGAAGAAGTCCCTGAACTGCCGGCAGAAACACTGCTTGAAGCATGCACCAGTTTACCGGCATCTTCCTCCATATGGACCCTCGCAATGCCCACTTTGTTATCTCCTCCACTGTCATTTTCAATCACCAGGTAACCTTTGCTCCCCAGGGGCCTGTAATATTGTGAAATCTGGTACCCTTTTGGCATGTCCGGATAAAAATAGTTTTTACGATCAAAATAACTGTAAAGGGCTATTTCACAATTTAAAGCCACAGAAGCATTGAGGGCTTGCTGCAGGGCATCATAACTCATTTGAGGCAAAGCCCCGGGAAAGCCCAGACAAACAGGACAGGTGTTTACATTCGGTTCGGATGCAAAGCGGTTCGGACAGGAACAAAAAAGTTTACACTCAGTGAGCAGTTCAACATGAACCTCGAGGCCGATAACTACTTCGTATTTCATGAATACCTTCCTTTCTCTCCTTCCTTTCGCCACCTCTAAAAACCCCAGTCTAATTCCCTACCTTTTTTCTCTTTCCTGGTTGGGCTAAACTGGTATTATTTCCCTGGCATCCCTTATAATATCCAGGATAAGTAAAATAATTTTTACCGGAAAACCCGGTTACAAATTTCCACCAAAAATTCATCGCTGAACGGTGGCCCAATCAACTGCATCCCAACAGGAAGCTGACCTACCCTGCCCACCGGCAGGCACAGTGATGGCAAACCAGCCAGGCTGACCGGCGCACAATAAAGGTCGTCTGCCCAGTCCTCTATAAATTCTTTTTCTTCATCAAGCGGCCGGGGAAGGCTTTTAACTGCCGGTAAGACTATTATGTCATAGCGGCCAAAAGCAGCGGCAAACTCTTCCCGAACCATGTTCCATACTTTTAAGGCCTGCCGATAATAACAATCATAGTTGCCTTTACTGAGTAAAAAGGTGCCGAAGACACTGCGGCGGCGGGCCTCCCGGCCAAGGGTAACGCCGCGTGTTTTACAATAAAGCTCTTCCAAATCAGTCGCTTTCCCTGCTTTTCCAAAACGAATACCGTCAAAGCGGGCATGATTTGAGGATGCTTCCGCTGCAGAAATTATATAATAAGCCTGAAGAGCTTCACGCAATAAGGTTAAATCGATCTCTTCGAACATAAAACCCCGGGCAGCATATTCATCCCGGGTTTTTTCATATACTTCTCTCAAACCAGGCTCTAAATAATCAAAGGCATTAACCGGATAGCCGATTTTTATCTTTTCAATGTCCGCAACAGCATGTTTTTCAGTTGATCTATCACGGCAGACAGCCGTGGAAGCATCACGCTCGTCAAAACCTGAAATTATTTCAAAAGCGCAGGAAATGTTTTCACTGGAAAATGCACTGATACCAACCTGGCCAAAAGAGCTGGTAAAAGTGTTTAGCCCATAGTTTGAAATCCGTCCCGCTGTCGGACGCAACCCGATTACCCCACAGTCCGAGGCTCCCTGCCGCAGGGCTCCCCCATTGTCGCTTTCAAGAGATAACATACAAACCCCTGTGGCCAAAGCCGCCGCTCCCGCACTTCCAGCTGCCCGTTCAGCAAGCCAGGGATTTAGCGTCGGACCAAACGGAGAAGAAAGAGTAGTTGAACCCTGGCTCATATCGTCCAGGTTGGTTTTACCGACAACAATAGCTCCGGCATCCATCAGTTTTTCCACGGCAGTAGCAGTATAGGGAGAAATAAATTCTTTAAAAGCGGCAGATCCGAAACTGGTCGGTAAAACGCCATAACAGATATCATCTTTTACCGCTACCGGCACACCGGCTAAAGGTAACTGCGCACCGTTTTCAATTTTCCGGTCAACAGCTTTGGCTTGCTCCAGTGCATCAATACCGGCAATGTGGGTAAAAATATTCATAGTTTCGTTGAGTATTGAACAGTTTTTAAGTGTTTGCTCAATCAACTTGTGAGCAGTCAATTCCCTGTTGTAAACCGCTTCCACCGCCTGGCGGACAGATGTTTTTCTTAACTCCACGGTAAGCCTCCTATCATTTGGCCTGATAATTATTCAAAGATCCGGGGAACAAGGTAAAAGCCACCGGCAAAATTTGGAGCGGCCTCCTGCAGTTCAGCCAGTTCACCTTGTTTTACTCGATCTTTTCGCCATACATTAAAAGCATCATGTCTGAAAAGAACCTGTGCGGTATCTTTTGTATCCAAATCCAGCATGGGCTCCAGCCAAAGCAAAAAATTATTTAGTTCTTTGTGCAGCTCTTCCTGCTCAGAGGAGGAAACCTCAATTTTAATAACCCTGATCGCCTTTTCCAGTTCCAGTTGGAGATCGGCCATTTTCATCACCTGCTTTTCAATTTTAGCGTTAAATACCGGACAGGAAACTTAAAGAAGTTCTAATACAGTTTATTTTGTAAATACGTAATATTCCAGAGATATGATCATAAGAAACATTTTTATGATCATATCTAGTCCACAAAGCATATACCAGTATATTTTATATTAGCGCCAAATACGTAAGAACCCAAAAAAACCTGTACCCATCAATTCTTTAAGCGGAGGCAGATACCTTCCCCCTGTGAAAAAAACATTAGTGATATGCATAAAACCAGACAGACTTCTTAACTTATGTGCAAAATAGATATTTTAATCGGCATGAAGGCAAATAACCAATTCGGATAACTGCCTGAGAATAAAGGTTGCTTGATGTGTTAAATAAAGTGAGCGGGCCACAGCCGCATGATGTGCATCTGGCAATTAAGCCCCGTATACTAAACCGTAGGCGGTATTTCCTGGACAAAAAGGTAGACCAAAATAGCCACGATGTAACAGTAAGCGGCAAAATAGATTAAACGACCTTTTTTAAGAAAGTCAATCAGCCAGACAATGCCGATCCAGGAAAATATAAACGAGGCAATAAAGGAAAGAGCTAAAGGAGCCGTGCCGATAAAAGCCCATATTTCAGCGGACATTTCCCCCGTGGCCAGGACAGTTGAACCCAGGATTACCGGAATAACGAGCAGAAAAGAATAGCGCACAGCTGTATCACGTTCCAGTCCCGCCCACAGGGCGACAATTACAGTCGAACCAGAACGTGATATACCGGGCAAGACAGCTACTGTTTGGGCTAAACCAACAAGTATGGAGTCTACAAAAGTCATCTTTTCTTCTGTACGGTTGCCGTACTCCTTAAAACGTTCAATAAAAATTAAAGCCGTTCCGGTTATAAGAAGCGCAACGGCAATAAAAGAGGGGGTTTTCATCACATCTGCAACAAACGCCTGAAGAATTAATCCAAAAACGCCGGTTATTGCCGTAGCAATGATAATGTACAGGCCAAAAAGGAAGTGAACCCTATTTTCAGCCGTTTTTCCCCCGAAATAGCGAAAAAAACCTTTAATCACAGCCCAAAGCTCCTGGCGAAAATAAAGCATAACGGCAAACACAGAAGCTAGATGTAAATAAATTTCAAAAGCCAGTCCGGGAAAATTATAGCCAAATACAAGCTCGACAATAATAATGTGGGCCGTACTTGATATTGGCAAAAACTCCGATAAACCCTGGACAATACCAAAAATGAGCGCTTCGATCAACTGCATGATTTATTAAGCCCTACTTTCCAATAGAAAATCAAAAAATCAGAGGGGCACGACAAATAGTTATATAACTAAAGAGAGGAAGTATGCTGAACCGGATAAAATAAGGGGTTAACCAGACAGCAGTTGTCAACTAAATCAGCAGACATCCTCCCATTACTCTTATATGGTTTAATTACATTATGTTTTTTATTAACCAAAAACTTTTTCCATAAATTGTTGGTGAATTTCTATCGCCTGACCACCGCGCAATACAAAGCGTATCAATTTTATTTCTTTTAATTCAGGTATAACTTCTTTAATCGTCCTAAAAGCAATTTCAGATGCTTCTTCCATGGGATAACCAAATGCCCCTGTTGACAGGGCAGGAAAAGCAAGCGAATCGATCTGGCTTTCTTCAGCTAAACGCAAGGCATTACGATAACAATCGGCAAGGTATTTTTCCTCAGGTTTATCAACACCATAAACCGGCCCCAGGCAGTGTATAACATAACGATTGGGTAAATTATGCCCCCCCGTTATTACCGCTTCACCCGGTTTTATCGGCGCCAGGGGTCGGCACTCTTCCTCGAGCCCCGGACCGGCCGCCCGGTGCAAGGCTCCCGCAACACCCCCACCGCTTCTCAGCTGGGCATTAGCAGCATTGACCACCGCTGTAATATCTTTTTGCTCCGTAATATCACCGCTTTTACATTCAATGGTTGCTCCGGAAAAATATTTTTTCACGATAGTATACCTCCCTTTGCAGTTAAGATCCGCATCTGCTTAAAGTCAAACCGCCGGATTATATAATACCATTATGACAAAAAGACCGGGCATGATCAAACACCCGGCCTGAAAAAGATCGCTTTCCTTAACAGATATCAAGAAGACAGCAAAAACTCCCCGTTAAAGTTTTTCTCCGAAAGCCACGCTTTCGCTTTACGGCAGGTAGTTCAGGTCGTAAAACAGTAGAATGTAAGCAAGACTCAAATCTCCTTCGTTATCAGTCTCCGATTTTCCAGGTTTCCCAAACCTTGCCCACAAGTTCAGGCCCGGGTTTAAGTGTTTTTTTACCCGGCTGCCAGCCTGCCGGCGTCGGTTCTCCGGTTTTACGCACATGCTGGAAAGCCTGGACCTGGCGAACCAGCTCGGCAAAATTTCTTCCCACCGGTGGAGAAAGCACTTCCATAGCCTGAATAATGCCATCGGGATCAATTATAAAGCGGCCCCTGATATTTACGCCGCCTTCCTCATCGTAAACCCCGTAAAGGGTGCCAATATTTCCGCCTGTGTCGGAAAGCATCGGAAAGGGGACTCCACCGTCGACCATCTTCGAAAGTTCCACTTCCTGCCAGATCTTATGGGTAAACTGGCTGTCAACGCTGCATGATAGCACTTCTACACCGAGATCCTGCAGTTCTTTGTACCTGGCGGCAACTGACGCCAATTCAGTCGGTCAGACAAAGGTAAAGTCGCCTGGATAGAAACATACCACCACCCACTTATCTTTGTAATCCGCAAGCTTTACTTTCTTAAAACCGCCGTCAACATAAGCATTAGCTTCAAAATCCGGTGCCTTTTGACCAACTTTTACGCTCATAACTGGACCTCCTAATTATAATCTTATCACCTGTATTTTATATTCTATTTATTAATAATGATTCCTGCTTTTATTAGTAAAAGTTATTTACCTCCATCTGACTTCATTTAAACGGCTTTAGGCAGCAGTGTGCGATTATCCGAGTTTATCCGTGCGGGATTATAAAAGAGTCGTAAGTATCAAACCGGAGATGCTGCCAAAATATAAAAATCAACCCCTTGCACTGGATAACGGGGTTGAAAGGCAGTTGTCTTTCCATGATATTCTAAAAGAACCAGAACAGCCGGCACAAAAATACTCTACTGAAAAGCGACACCGACAGGCCGTAATCACGTGATTGGCCCTGGTTGCGGCCCCTGTAAAACAGCCCACACCACCGGCAATTAAACAGGTTCATAGCAGTTTATTCCTTCGCTTTATAAAGTAAACTCTGTTTTTTAGCCAGTTCGTCCAGAGTTATGCTACTCAGTTCTTTATAAATTGCTTCTTTCAGTCCCACCCATACATTGCGGGTTACGCACAGTTCCACCCGCTCGCAAAGATCCGGATTATCCACACAATCAACCGTTGAAAGCGAGCCTTCGACACATTGGATCACCTCATAAAGGTTGATCTTTTCCGGTGGCCTGCTTAAAGTATATCCACCCTGACTACCTTTGTGTGTTTTTACATAACCGTTAATGCGCAATGGAAACATTACCTGTTCCAGGTACTTTAAAGAGATATTCTGTTTCCCGGCAACGTCTTTTAGTTTAACCGGACCTTCGCCGTAACTTAAAGCCAGTTCAACCAGCGCCCGGGCAGCATAGCGGGCTTTAGTTGAAAGTTGCATCCAGGTTTGCCTCCTTGTTAACCTGCCATCTTTTATGGCCAGCTGAACTTAATTGTTATAAACTGTTTATCCAAAAAATTTAATATATTTAGCCACTTGCAATTTTAGATCAGGCGACAGCCGGATTATTCTTTTTCTTTACCAGCAAATAAATCAGTTGTCATATAACGTTCAGCAAGATCGGGTAAAACAGTTAAAACCAGCTTGCCCTCATTTTCCGGACGCTTGGCCACTTGCAGAGCTGCAGCACATGCAGCGCCGGAAGAAATACCGACCAGCATACCTTCTTCCTTCAACAAACTCTGAGCTGTTGCCAGCGCTTCCTGATCAGAAACCTTGATCACCTCATCTATTAAGTCCACACGCAGAACTTCAGGAATAAAACCTGCTCCGATCCCCTGGATTTTATGAGGTGCAGGATCACCTCCGGACAAAACGGGCGAACTTTCCGGCTCAACCGCCACCGTTTGGAAATCGGGTTTTCTTCCTTTTATTACTTCCGAAACCCCGGTAATAGTACCACCTGTACCGACACCGCAAACAAGAATATCAACTGCTCCGTCAGTATCCGCCCAAATCTCTTCAGCTGTAGTCTGCCGATGTATTGCCGGATTGGCTGCATTGGTAAACTGCTGGGGGATGAAATACTTCCTGTCCCGGCGCGCCAGTTCTTCTGCCTTTTGCACCGCACCGGTCATCCCTTCCTTACCCGGGGTCAGGATAAGATCCGCCCCTAAAGCCCGGAGCATGTTTCTGCGTTCCAAACTCATCGTGTCAGGCATTGTTAATACACATTTATAATTTTTTGCCGCACAAACAAGAGCCAATCCAATGCCTGTATTACCGCTTGTTGGCTCCAAAATCACTGTTTCCGGACCAATAAGGCCCTCGCGCTCTGCCGCTTCGATCATACTTAACCCAATTCTATCCTTCACACTGCCCCCCGGATTATAAGTTTCCAGTTTGGCCACCACACTGGAATAACAACCCTCAGTAACCCTGTTTAAATAAACAAGGGGGGTTTTACCGATTAATTCAGTTACATTTTTTGCAATCTTCATACCCGACCTCCGCAGTTTAGTTGGATATTCCCTACAATTTATATAGATTATCTATAAATATTTTAAATAAATCTTTTCATTATGTCAATAGTTATTCATTCGGATCAATGAATTAGTTAGTTTCAGCGTTTTGAGAAACAGAAAAGTATAACTTCCACAGGAATTCATCGAACTCCTGCAATTAGCTTACAGTCTAAATCAGCACTGGATAATACCGGCGAAAAAATAGATAAAGACGTTAAATAGCCCGACAGCAACAAGATTATAAAAAATCCGGCGATTTATTGCCAGTAAAAATATTATTAACTGACAATATCTACACTGTTATCTTCCAGATCATCAACAACAAACGGCTCGGGGTTAATCATAGTCAGGGGAGCACTGCCTAATTGTCCCTTGAATTAAATGCGCTGCTTTATCGGCATTATCCGCCTGACAAATGCCGATAACAAAATTTAACGCCTGACCTGGTTACTTGAATAATTGATGATGCTCGAAGTAAAAACCGTCCTCTTCAAAATCTATCACCGATGAACTTCGGAAAACTTTGAACCTTAATAAAGATTCTTGAAATAACAATACCTACTTTCCGGAAAAAAATCTTTTTTTATGCAGGGATATGACCACAGTAAAAGAATTATGGTATTAAAGATTAGGTTGAACTTGTGCTAATAATATCCGGATGAAGTAGAATAAAAATATCATGGTTGAGCAAAAAAACAGGTGATGCAGATGCGGCGTTTAAAAATATTTCTTTTAATTTTAATATCAATTTTCGTAGTACTCAGTGGTTGGTTTTATCTGGCGGGTATGAGCGCTGAAAGAACCGTTTTGAGCAACTCCTATTATCAGGATTTAGCAGCAGAAACAGATCTTGTTTCTACACTGCATCAAGAACTGCGGGACAGTCTTCCACAAATGGCGCTGCAAGATATTACTAAGGAATTGGAGGCGGACTTAACTGAACAAGAAAAAATATTTATGGAGATAGGGTTGCAAATTATCACTGATGCATTTCTCCAGTCATTTGATGAAGCCTGGCTTGAAGATCAATTACTGGTGGTTACCGATGATGTTTTGGCCGTAATTAAAGGAGAACAGCAAACATTTACCGCCGTCATTAACCTCCGGGAGAACAAAGAACAATTCCGGGAAAAATTGATTAACTCTCTGGAAACCCTTCCGGCTGAATTAACAGAAATGCTGGATATACCCACTGCACAAACCGAGCAGATGGCAGAACAAATCCTGGCCGAAATGGATCTGCCCGATCAGATTTACCTGGCTGATTTGATAGCTGGAAATGGCGATAAAATGCCCCGGGATTTAAAAAATGCCGTTTCCACTGTGCAAACTACCCGGGGGACATATCAGTATTTACCATACTTCATTTTTGTTTTAATGCTGCTGCTTAGCTTCCTGCTGGCCGGATATGCCGGCGGGTTGAAATGGTTTGGGGGGGCGGTTGTGTTTTTCAGTATCACCTTCCTGGTCGGAATCCAATTTTCAAATACTTTAATCCTCCCCGTTGTCTTTTCCGAAATAAAAAATGAACTGCCCTTCTCACCCCAATTATTTTATAGCGCCGCTGATTACACCGTGAGCAGCGTTTTAATTATTCCCCTGTTCACCGCAGCTGTAGGCTTGATTTTTATTTTTTCCGGAATCATACTTGGAAGAGCAAACCAGAAAGCTCAGGCAGAATAAGACCGTGTTATTTTTGATCTTGCCTTGTCTGTTTTGCCGCTGCTGAGCGCATTGCAATCTTGGCAGCGAAAGCACGCCGGTATAACCGCCCCTGATGGAAAGTTAAAGGAGTAAGGAAAACTCAGTGAAACCGCGTATTTGTGACTTTTTACCCATACCTGACCTGCTCAAGACCGAGCATGTTCTTTGCATCCAGCCACATCCCGACGATCTCGAAATCGGGGCCGGCGGCGCCGTTGCCCGGATGAGCCGCTCCGGAATTAAAGTTACCTGCCTGACAGTTACCAACGGATCCGCAGGCACTAAAGATCCTTCTGTAAACCAACATGATTTAATCCAAACCAGGCAACGTGAGACCATAAAAGCATCAGGCCTTTTGGGTATAAATGATTTAATGTGGCTTGGCTTTGCAGACGGCGGGAATCTGCCCTATGAGGAAATTCGGATCGGGATAACCCGGGTTATAAGGAAACTAAAACCATCTGCAGTGCTTGTGTGCGACCCCTGGCTGCCATATGAAGCCCATTCCGACCACATCCGCACCGGAAAAGCGACCGCCGAAGCCGCTTTTCTAGCGGGCATGCCATATTTTTGCCCCTCTGTTATAGAGGAAGGATTCAAACCTCATGATGTCGATATAATTGCTTTCTATTATACTGCTTACCCCAACACTTTCATTGATGTAAGCGAAACCTGGAAACTAAAGTTGGCGGCAATCGACTGTCACACCAGCCAATTCCCGCCGGACAAGGGAAACTTGCTAAAAAAATATTTAACCGCTAAAGCTAGTGAACAAGCCGAAAAACACAACTGTGAGATAGTAGAAGCGTTAAAGGTTCTTTCACCCGGGCACCTGCATATATTTGAAGAAGCCTGGCAGTGTTAATAACCGGCTTCGGCTACAGCCACTCCTAAAACATTTACTATCTCATCTATATCTTGTTCGTTGATGATCAGTGGTGGAGAAATAGCGATCACATCATTATCAAGGGGACGAACAATCACTCCTTTGTTGTAGGCTGCTTCAAAGATTTTATAATTTAGCGGATGATCAAATTTTTCTTTTTTTGCTCGATCCTTAACCAGCTCGAAGGCAACCATTAACCCTTTGCCCCTGATTTCTCCTATAACCGCACTGTTTAACGCCTTAAGGCCAGCAATCAGCCTTGCTCCCATTAATTCTGCATTCTGCTTTAAGTTTTCCCCGGCCAATATTTCAATATTCTTCAGAGCAACCCGGCAGGCAAGGGGATGTCCGCTGTAGGTAAACCCATGAAAAAACTGGTCCACACTTTTTAAAACCTGGAATATATTATCAGATATAAGCGCTGCGCCCAAAGGCATATAACCGCTGGTTATCCCCTTGGCCAATGTCATAGCGTCCGGCATTACACCGTTCCAGTGCTCGATACCAAAATTTTTTCCGGTTCGGCCAAAGCCGGTAATAACTTCATCGGCAATAAAAAGGACATTACGGCGGTTACAAATCTCACTGATTTTTTGGTAATAACCCGGTGGGGGAACAATAACCCCACCGGATCCGATGACCGGTTCAGCAATAAAAGCAGCTGCCCGCTCTTCCCCAAGTTCATTTATTTTCTCTTCCAGCGCCTCTGCGCACCGAAGATTACAGGAAGGATATTCTTTGTCCCACGGGCAGTAATAGCAGTAAGGCTCACCGATAAAGGCAAAACCCGGCGGAAAGGGATCGAAACCTTTTTGGTAATGCGAAAACCTTGTGGCCTGGATTGAACCGTAACTTACCCCATGATAACCCTTGTTGCGGGAAACAATAAAATCTTTGCTGTCCATGCCCCGGGCAAACCAGTAAAGCCTGGCAATTTTAAACAAGCTGTCGTTGGCTTCAGAGCCACTGCCGGCAAAAAATATCCTGGCTTTTTCCATCGGAACCATGTTGCTAAGTTTTTCAGCCAACTGTATTGCCGGAATATTGGAAAAACCGGCAAAACAATGAAAAACATCCAGCTCGGCCATTTGCTCTTGTGCCACCTCGATAATTTCCTTCCGGCCGTGGCCGATATGATTATACCAGAGCCCGGCAAAACCATCGATATATTCTTTTCCTTCAATGTCATAAACCCTTGTGTTGCAAGCCTTTTGGATAATCTTCGGTCCTTGGGCAATCACTTCCTTAATGCTTGAAAAGGGGTGCAGCAGATAATCGCCATCAGCTTTCTTTAAATTATCTCTCTCTTCCGACTTTAAAAACATCACTGGAATACCCCCTTTTTTTGATCAATTTCTGATTTAACATCTACTCACCTTTCCCCCTATTTTTATGCTGCCGCCGGCTGTTAACAGGGATCAACTTTTTATGGTCAGAAGTCCTTTTGAAATAACGTTTTAAATATTTTAACACGATCAATTCTTTCTATAGCCGGTTATTTTTTACCTGCAAGGCAGTATAAACTTTAAACAGGTTTTAGGCCCTTAAACCTGAAGTACTGTGCATTTTTGGCAGGACTTTTTTAAGCGATCCCGCGAACACCGATGTACACTACTTTTAGCAGGGGCCATTTTCAAATCCAACTTTATGGCA
>SL_8KL_010_SEDDRAFT_10000053_pt1 | contig 82387 bp, 85 predicted proteins | sample SodLakKL_010_SED_4_FD_11160 | JGI IMG/M metagenome (IMG submission 11160)
CGCCTGCGCACGCTTTACGCCCAATAATTCCGGATAACGCTTGCTCCCTACGTATTACCGCGGCTGCTGGCACGTAGTTAGCCGGAGCTTTCTCGTCAAGTACCGTCAGGTGATATGCATTTCCTCATACCACTGTTCTTCCTTGACAACAGAACTTTACGATCCGAGGACCTTCATCGTTCACGCGGCATTGCTCGCTCAGGGTTTCCCCCATTGGTGAAAATTCCCTACTGCTGCCTCCCGTAGGAGTCTGGGCCGTGTCTCAGTCCCAGTGTGGCTGGTCAACCTCTCAATCCAGCTAAGCATCGTCGCCTTGGTGAGCTGTTATCCCACCAACTAGCTAATGCTGCGCAAGGCTCTCCCAAAGCGGCGCCCGAAAGCGCCTTTAAACATTCAGACATGCGTCCGAATGTCCTATCCAGTATTAGCCACAGTTTCCCGTGGTTATCCTCGACATTGGGGCAAGTTCCTTACGTGTTACTCACCCGTTCGCCACTAAAACCACCGAAGTGGTTTTCGTTCGACTTGCATGTATTAGGCATGCCGCCAGCGTTCATCCTGAGCCAAGATCAAACTCTCCATAAAATATGGATAACTTCTTACGAAGTTAATCAGTTTGATTGCTTAAAACTCAAAAGTAAGTTTGTCCTATTCAGTTTTCAAAGACCATTCCATTTTTGGTGCGATATCATTGTACATTATATCGTCACCGTTGTCAATAGAATTGCTACTACCGAGGAGGTGTTTCCCCCCTTTAAAAGTAGTGCGAGCTTCGCTTTCCCTCGGCCCGCAATAAAGAGTATATAACTTTCAACTTTCAAAGTCAATACTTTTTCCCAACTTTTTGCGAATTCTTGATAAGGTCTATTTATAGGCCTTTCCACAAAAAACTCAATCCTATTTTTTGCGACCGTCTAAAAAGACGCTATCGTAGATTATAATAAAAGTGGAGGCCTTTGTCAAACGAAACCTCCACTCTTTGTCAAAGTATTTGTTTCAGCCGTTCTTCAACATCCTCAATGGGGATTTGAACGGTTTCGTTTTTGTAGCGGTCGGTGAACTCGACCTTCCCTTCCTGCAGAGTCTTTCCGGCGACTATCCGGTAGGGCACACCGATTAAATCCGCGTCTTTGAACTTGACGCCCGCCCGTTCGTCCCGGTCGTCAAGCAAAACATCGTGACGGTCGTTCAACGAACGATACAGCCTATCGATTGTCTCTTGAGCCTCTTTTCCTTTTGCAAGAGGCACGATGTGGACGTCAAAAGGCGTGATCGATTTGGGCCAAAGGATGCTGTTTTCTTCGCTGTGCTGCTCTACAGCGGCCATCAGCGTACGGCTGATGCCAATGCCGTAACACCCCATGACGAGAGGTTTCCTTGCCCCGTCGCGATCGGTGAAATAGGCGTTCATGCTTTTGGAATACTTGGTGCCGAGTTTGAAGATGTTGCCGACTTCGATGCCTTTCGCCGTTGCAATCTCTCCGCCGCATTTCGGACAGGGATCGCCGTCGGTCAATCCGCTGAATTCCTGATTGGCGGCGTATTCGCACTTTGTGCAATAAGAAATCGTGTCCTCGCCGACTTCGCTCATCACCATGAACTCGTGCGCCACATCTCCACCGATTTGCCCGGTGCTCGATGCGACAATGCGCGTATCGAGGCCGGCGCGTTTGAAGATGGTTGTGTAAGCGTCCATCATCGTATCGTACCATGCGTTTAAGTCCTCTTCGCTGTCGCTGAAGGTGTAGAGGTCTTTCATGACGAACTCGCGTCCGCGCATCAAAGCGAAACGGGGACGTAGTTCGTCGCGGTATTTGGTTTGAATCTGGTATAAGGCAAGGGGAAGTTTCTTATAGGAATCAATATGGTCGCGCACAAGGGCGGTGATGACTTCTTCATGGGTCGGCCCTAGACAAAAGTCCCTTTCCTTGCGATCCTTTAGTCGCATGAGCTCCGGGCCATAATTTGCCCAGCGGCCGCTTTCTTCCCAAAGGTCCCGGGGTTGAAGGGCGGGCATCAAAAGCTCGCTGCAACCGCGTTTGTCGTGTTCGTCGCGGACGATGGCCTCGATTTTTTTCATCACGCGCTGTCCGAGAGGAAGATAGGAATACACCCCCGCCGCCGTCATTTTGACAAGTCCGGCGCGAATCAGGAGCTTGTGGCTTTTAACTTCGGCGTCTTTGGGCGCGTCTTTCAAAGTTGGTGCAAACAACATGCTTTGTTTCATCTAATCCACCTCAATCAATTGAAAAGTCTCAGGATATCGTTGTATGTGACGTAAAGAATCAGGGCGATCAATAGGAAGAACATAATCAGATGGAGATAATTTTCCACCGTCTTATTCACTTTGCGGCGCGTCACGGCCTCATAGCCCAAGAACACCAACCTTCCGCCGTCTAAGGCCGGGACCGGCAGCAGGTTCAAGATGCCGAGGTTCACACTGAGGAGAGCGACCCATTGCATCAAGGTGAACAATCCTTGTTGGAGGGCGCTTGTGGTGATGGAGTATATGCCCACAGGACCGGCAAGATCGCCGATGCCGACTGCGTCGCTAAAAAGCAGGCGCAGGGTGTCAAAAATCATCGTGCTCGAATCGACAACATTGCCCCCCGCGCGAGAAAAGGAGCGCAGAAACATAAACTCGTGTTCGGGCGCGACGCCGATGGTGTTTTGCACGGGGGCGACGTTTTGGGAATCGAGGATTTCTTTGGAGTGCGGTTCAACGTCGAAAGTATAGTGGCTGCCATCGCGAAGCACCTGGACGCTTAAGACGTCCTTGTCGAGATTGTTTTCTATATAAGAGACGACATTTCGCCAAGATTCCATGGATTGGTCGTTGATTTTGGTGATTTCATCGCCGCCCCTCAACCCTGCGTTGCGGGCCGGGGTGTTGCTTTGCACAGGTCCGATGATTAAATCTTCTCCGGCTTCCTCATGGCTGCTTACGCCGATATTGAAGATATGAATGATGGGCGTGATGGTGACGTCAATCCGCTCAAACGTCGTGTCGGGATGATTGCGCCAATCGCCCCGATGGAGACGTATTTCGAGATTCCGATTGCCGCGGTCCTGTGCAACGACCTCGGTGAATTCCTGCCAATGGTCCTCCACATTCACTCCGTCCACTCGAATGAGTTTGTCGCCCACTTCGATTTTGCCTTCGGCCGGAGTCCCCTCTTGCACTCTCCCGATAACGGTTGTGATGGAACCTTGCGCGTCCGTTTCTTTCGGAAAGCCGATGAAAAACGCAAGCAGGACGAACAGGATAAACGCCAAAACGAAGTTCATAAACGGCCCGGAGAAAATCGCCAAAAACCGAGCGCCTAAGCTTTTTGACTCGAAACTGCGGTTGTAAGGAGCGATTTGCAGCTTTTTCTTCGAGGTAATGTAATGGGCTTTTCGGGAAACGTCGTGTTCGTTGATCATCAAGGGTTCGTGGTTCTTGCCTTTCAAATCAAAAGTTTCGACGGTGATTCTTTCGGCGTCTTGATACTTATCGTTCTCGACGTCCAATATGATTTGGTCGATTTTTCCGGATTTGTTTTTTGTGAACCGGATTTCCTGGCCTTTTTTCAGAATCTCCGAATCCACTTCTTCGCCGGCCATCATCACAAAGCCGCCGATGGGAATGGCGCGAACGCTATAAAGGGTTTCGCCTTTGCGTTTGCTGTAAACGATTGGCCCCATGCCGATGGCGAACTCATGACAAAGAATGCCGGCTCTTTTGGCCATGATGAAATGACCGAGTTCGTGAATCAGTATCACTAAGCCTAATACCAGGATGAATCCGATAATGTTGATGATAAACATGCTCTCACCTACTAACTATATTGCGTATGTACTCACGGACACGTTGGTCGTGCTCTACAATCTTATCAAGCGTCAGATGGTTGTCGTTTTGGAAATGGTCCAACGCCCGTTTTATCAAAGTTTCAATCTCCAAAAACGAGATTTTGTCTTCCAAGAAAAGCCGTACGGCCACTTCGTTGGCCGCGTTCAAAGTCACCACGTGCAAACCGCCCTGTTTCGCAACGGCAAGCCCAAGGTCGAATAGAGAATAGCGTTCGCCATCGATCGCTTCGAAATGCAACGTCCCAACGCTTGTCAAATCAAACAGCGTCGGGAAAGACATTCTTTTGGCTCCCTGCAAGGCCGCAAGAATGGGAATGCGCATGTCGGAAGGCCCCATGTGGGCCAATACGTTGCCGTCTTTGAATTGTACAAGTCCGTGCACGACGCTTTCTTTATGCAACACGGCTTCAATGTTTTCATAGGGCATGTCGAAAAGATAATGCGCTTCGATAATTTCGAAAACCTTGTTCATCATGGTCGCGGAATCGATGGTGATCTTCGCCCCCATCACCCAATTCGGATGTTTCAAGGCGTCTTCTTTTGTGACATTTTCAAGCGCTTTTTTGTCCAAATCTCGAAAACTGCCTCCGCTTGCGGTAATGACAAGTTTTTCGACGTCTTCGACGTCGCTTCCGCGCAAGCATTCACGAAGCGCCGCGTGTTCGCTGTCAATGGGAATCAAGGAGGATTCCGACGCTTTCAAAGCTTCGCGAATGAGCGATCCGCCAACGACCAGTGTCTCTTTGTTGGCTAGAAGAACATCTTTGTTACGCTCAATCGCCCGCAAGGTGGGCGCCAAACCGACGCTGCCTACGAGGGCGTTAAGCACTACGGCTTCATCTTCACTTGCCGCAATGGTTTCAAGCCCGCCCTTTTCAAGGGCGTAAAATTTGATGTCGGGATACGCTCTTTTGATGGTTTCTTCGTGTTCTTCCGCCATTGAAACCATCTCGACGTCATGACGCGAAAGAATTTCAAGGACGGTTTTGACACTGCTTTTCGCGGTCACGGCTTGAAGAGAAAACTGTTCAGGAAATTCTTCAACGATTTCCAGAACTTGCGTGCCGATGCTGCCGCTTGCGCCTAAAAGTTGTATTCTTTTCATGGTCACAACACCTCGGTGGCCAACAAAATGACACTAAACACAAAAGAAGCGAGCAAAGTCGAATCCAAACGGTCCATGAAGCCGCCGTGGCCCGGCAAGAGGTTCGAAAAATCCTTGATTCCGTGTTTTCTTTTCAAAAATGACGCAAGCAAGTCGCCGAGCTGCCCCGTGATGGAGATGATAACGCCGACAAGGACGACCCATGCGATGGGGCGGCCTTCCAATATGGCGGTCTGCACCGCGAAAAGACTGGCGAAAGGTACAGCAATCAAAGTTCCACCAACTGCGCCTTCAACCGTCTTCTTTGGCGATATGGAAGGTGAAAGCTTGTGCTTCCCGATAGCGAGTCCGACAAAATACGCAAACGAATCGGTGAGCATCACGGTAAGCAAAACATACACCAACACCGCAACGCCTCTGGATTGGAGGTGTGAAAGCGCCGCGATGGGCAACCCTATATAAAGGACGACCACAAACGATGAAAGAAGCGTCCTCCAAGGAAGTTTGGCCAACCATTTCCATAACGTCAAAACGACGGGGATACTTCCAATGATAACCAAGAATGCTCCGCCACCCAAGAGTTGGTGATAAAATGCAAGTGTGGCGGCATAAATTGCAAGCGTCGCCAAGTACACGAGCAAAGAAGACCAATGGTCCAAAACATGCGTCCTTTTGAACATGTTTAAAAGCTCGAAAGCGCAAAGAATGAGCACCAAAGCGCCAACAAACGAAAAATATAGGGCGGGCAGCCAAAGCAACGGCAAAAAAATCGCCGCAAGCACGATGCCGGTCACAACTCTTTGGCGCATTGTCTCACCCCTTCTTTTTCAGACCGCCGAACTTCCGGTCTCTATTTTGATAACGACGCAACGCCTTGTGAAAACGGCGGATTGAAAACGCCGGCCAATGCGTTTTGGTGAAATAAAATTCCGCGTAGGAATTCTGCCAGAGCAAAAAGTTGCTGAGACGTTGTTCGCCGCTTGTTCGTATCAAAAAATCCACAGGCGGCAATCCGGCCGTGTAAAGATGCGCATCGATGGTGTCTTCATCGATGTCCGAAGCGGAGAGTTCTCCCTCGCCGACCTTCTCGGCTATGCGTTTGGCGGCTTGGGTCAGTTCATAACGACTGCCGTAATCGAAACACACATTCAAAACCATGCCGTCCCGATCTTTTGTTTTTTCTTCGATTTCTTGCATATATTCTCGGTTTTCCTTGCGGATTCGATCGCGGCGGCCGCTGAATACGACACGGATATGATCGTGCTTCACTTCGTCTTTGTATTCTTCTTTAAACAAATCCGGCAACGCCATCAAATAATCGATTTCGGCTTTCGGGCGCTTCCAATTCTCGGTGCTAAACGCGTACACGCTTAACACTTCGACGCCGAGTTCATGCGCTTCAAACGCGATGGTCTTTACGTTGAGCGCGCCACGCTTGTGGCCGTAGGTGCGGGGTTTTTTCCTGCGTTTCGCCCAACGACCGTTGCCGTCTAAAATAATCGCCACATGGCGGGGGAGGGGTTTTTGCATGATTTTGTCTCTACGTCTCATAATGTCCTCCAAAATAGTCTTCTTTGAAAGTTATTATACTACAAACCCAGCCGTTTTTCCATGAATCGGCAGATAGTAAAGGACCACCGCCGAATGCGGTGGCCTTTTTTTACACTTGGGTCAGGTCTCGTTCTTTGTCTTCTAAGGCCTTATCGACCTTGCCGACGTATTCGTCCGTCTTTTTCTGGACGTCTTCTTGAAACGCGATGGAGTCGTCTTCGGTGATGTCGCTGGATTTTTCCATCTTCTTGATTTTGTCGTTCGCCTCGCGGCGGGCGTTGCGAATCTTCACGCGCGCTTCCTCGGCGGATTTGCGAACTTGCTTGACAAGTTCTTTGCGTCGTTCTTCGTTAAGTTTGGGCATGACGATTCGAATCTGTTCGCCTTCATTGTTGGGCGTTACGCCCAAATTTGCGCCCAAAATCGCCTTTTCCACTTCTTTGACAACGTTCTTGTCGTAAGGTTTGATTAGAAGCTGGTTCGCCTCCGGAGTGGAAATGTTGGCCACTTGATTGAGCGGAGTGAGCGCGCCATAGTAGTCCACGCGAACGCCGTCGAGTATGGTCGGGTTCGCACGTCCCGTGCGCACACGGGCCATTTCGTAATACAGTGAGTCTACAGCTTTTTCCATTTTCTCTTCCATTTCCAACATTACATCGTCAATCATGGTTTCCCTCCTATCGGATAACCGTTCCTATATTTTCACCGAGCGCGGCTCGCTTTATGTTGCCTTTGATGTTCATATCAAAGACGACAATTTCGATTTCATTGTCTTTACAAAGCGCGGCTGCGGTCGAATCCATAACTTCGAGACGGTGCTCCAACACTTCGTGATGCGTCAATACTCCGTACTTTTTGGCGTCTTTATGGGTCTTCGGGTCAAGGTTGTAGACGCCGTCGGTGCCGTTTTTCGCCATCAGTATGGTTTTCGCGCCAATTTCCGCGGCCCTTAAAGCGCTTGTGGTGTCGGTGCTGAAATACGGGTTACCGGTGCCGCCGCCAAAGATGACGATCATGCCTTTTTCGAGGTTGCTGATGGCTTTGCGGCGAATGTAGGGTTCCGCAACTTGCGGAATGTTCAAGCTGGTCATGGTGCGGGTTTCAACACCAAGGGACTCCAGCCCGTTTTGAAGAGCCAGAGCGTTCATGATGGTTGCAATCATCCCCATATAATCGGCGCTGCTTCTCTCCATGCCCATCTCGCTTGCGGTCTTTCCGCGCCAGATGTTTCCGCCGCCGACAATAATTCCGATTTCAAAACGGCCTACGTCATAGGCGTTTTTGATTTCTTGGGCTATTTCTTTCACCCGCAAAGGATCAATGCTTTTTCCTTGTGGGCCGGAGAGCGCTTCGCCGCTCAATTTGATGATCAATCTTTTTTTCTCACTCATTGCCTTCTCCCCTATCTAGAAAAGCAGGACACAAAAAAGTGTCCCCGCTTTTACTACTTCATTTGTGATTGGACTTCGCTTGCGAAGTCTTTTTCGTTTTTTTCAACGCCTTCGCCAACTTCAAAGCGTTTGAACGTGACGATTTGTGCGTCCGATTGCTTGACATAATCGCCGACGCTTTGGTCTTGGTCCTTGACGAACGGTTGGTGCACGAGGCAAATTTCCTTGAGGTATTTTTTCAAGCGTCCGGTCACCATTTTGTCTACGATGTGTTCAGGTTTGCCTTCGTTTAAAGCTTCTTTGCGAAGAAGCTCTTTTTCATGTTCGATGACATCGTCGCTGATGTCGTCTTCTTGCAGGTAGCGGGGATTGATCGCCGCTACGTGCATGGCGACGTCTTTCGCGGTTTGCGCGTCGCCGCCTTCAAGAAGAGCGAGCGCGGCGATTTTGCCGCCCATATGGACATAAGAACCAACGATTTGCGTATCGGTTTTTTCCACAACCTCTACCCGCCTAAGAGTGATTTTCTCGCCAATTTTGGCTGCGGTTGCCACAATGTATTCGTCTAGTGTCCGCCCATCGACGTCGACCTTCAAAGCTTCTTCGGTGGTTTTGACGTCGTTGGCAAGCAGGGTTTGTCCGATTTTTTCCAACAAACCGGTGAATTGTTCGTTTTTGGCCGCAAAGTCCGTTTCCGAGTTCAATTCGTAAATGACCGCCTTTTGTTCGTTTTTCACAACGTTGGCAAGGCCTTCGGCGGCGATGCGGTCCGCTTTTTTCTCCGCTTTGGAAATCCCTTTTTCACGAAGATAATCGATCGCTTTATCTAAATCCCCGTCGGTCTCTTGCAACGCTTTCTTGCAATCGAGCATGCCCGCGCCGGTCTTTTCGCGCAAGGCTTTTACTTCTGATGCTTTAATTGCCATGTTCAACCCTCCATATAGTTATCATTATAATTTTAACATAATCACGAGGACAAATAAAACCACAACGTCCTCTTTTCAAAAAAATAGAGAGCGGAAAAGCTCTCTATTATTTCTTTAAAGCCTCAATAAGTTCAGCTTTTCGCAGTTTGGAATATCCGCTCAATCCTTTTTCCTTGGCGAGCTGTTTGAGTTCGGGAACGGTAAGCGATTCTAGGTCCTCTGCTTTTGCGGGCTTTTCTTGTTTTTCTTCGGTTTTTGGTTTTTCTTTTTTCGGCGCTTCTTTCTTGGGAGCGGCTTTGGGCGCCTCTTCTTTCTTCACGGCCGGCTTGTCTTTTTTGGGTTCGGCTTTTTTCTTCGGCTCAGGCTTTTCTTCGCGCTTTTCGGATTTGGCTTTATCGGGTGAAGTCTTAACCGTTTTCTTGGCGGCTTCTTTTTGCGCGGGGGTAGCTTTTTCCTTCTGTTCGCTTTCGGCGGCTTCCTTGGCCTCTTCTTTGCTTGCGCCTCCGGCGCCTTCCATCAACGCTTCCGCCATTTTGCCGACAATGAGTTTGATGGACCGAATCGCGTCGTCGTTGGCAGGGATGATGTGGTCCACTTCGTCGGGGTCGCAGTTGGTGTCGACCATCGCGAAGACGGGAATGCCTAGTTTCCGCGCTTCACGGACAGCGTTTTGTTCTTTGCGGGTGTCGACCACAAAGACGGCGTCCGGAAGGGTGCGCATTTCTTCGATTCCGCCCAAAAACATCTCTAGGCGGGCCAATTCTTTTTTCAGTTCGATGACTTCTTTTTTGTTGGGAAGACGCTCGAAGGTTCCGTCGGTCTCCCACTTGCGGATGGTGTGCAAACGGCGAATGCTTTTGCGGATGGTTTTAAAGTTCGTCAAAGTACCGCCGAGCCAGCGCTTTGTGACATAAAAATGGCCGGCACGGGTAGCTTCCGCTTTCACCGAGTCGATGGCCTGTTTTTTTGTGCCGACAAAGAGGACTTTGCCGCCGTCTTTGCCGATTTCCAAAAAGCGCTTGTAAGCGTCTTCGATATAGGATACGGTTTTTTGCAGGTCAATGATGTGGATGCCGTTGCGTTTGGTGTAGATGTATTGAGACATCTTGGGGTTCCAACGGCGGGTCTGGTGACCGAAATGCACCCCGGATTCAAGTAGTTGCTTCATTGTGATAACTGCCATAAGAAAATTTCCTCCTAATTTTTGATTGGCCTCCATGAACATCTTGGCGCATTCCCACCGCCTTTGCGGCTCTCGGGGACACGCTCCGTTCATGTGTGTATTTTACGGCACTGAATACTATATCAAAAAAACACCCGCTGCGCAAGTGTTTTTCCTGCAATTTTAGTGTTTCTTTTGCACAATTCGCCAATGTTGGTCGGTTTTGTTGAGTTCTCGCGATACAATCCTGTAAAGTGGTTTGAAAAGCCAGAGTATGGTGATGAAACTGCTTACCCCCATAATAATCTCAAAAAGCAAGTCCGCCATGAGATACGGCCAGAATTGATAGATGCCCGTTTGAATCATCACGAACGGGATAAACGTCCAACCATACAAAAAGCCGTGCACGAATCCGAAAGCGGCAAGTTTGAGTTCGTTGTTCGTCCGCCTTAAAACGGTATGGTAGGCAATGGGCACAAGCGACCAGCCGATGAACATGGGAACCATGTAAAAAGGATAGAAAGCGCCCATAAACAAGCTGTCCAAAATTACGTGCACAAAAATAACGGTCATCGTCTCCCGAAAGGTCAATACGCTTGAAAAAAGCACCAGCAGCAACACCGTGAGCTGCACATTCGGCAGCATCGTCAACAACTGCTCTTGCACAAACAATATGGTTGCGGCCATGGCGATGAAAATCATGCGCTTCAACGTTCGGACTATGTATCGTTCCCTCATTCCACTCGCCTCACAGACAAAGTGTACACCGCGCCGTCTTCAACGTATTGGTCAACGCCGTAAAACGACTGCGCCCCATTCTTTTCTATATAGATGAAATTGTTTTGAAAATCGGTTTGCACGTTTTCAATCCCAAGAAGAATCTTTCCCGAACCGGACTGGAAAGACGCCGTCTCGCAGTCAATGTCATAGTGCTCATCAAGCACGTCGAAAAGCGTCGTCTCGCCGTAAAAATCGTGCGTGTTTGAGACCACCTGCTCATCGTTTTCATTGTAAACTTCAACGGTTATGGTTCCTTCTTCGTCAAAAAGCACCGAAGGGAGGAACCAGATTCCCGCGGCCGCAAGCGCAACCGCGAGAACGCTGAGAAATATCCTCATGAAATCACCTTTAATCGATCACAAACGGATGCAAAGCGTCGTCGCCGTGATACCATTTTTGCATCATGCAAAGGGCCAGGAAGGCCTGAGGCGTTGAAAACATCGTGTCGGTTTCATCGTCGTCCAAAGTATACTTGAAACTACCGTCTTCCATTTGATGGGACAAAAGGTGCTCAAGGAGATTCATGCCGCCATCGACATACTCTTCATCGGTCGGGTCGACGCCTTGAGAGAGAAGCGCCATCAAAGTAAGGGCGAAACTGGCGGAATTGTTGCCATAGAGGTTGTCGTAGACATTTTCCTCAAGAAGGGTTTGGACTTCTGTCTTCGTCTCCTTCAGCGCTTCGCCGTCGTAAACACTCATCGCAAGCAGCATCATGCTCAAGGTGTCGTTGTCCTTTTCTTCAAGATTGCTCTCGTTCATCCGTTCGACAAAGGCGTCTTCAAAATCGCCATAAAGACTTGCGTCTTCGGACAAAACCAACGCCATGTAATAAAGGGATGCGCTATACGCCCAATCTGTATCGGCTTTCTCCCCCAACGCTTCGTAAAGCTCGGAAGAAGCTTCTTCCAACGTTTCCTCCACAAAAACCATGTTGGCAAGAGCGCCGGCTTCTTGTTCGTCGTATTCGAAATCGGGAGCAATATCCAAGTCTCTATTAAGGTGATAAAATCCCAAGACGACTTCCGTCTGCAAATCTTCCAAATACGATGCGGCTTGCTGGTCTAAGAAAAGCTCTAACGCGGCGTCGAGAGCCTTGGCGTTCTCATCGAGCCAAGCGATTTCGAAGCGGAATGTGTCGCCGGATTCAAAAGCGACTTGGTCAACGCCCGAATCGATCAAATCGTCGTTTTTGTAAATGGCGATGTACGTCATGGGGCCGGCCTCCAAAGACTCAACGCCTTCAATCATCGGTCCGAAATCGGTCTCCTCGTAATCCAAAGCGAAACGTTCCTGCAAAATGTCAAACAAGGTGTCGCCCTCTTCATAAACGACTTCTTCTTCGATGGGTTCTTCACCTTCGACGACAATCGTCACCGAAAGGTCCTCGCTTTCACAAGCGGCAATCAGAAACAGTGTTGCGATTAAAACAAACAGTGAGAATGGTTTTTTCACAGTTGGCCTCCTTACTATAGAATGTAATAAAAAAACCATCCTCCCGGATGGCGCAGCAGCGTTATCTTTTTTCAATCGGTGCGGAATGAGGAAAAAGATAAGCGTACCACTCATACCCAGGAGTGCAACTTCAAAGTTCAGGTAGGTCTACCGGCTTAACATCGTCCTACTTTGCACCTTCCCGCTTTTCGCAGTGGTATCATGCATTTCGTCCGTATCACGGTTGCTGGGACAGCTTGGGATTTACACCCAATTCCCTGTTATCCATAAGGCACCTGAACCTTATATCTCAAGTGTAGAGCTTTCCTTCTCAAATGTCAAGAAAATGCTTTGCATTATGAGAGTTCCATAGATTGTTCGCTTTGCCTTTTATTGTGCACACATCAGGATATGTATGCTATAATTGTCATAGATTGCTTAGAAAGTTGGGATGCACCATGCGGGGAAAAGGCCCTCTTTTTATAAAAAGCGCATTGTTTCTACTGTATTTCGCCGTTGGACACCTCCTGATTTTTGGCGTGTTGCTTTTTGCGACGCCTTTTATGATCGGAACCACAGACTTAGAATACGATATCGAAACCATCAGGAGCACAAGCGAAGAGAAAACATACGCTCAATTGCTTGACGATCGCGAGTTTTCCCTGCAAAGCAGAATCGCTTTAATGGACGAGGCGAAAGAAACCTTGTATGTTTCTACCTTTACCGCCAGCGACGGTTTGACCAAAGAAATTGTCTTTGGAGCCATGCTTGAAGCCGCGGACCGCGGCGTCCAAGTCCGCTTCGTCCTAGACGGTTTGGCCCGTATTGAAACCGTCGACGATTACGGTTATTTGGATACGCTCGCCATGCACGAGAACATTGAGGTGCGCTTGTATGAACCTTTGAATCCCCTGTTGCCCCATACCATCCAAAACCGTTTGCACGATAAGATGTTCATTGTCGACGACCACTACGCCACAAGCGGCGGACGCAACATCGCCGACCGGTATTTTCTCGGAGAAGCTTCAAAAATCCGAGCCACCTACGATCGAGACGTCTTGATTTTCGGCGATGGGCCTCATTCGACGGTCATGGAGATGAAAGCTTATTACGAAGAGCTCTTTTACGAATCGTTCGCAAAAGAGTACCGTATTCGCAGCGAAAAAAACCGTGAAGTTTTCGAAGACGGCATGCGAAACGCCTACAAACAATACCACGACGAAAACGACCTGTCGTTCGTGCTGAGCGAAATTGAGAACACGGCCATCGAAGTCGACCGCGCAAGTTTCATTCGCGGCCCGTTTGAACGCGGGAAAAAATATCCCGTCGTTCTTGAAACCATCGCCGAACTCGCCAATCATTATGACGAATGGTTCATCCAATCCCCCTACATCATCTTCTCAGATCCAATGATGAAATACCTTCCCGAATATGAAAACAAAAACATTACCTTTTTGACCAACAACTTGGCCGAAAGTCCGAATGCCTGGGCAAGAGGCGCGTATCTTTTGTTTCGGGAGGATTTGGCCGAACTCGGCACGCTTTATGAATTTCAAAGCCGCGACAGCATCCATGCGAAATCGATGATTTTCGGCGAAGACATCAGCGTCGTAGGCGCGCTGAACGTCGACCCCCGCAGCGCCTTTTTGAGCACCGAGAACATGGTTGTCATCTATTCGGAAGAGTTCCGCGACGCGCTTTATAACACCATGAACGAATACACCGAAAGAAGCCTTCAGGTTACATCCGAAGGCGATTATGTCGACAACCCCGATGTGGAAGCGTTGGAAATTCAATGGAGTCGGCGCATCTCCTTGAGATTGCGCTCAATCGTCGCCCGTTATTTCGCTTACATGTTTTAACCGTTGCGCTCTAAGGGTAAACGGCTTATAATAAAAGTAAGCAAGACGTTTTACGTCGCTTACGGAGTGGAAGATTATGGGTGAGGTCGTTACGATTTGGTTGATTCGTGTAACACTTTGGGTCTTCTTAGGAAGCATGGCGTATGCGCTGCTTTGTGTCACGCGGTTCGCTCTGGCGGATTTTCGCATGGGACTTCGTGATAAAGCGCCCAAACAATGTGCACTGGCGTTAACGTTGACCCTTACGATTGCCTTTTTCCTGTTCATGATGCTCGCCATGACCTTTGTCGCATACGGAGCGATTGTCATGGTCGGAATCATGGCCGTCATTTCGTTATGGTTCATCCACAACCGTTTTTCCCTTTACTAACCGTTTATAAGAAAGGACGATTCTATGCGTGGTTTCGAAAAAGCCCGCGGTTACGAACGTGTGTATTATCCGAAACGCAGTACAGAAAAAAGCGCAGGATACGATTTCGCCGTTTGCGAAGACTTAACGATACAACCCGGAGAAATCGCATTGGCAAAAACCGGAATCAAAGCGTACATGAACAAGGATGAAGTGTTGAAACTTTACCCGCGCAGTTCGTTGCCCCGCAAATTCTTTTTGACCATCCCCAACAATGTCGGCGTCATCGACGCCGATTACTACGGAAACGAAGACAACGACGGCGCGATTTTCATTCAGTTATACAATTTCGGAAACAAACCGCAGACCTTGAAAGCCGGCACGCGCATCGCTCAAGGCATTTTCGTGAAATACCTCACCGTCGAGGAAGATAATGACATGCCGAACAAAACCCGAAGGGGCGGGTTCGGCAGTACGGGCATGAACGCATAAAAAACACCTTCTTAAGGTACAATCAGGAAGGTGTTTTCCATCAAAGCGGTTCGAACGTTGGATACCAACGCTAAGAATCGCTTATTTTTATGCGTCGATTGCGAATGTCAATTCCGCCGTTGCGGCCAGTTCGTCGCCAACGTAAGCTTCGGCCTTGCCTTTGCCGATGACGCCTCTCATGCGAATGATTTCCACATGGAGCGTAAGGGTGTCGCCCGGTACGACTTTCCGTTTGAATCGGCATTTGTCGATGCCGGCAAAGTACGCGGTTTTTCCGGCGAACTTCTCGTCTTTCAATACGGCAATGGCGCCGGCTTGCGCCAAGGCTTCCACAATCAGCACGCCGGGCATTACGTGATTGCCGGGAAAATGTCCTTGGAAAAACGGTTCGGATGCGGTCACGTTTTTCATAGCTTTGACGCGTTTCCCCTCTTCCAATTCCAAAACCCTATCCACCAATAAAAACGGGTAGCGGTGGGGGATGATTTTTTCAATATCGTTAGCGTTCATTTTCGTCCCTCCATTTTTTAAAGACTAGCGTGGCGTTGTGCCCGCCAAAGCCGAACGAATTGCAAAGCGCATGGTCGACCACGGTCCGCACACCTTCGTTTTTGGTGAAATTCAAATCGCATTCCGGGTCGGGGGTCGTGAGATTCAGCGTTTGCGGCACAAAATCGTTTTTCACCGCAAGCACCGTCATGACGCTTTCAACCGCGCCGCTTGCGCCCAAAAGATGCCCCATCATCGATTTGGTCGAATGGACATGTATCTTGTCGGTGTGTGCTTGGAAAAGGTTGCGGATGGCAAAGCTTTCCACTTTGTCGTTGAGCGGAGTCGAGGTGCCGTGTGCGTTTATGTGTTGGACGGATTCAAGGGATACGTCGCCATCTTTTAAAGCTTGTTGCATGCATTTTCTGGCGCCGTTTCCATCGCTATCGGGTGAAGTGATGTGAAACGCGTCGCTTGTGGAGCCATAACCGACAAGTTCGGCGTGGATGTTCGCCCCGCGTTTTTTCGCGTGTTCGTAGGCCTCAAGAATGATTGTACCCGCGCCCTCGCCCATCACAAATCCGTCGCGATGCTTGTCAAACGGCCGTGATGCAATCTTCGGGTCTTCGGATTTGCTAAGCGCCTGCATGACTTTGAAGCCTGACAACCCTAACGGAGTGATGCTCGCCTCACTGCCTCCGGAAATGGCAACGTCCAAATAGCCGTCACGAATGGCGCGAAACGCGTCACCGATGGTGTTGGTCGCGCTTGCACAAGCGGTGACGCTTGCGGTCGCCATGCCTTTGAAACCGTATTTGATGGCGATGTTTCCGGCGGCAAGATTGATAATGGCTTTGGGGATGAAAAAAGGCGAAAGCCGGTTGTATCCTTTGTTTTTCGCTTTGTCTTCCTCTTCGGCGATGGTTTCCAATCCGCCAATACCGCTCGAATAATAGACGCCGCAACGATCCAAATCTAACGATTCGGGATTAAGTCCCGAATCGTCCATGGCTTCATCGGTGGCTTTGAGGGCAAGATGCGTGAACCGGTCCAGACGTCGATACGGTTTGCGTCCGAGATACTCGGAAAAATCGAAGTCTTTCACTTCGCCGGCGATTTTCACATCGATTTCATCGGTCGAAATGCGCCGGATGTAATCGATGCCGTTTTTTCCCTCTTTTGCATTTTGCCAAGTTTCCATGATGTTGTGTCCTAAGGGATTGATGGAGCCCAATCCGGTGATGACCACTCGCCGTTTCATCATATCATGCCTCCGTTGACGCCGATAACTTGACCGCTTATGTAACGCGCACTGTCTGATGCCAAAAACAGCGCAGTGTTGGCGATGTCTTGCGCTTTTCCAAAGGTGCCAAGCGGAATTTGTCGGAGGTAGGCCTCCTTGATGGAATCATCCAGCTTATCGGTCATCGCGGTCTTGATAAACCCGGGAGCGATGGCGTTTGCGGTAATGCCTTTTTTACCGAATTCTTTAGCAAAAGTCTTGGTCATTCCGATGACGCCCGCTTTTGAGGCCACATAGTTTGCCTGTCCGGGATTGCCGATTTGACCGACCACGCTCGATATGTTGATGATGCGTCCGCTTTTTTGTTTCAGCATGGGACGTGTGACGTGTTTGACCATGTTCCATGTCCCTTTGAGATTGACGTCGATGACGGCGTCAAAATCCTCTTCTTTCATGCGGAGCATGAGTTGGTCTTTGGCGATGCCGGAGTTGTTGATTAGGACATCGACGCGTCCGAAAACTTTAAGGGTTTCCTCGACAAGGTTCTTCGACGCTTCAAACGAAGAGACGTCCGCTTGCACGGCGTGACCTTGCCCGCCGGATGCGGCGATTTCCTCCACCACTTCCTTGGCTTCGTTTGCGTTTGACAAGTAATTGACAATCACTTGATGCCCTTCACGGCCAAACGCCAGGGCGATGGCCCTGCCGATGCCGCTTGAAGCGCCGGTAACGATGACGACTTTTTGTTCACTCATGGTTTCCCTCTCCTTTTAACGCAGCTATCGTTTGTTCGAAGCTATCTTTGTTGTCAATATGAAACAAAGTGGCTTCTGGGTGTATTTTTTTGATCAGCGTTGTCAGTACGCCTTTTGGCCCTAACTCGATGAACGTATCGTATCCGTCTTCTTTCATCCGTTCAATCATGGGGTGAAAGAGAACCGGTTCGCTCATTTGACGGACCATAATCTCCTTGAGGTCTTCATGTTCATGGCGTTTTCCTGTGGTGTTCAAATAGAGTTCTTTCACCGGGCGTGCAACCTCTAATGGACGCAAATACATCGAAAGGTATTGCGCAGCACTTTGCATCAACGGTGTGTGAAAGGCTCCGCTTGTATTCAAAGGGCGCATCCTGCGAATCCCGGCTTTCTTACTCGAAGCCTCAAAAGCGGCCATGTCTTTTTTTGTTCCGGCAATGACCGTTTGCTTCGGGTGGTTCACGTTGGCAACGTAGACGCCCTCATAACTTTGGATGGCTCTTTGGACGCTCGGATAATCGGCCGATACGGCGTACATGATTCCGGGGTTCTCTTTGACCGCTTGTTCCATGAAAAAGGCACGATGTTCTACGAGTTGCAACCCGTCGTAAAAACTGTAGACGCCACTATCGTAATAAGCGGCGTATTCTCCTAGGGAAAGTCCGCAAGATCCCGCGCTTTCGATGCCATATTCCGCCATAAGGTCTCGCAGTGCGGCGCTCATCATGAAAATGGCGGGTTGGCTGTAACGGGTGGTGTTAAGCGTTTCTTCTTGTTCAAACATAATGGGGAGAATGTCGTAGTTCAGATGTTTCTCCGCTTCATCAAAACGCTTCCGAACGGTTTCGAAATGGTCGTAGAGCTCTTTTGCCATGCCTACTTGTTGAGCGCCTTGTCCTGAAAACACAAAAGCGATTTTCATGTGTGAAGCTCCTTATACGCACGGGAGTTCATAAACATATCGTCTAAAATGTCTTTGACGCTGCGAACGCTTTTGACCATTCCGGCGACTTGTCCGGCCATGAAAGAACCTTCGTCGGCGTCGCCTTCAAAGACCGCCTTGCTTAAAGAACCGAGTGTCATTCTTTCAAGTTCTTCCAACCCGACGCCTTGGCGCGAAAGTTCAATGTATTTTTTCGCCATCTTGTTTTTCAGCACACGTACAGGGGCTTTGGTCTCCCGGCCGGTGACAACGGTTTCCGTATCTTTGGCCTTGATAATTTTTTGTTTGTAGTTGTCGTGAATCGGGCATTCCTCACTTGCAAGCAAAACGGTTCCAATTTGAACGCCGGATGCGCCCAAGGCGAAAGCCGCATCGACACCACGAAAATCCGCGATGCCGCCGGCGGCGATTACGGGCACGTCTACGGCGTCGGCAACTTGCGGTACAAGCGAAAAGGTGGAAATCTCACCGATATGACCCCCGGCTTCGGTGCCTTCGACGATGACCGCGTCCGCGCCAAAACGAACGACACGCTTCGCCAATGCGACGCTGGGCACGACCGGTATGACCGTTGTGCCGGCTTCCTTCCATTTTTTCATGTATGGTCCTGGGTTGCCGGCGCCTGTTGTCACGACACGGACATCCTCTTCGATGACGAGGTCTGTCAATTCTTCGGCATACGGACTCATAAGCATGATGTTCAAGCCGAACGGCTTATCGGTCAACTTTTTGGTTTTACGGATTTCCTGACGGATTCTTTCGGTATCCCAACCGCCGCTGGCAACGAGTCCGAGCCCCCCGGCGTTGGATACCGCACCGGCCAATTCGTGTGTGGCGATGTTGGCCATGCCTCCTTGAATTAGAGGATATTTCGTGTGCAACAAATCGGTAAGGTCTTTCATGGATGGACCTCCTAGTATTGAATGATGGCGCCGCCCCAGGTGAGGCCCGCGCCGAAAGCCGCACAGGCGAAACGCATGCCTTTTTTCAAGCGGCCTTTTTGTATGGCTTCATCGATGGCAAGCGGAACGCTAGCGGCGGATGTGTTTCCGAATCTGTCAATATTAAGATACATGTTTTCGGAGGGAAATTCAAGCGACTTCGCCGCCTTGTCGATGATGCGTTTGTTGGCTTGATGAGCGATGATTAGGTCTAAATCCTCGATGTTCGTTTCGGTGCTTTCAAGCAATTCGCGGATAACCGAAGGCAACGCCGTCGTCGCAAACCGAAAGACGTCGCGGCCGTTCATTTTTATGAAGGGGCGTTTGTTTTCGATGGTTTGAAAGTCTTTTTTTAATGGATAGCTTTCCATTCGGAGAAGACCTTCTAAGTCTCCTTCGGAATGGAGTATGACCTTCTCCACTCCGGGATGGTCGCTTTTGCCGAGAACCATTGCGCCTGCGGCGTCGGCGAAGAGCACACAAGTATTCCGGTCTTCGAAGTCCGTGAATTTGCTCAAAGTCTCCGCGCCGATGATGAGAGCTTTCCGGTAGCCATCGTTTTTCATCATTTTGTCGGCGATTTCCATGGCGTAGACAAAGCCGGAACATGCGGCGTTTATATCAAAGGCCGGTACATTTCGGCATTTTAGTCTGCGTTGCATCAATTGTGCGACACCCGGAAAAAAATAGTCTCCTGTTACGGTGGCCACAATGATCAAATCGATTTCCGATGGGTTCGTATCGGCCGCATCCAAAGCTTTCAAGGCGGCCTCATAAGCTAAATCGGAAGTGTTTTCATCCACGCTAATATGGCGGCTTTTAATGCCGGTGCGTGTTTGAATCCATTCATCGGAAGTGTCGACCATGTTTTCAAAGGTTTTGTTGTCGACGACATTATTAGGGACATGCGAACCTGTCCCCAGTATTTTCGTGGCGTTCATTTGACCACTCCCTTGAGGTTATCATAATTGAAGCGTTGGAAGAAACCGATGTTTCGATACTTGGCGTATCGACCGGTTTTGATCTCGTATGGACTTTGTTGGTCATAATAAGCTAGTGCCTGAATCAGTGTCGATTGTATGGCGCGATACACTTTGGGCGGTTCCCGGTGTGCGCCGCCGACAGGTTCTGGGATAATGGCGTCGATGATGTCGAGTTCTTTTAAATCGTAGCTAGTGAGTTTCATGGATTCGGCGGCTTCTTCGGCCAGCGAAGAATCCTTCCATAAAATGCTTGCGTAACCTTCGGGGCTTAGGATTGAATAGATGCTGTTTTCAAGCATGAAGACTTGATTGCCCATACCTATGGCCAATGCACCCCCGCTTCCGCCTTCTCCGATGATGACGGCTAAGATGGGAACGCCGAATTGGCTCATTTCGTAGAGGTTTTTTGCGATGGCTTCGCTTTGCCCTCGTGCTTCGGCGCCGATGCCGGGAAATGCGCCTGGGGTGTCGATGAGCGTCACAATCGGACGATTGAATTTCTGCGCTTGTCGCATGAGACGAAGCGCTTTGCGATACCCTTCGGGATGCGGCATGGCGAAATTGCATTGAATGTTTTCCTCGGTCGTTTTGCCTTTTTGTTCGCCGATGACGGTGACAACATGGCCACCGATTTTGCCAATGCCGCCAATGATGGCTTTGTCGTCTCCGTAATTCCGGTCTCCATGCAGTTCGATGAAATCGTTGAAAACGTTGTCGATGACATCTTTGGCCGTTGGACGCTTTTTGTGCCGCGCTAGCAGCACTCTGTCCCAAGCCGTCAAGTTTCGCATAGCGCGGCGTTTATAATCTTCAATCTTTATGCGAATGTCCTGGATGGAGTCTTCGTCGTCGAGGCGGGAGAGTTCTTTTTCCAAGGCTTCCAGTTTTTTCTCTTTATCCAGAATGTTCATGCTCGCCCCCCTTTGGCGTGCATCGACAAAAGCTTCGACAGTGTGGTTTTCATCTCATGACGGTGCACCACTTTGTCGACCATGCCTTTATCCTGTAGAAATTCGGCCGTTTGAAACCCTTCGGGCAAAGATTGTTTGATCGTTTGTTTGATGACACGGGGCCCGGCAAAACCGATTAAGGCTTTCGGCTCGGCCAATATGATATCGCCCAATGAAGCAAAAGACGCGCTGACCCCCCCTGTTGTTGGGTGGGTCAAAACGCTGATGTATAAAAGACCCTGCTGGTGCAGTTTTTGGATGGCGCCACTGGTCTTCGCCATTTGCATGAGCGAGAAGATCCCTTCTTGCATCCGTGCGCCTCCAGAGGCTATGAAAAGAACCAACGGCAATCGTTTGACCATGGCGTATTCAACGCTTTTGACAACTTTTTCACCAACAACGCTTCCCATGCTTCCCATCATGAAATAGCTGTCCAACACACCGAATACACATGGTTGTGTTTCAATTTCAGCGTAACCATAGACATAGGCTTCGTCTAGATTGGTTTTCTTCTTGTATTCACTTATTTTTTGTTCATAATGGTCTTGAAATAAAGGATTCAAAGTAATGTAGCCAAGCCCCTTCTCCACAAAACTGCCTTCATCGACGGTGATGGCGATGCGATCAACGGCGCGTACGCGAAAGTGGTTGCCGCAACTTGGGCAGACAAAGCGGTTTTGAATGAGTTCTTTGACAACGACGGGAGTTTTGCAGCCGTTGCATTTTTCGTACAAGCCCTTGGGTACATCGGGCGTCTTCTCAGGAATGGGCTTTTCGCGGTACGTCTTGAGTTTGCTTTTAAAACGCTTCTTACGCTCGAACGCTTCTTTGAGACGTTCACGTTTCATAGTGCAACAACCTTTTCAGGTTTGTTTGTATGAACGACGTATCGATGTTCCCCTTTTCAAACGTTTCCTGCAACATAATCATGTGCAAAAACATTTGGTTGGTGCCCACGCCTTCAACGATTAGTTCTTCCAAAGCCGCGCGCATTTTTTGAATGGCCGCTTTGCGAGTGTTCCCATGCACGATGAGTTTGCCGACCATGGAATCGTAATACGGCGGAATTTCATAATCGGTATACAAAAAAGAATCGAATCGAACGCCTAGTCCTTGCGGGATGTGCAAGACCTCAACTTTCCCCGGACTAGGACGAAAATCGTGCTTGGGGTCTTCCGCGTTTAACCGGACTTCGATGGCGTGTCCTCGAAAACGGACATCGTTTTGGGCCAAGGAAAGTTTTTCCCCGGAAGCGATGCGGATTTGTTCTTTGACGATGTCGATATCGGTGATCATTTCACTCACCGGATGTTCCACTTGAATACGGGTGTTCATCTCGATAAAAAAGAATTCGTCGTCCTTTGCAATGAACTCAACGGTTCCCGCATTTTCATAACCTACATGTTCAGCCGCCTTGATGGCGGCTTCATACATGGCGCGTCTCGTTTTCACAGGCAGCATGCTTGGCGCTTCCTCAACCACCTTTTGGTTGCGTCTTTGGATGCTGCAGTCGCGTTCGCCCAAATGGATGATGTTTCCGTACTTGTCGGCAAGGATTTGCACTTCGACATGTTGGGGATTCTCAATCAGTTTCTCAATATAGACGCCATCGTCACCGAATGCTGCTTTCGCTTCTTGTTTGGCCGCGTAAAAAGCTTTTTCAAAGTCGTCTTGGTTGCGTACGATGCGCATGCCCCTTCCACCGCCTCCGGCGCTCGCTTTGATCAAAACGGGCAATCCGATTTTTCGGACAATCTCTTTGCCTTCGGAAAGCGTCACTTCATCGTCGCTTCCGGGGACCAAAGGAACGCCCGCTTCTTTCATCAGCTTTTTGGCCTCAGCCTTATCGCCCATTTTCTCGATGACGGACGCCGTAGGAGCGATAAAGGTAACGCCACAATCTTCGCACAGCTTGGCGAATTTGCTGTTTTCACTCAAGAATCCGTATCCCGGATGGATCGCTTCCGCCCCTGTGTTGATGGCGGCGCTTAAAATATTTTCCATGTTCAAATAAGACGATTTGGAAGAGACTTCGCCAATGCAGACGGATTCATCGGCCAGTTGAACATGCAACGCGTCCGCATCGCCCTTGCTATAAACGGCCACGGTTTCAATGCCTAGCTGTTTGCAAGTACGGATGATGCGAACGGCAATTTCTCCGCGATTGGCCACCAAGATTTTTTGGACCATTACTCAAGCTCCATGACGACTTGGTCATACATGACCATGTCTCCGTTTTTGGCATGGATTTTCACAACTTTTCCATCGCGGGGCGCCGTGATTTCGTTCATAACCTTCATGGCTTCGATGATGCAAAGCGTATCGCCTTTTTTTACCGTTTGGCCTTCTCTTGTGAACGCGGGCTGATCCGGGGCTGGCGCTTCATAATATGTTCCGACCAACGGAGCTTTCACAGGTTCATAATTCGTGCTTGGCTGTTCGGATTGCGGTTTGCTCTCCTTATGCGGTGTTTCGGCGACTGATTGCGAAGAATGCGAAACAACCGGATTGGCGCCCGGTGTTTCTTTTTGCAATTCTATCGTAACGTCTTCTTTTTTTAACTTCATGCTAGATAGTTTTGAGTCTTCAAAGAGTTTTACGATGGTCTTCAGTTCACGATTGTTCATAGACATCGCTCCATATATTTGATATTCAAAATGATTAATGCGTAAAAAAACAAGTAAAGACAAAAAGGTCTTTACTGAAGTTTTTTGATGTACGCAACAACATCTCCGACGGTTTTGAGCTTTTGCACCTCGTCGTCGCTCACGGCAATGTCAAAAGATTCTTCCAACGCCATAACAAGTTCGACGACATCAAGAGAATCCGCACCGAGATCGTTGAGAATGCTTGCGTCTTCTGTTACTCGTTCTTTTTCAACGTCTAATTCTTCAGCAATGATTTCCTGTACTTTTTCAAACATGGTACACCTCCTTTAACGTGCATTATAGAACGAATTGAAGATGGTGTCAATGTGTTTTGATATTCAAAGTTTCATTTCTGCCGGTTTTTGTCAAATTATCATATGTGCACTAACTGATATGTGAATACATGCATATGTTTTGAACTTCAAACTTGTAGCCCGTTAAACAAAAAAACGCCTTATGATAGGCGTTATGAAATATGTATACGGAAACATGTGTTACGGTATTATCCGTTTTTCATTTTCGTTCGCATACGTATTGAATACACTCTTTCTATTTAAAATATTTACAATTTGTCGTTAGGGAACGAAATTGTATGGCTTGGCAAGGCACCCACTTAGAATCAATGCGGCATTGAAAATGTTCGTCGATATCCTCAATTCTTACCGGCTTGTTTTGATAAATACCGTGAAGATGTTTGCTGGAAAGCGTATCTTTGAATCTTGAAAACAGTTCCGCAAACGACACGCTTCGATTTCTCTCGATACGTTCGCTCAACAGTTCGCGAACTTCTGCTACGCCGATCGACTTTCCGAGGAGACGCTTTAAAGAAGTTGTCCCCTCAATGTTGGGTGCGTCGTTCACATTGAGACCTATGCCTATTAATAAAGCGGGCGATCCGTCCCGGATTTGTTCGATCAAGATTCCGGCGATTTTTTGGTCGTTCACAAGGATGTCGTTTGGCAACTTGATGAAGGAATCGACACCGAACGATTCAAGCGTGTCGATAATGGCCAAGGAACTCTGAAGCAAAGCGTTGAACCCATCGTCAAGGTGTTCTTTGTATAGATATGTGCCCAAAAAGTTTTTTCCCTGGTCACTAGTCCAAGTCCGTCCGCGACGGCCTCTGCCGGAGCTTTGGTAGTCGGCAAGGACAAGTGCCGCTTCCGGTAGCTCCTTCAAATGTTTTTTAACGTAATTGTTGGTCGAATCAAGTGTTTTAAAATGCAAGACTTTCATGAAACCACCTCAAATAAAGTGTAGTTTCCTTCAAGGAGAATGTCAATAAAAAACGCCCTCGAAGGAGGGCGTTTCAGCGTTCGTTTACTTGAGAGCTTGTTCCATGAACCATAGTTCTTTGTCGTATGCGCCGACTTGGTCTTCAAGCATGCCAACGGTGACAAAATCGTTCTCATCGTCCGCAAGGTTGCGGATTTCGGTGGCGAGTTTGCGGAGGTTTTCCACTTCCGCTTTCAAGATTTTGTACACTTCGGGGATTGAATAATCTTTGTTTTCAATCTCCGAAACATTGGTGACCTCAAGATAGTCCGCCATACGGGCAAGTGGGAATTCTCCCATCATTTTGAGGCGTTCGGCTACCTCGTCGTAGTATTCAAAGAGCATATCGTAGAGTTTTTCAACGTAGACATGGACGGGTTCAAAGCGCTCGCCGACTACGTTCCAGTGAAGGTTGTGAAATTTCACATTCAATACGGCCAAATCCGCAACGTATTGATTCATGAGTTTCTTTTGTTTTTCCATTGTGTTTCCTCCTTATTTGTTTATCTTTCAATTCTCATTATAGCATACCCCGTGCGAAACTCAACTGTTTTGCACGGGAAAACGGCTTTATCGTTTGGACGCTTCGGCTTCTTTGATGTTCTTTTTAAGTTCGCGTTCGGCTTTCAAGAAATCTTGGGTCCGACGACGGTTTTCTTCTAAACGTTCTTTTCTTACAGCGTTTAGATGTTCCATCGCGCTTCCCTTGTTCAAGCCCACATGAGCTTCTTGCGCCAAGACATGCACAACATTGTCGCGATGTTCGAGAGCGCCGTTGATGACAACGGTGAACATGACTTCTTTGCCCTTGACCAATTTCAAATAACCCACATCGATGACGGAGATTACTGGCGCATGGTCGTCTAAAATGGCGAACTCGCCTAATGTTTTAGAGGAAACGACAACGTAATCGACGTGCTCGTTGTATAGTTCCCCTTCCGGAGTGACTACGATCAAATGCATATCATCACCTACTTGACTTTTTCAGCCTTTTCTAAGACTTCGTCGATGTTGCCGACAAGACGGAAAGCTTCTTCGGGGATGTCGTCGTACTTGCCGTCGAGAATGCCTTTGAACCCGCGAATGGTTTCTTCAACGGGAACGTAGGAACCGGGTTGGCCGGTGAACTGTTCGGCAACATGGAAGTTTTGCGAGAGGAACAGCCGCAAGCGACGCGCACGATGGACAACGAGTTTGTCCTCGTCGCTCAATTCGTCCATACCGAGAATGGCGATGATGTCAAGGAGCTCGTTATACCGTTGAATGGTACGTTGCACTTCCCTAGCGACCTCATAATGCTCTTTGCCCACGATGTCGGGTTCAAGAGCGCGGGATGTCGAACCTAGCGGGTCGACGGCTGGGTAGATTCCTTCTTCGCTAATCTTCCTGGACAGATTGGTGGTCGCATCCAAATGGGTAAAGGTGGTGGCCGGCGCTGGGTCGGTGTAGTCGTCGGCGGGAACGAAGACCGCTTGGATGGATGTAATCGAACCTTCTTTCGTCGAGGTGATTCGTTCTTGAAGCTGGCCCATTTCCGTTGCGAGTGTGGGTTGGTACCCTACAGCAGAGGGCATTCTGCCTAACAATGCGGAAACTTCGCCGCCCGCTTGTGTGAAGCGGTAAATATTGTCGATGAACAGCAAAACGTCTTGGTGTTTCTCATCGCGGAAATGTTCGGCCATCGTCAATCCGGTCAGTCCGACGCGCATTCTCGCGCCGGGTGGTTCGTTCATCTGTCCAAAGACGAGCGCCGTCTTTGAGATGACGCCGGATTCGCTCATTTCATGATACAAGTCGTTCCCTTCGCGGGTGCGTTCGCCGACTCCGGCGAACACGCTGATGCCACCGTGTTCTTGCGCGATGTTGTTGATGAGTTCTTGAATCAAAACGGTTTTTCCGACACCTGCGCCTCCGAAAAGGCCGATTTTTCCACCTTTTACATAAGGCGCCAACAAATCGACAACTTTGATGCCGGTTTCAAGAATTTCCGTTTCACTGCTTATATCTTCAAGTTTTGGCGCTTCCCGATGAATCGGCATGCGCTTCATGCGCTTATCGACAGTGCCTTGTTCGTCGATGGGCTCGCCAAGGACGTTAAAAATGCGTCCAAGCGTCTTATCGCCGACAGGAACACTGATCGGTTGTCCTAAGTCGACCACTTCCATCCCACGGCGAAGGCCGTCGGTAGAATCCATGGCGATCGAGCGTACGACGTTGTCGCCAAGATGCAAAGAAACTTCCAAAACCAAAGTGTTTTCGTCGTCTTCACGGGTCACTTGCATGGCGTGGTTGATTTCGGGAAGGGATTCTTCGAAAGCGACGTCGACCACGGGGCCCATAACTTGTACTATCTTTCCTTTGTTCATGTTCTTCCTCCTTTATTTGACCGCTTCGGCGCCGCCGATGATGTCGGTGAGTTCGATGGTGATGGCGTTTTGACGCGCACGGTTGTAGTAAAGCTTGAGGTCTTTGATCAGTTCCTCGGCGTTTTCCGTGGCGTTTTTCATCGCGGTCATCCGTGAAGCGTGTTCGCTGGCCTTCGATTCGAGAATCATGCCGTATAACACGTGCACGACATACATCGGCAACAGCTGATTCAATACGTTCGAAGCCGAAGGCTCGTAGTAGTAAATAAAACGGTATGTATCTTCATCTTCCTCTTCGTTCTCTAAGAAAGGATCTTCTTCAAGGGGAATAAGCGTTCTGTGTTTGACTTCTTGCGTCAAGGTGTTCATAAAATGGTTGTAAAAGACGACAACTTTGTCGAATTTTCCCGAAAGGTAGCCTTTGATGAACCGGTCGGCGATGGGTTGGAAATCGATGAACTGGACGTCGTCGCGCATGGGGATGATGTTCTCATGCAACAATGTGTGCCCTTTTCGCTTGGCAAAATCAAAGGCTTTGAATCCCAAAGCAACGACTTCATAATCTTCGTTGTTTCCGTGGTGGTCGAGGATGTGCTGTTCAAACGCTTTGAAAATCTTGTTGTTGAACGGTCCTGCTAGACCTCGATCGCTCGCCACAAGAATGTAGACAGTCTTATAGACATCGCGCGCTTCAAAAATGGGGTGTGTCAGTTCGCGGTCGCTTTCGAGCACACGAGAAAGCACCATGGAAAGTTTTTCCGTCAGGGGACGGAACGATTTGATGGCTCGCTCAGCCTTTTTCAGCTTGGCGGCGCTCACCATTTCCATGGCTTTTGTGATTTGCGAGGTTTTTTCCGTCGCGTTCATGCGTTTTTTGATTTTGCGCATCGATTTCATGACGCCTCACCGCTTTCAGGCAAAGGTTTTTTTCAGTTTTTCAATGACGCTGTCCATATCTTCCTTGTCGGGAAGCGATTTTTCACTACGGATGGTTTCCAAGCATTTCTTCCCGGTCTCGTCACGGTCGAAAAATTCATGGAGCTCGTTTTCGAACCGTCTAATGTCGCCCAGTTTGATGTCGTCTAAAAATCCGCTGGTCAGCGCATAGATGCTGACGACTTGCTTTTCAACGGGAAGGACTTCGTGAAGGCCTTGTTTCAGCACTTCCACGGTTCGTTTCCCGCGTTCGAGCTTTTTGCGGGTGGCTTCATCGAGGTCCGAACCGAACTGCGTGAACGCTTCAAGTTCACGGTAGCTCGCAAGGTCCAGGCGCAAAGTTCCCGAAACTTTTTTGTTGGCCTTTATTTGTGCGCTTCCGCCAACGCGGGACACGCTCAATCCGGCGTTGATGGCCGGTCGTACGCCGGTATAAAAAAGGTCGCTTTGCAAGAAAATTTGGCCGTCTGTGATACTGATGACGTTGGTAGGGATGTAAGCGGAAATATCCCCGGCCTGCGTTTCAATGATGGGCAAAGCCGTAATCGAACCGCCACCCAAATCGTCGTTGAGTTTTGCGGCCCGTTCCAACAGGCGCGAATGCAAATAGAACACGTCTCCGGGGAAGGCTTCTCGTCCAGGTGGTCGCCGCAACAGCAAGCTAAGTTCACGGTATGCGGTCGCGTGTTTGGTCAAATCGTCGTAAACGATCAACACGCTTTTTCCTTCAAACATGAACTTCTCACCGATGGTGACGCCTGCGTATGGCGCAAGATAAAGCAATGGCGCCGGCTGAGAAGCGCTCGCGTTGACGATGATGGTATGGTCCATCGCGCCATGCCGTTTAAGCGTTTCTTGGACTTGAGCGACCGTCGATTCTTTTTGGCCGATGGCGACGTAAATGCAGACGACGTCCTCGTCTTTTTGATTGATGATTGTATCTAGCGCAATCGAGGTCTTGCCGGTCTTGCGGTCGCCGATGATGAGTTCTCGCTGACCACGTCCGATCGGGACAAGCGCATCAAGCACTTTAATGCCCGTTTGCAAAGGCTCTTCAACGCTTTTTCGGCTCATGACGCCGGTGGCTTTTTGTTCAAGCGGACGATATTCTTCGGTATCGATGTGGCCTTTGCCGTCGATGGGAAGGCCTAGGGGGTTTATGGTCCGCCCGATCAATTCTTCTCCAACCGGGGTTTCGAGGATGCGTCCGGTCGTCTTGACGGTGTCGCCTTCTTTGATGGCCGTCGATTCGTCCAAAATGATGGCTCCGACGTGGTGCTTTTCCAAATTAAGCGCCATGCCGTAGACATCGTTTGGGAACTCCAAAAGCTCACCGCTCATGGCTTCATCGAGGCCGTGCACCAAAGCGATGCCGTCGCCGACGCTGATGACGGTGCCAACGTTTTCGGTTTTAATCTCTTTGCTGTATTTTTCAATTTGTTCTTTAATGAGTGTCGAAATTTCTCCGGGGTCGATTTTGCTCATGGTCTCACCTGCCTATTTTGTCAAACGACTTTTAAGTTGATTCAGTACATGGTTGATGGTGTCGTCTACAACTTTTCCATCAAACTCGAAACGCAGTCCGCCGACAATGTCTTTGTCAACGTGGTTTTCAAGGGTCACTTGACGGTTGTATCTATTTTCGTATTCTTGTTTCAAGGTTTTGATGCGTTGATCGTCTAGGGGTTTTTTGCTGTAGACTTTGACATGCAGAATTTTGTGCATGTTCGCCTTCAGTTGACGATAACGCTTGAAAATATTTTCCAATTCATCGAAGCGGCTATTGTCGATGGTTACGAACAAGAAATCGCGAAACAGTTCCGGCAACGACGAAGCTTTGACGATATCCTTTTTGTCCGCCTTTTTCATCCGCGGATGCAAAAAGAACGTGCGTTCTTCTTCGCCCAACGCGTCGAGGAACGAAGAAAACGCGTCTTCGACTTCGTCAATTTGCTTTTTTTCCCTAGCCAAGGCAAAAAGAGCGACGGCGTATTGTTCGCTTACAGCGCTCATTGTTTGCGGACCTCTTTGATGGCTTCATCGATCAGTTTGTCATACGTCTCTTCGCTGATTTGCTTATGGATGGCCTTGCGGGTCAAAAGGGTCGCGATTTCAATGATTTCGTTTCGCATTTTGTTACGGGCAAGTTCCCTTTCTTTTTCTAGGTCCTTGCGCGCGTCTTTCTTGATACGGCTCGCTTCGTCTTTCGCTTCGGCGATCATGTTTCGCCGTATGTCTTCACTGCGGGATTTCGCTTCTTCAACGATTTCTTTCGAAGAGTCCCTGGCTTCTTTAAGCTCTTGTTCCGCCTCTTCTTTCATGGTTTGGGCGTTTTCGTTTTTTTCGCTCGCCTCAGTGAGTTCGTTGTTGATGGACTCACGGCGAGCGTCCAAAAACGCCGTCACCTTGTCCCAGAAGAAAAACTTTACGACGATAATCAAAAGCGCTGTCGAAGCGATTTGAATCAACAATTCGACGGGCTCGACGCCCAACGCGATGTCGACTAGCCGTTGGATTCCACGTGCGACAGCTTCCATGATGTTGCCTCCAATCTAAATCTTATTGTCCAATGAGTACAAAGGCAATGATCAACGCGTAAAGCCCCGTGGTTTCCGCCATCGCTTGACCGACAAGCATGGTGGTGGTGATTTTGCCTTGCGCTTCGGGCTGACGCCCAACCGCTTCAACCGCTTTTCCTGCGGCGAAGCCTTGTCCAATTGCGGCACCGAACCCGGCAATCATGGCGATTCCGGCTCCCAAAGCCGCCAAACCTGAAACAAAACTTTCGTTGAAGACGATTTCCGATAGTAAAATCATAAGGTCTCCTCCTAATCTCTATTCTTGTAATCGGTTGTTTTATTGCTTAACTGTCGGATACTCCGCTGGCATCGACAGCCATAGCCAAGAAGATTGTCAGTAGCATAAAATACACAAACGCTTGAATCACACCGAAACCGATGTTGAAAATCGGATGCACGATAATGGTGGTGGCGAACAACGCACCGACATTGTTCAAAAGATTGAACACAATGGTCGCAATGACGCTCCCGCTCAAGAGGTTCCCGAACAAACGAAGGCCCATGGCGAAAGGTGTTGAAATCTCACTGATGATGTTGACGGGAAGCAGCAAGGGCGAAGGTTCCATTAAGTCTTTGAGCCTTTGCCAAGGCTTGCGGACGATGAGTCCCGAAATCTGGATGACGAGGAAAGCGATGATGCTAAACGCCACGGCGACGTTGATGTTCGCAAGGGGTGTTTCAAGGCCGAAAAGACTTGCCGTGTTCGCCGCAATCAAAAAGAGCAAAATCGCAATCAATATCGGCGAGAAACGCCGCCACTGATTGCCATGAAATTGTTCAATCAAACCGTTGAGGGTGTCGACAAGAAAGACGACAAGAAAGAGCGGCCCTTTGATCGGTTTTTCAGGGTCGAGTTTTTCCACCTTTTTTCCTAAAACCGCTAAAACCACCATCAACACAATCGTCACCACGATGGAAGCTTTTATGCTCGGACTCATTTGCTGGTAAAAATCAATCATCGTTTTCTCCTCCTTCTTTTTTGCTTAGAAGGAACGTCAACAACAACGTCACTTTGAACGAAGTGAATCCGATGAAAGTGAAAATCAGATCCAATCCGTCGCTTAAATAAGCGATGAGAAGTATCAACGCATAAAAGAGATAACGGAACACTGCGTTGAAGGTGGCCGTTTTCTTAATCGCTTCGGGATTGTTGGCCGCTGTGCGCATCGATGTTTTGTAGTTGTGGCTCATCAACATCACGGTGACGGCGGATCCTAAAAAGAAGCTCAGAGTGCTTGTCCAGTCAAAGACAAGAAAAAAGACCAGCGCAAGCGCCATGACATATACCCAAACATATAGGAAGGTTTTAACGTACATTCTTTCCGTCATCGTGTTCCGCTCCCAAACGCATAACGCGCACTATAAGATTTCGCACCGCCGCCAAAGCGCCGATGACCATGAAGATTACGACAAAAATCGTGTCTAAATCAAACAACCGGTCTAAACCGAGGCCGATAAAATATCCGATGGCGATGGCGATGATGGCTTCATAGACGAAATTCGTCGCAATGGCCAACAACCGGAGAATAAACTTTTTGTCGGTCATACAATCCCTCTTTGACAAGGCATAAAAAAACGCTTATTGTTCGATTTTTTCAACCCGGCGTTTGTGACGGTCTTCGGCGGAAAATTCTGTTTCAAGCCAAACATCGACGATGGCTTTGGCCAAATCTTCGCCGAGGATACGCCCGCCCATGGTCAAAACGTTGCTGTCGTTGTGAAGACGAGTCGCTTTTGCGCTGAACATATCGTGAACCAAAGCGGCGCGAACGCCTTTTGTCTTATTGGCCTGAATGCTCATGCCGATGCCGGTGCCGCAAATCAATATGCCGCGGTCGGCCTGTTTCGATGCGACCGCTTCAGCGACTTTTTTCGCCGAATCGTTGTAATCGCAGCTTTCCGCATTGTATGTGCCGAAATCCTGCACATCGATGTCTTTATGCTCAAGATGTTTTCGTACTTTTTCTTTGAGTCCGTAGCCTGCATGATCGGCGCCAAGAACTACTTTCATACAATTCACATCCTTACATCGTATTTTCTACCTTACTCATTATATCAAACCGTACCCAAAAAACAATAAAAAGACAATTTTTGAAAACCTTTTTATCGCTTGAGCCTAACGTTGCCTTGGCGTAATGTTACGCCTTGTTTCGTGTCGAACACCGTCGAGGCAACCCCACTAAGGTCGCCGCCAGAAACGATGTGGTCGACTCGGTCTTTAAAAGCCAAAGCGTCGCGATATGTAAGAACCGAAGGTTCGCTTGAACGGTTGAGCGAAGTGACGGCCATGGGCCCGAATCGTTTCAAGATGGCAAGCGCCTTGTTGTGGTCGGGGATGCGCAAACCCACCGTACTTTTGCCGCGGGTCACAAAATCCGGAACTTGTTCGCTTTTTTCCACCACAAGCGTCAACGCGCCGGGCCAATGCTTTTTGGCAAGATGTTCAAAATCTTCAAAATTGGCGCTGAGCGATTGAGCGCTTTCTATATCCGGACAAAGCACCGCTAAGGGCTTGTCTTGTTCCCGTCCTTTCAATTTGAAAATCCTTTCCACACCATGGCGACTGTTCAACAAACACCCTATGCCATAAACCGTATCGGTGGGAAAAACAATCACTTCGTCTTGCAAATTCTTTTTCAACAATTCTTCCAGTTCGATTGGCATCACTATTCCTCCAGTTTCCATTGCATTTGGCGTGCGAGCGTTCTTTTAACCGGAGAGAAGCTTCTTCTGTGCTCGCCAATGACGCCAAGGTTTTCAATCGCCTGCAAATGAGTTTTCGTCGGGTATCCTTTATGACGTTCAAATCCATAGCCCGGGTGTTTTTGGCCGAGTTCGACCATATAGCGATCCCGGTGGACTTTGGCCAGAATGCTCGCCGCGGCGATGCTGGCGCTTTTTTGATCGCCTTTGATTAAAGAGCGCGACGGTACGGACAGGGAAAGTTCCATCGCATCGCTAAGCACGAAATCAAAGGCTTCCAGCTTCTTCAGGGCCATCTCCATCGCTTTTCGACTGGCTTTATAGACGTTCAAAGAATCGACTTCTTTGGCGGAAAGACTCACCACCGCACAATCCGCAACCGCTAGAATCTCGTCGTAAAGTTCGTTTCGACGTTTCTCGCTCAGCCGTTTCGAATCGTTAAGGCCTTCTATGGGGCAAGGATCCGGCAATACGACCGCGGCGGCGACCAAAGGGCCGGCAAGGGGCCCTCTGCCGACTTCGTCGCATCCGGCGATTCGTGTATACCCTTCTTCTTTCAACGCTTCTTCATAAGAGAACATCATAAATCCTCCACACGGTCTAAGATGACGCTTCCAAAACGCTGGTTGCGAAAATCGTGAAGAAATCGGTCCATCACTTTCTCATAATCGACTTCACCACCTTTTTTCAAACAACCCATACGATGGCCGATTTTATCAAACAAGCCCAACACGTCAAATTCGCCAATCTCCATGTCGTAGCGTTGTTCAAAGGCTTCCCGATAATGTTTTGCAAGCAGTTTGAATCCATAAATGACCACTTCGTCACGAGGGACCATGTGATCTTTGAGCGCGCCAAGCAGTCCGAGTTTGAGGCCCACGGTTTCATCGTTTAAATTCGGCCACAACAAGCCCGGAGTGTCGATGAGTTCCAAATTCTCGTGAATCCTTATGACCTGAAGGTCTTTGGTGATGTTCGGGCGGTCGCCGACGTTGGCAATCCGTTTGGAAACGAGTTGGTTGATCAACGTGCTTTTGCCCACGTTTGGTATGCCGACGATAAGGGCGCGAATCGGCCGTTTGATGCGTCCCTTGTCCTTTTCCTTGGCGAACTTGTCCGCAAGGACCCGTTCGGCCAAAGGGACGATGCCCTTGATGTGCCGCTGCGAGTGGGCGTTCATTTTCAAAGAGGGAATGTTTTGACTCTCGAAATGGGCGACAAAGCGGTCCAATTCCTTCTCTTCGGCCAAATCGGCCTTGTTGAACAAAACGATGCGGGGTTTGCCTTGAAGAAGGTCGCCAAGTTCTCGATTTTGGGAGGAAATAGGTGCACGTGCGTCAAGCAATTCGAATACGATGTCGGCCCAACGCAATTTCTCTTTCAATTTGCGTTTCGTTTTGGCCATATGGCCCGGATAGTAACTGAATCTGGCCATTTAATCCACCCTCCCTATGCTTTCTACGGGAGAAAGGCGAACACGGACTCGCCCGTAAAAGTCCACCGGTTGGAAACTGCCCGTTTTGCGTGAGTCGTAGGAATTCTCGCGATTGTCCCCCATGAGAAAATAGTCGTTCTCTTCTAACGTAAATGTGCAGGGGTCGTTGTTGCGGCAAGTCGTTTCAACATCGTTTAAGTAGGGCTCGTCAAGTTCGACGCCGTCAATGAAGACCAACCCGTCCTCTATGCTCAATGTCTCGCCCGGAAGGCCAATGACGCGCTTGATCATGAATTCGTCGATCTCCTCATGATTTTTAGTGCTGACGACCACCAAATCGTAGCGGTCGTAGTCCAAAAAGGCGTGGCGGAGCACGACGTTGTCGCCGTCTTTAAGGGTGGGTTCCATGCTCTCGCCTTTGATGGAGGCGAAAGAGAAAAAAAACGCGTTCGCAATCATATAGACGGAAACGACGAAAATGACAAACTCCACCAAATCAAAACGATTCACCATTTTCTTGATGCCCGAAGGAGGAAAGCGATCCAAAGAAGATTTTATGCGTATCATGCGTACGACAAGATAAACGATGTAAAGCGCCGTGAAACCCAGAATGTAATAAACCAAAGCGAAATCGAACACGCCGAAATCGGTACGCTGGAAAAAATCCGAAAGCGTATTGTAAAAAGTGTTGAACGCCAAGTTTTTATCGTGCAAAAAAGGCAACGTCAAAATAATCAGAAAGCCGAGGAGCACAACATATATCTTGCGCCTCAGCTTTGCCAAATATCTACTGTTGAGCCAGCGGCGTTGCCGATTTTCTTTATCGGGAGCGAAAAACTCCTCCAAATTTGTTTCTTCTCGCATAAATATCACCTTACAGGTTTTTCAGAATGCTTTCCAGTTCGTCGGCGCTGACCAACACTTCCCGGGCCTTTGAACCTAAGTTCCCGGAAACGATATTGGCCGCTTCAAGCGATTCGACGATGCTTTGAGCACGGTTGAATCCGATGCTGAAAGTTTTAGAGATTTTGTTGATGGAAGCTTCTTGCCGGTCGACGACGAAACGGGCGACGTCGGGAAGGAGTTCGTCTTGTTCGAAAGATTTCGTCGCGTTTCGCACAAGCGCGTCTTCGGTAAAGACGTATTCGGCGGTCGCCTGGTTGCGGATGAAGTCGGTGACCGTCTCGATATCCTCATCGGAGATGAACGCGCCCTGCAAACGAATTTTGCTTTGGCCGGAGGCCATATAGAGCATATCGCCGTTTCCAAGCAGCGTCTCCGCACCCGGAGCGTCGATGATGGTTTGCGAATCGACATGGCTTGAAACCGCGAATGCGATGCGAGTGGGAATGTTCGATTTGATGGTGCCTTTGACAACGTCCGTCGAAGGTCTTTGCGTGGCAACAATCAAGTGGATGCCGCATGCCCGGGCTTTCTGGGTAATTCGCATGATGGCTTCTTCAACGTGCTGCGAGGCAATCATCATAAGGTCGGCCAATTCGTCGACCACGATGACGATATAAGGCATGCTTTCGCTTTCGTCCTCCACTTTTTTGTTGTAGCCGTCGATGTCGCGGACGCGGAGCTCATTGAATGCGTTGAAACGGCGTTCCATTTCTTCGACCACCCATTTCAACGCGGCTGTGGCCGCTTTTGCGTCGGTGATGACGGGGGTGATGAGATGGGGAATGTCGTTGTAGGCGGATAGTTCGACCATTTTGGGGTCGATGAGCATCAATTTCAAGTCGCTCGGTTTGTATTTCAACAAAAGGCTCATGAGAATCGTGTTGATGCAAACACTTTTCCCGCTTCCGGTTTGGCCGGCGATCAATCCGTGCGGCATGGACTTGATGGGGGCGTAAATAGGATTTCCGTCGATGTCAAGGCCCAAGGCGACGGTAAGCGGCATAGCCGCGTTTTTGAACATCGAGCGATTGACGACGTTCAAAAAATGCACCGTGGCGGGTTCTTCGTTTGGAACTTCTATGCCGACAATCTTCTTCCCGGGAATCGGAGCTTCGATTCGAATTTGTTTGGCGCCAAGTTTCATTTTGATGTTGTCGGAAATGTTGGTGATTTTGTTCAACTTTACGCCTTTTTCCACCGCAATTTCAAAACGGGTGACGGTGGGGCCTTGGATGTGTTTGTAAACGCGGGCGCCGATGTTGAACTCCTCGAACGTCTCGTTTAGGACATTCGTCTGTTTTTCAATGGATTCGGTCAAATCCGGCGGGTCCTCAAGCGACTCATTCAAGAGCTCGATGGGAGGAATCTGGTAATTTTCAAAGGTTTTTCTTCCGGTTTTTATCGTTTGCGTGGTGCGGTCTTCGGATTCATCGTAACTCGGGTCTAAGCGGGTGTCCCTTGTGGGTTCCGATTCTTCATGGGAGGGTTTTTCTTGAACGGGTTCGCTAGAGCTCGGTGTTTCATGAGAAGGCTCGGACTGTGTTTGTTCGCGGGGGGCTTCTTGTTTGGGTTTTGGCGAAGGTTCTGCGTCGCTTTTTTGAGATTCTCCAAAAAAATCGCTCATGCGCTTTTGGCTGGCGGCGGGGGTTTCCGTAATTTCTTCTGTCGATGGTTCGGGCCGTTCTTGAGGTTTGGGGGATTGCTCCGTCTTGGCCTTGTCGTCGTTTTCAATGATATTGGCGCGCATGTTCGCGTGTTTGCGGGCGGCTTCGCGCTTCTCAGGGTCCATCGCTTCTTCGAGGTTCTTGCCGCGGACCAAATCGAATTCGGGATACGCTGTACCGTATTTTCGAATGCGCTCTTCCTTGCTTAAACGGGGTTTTGTGCGAAAAGGGTCGAGTTTGTCCATGTTGCGCTTAGGACTCGTTTTGATGGGGATGACGACCTCGTCTTTGACATTCTCGCCAAAAATCGGGGAGACAAACCGGTTTTTCCGGTACTTGTGTTCCTCTTCTTTGGGCTTTTCCAGAATCTCATAAACTTGGAAAGGTTTTTCATCCGGCGTCCTTTCGTAAGGCGGGACTAGTTTTTTTCTACGTTTGAAAAACATCGTGTATCCCCTCTCTTTAACGCGTTTTTCAAGAAATTGCGAACATCCATGAAGGTTTTGTGATTGCCATCGTTGTATGAGGCGATCAAGGTTCCGTCCTTGAAGACGAATAGACTGGGTACGCCACGTACGTCAAACATCTTAGTCAAATTCGAATGGTTTTTCTCCGTTTCGTAAAAATTGATATGCGGAAACAGAGCTTCCAACGGGGCCACGTAACGATCAAAAGCGTCGCAGGAAGGACATATTTCGCTTTTGAACACCAATACGTCAAACCCGGATTTTATGGTTTGCTCAAACTCATGTTTCGTCCGAATCTTCTTCATCGTCAACACCCTCTTCGAGCGTTCGAAGCTCTTTGTCGACAATGTCGAAATCGATGTCTTTGTCGAACAGTTTTTTCGAATACACTTTGCTGGTTTCCTCACCGACGACGCCAATGACGGTATACGCGATGCGGCGCGTCATGAAATCCACGCTGGTTCCGATGACGAGCTTGCGGACCCAATAGGCGGGATTCATCACATTGATGGCGCCTAGGGTCATGCGGAACGCTTTGTTCAATTTCTTGTTGCGCACCGCCTTGAGCAGTTTTGTATCCTCAATATTTTTCTTGCGCTGATAAAGGTGCACCATGCCGCTGATGCGGACGTTTCGAGTGTTTTTCAGTACGGGTTGTTCTAGGATGCCATCTATACGGTTGGTGATGTAATTGTTGAGCATAAGCATTTCGTCGACACTTAGTTCAAGCATCGGATATTTTGATCGCGGATAATAATACGAGGATATTTCGTCAACCAGTTCGTAAGAGAGGTCAAACAGCACTTTCCCGAATCCTTTGTTGGTTTTTTTGTACATCCGTTTAAAGCTGTTTTGCTTGTCGGTAATCAGGGCTTTGAGCTGTTCTTGGTCTACGGATTCAACCGCTTCTTCGTCGTCTTTAAGAGAAACCGCTTTGCCGCGGACAATAAAATACACATAGAGCAACGAAAAAATCGTGAACCCGAAAGCCACGCCGAATAGGAAATTTATGATGCCGCCAAAAGACAGCTCGGGCATTTGAATCACCTCTTTAACATTATAGCACACAACCCTCTTTCTTGTCGCATGCTATTGTTGTAATCCTTAAGGGGATTAATCGTTTAGGTGGTTGTGTTGCAACTTCACAGAAGTTTGTGGGTAAAGCATGTATGTAGTATAACATAGCGATGCCACTGTTATGAACAAGACAATGTTCACGCTTGGCGAAACACTTTGAACAAGAAAAGGGCAATTGTTTGGCGAAACGTTCTTTCTATGGTTTAATGTAAGTGTCGTGCACAGTTTGTAGCGGTTATGAGTCAAAACCGTTTCGGGTCTTCTCAATCTTGAGAACAACACCCGGCTTGAATAGGCTTTGTCGCAAAATCGCACTGGCTAAGGAGAGGGTTGCAATGCGAAGGTATCTTCACACAACCATCAAAATGACGTTTGCGCTTGTGATTACGACCATCATCGCACAAGCTTTGAATATGGAGTATGCCATCACCGCCGGCATTCTCGCCGTATTGTTCATACAGCCAACAAGGCAGGATTCCTACATGAATGCCCTCAAGCGAATTGCCGGGGGATTGTTGGCCATCGGCCTCTCAACCGTTTTCTTCGTTGTTTTAGGGTACCACATATGGGTCTTTTTCTTGTTGGCTTTTTTCTTCATCGCTTCCTCATTCGCTCTCAGAATATCCGTAGGCATCGTCCCTTCTCTTGTGCTTGTCTCACACTTGTTGATCGAAGGAGCGTTCACTTGGTCTATGCTCGTGAACGCAATTTTGCTGATTGGCGTCTCGGCAATTGTCGCCATGGTTTTAAACGCGGCGTATCCCCTCAACACTTACAAGTATTTGAGCGGCTATATCAACCGTATCGATGAACTTCTCAAACGTGATGTTGTCCTTGCTTCGGAAGCGCTATCCGCATTAGAACGTAAAGAACAATATCTTAAGCGTCATACCGAAAACCGCGAACAACTTGTACGCGTCTTGCGTGAAGCGGAACTGACCGACAAAGACTTGCTCTTCGATAAAAATCATCGACACATGGCGTATCTTAGAATGCGACACGCTCAAATGAAGCGTGTCGAGCGACTTTTTGATTTGATGCAAAAACTCGAGAAACATCATCCTTATGCGGACATCCTCTCCAACTACATCCAAGAGCTGGCGGAAGATATTGGGAAAACCGACAAGGCCACACCACAGCTTGAAAAACTTCATGCTTTGAGAGAAAGCTTCCGGAAAAAGCCTTTACCGGAAAATCGAGAAGCGTTTGAAACCAGGGCGATTTTGTTTCAGACGATGTTTGAAATCGAAAGTTTTTTGCAGGAAAAAATACGCTTCCATCAAAATCACCCCACGCTTCAATAGACAAACAACGCCACAATCGCATCTTATTTTTCTTTCATGAAAAGCGTTCAAACCTTCGCAAAATGCCCATATAAAGGGCCACCAAAGGCAAAAGAAAACCACTTCATAAAAGTGGTTTTCTTATTCCGGCTTAAGTTTGCTTAACGTTTCCATATCTACGGGCTTATCGTAATCAATTTCCTCAAACGCAAAGCCGTTCATCCGATAAAAGTCCCGCAACACCATTTGAGTCCCCTCAAGACCGAAGAGTTTTTCTTCGGTTATATTTTTCATTTTTTTTTTTTTTTTTTGTGGTCGAGACGGAGGCGACCAACGTCGTCCACAATACGTTTATTCCCATAAACCATATCTTTGAACAAACGATATTTATGACCCAGCGCCGTTTCATGAACTCCGTGCCTCATCATGGTATCAAAAAGGCATGACACATAAACCGGCATTTGGGGAATAAAGACACTAGCTTTGGTGACTACGGCTTTGGAAGAAGAAATCAGGGCTTCTCCCCCTAAAGAAATTTGCAATTTTTCATGCATTTTTTGCGCCTTATCTTCCAAGTCTTCCTTGGCTTTGCCGATTGTGCCGGAACGATAGATATGGGATGTTGACTCTCCTCCAACATAAGTATACGATATCGTCTTGACGCCTTCGGACAATACCCCTTCGGCTTCAAGAGTGTCCATCCAATCTTGCCAGTCCGACCCTCCCATGACATATACGGTGTTTTGAATTTCAGCGTCGTCAGCGGGTTCAACGGTGAGGTCTTTAAGTTGTCGTTTGGCAATGTCGATGGTCTTGCCCATCGCCTTATTGCCAATCGGTTTGATGGATGAGCGTACAAGTTCACCGGTTTTTGGATTGGGCCGCGCCCCCGCGGCGATCGAATACACGACCAAATCAACCTTGCCGAAATTTTCCCTGATGGAATCGGCCACTTGTTTTTTCATTGTCTGTGAAAACGCATCGCCAACAAAATCTTTGTGGACGTTCCCCGTTTCTTTCGCATGTTTTTGGAAAAAGATGTTGTTCCACCATCCCGCCGTACCTGTGCGTTTGCCTTTCGGCGGACTCTCATAGGAAACGTTGAGCGTATTGGCAAAGGCTCCATACGCCAAAGCGATGCGCGAAGCGAGTCCATATCCGGACGACCCACCGATAACAAGGACGTTTCGCGGTCCTTCAAAAGATGGCTGCGCTTGTGCCTCCTCGATTTGGTTTTTCACAAACAACTCACTTCCGAGGGGATGCGCATTGGTAAAAACGTTCGAGCGAATGGACGGTTTGAGAATCATACAATGCTCCTTTCATTGTTTCATACATACTTCATTGTATCATTTTCAGAACCTATTGTATTGTAGAATGAAATGTTAGACGTCAAAAGGCGATGGCAATATACAATAGATGTGAACGCTAAAGCTTGATAAACAAAAAAAGAGCCGTATCCTATAAGAGTTAAGAGAAAGTCCACCTTAGGGAGGATACGGATTACATGTGAAGTCTACAAAAAACATTTATTATTGTGAGCACGATGCAAACACAAGATATCATGCCTGACAACTTTACAGTAACTCGTGATACTCTGTGCGGAAAGTCATCCAACATACATAGTGTCCAAAGCTTCGTTTATGCGTTTGATGAAGCGTTGTGATGGCCCCTGGGGAGCCTGGATTTCTAGACCGAAAAGACCGAAGACACCGCATCCCATCCCTCAAAAGCCCAAAGCAATTCGCGCCATCAAGAATCTCTTGCGGTGCCCCCCCTTTATTCCACAGCCTAAAAAATTTGCTAAAGTTCGGCCTTTATGCGATAATGTTTTGGGTGATTTGCATGAAAAAACATTTAATCGTCCTAGATTTGGACGGCACATTGCTTTACGATTGGGAAACTTTGACTGAAGACACTTGCGAATACTTGAAAGCATTGCAAACGGAAGGCCATACACTAGTAATCGCAACGGGCAGACCTTACCGAAGCAGCATCTTTTTTTATGAACAACTCGGGCTTAACACCCCGATGATCAACTATAACGGCGGATTGATTACATGGAAAAGCAATCCGGATTTCGAAGAAGTCAACATCCCCTTAGACCGTGACGCCGTAAACGATGTGTTCGCCAAAAACCGAAAACGCATCGAAAACGCCTTTTGCGAAATCAAAGACGATATATACCTGCTTGAAGAATCGGAAGACATCCGCAATTTTTTCCACTTCAACGAACACGTCAATCTATACGTTGGAGAATTTTCCGGAAAGCTTCCCGCCGGAACGAACGGATGCATCATCATGGCCAAGGAAAAAGAAGGCCGTCTTATAGAAGAATACGTTGAAAAACACTATAAAGACATCATCAAAACCCGAAACTGGGGCAACGACTACGAGTCGGTCATCGAACTCTACAGCCCTAAGACCAACAAAGGCATCGCTATAAAGCATGTGGCGAAACATCTGGGCTTTGATCGCGATAGCATCATCGCCTTCGGAGACGGGCACAACGACATCGAAATGTTGGAATACGCGGGCGTCGGCGTCGCCATGGGCAACGCCCACGAGGAACTTAAAGAGGTCGCCGACGTCATCAGCCCAAAAAACCATCAAGAACGCGCCATCGAACATTTTTTGGACAATTATTTTCAAAAGAAAAAGGTGGATTCGGATTAAAACCGGAATCCACCTTTTCCTTTGCCTTTCCCTTTTTTCTTTTTCTTGTTCGCGGGAGGCTGCGGCATGCTCTTCATGGGATTGTTTGGATCGATGGAGGATGGGTCCATCTTCGACATACGCTGCATGGTTTGCTTTTGCTGGTCCAAAGTCTGTATGAGACGATTCACTTCCGCGACGCTTCGTCCTGAACCTTCGGCAATGCGACGGCGGCGAGAACCGCTGTTTTTTATGAGTTCGGGTTTTTTTCGCTCGTGCTTGGTCATGGAGTTGATCAACGTTTCAATATAGACGATTTGCTTGTCGTCAACGTTCATGTTCTTTGTCATTTTGTTCATGCCGGGAATCAATTTCATAAGGCCCGACAAAGAACCCATTCTTTTGACCATTTTCAACTGTTTCAAATAATCGTTGAAATTGAATTTTCCTTCCATCATCTTTTCCATCATGCTCATCATATCGTCTTCGTCGACGTTCTCGCTGACTTTGTCGACAAGCGTCATGACGTCGCCCATGCCGAGAATTCTTCCCGCCATGCGCTCCGGATGGAAAACTTCGAGATCTTCAAGCCTTTCGCCAAGCCCCATAAATTTAATGGGCACGTCGGCGACTTTTTTCAGCGACAATGCGGCGCCGCCTCGGGTGTCGCCGTCAAGCTTGGTGATGATGCTACCGGTGATCGAAAGGGATTGATGGAAATGGTCTGCGACGCTGACTGCGTCTTGCCCGGTCATCGCATCGAGAACTAGATAGATTTCATCCGGTCGCAGGTGCGCTTTGACCGTTCGCAACTCATCCATCATTTTTTCATCAATGTGCAGTCGCCCAGCCGTATCGAAAATCAAGACGTCATGCCCGTGTTCCTCGGCATGCGCCAACGCACCGTCGATGATGTCTTGCAACGGGGTTTCAACGCCTTTTTCAAAAACATCCATGCCCAACTGTTCGCCTAGGGTCACAAGCTGTTCGACCGCGGCGGGACGATATACGTCGAGTGCGACCAAAAGCGGTTTTGCGCCATAATGCTTCTGAATGTAGTGGGCAAGCTTTCCGGCGGTCGTCGTTTTCCCGCTGCCTTGAAGGCCGGCGAGCATGATGCTGGTGGTCTTCCCTTTATCCAAAGAGAAGACGCTCGTTGCACCGCCTAGAAGGTCCGTCAACTCTTCGTGAACCACCTTTACGACTTGTTGAGCGGGGTTGAGCCCTTTCAAAATCTTATCGCCCAAAGCTTTTTCTTTGACGTCTTTGGTGAACGATTTGACGACTTTGAAGTTGACGTCAGCCTCAAGAAGGCTCAGGCGCACTTCGCGCATCATCTCTTCGATGTCTTTTTCGGTGAGGCGCGCTTTGCCGCGGATGCGGCGCATCGCCATCTGCAATCGGTCGGATAGTTGGTCGAATGCCATTTAATCCACCTCTTCGAGTTTATCAATCAGCGCTTGCAAGCGCTCGGAATTGGCTTCCGCCTTTAATTGTTCAAGCAGTTTTTGTCGTTTCTCCGCTTTTTTGTGAAGACCTAGTTTGTGTTCGTAATCGTATAATTTGGTCTCGGTTTTTTTGATGTGATCGTGCACGGCGTTTCGTGAAGTGTCGACCAAATCGGCGATTTCGGAAAGCGAATAATTGTCACGGTAATAATAACGCATGATTTGCGTCTGTTTTTCAGTCAATAGCGGTTCATAATAAAAGAGCAACGCGTCGATTTCAAGGTGTTTTTCCAGTCCATCCATCTAAATCACATCCGAAAATAGTCCGTAGATGTATTCTTCGATGTCAAAATATTCCAAATCTTCCGCTTTTTCACCCAAGCCCACCATTTTGACGGGAACGCCGATGGTTTCGCGAATCGCAAGAGCGATTCCGCCCTTCGCGGTTCCGTCCAATTTGGCCAAAATTACGCCTGTCAAGTGTGTGACTTCGTTGAAGATTTTCGCTTGGGAAAGACCGTTTTGACCGGTTGTTGCGTCCAACACAAGCAACGTTTCTTGAGGGGCGCCCTCAATCTCTCTGCCGATGACGCGATGTATTTTTCCAAGTTCTTCCATCAGGTGCTTTTTGTTTTGGAGCCGTCCGGCCGTATCGCATAACAAGACGTCGATGTCGTGCTGTTTCGCATAGGCGATGGCGTCATACATCACGCTTGAAGGATCGCTGCCCTTGGGTTTTTCAAAAAATTCGCTTCCAGTTCGTTCACTCCATATTTTCAATTGATTGATGCCGCCGGCACGAAAGGTGTCGCCTGCAACCATCATGACTTTTTTGCCTTTCTTTTGCAAAAGGTGCGCAACCTTGCCGATGGTTGTCGTTTTGCCGACGCCGTTTACGCCAACGAACAACAACACAGAGAGCCCGTCGCTCAACTTAAGGTTCGTGTCGACAATTTCGTCTTTGACATAGCGTTTGAACATTTCCTCAACGATGATTTCCCTTAGTTCATGGGCGTCTTGGATGTCTTGTACGCGAACGCTGTTCCTCAAATGTTCGACCAAGGACAAAACGACGTCGACGCCCATATCCGCCGTGATGAACAGTTCCTCTATGTCCTCAAATAGCTCTTCGGTGATGGGGGCGCCGCTCTTTAGCAGTTCGTCAAGACGATTAAAAACGTTCTCGCGTGTCTTTTCCATACCGATTCTATATTTTTGCGCACGTTGTTTTTGTTTTTTGGATTGAAACAGGTTTTTGATGAATCCCACTCGCCTCACCAACCTTTCGTAAATCAAAGGTATTATAACACAAATCGCCCTATAACCAAATAAAAAAACCCCTTATAAAAGGGAAATCCGCCTTGCGGCGGATTAAGGAAGGGGATGTGTGAATAGCAAGTATTCACCATGCTATGTAAGGGATAAGTGCAACCTTTCGATTGCATGTAAATAATACCACAATACCAATGGCTTGTCAAGAAATGCCGGCAGAGCCATTTATCAACGTTTTTCCTCTAAATTGGGCGGTTTTACGGAAAATAAGCTTGCACTTTGCAAAGCTTTCTAAATAAAGAAAACGCTTTTTTTTACGAAGCGTTTTCATACAATCATTTGTTTTCCGCGCACTTTTTGTCGTTGCACGCGATGGTGCCGTCTTTAAGCTCTACCATGAGATCGTCGCAGTTGTCGCAAGCCTCGCCGGTGGGCTTGCCACGAAGAATGTTTTTGCATTTCGGGAAGTTGTCGCAAGCGTAAAACGTATTGCCTTTGTTGCGGCCGCGCTTTGCTTGCCGTTCGACGATTTCGCCTTTTTTGCACTTCGGACAAGTCAATCCGGTTTTCTTGGGTTCTTGTTTCTTGTCGGACTTGATGTATTTGCAATCGGGATAGCCGCTGCACGCTTCAAAGGTGCCGTATCGACTCGTACGATACACCATGTCCCGTCCGCATTTGGGACATTTTTCTCCGGTGAGCTTGGGCGCGGCTTTTTCCATTTCCTTGTTCGCTTTTTCAACCAGAGGCATAAAGCGGTGGTAGAAATCCGCGACAATCGCAAGATGGTCCATGTCCTCGTTGGCGATGTCGTCTAGCACGTCTTCCATTTGCGCAGTGTAATCGACGCTGATGATTCGCGAAAAATAGTGCTCGAGTTTTTCAATGGTCAATCGACCTTGGTCGGTTGGAATGAATTTCTTTTCCTTTGTGCGCACATAACGACGCTTTTTTAGTGTCGAAACGGTTTGCGAATAGGTACTGGGCCGACCGATGCCCTTTTCTTCCATCTCTTTGATCAGCTTCGCTTCGGTAAAGCGCGCCGGAGGCGATGTGAAATGTTGGCTTTTCTCAACTTTTTCGGCCGATAATTCAGCGCCTTCTTGTTCGTTTGGTAAGTTGCTCGTTTCAACGCTTTGATAGGCTCCATACACTTTCAAGTAGCCATCGAAAAGCATTTCTTGGGCCTTGGCTTTGAACTCGGCGTCGGCGTTTTCCAATATCATCGTGGTGTTTTTGAGCTTTGCAGGTTGCATGAGCGCGGCAATCGCTCTTGCGTAAATCATTTTGTAAAGACGGTATTCGTCGTCTTTCAGATAAGGCTTGACCTTATTGGGGTGGTTTCGAACGCTCGTCGGACGGATGGCCTCGTGAGCGTCTTGCGCCCCCTCTTTGGTCTGGCCTTTGCGATAACGGCCTACGTAGTCTTCTCCGTATTGATTGCGGATGTGCTTTTTGGCGGGCGTGATGAAGGAATCGGAAAGTCGCGTCGAATCGGTACGCATATAAGTGATGAGACCGACGGTTTCGTTTTGTAAGTCGATGCCTTCATAAAGTTTTTGCGCCGTCATCATCGTCCTTTGCCCGCTCATGTTCAAGCGCGTGGAAGCTTCTTGTTGCAACGACGATGTGGTGAAAGGAGCTTTCGGCGCTCTACGGCGCTCTTTTTCTTTGATGGATTTGATGCGGAAGGTGTCGTTCAAACTTTGAAGCAGCTTGTCGGCGGCCGCTTCGTTTTTTAACGATGGTTTACGCTTCTTGATTTTGCTGAGTTCGGCTTCGAATTCGTCAAAGTACGCGGTGATTTTCCAATACTCTTCCGGAGTAAACGCTTCGATTTCTCTCTCTCGATCGACAATCATTTTCAAAGCCGCGCTTTGAACTCTCCCAGCGGATTTGGACTTGATCTTGCTTTGCAAAAGCTTGCTCAACTTGAACCCGATGATGCGGTCCAAAATTCTACGGGTTTCTTGGGAAGACACCAAATGCAAATCGATGTCCCGCGTGTTATCAAAAGCGTTTTGAATCGCATCCTTGGTCACTTCGTTGAAAATGACACGATGAGTGGGCTTTTTCTTTTTGTCTAGTTCTAAGACTTCCTTCAAATGCCAGCTAATGGCTTCGCCTTCTCTGTCGGGGTCGGTTGCCAAAAAGACCGCGTTGGCTTTATCGGCGGCCTTTTTCAAGGAATCAATGGTTTTTTGTTTGTCTTCAAGCACGGTGTATCGAGGCTTGAAATTGTTTTCGATGTCGAGGCCGAGGCCGCCGGTTCCTGATATGGCTAGGTCCCGAATGTGCCCTTTAGACGAAAGCACCTCAAAATCTTTTCCAAGGTATTGCTTGATCGTTTTGGACTTGCTCGGCGATTCGACGATGACCAGTTTATCCATGGCGTTCACTCCTGATAGGGCGTATTATGCATAAAAGTTTGCGATTTGTCAAGACGAGGCGTTTTCAGGCTTTTTATTAGTGATGAAAAGCATTCTGTCTTTGCCCTGCATGTCCTTCATTTGTATGATACGAACGTTTTTAAAGGTTTTCTTAATCATTTTTTTCAAGTGTTTCCCCTGGTGGGAAGCGTGTTCGAAAGCGACGAGAAATTCGTCGTTTAACACATTGGGCAAATCGCGGATGATGTCCTTGTAATAATCGAGTCCGTTTTTACCTCCGAACAAGGCAATGGGGGGTTCGTGGTCGCCAACGACGGGGTCTAGTTTTTCGGTGTTGGGAATGTAGGGAGGGTTTGAGACCACAACGTCAAAGGTTTGCCCGTTCACGGGCACAAGAAGATTGCCTTCTTTAAATTTCACATCGCCGCCAAGGCGCTCTTTGTTTTTTCGGGCAATGCTCAAGGCTTGTTCGGATATGTCGGTCGCAACGGCTTTGACGTTGTCGCATTCAAGCGCCAAGGTGAGAGCCAAACAACCGGAGCCCGTGCCGATGTCCAAAACGTTGATGCGGGAATCGGCAAAATATTCATCGATAAAAGAAATGACGTTTTCGGCAAGTTCTTCCGTTTCGCTCCTAGGGATCAAAACGTCCCCGTTTACATAAAAAGAACGTCCGAAGAAATACTCGTATTCCATCAAATGTTGTATGGGCTTGTTGTGGATGACGTGCTGATCGACCGCACGCAAAAACGAACGGTACGATTTGTTAGGCATAGTCGTTTGCAAATTGGCGACTAGCTGTGTGCTGTTCATACCTGAATAATGAAGCAAGAGACGTTTAACGGCACTAGGTTCTTTATCGTTGTCAAGCGCGTATTGCTCATTGACTCTTAGAATTTTTTGATAGGTGGGCATGGAAATCCTCCTTGGTCGATATCGACCAAATAGGGTTATTGTTCCTCAAGCTTGCGCTTGAATTCCTCTTCATGCAAAGCTTCGATAATGGGGTCGAGTTCGCCTTCCATGACTTTGTCGAGGTTGTGGGTGGTGAAATGTATGCGATGGTCGGTGATGCGGTTTTGCGGGTAATTGTAGGTGCGAATTTTCTCGCTACGCTCACCGGTGCCGATTTTGGAGCGTCGTTCTTCGCCTTCTTTTTCTCGTCGTTCTTTTTCAACGGCGTCGAAAAGACGGGCGCGCATGATTTTCAGCGCGGTCGCTTTGTTTTCGTGTTGGCTTTTTCCGTCTTGACAGGTGACGATCAATCCGGTCGGTTCATGGGTCACGCGCACCGCGGAATCGGTTTTGTTGACGCTTTGCCCGCCGGAACCACTAGAACGGAACGTGTCGATGCGCAAATCGTTCATGTTCATTTCCACATCGATTTCTTCGGCCTCGGGCAAGACCACCACCGTCGCGGTCGAGGTGTGTATGCGGCCTTGTGATTCGGTTTCTGGAACTCTTTGCACCCTATGGGCGCCGGATTCGTATTTCATAAAGGAATACACGTGGTCGCCCGATACGGTGAACTCCACCTGGTTGAAACCTCCGGCGTCGCTTTCATCCGCGTTGACCACGCTTACGTTCCAAGAATGCTTTTCGGCGTATTTCATGTACATCCTGTACAAGTCGCCGGCGAATATGTTCGCCTCGCTGCCGCCGGCGGCGCCGCGAATTTCCACAATGACGTTTTTCTCGTCGTTTGGATCTTTGGGAATCAACAACCGCTGCAAGCGTTCTTCAAGTTTGTGGATTTTGTCGCGTGCCTCTTCGAGTTCTTCGGCGGCCATGTCGCGAATTTCTTGGTCGTCGTCTTTCAACATGTCTTTTAGGTCTTCAATCGTATCTTCGAGTTCTAAGTACTCATTATAAAGAGTGACCGTTTTTTCCAAACTGCGCTGCTCTTTGGAAAGTTCGGTCATTTTTTCGATATCTTGGGTAATTTCGGGTTTGCTCAATTCTTCGTTGATTGCGAGATATCGTTCTTTGAGCTTTTCCAATCGGTCTTTCATAGGCTCTCAACTCCGGACCTAATTATAGTATAGTGCCTAACAATTTTCAAGCGAAAGATGGCCAATGAGGAGTGAAATACTTTGACGCCTCAACAAAGGGCTTTCTCGGAGCATGAAACGCTGGGGGTAAGAAAAAACACGCGGGGAAGCGTGTTTAATCGATGTCGTCGAGGTCGGTTTCTTGTGGTTCGTGTTTTGGATCGCTTGTGGTTTTGAACTGCGAATACTTTTTGCGAAAGATGAGTGGAAACCCACTGACGTTTGTGGCGCCGCTGCGGTTTTTCGCGACCATAACGTCGACGATGTCGGGGCGTTCGCTGTCTTCGTTGTAGTAATCGTCCCGATAGAGGAAAAGGACAACGTCCGCATCTTGTTCGATGGAGCCCGATTCACGCAAATCGGCCATGATGGGCTTTTTGACGTTTCGTTGCTCAACGCTCCTTGAAAGTTGTGAGAGCGCAACAACGGGAACTTTTAACTCGCGCGCCATTTCTTTCAAGGTTCGGCTGATTTCCGACACTTCTTGGACGCGGTTGGTGTGGGCAAAAGACCCGGAGAGCAATTGTAAATAGTCGATGACGACCACGTCAAGTTTGTTTTCCTGGGCTAGTTTTCGGCATTTCTGACGGAGGTCTGTGACCTTGACGGTGCCCGAATCGTCAAAAAGAACGTTCAATTTCGCCAAACGGTCGCTCGCTACTGAGAGCCTTTGCCATTCGTTGGGATTCAATTCGCCGAGGCGAAGCCGTGTGCTTGCGACGTTCGCTTCTCCCGAAAGCATTCGGCTGACGAGTTGTTCAACGCCCATCTCCAAGGAGAAAAAGGCGATGTAAGGGCGGCTTTTTAGTTTGGCGACGTTGCTTGCGATGTTCAGTGCGAACGCACTTTTCCCCATCGAAGGGCGCGCTGCGATGATGTAGAGTTCGGAAGGTTGCAAGCCCAAAGTGTATTGGTTTAGGCGTTCAAAACCCGTATCGAGGCCGGTGAGTTCGCCTTGTTTGTTTTTGGCTTCCTCAGTTTTGGTGATGACTTCTTCGGTAACCGTTCGCAAATCGACAAAGTCGGACGTTCTACGAGAGCGGGCCACATCGAAAATTCGCGATTCCGACTCGTCGATGTATTCTTGCATATCTTTCGCATCGAAGCCCTTCTCGGAGACGGTTTTGGCCTCTTCAATCATATTGCGGATGACGGCTTTGTCGCGAACGATGTTGATGTAGTGTTCCAAATTCGCAAGCGAAGGCGTGGTGTCGGACAAACCGAGGATATAATCCGAACCGCCCGCGTCAAGGAGAGTGTCTTCCGTATCGAGTCGGTCGATCAGGGTGGTGTAGTCGATGTCGATCGCTTCTTCATAAAGCTTTAGGATGGCTTTATAGATGATGCGATGGCGACGGGTGAAGAAATCGTCGACCGAAAGCGAATCGGCGATGGTCTTAATCGAGTTGGGATCGAGGAATACGGCGCCTAAAACATTCTGTTCCGCATCCAGATTGTGCGGCATCGTTTTTTCAGGCATGTTAGACCGCTTCTTCTACGACATGAAGCTCGAATGTCGCGACAACGTCTTTGTGAAGTTTCAGCTCTATCTCGTATGTGCCCAACGCCGATATTGGTTCGTCTAGTTGAATTTTGCGCTTGTCGATTTGAACGTTGTGCTGTGCTTCAAAAGCGTCGGCGATTTGTTTTGTGGTGATTTTTCCGAAAAGTTTCCCGTTTTTCCCAACTTTAACCTGCACCTTCACAACGCGATTTTCGATACGTTCTTGGAGCGCCTTCATTTCTTCGTAATGCTGCTCGGCTTCTTCTTTGGCTTTGCGGCGTTCATCTTCTAAGGCCTGGATGTTTTCAGGGGTGGCTTCGATAGCCTGTCCGCTTGTTAAGAGGTAATTGCCGTATCCGGGCTTGACATCCACGACTTCTCCTTTTTTTCCTCTGTTTTTGACATCTTTTTTCAAAATGACTTTCATGGGTCTCTCCTCCTGACTGGTTTCTTCGAGTTTGGTTTCCAAGTCTTTTTTCAAGGTTTCCATATCGTCTGTTTGCACTTGAGCGCCGGCGTTGTTGAAATGGCCGCCGCCGTTATATTTTTCCATGAGCGTTTGCACGTTGAAACCTTCAAGGCTGCGAGCGCTAATCGCAACGGTTTGCTTGTCGATGCGGCCAACGGCGAACGCGGCCACAATGTCGTCGATTTCCAATAAATCGTTGGCAATTTTCGCCAGCATAATGCGGTCGGCGTCAAACTCGTCCGGAACGAGTACAATGGCAAAACGCTTGTTGACGACTTCGGCTCTGCGAAGGAGTTCCGCCTTTATTTTCAACTCCTCCAACGACTCACGCAATATGGTTTTGACGCGATAGGTGTCGGCGCCGTATCGTCTTAACGTAGCCGCCGCCTCAAAAGTCCTTGAACCGGTTCTATACATGAAATTGTTCGTATCGACGATGATGCCGGCCAACATGATGGTGGCCTCAAAAGTGTTGACCTCAACGTCTTTTGGATAGGCGTTGATCATCTCGATGATGAGTTCCGTTGTCGAGGAAGCGTAGGGCTCTACATAGGAAAGGCGCGTATCTTCGATAAACGATTCCATTTTGCGATGGTGGTCGATGATGACGCGTGATTTGGCGTTTTTGACCAACCGTTCGTCCACAACTTGAGCCGCGGCATGATGGTCAACGAGCACGGCGAGACTTTGGCTGTCTTGATATTGACGCGCCTGTTCGACGCTTAAAAAGACGTCGAGCAAACTTTCGTATTCGTAACGGATTTTGGTCATGATTTTCTCGACGGTGTGGTCAAGTTCATCGAAATTCAACACTATATAGGCCTCGGCATGCGCGCTTTTGGCCATCTTCAGCACGCCGAGGGCGGCGCCGAGGGCGTCGGCGTCAGGATATTGGTGGGGCATGATGAAGACTTTGCTGGATTCTTCAAAAAGCAAATCCAATTTTTTTGCGTTGATACGGCTGGAGATTCTTGTGCGTTTTTCTTGGGTGTTGGTGTTGCCGCCAAAATATTTGAAGTCTTCTCCTTGGATGTTGATCACAATTTGGTCTCCGCCTCTCGACAGCGCCAAATCCAAAGCTTCTTCGGCGATGGCGGCCAGGTTGCTGAGCGGGATTGAGGCGCAGGCGAACCCGCCGCTCAAGGTAATCATCAAATCGTTTTCGTTGGAAATTGCCGCGATTTCATCGACGATGGAAAATTCTTCCTTAATCAGTCGGTCGAGATTCTTTTTGTGCAAGTATACGAAGATTTTGGCGGAAGTGATTGGAACGATGTGAAAGTCCCTACGGTCCGACCATTCGTCTAAAGCGCCCAAGAGCTGGCCTTGAATTTCGTTTTGTTCTTGGACATCCAACACGCCTATGGCGTCTTCTAAGTTGTCCAAATGCAACACACCGATGACGCTCGTGCTGTCTTCGTAAGCTTTTTTCAAGCGTTCCCGTTCGCTTTCTTTATAGAAATACAGAGCTTGTTCTTCTTTGTGAAAGTACACTTCGTAATACTCGTCGTAGATTTTGAAAATCCGGGGATAGGCAAAGGACCCGGTGCGCACAGCATCGTGAATTTCCGTGTGCAGTACGTTCAAATTGCGATTTTCAAGCGGGTTCTTGAAGATTTCCTTGGCCGCGGCGTTGGCAAAATGCACTTCATAGGCGTCGTCAAAAAGCAATACGCCGGTAGGCATATCGTGCAAAAGCCTCTCTTCTACCTTGCTTTTTCTTTTAAGCAACTTATCTTTCGCCTCGAGTTGTTCTTGCAACTCGCGCAAAGCGATACGGCCTTTTTTGAAAAAGTACGCTATGGCGATAGCGCAAAAGGCGGTAAAGAGGAATGCGAAAACAATGACCGCAAAGGCATGCAAATCGGTGAATACCAACCCGAACGTCATAAGCACAAGCAATACGCATGCACTGAACAAAGCCAATGACCTTTCTTTCATACATCCACCTCAATGTCTATTTGTGAGGTTACGAAATCATTATATCATAAATCGAAGACAAGGCGAATAGGTGCAACCATTTCTTGACTTTCTTTCTATGTCCTTCTATAATACATGTTTGCAAGCGCAGTTCGCAACCATCCTGCGTTATCAAAACTAGGAGGCCAACATGAACGAAATACTATGGTTTTTGTTCGCACTTGTCAATTTTGTCCTTGTCGTTCTCATGTACAAAGCGTTCGGCAAGGTCGGACTCTTCGCTTGGATTGCCATGGGAACCATACTGGCCAACATCCAAGTCACCAAAAGCATCGAACTCTTCGGCCTTGAGGCCACTTTGGGAAACATTATGTATGGCACGCTTTTTCTGGCAACGGACTCTTTGAATGAAAAATATGGCCCTAAAGAAGCCAGAAGGGCCGTGTTTATCGGGTTTTTCACCATGATTGGCGCGGTCATCATCATGCAGATTGCCCTGCTTTTTGAGCCTATCGGCGAAGGCGTCGTCATCCACGAGTCCATGCGAAACATTTTCAGCGTCATGCCACTCATCGCCTTAGGAAGCCTCACCGCGTATATCGTCAGCCAGCTTTTCGACGTATATGTGTTCCAGCGCATCAAGAAGGCCTTCCCATCCGACCGGGCGCTTTATGTGCGCAATTTGGGGTCGACAATGCTCTCACAGCTAGTCGACACAATGATTTTTGTGCCCATCGCGCTTTTTACGCTTTATTCTTTCCCGGTGTTGGTCAACATCTTCATCACCACCTACCTCATCAAGATTCTGGTGGCGGCGCTCGATACGCCTTTTGTCTATCTGATGAAGTCGATACGGCCGTTGAGCTGATTGTGTAAAAAAAAATACGCAGAAATCTGCGTATTTTTTTTGAGTTATTCGTCTTTTGCAAACGGAATCAAAGCCATATGGCGGGCGCGTTTGATGGCGACGCTAAGTTTCTTTTGGTAGCCGGCTTTCGTTCCTGTAACCCGTTTGGGGAGAATTTTGCCGTTTTCGTTGATGAAACGTCTAAGCAAATCAACGTCTTTGAAATCGATGTATTCTATGTTGTTTTCCGTGAAATAGCATGTTTTTTTACGACGTTTGCGAAAGTTTCTTCTTGCCATGTGTATTGCCTCCTTTTAGAATGGTAGGTCGTCTTCAGCAATATCGATGCTGTCGAGATCCTCTTCTTCCTTGCCTTTTGAGGGAGCCTCCTGTTTTTGTGGTTCTTGACGGGGCTCTTGTCGAGGCGAAGGATTCGAACCTTTCGGTTCTAAAAATTGTACCGAATCGGCAACGATTTCCGTGATGAATCGACGATTGCCTTCTTGATCGTCATAAGAACGGCTTTGGATGCGTCCATCCACCCCGACCAAGCTGCCTTTGAACACGTATTGGGCGACATTTTCCGCTTGACGGCGCCAAACGACGCATTGAATGAAATCCACGTCGTTCTCGCCCTGTTGGTTTTTGAAAGGGCGGTTGACCGCTAGGGTAAACGATGTCACCGGTATATCGTTCGATGTGCGCCGAAGCTCGGGATCTTTTGTTAATCTGCCTACTAAAACGGCACGATTGATCATTGAAAACACCTCTTAATTTTTAACGTTCGTGACGAATGACAATATGTCGAATGACATCTTCGTTCATACCGATTAAACGTTCAAACTCGCTGCGGGCGGTTTCGGTGGCTTTGACGTTCATAACCACATAATACCCACTTTTGTACTTGTCAATTTCATAGGCGAGTTCGCGCATGCCCCATTCGTTTACGTCCACGATTTCGGAGTCGTTGTCGGTGATGACCTTGCTCATCGACTCAATCAGCTGCTTACGCTTTTCTTCTTCTAAATCGGGGCGAATGATGTACATGATTTCGTATTTTCGCATGAATAAACCTCCTTTTGGACAGATGGCCGCAGCCTTCGCTTGCGGCAAGGATTGTGAGTTTAACTCACGGTAGATAATTATAGCACAGGGAAGGGGCCTTGTAAACACCTACCCTTCCTTTTTTAAGAGCTCAAGCAAGTCTTCGTGCATCGGGCGAACGATGCGATGGCCGGTGTCGTAAAGTCGGAAAACGATGTTTTTGTTGGGGTGGTCTTCAACAAAACGTTGTGTGTAAATCGGGGATATGACGTCGTCTTGCTTTCCGTTCATCAAGATGGCGCGTTCGAAGCGCAATTTCTCGCTTTGTTCGCTTGGATCCATCTTTTTGATTTTCCTTTTTTCTTTTTCGATTCTTTGTTTGTGCTTCTCATAATCGGCTTCACGAAAGCCGTTAAAAGCGGATTCGGCATAATTCGGACTGCTTATGAGCGCAATCAGGTTTCGGATCTTATCGGTTTTGACGGCGACGTTATAAGCGATGTATCCCCCCATTGAGACGCCAAGGATGTCGAAGCGGTCAAATCGTTTTGAAAAACAATCCGAGTAGATGGCAAGAATGTCTTCGGCGGTGTGTTCGACGATGTCAAAAAGTTCAAGTTCCGCATGAATTTTGTCCCTAGATGCAAAGGGCTCCTCACGCCTTTCGCCGTGTTTTTTCGCATCAACGGCAACAACCGTGTAGCCGATTTTCACCAGCGAAGGACCGAGCAGTTTCAACACTTTTTCCTTGTTGCCGAAAATGCCATGTTGCACAAACATCAAACGTTTGCTGCTTTTTGCGCTATATAGCGCAACAGGCACATCGTTATGCAAAAAACTTTCGCGTTCAATCTTCATCGGGTACCAAGGCCTTATACAGAAGATAAAGGGCATGCACCACTGCGCGCTGCCTTATCATGGAGCGATCTCCAGAAAACACGCGATGAAAGGTCTTCGTGACGCCTCCGGCATGCACGCCGAAATAAACGGTGCCCACAGGCTTGTCCTCCGAACCGCCCTTGGGACCGGCGATGCCCGAAACGCTGATGGAAAGGTCGGCGGATGTTTTCTTGCCGAGACGATAGGCCATTTCATAAACGGCTTGGTCGCTTACGGCTCCGTATTCCTCAAGCAATTTCGGCGACACGCCCAATTGACGGTTTTTGGCTTCGTTCGAATAAAGAATGTAGGATTCTTTCATCACCGACGATGCGCCCGGAACATCAACCAAGCGCGACGTCAGCATGCCGCCCGTGCAGGATTCTGCGAAGCTTACGACTTTGCCCTGCGCTTTGAGCGCTCCCACCACGTTTCCTTCGAGCGTTTCATCAAAAGAACCGACTATGTATTTCTTCATGCGTCTCTTGAAATCCGCTAACGCCGCTTCAAGTTTGGATTCATCCTTGGCAATGAACAAGTACTTGATTTCTCCCAAATTGGCGTAAGAGGCGATTTCTACCTCGGGATGCGCGGGATAAAAATCTTCCAAATCGGCTTCTAGTTCGCTTTCGCCGCGGCCAACAAGCCGGAATCCGTCGCGATAAAAATCGGCGTCGCCAAAAGGCTTCAGATGCTTTTCGACTTCTTCGAACATCGACATCATCTCTTTTGGCGGACCGGGAAGAGTGACGATGGTCTTGTCCTCAATAGACAAAATCATCCCCGGGGCCGTGCCGACATTGTTAACAAGAATATCAGCCCCGTCGGGGAAAAACGCTTGCTTGATGTTGGTCTTGCGCATCGTACGACCGCTGCGCGCGAAATATTTTTCAATTTTTTCCAATGTTGGTTCGTGTTTTACAAGGGGAAGGTCGTAATAACGGCAAATGCTTTCCTTCGTCATATCGTCCCGTGTTGGGCCCAACCCTCCCGTGAAAAGAACCAAAGGCGTCTCGACGTTTGAGAGAGCTTTGTGAATCAGGCTCTCATCATCCTTAATCGTATACGCTTCACGCACAAAAATCCCCAACGACTGTAGCCTTTCTGCTATGTATGTGAGGTTGCTGTTGAGGGTTTGTCCGCTTAGAAGTTCGTTTCCTACGGACACTATGGTCGCTTCCATATTATCACCTGTTTTCGTTGTGAAGGAAAAGCGTCAAGGGATAATCCCATGACGCCGGTTGTTATTCGGGCAATGCGTTCAACAGTATCCAAAGCAACAACGATGTTCCCGCGGCCACGCCAAGGATGAATGAAACGACGATGATCATATGTCCGCGTGAAGCAAGATATTCCTTGCGGTCTTCGATGTTTTTCGCTTTCGAATACAAAGAGAAAAACAAATACATCAAGAAGATGAACACAAAAATGAAGAAAATGGTCAACGGGATATAGAACGTCGCAATCTCAATAGCCACAGAAAGCACGGTTGCGTCTTCTCCGGTGGCAAAAGGGTTGAGTCCGAAGGCCGTATGCAGCAAAACAAGCACCAAGAGAATAAAGCCTACAATGCGGTAATGTTCAAACAGCCCCCCGGGTTTATACGTAAACATCTTACGCGGTACGATGCGGCGATAGCGGAAATATTGGTAAAACACATCGATGAAAAACGAGATGAAAAACAGCAAAAACGCAAAAACGAAATAATCGACAAACAATGACATGTGCAACTTCCTTTCATGAATATATTATACGTTAAACTTGAACAGTATGATGTCTCCGTCTTGAACCTTGTATTCCTTTCCCTCAAGACGCATTTTGCCTTTTTCTTTGACAAGTGAAAGGGAACCGTATGACTTCAAGACGTCAAAGGGGATGACTTCCGCTTTGATGAATCCCCGTTGAAAATCGGTGTGGATCAATCCGGCGCATTCGTATGCCGTCATGCCCTTTTGAAACGTCCAGGCTCGCGCTTCTTTTTCGTTGTGGGTAAAAAACGTCTCCAAATTCAAAAGCTCATACGTTTTGACAATCATTCGCTCTAACCCCGTCGAGGTCAGATTGAACGTTTCAAGGTATTCCTGTCGTTCTTCGGCGTCAAGAGCAATCAACTCTTCCTCCATTTGGGCGTTGATGGACAAAAAGGCGCCGTCCTCATTTTCGGCAAGGCGTTGCAACGCTTGAAGCTGAGGATGGTCTTTGTCCATAAGCGCCTCTTCGCCTACATTCGCCACATAAAGAATCGGCTTCATAGTGAGAAAACCATAGGGTTTCATCAGTTTCTTTTCATCTTTTGTCAAAGAAAGAGAGCGCAAGGGTTTTCCTTCAAGCAAAGTTTCTTTGAGAACATTGAACAAATCGTATTCCCGTTTGATGTCCTTGTCGACTTCAAGACGGGCTTTTTTCCGGATTTTCGGCAGTCTATTCTCGATGACTTCCAAATCGGCCATAATCAACTCGGTGTTCAACGTATCAACGTCCCTCGCGGCGTCGACGTCGCCATCGACATGGGGTATGTCGCCATCTTCAAAACAGCGCACCACATGCAAAATGGCGTCGACCTCCCGGATTTGTGCGAGAAAACGGTTCCCGAGCCCTTCGCCTTTGCTGGCGTTTTTCACCAATCCGGCGATGTCGATGAACTCATAGGCGGTAGGAATCGTCTGCTTCGGCTTAACGATGGCCGAGAGTTCTTCAAGGCGGGCATCGGGGACATTGACCACTCCGACGTTGGGGTCTATCGTCGCAAAGGGATAATTCGCCGCATGCGCGCCTGCATCGGTCAAGGCGTTGAACAGCGTCGACTTGCCCACATTCGGCAACCCGACAATTCCGGCTTTCAAAGACACGCTATCAACTCCTAACACTCCTATCATTGTATTATATTTCCGCAAAAAATACAACGAACGTCCTAATCTTTGAATTCGACGCTCAAGACGTACTCATAAAGGGAGCTTTTGGGAGCTTTTTGGTCGTAGGTGAATCGATGATGTTTCCCAAAGGAATCTAGGGCAATTTTGAAATGCGCAAGCGCGATGCCTCCGTCAAGAGCTTGAAGATTGTATCCGAAAGCTTTTTCCCGGTAACCCGGGTGATAACGCAAATAGAAATGCACCTTCTTTGAGCGCGCGAGGATGCGCCAGGGTTGCTTGTTTGAAGCCGAAGGGCCCATGCGCACATATTCTAAAGCATCCGCGAGCGGATGGTCTTTATCAAGCGGTTCGGAAAATTCGTTTTGAAAGGCGATTTCTTCCAAAGGTTTACGATTAGAAGCCCCTGCGAATTTACGGATGGCTTTTTCGCGCAACGTCGTTTTCTCAGCGGCAACCCCTACCGGAGATACTGCGGGGATGATATGCCCTTTCGCGGCGAACCGCTGAAACTGTTTGCGGTGAAACGTACCGCCGAGCCATACGGTACCGTATCCTTGTTCCGTAAGGGCTAAAAGAACATGTTCGAAGACATAGCCGAAATCCACCAAATGCCGGAAAGTGTTCTGCGTCGTACCGCCAAAGTAGGCGGGCGCGTTTTTTACAAAACCGTATGTGCCGACTTTTTCCTTTTTGCCTTCCTGTTTATTCGACTGCGTGAAAAAGAACTTCACGGGATGGCCGAAAGGGCCGCGCATATCGGCATAAGAGGCAATGGTTTCCTTTATGCGTTTTTGCTGTTCGTCGGTGAGCGGCTGCTTTTGGTAGGTGCGGACACTTCGTCGTTTGCGAATGGCTTCTTTCATGAAACGCCTCCTTAAGGCTGAATATCGTCCGGGTGCAGTTGCAACGTCACGTATGCGCTCTCAACAAGCGCATCGTTGCGGTAATATTGCAAAGATACGCGGTCGCCAACTTGTGAGTTCAAAATGGCCTCGCGCAAGTCGTTGAAATTCAAAATGTCGATGTATTCGTCCCAGCCTTCCAACTTGTACCCTACGATGATGTCTCCAACCTCAAGGCCGGCCTCCGCTGCGGCCCCTTCGCTTTCCACTTGACTCAGACAAACCCCGTAGGGTTGGTTGCAGTCGCTGACTTGCGCCATGGCCCTAACGCCCAAATACGGTCTTTCGACATACCCTTTTTCTTCCAAATCCTCAACGATGCGCGCCACGGTGTTCGATGGGATCGCAAAACCGATGTTGTCGGCTTTGTCGCTGACAATTTTCATGTTGTTGATGCCGATGAGATTGCCATTGATGTCGAAAAGCGCGCCTCCGGAATTCCCCGGCGAAATCGCGGCGTCATGTTGGATGAACGGCACTTCCAAATCGCTCCCGGGAACATAACGGGAAAGCCCTGACACAATGCCCATGGTCACCGTTCCATAATAATCAAAGCCCAACGGATTGCCTATGGCGATGGCGAATTGGCCGATTCTAAGGTCGTAGGAATCCGCAAACGCAACCACGGGAAAATTGTCGGACGCTTTGAACGTTAAAACGGCAAGATCTGTGGTGGCGTCTTTCCCCAAAACCTCAACGTCACGGTTTGGGATGGAAAACAGCATGCCGTTTCGCTCATATACCACTTCGATGTTCCGATAGTTTTCGATGACGTGATGGTTGGTTACCGCATAAAAGGTGCTTCCGTCTTTTTTATACACCACCGCCGAGCCGGTGCCGCTTGCGGTAAAAAGGTCTCCGGACACGCGGAGTCCCACAACCGCCTCCTGGTTTCTCTCAACTATATTCGTCAAGATTTCTTCAAACGAATCCAAATCATAATAAACGTTCTCATACGCTTCGGGCATGAGCGATTCAATGAGCTGAATCAGTTCTTGTTCGGTGTACCGTCCCGTGTCGATTTCCTCTTCTTCGTCAAAAAAGAAGTCACAGGCCGAAAGTCCGAACAGGAAAAACACGAGCAAAAGCGTGGTCAGCCATTTTTTCATGGTCTTCATTCCTTCAAACGAAATAGTTTCTGAGCGTTTGCGCTCGTCGTTTCGGCAATTTCATCATACGTGAGGCCTCTCAACGAGGCGATTGCCTCGACAATCAAAGGCAGATAGCTTGAATCGTTTTGTTTGCCGCGGTAAGGGTGGGGCGCCAAAAACGGTGCGTCCGTCTCGACAAGCAATCGATCAAGCGGCACCTTTTTTGCCACTTCTTTAGGCGTTTTGGCGTTTTTGAACGTCACCGGGCCTCCAAGCGAAATGTGCATGCCTAGCGCCAAAAACTTCTCCGCCATTTCCGCCGAGCCGCTATAACAATGCATGACGCCTTTGATCGGCGCATGCTTGGCAAGGACTTCATAAGTTGCCTCAGACGCATCGCGCATGTGAACGACAATCGGCAAATCCATCTCTTGCGCGAGTTTGACTTGCCGTTCAAACAAGATAGTCTGTTTCTCCTTCGAAGATTTGCCGTGGTAAAAATCCAGCCCGCATTCTCCCACCGCGCGGATGGAGGGGTGAGACAACTGCTTTTTGAGCATCTCAAAATCGGTTTCCTGAAATTCCTCCGCCCAGCTAGGGTGCAAACCGGCCGTCGCAAAGAGCCCGTCGTGGCTTTCCGCAATCTTTGCGGCAAGATCGTTGGTTACGGGCGTGAAGCCGACCACTAGCATTTTTTTTACGTCTTGATTGCGGGCCTTTTCCAAGAAAAACTCCAAATTCTCGTATAAATCTTCGTTGTTCAAATGGACATGTGTGTCGACAATCATGAACATCACTCCTAATTCCTATTATACAACGCCATGGGAAAATTGACACGAAAATACACGACACAAAAAAACCCGATCCTTGAAGGACCGGGTTTTAAAAAGCGTGGATTAATCGAACACTTCTGCGACAACGCCAGCGCCGACGGTACGTCCACCTTCACGGATGGAGAATTTCGTACCTTGTTCAAGAGCGATGGGGTAGATGAGTTCAACGTTCATCTCGATGTTGTCGCCGGGCATAACCATTTCGACGCCTTCAGGCAATTGAATAACGCCGGTAACGTCTGTGGTGCGGAAATAAAATTGTGGTCTGTAGTTGGAGAAGAAGGGGGTATGGCGGCCGCCTTCGTCTTTGCTCAGAACGTATACTTCGCAACGGAACTTGGTGTGCGGAGTAACGCTTCCGGGCTTCGCAAGCACTTGACCGCGTTGGATGTCGTCGCGTGTGACGCCACGGAGCAATGCGCCGATGTTGTCGCCCGCTTCGGCTTCATCAAGAAGCTTGCGGAACATCTCGACACCGGTAACGACAGTCTTGCGTGTCGGCTTGATGCCAACGATTTCGACTTCGTCTTGAACCTTGACTTTGCCGCGTTCAACACGACCGGTCGCGACGGTTCCGCGTCCGGTGATGGTGAATACGTCCTCGATGGGCATCAAAAACGGCTTGTCGGTTTCGCGGACAGGATCAGGAATATATTCGTCGATGGTGTTCATAAGTTCGAGAATTTTTTCTTCTTCGGCTTCGTCGCCTTCAAGGGCTTTGAGGGCGGAGCCGCGGACGACGGGGATTGCGTCGCCGTCGAAATCGTATTCGCTCAAGAGTTCGCGGATTTCCATTTCAACGAGCTCGAGAAGCTCTTCGTCTTCCACCATATCTGTTTTGTTCATGTACACGACGAGTTGAGGGACGCCGACTTGGCGAGCGAGAAGGATATGCTCGCGGGTTTGCGGCATGGGTCCGTCCGCTGCGCTTACGACGAGGATGGACCCGTCCATTTGCGCGGCGCCGGTGATCATGTTTTTAACGTAGTCCGCGTGTCCAGGGCAGTCTACGTGAGCGTAGTGGCGTTTTTCGGTGGCGTATTCGATATGCATCGTATTGATGGTGATGCCTCGTTCTTTCTCTTCGGGAGCCTTGTCGATAGAGTCATAGTCCTGAGCGGCGGTATCGCCAATGCCCCGGCGGTTCAATACGGTCGCGATTGCGGCGGTCAGCGTCGTTTTTCCATGGTCGACGTGCCCGATGGTACCAATATTTACATGGGTTCCTTTACGTACAAATTTTTCTTTTCCCATTGTTGAATTTCCTCCTTTATTTGGTCTTATAACACCGTTATTTTATCGTATTCTAAATGAGAATGCAAGTTAAATCAGTTAACCGTTGCGTTTTTTGATGATTTCTTCCGCAATGCTTTTCGGAGCCGGTTCGTAGTGTGAAAACTGCATGGTGTAGTTCCCCCGACCCTGGGTGTTGGAACGCAAGCTGGTCGCGTAACCGAACATTTCCGATAGGGGCACGTGGGCTTTGACCTGATGGGCGTTGCCGCGTTTTTGCTGGCTTTCAACCTTGCCTCGGCGGCCCGTCAAATCACCGATGACGTTTCCGAGATAATCATCCGGAGCGATGACATCGACGATCATGACCGGTTCAAGCAAAATCGCTTTGCAGCGTTCTTTGGCTTGTCGAACCGCCATGGATGCGGCCACTTTGAAGGCGACTTCCGAAGAGTCGACGTCGTGATAAGAACCGTCGAAGAGAGTCGCTTTGACATCAATGACCGGATAACCGGCCAAGACGCCGTTTTCAAGAGACTCTTTCACGCCCTGTTCGACGACGGGAATGAACTCTCGAGGCACAACGCCACCGACGATTTTGTCCTCGAACTCAAACCCTTCGCCTTCGTTGGGCTCGAACTTGATCCATACATGGCCATACTGTCCGCGGCCACCCGATTGACGAACGAATTTTCCTTCGACGTTCGCCTCTGTGGTGAAGGTTTCGCGGTAGCTGACCTGGGGGGCGCCGACGTTAGCGTCGACTTTGAACTCTCGTTTCAAACGATCGACAATAATGTCGAGATGCAACTCGCCCATGCCGGCGATGATGGTTTGCCCGGTTTCTTCATTGGTGTAGGTGCGGAATGTCGGATCTTCTTCCGCAAGTTTTTGCAGGGCAACCCCCATTTTATCTTGATCCGCTCTTGATCGCGGTTCAATGGCCACGCTGATGACGGGTTCGGGGAAGTTCATCTTCTCAAGAAGGATGGGGTGTTTCTCTTCCGCTAGTGTGTCTCCCGTGGCCGTGTTTTTGAGACCGACCGCGGCGGCTATGTCACCGGAATAGACGGTGTCGATTTCCTCGCGGTGGTTCGCGTGCATCTGCAGGATGCGTCCTACACGCTCTTTGTTTTCCTTGGTGGTATTGATGATATAGGACCCTTTGGTGAGGGTTCCTGAATAAACACGGAAAAAAGTCAATTTGCCGACGTAGGGGTCGGTGGCGACTTTGAAGGCTAAGGCTGAAAATTTGCCTTCGTCGTTAGAGGTGACACGCACTTCGCTACCGTCTTTCATCGTCCCTTTGACCTTCATAACATCGGTCGGTGCGGGGAGATAATCGATGACAGAATCCAACATGAGCTTGACGCCCTTGTTTTTAAAGGCGCTTCCGCAAAGTACGGGGAAGAATTCGACATCGAGCGTCGCTTTGCGGATGGTTTTCTTGATTTGCTCGGGCGCAATGTCTTCGCCTTCGATGTAGGCCATCATCAGTTCGTCGTCGAAGTCGGCGAGCTTTTCAATGAGCTCGGCGCGTTTTTCTTCGGCGATGTCGCGGTAATCGGCGGGGATGTCGATTTCTTTAGCGTTCTCATCGGGTTTGCCATCGTATTCGTACGCTCTCATTTCGACTAGGTCGATGATGGCGTTGAAGTCGTTTTCGGCACCGATGGGCCACTGAATAGCGGCCGCTGTAACACCTAGACGGTCGTTTAAGGATTTCACGCTGAAGGCAAAATCGGCGCCGACTTTGTCCATCTTATTGACAAAGACGATGCGGGGGACCATGTACTCTGTCGCTTGACGCCAAACGGTTTCGGTTTGCGGTTCAACGCCGGCTTGGGCGTCAAGAACCGTCACCGCACCGTCAAGCACGCGGAGCGAGCGAGATACTTCGACGGTGAAGTCGACATGACCCGGCGTGTCAATGATGTTGACGCGATGTTCGCGCCAAAAAGCGGTTGTTGCAGCGGAGGTTATGGTGATGCCACGTTCCTGTTCTTGGTCCATCCAGTCCATCTGGGAAGCGCCCTCATGGGTCTCTCCCATTCGGTGGATTTTGCCCGTGTGGAAGAGAACACGTTCAGTCGTCGTGGTCTTGCCGGCATCGATGTGGGCCATGATGCCGATATTTCGAGTGCGTTCTAATGTGTATTTACGTGCCATAACGTGCACTCCTTCCTACCAACGATAATGGGCAAATGCTTTGTTGGCCTCCGCCATTCTGTGGATGTCTTCTTTTCTCTTAACCGATTGTCCTTCGCCATTTGCGGCTGCGACAATTTCTTTTGCTAAACGCTCTTCCATTGTTTTTTCGTTTCGTAAACGCGAATACTGGGTAATCCAGCGAAGCCCCAAGGTATAACGTCGCTCTTCGCGCACCTCCATGGGTACTTGATAGTTCTGGCCGCCGACGCGGCGAGCCCGCACTTCGAATGTGGGCATGATGTTGTTCATCGCTTCCTCAAAAACTTCCATCGGCGGTTTATTGGTAATTTCTTCAACGCGGCTAAACGCGCTGTATAAAATGCGTTGTGCAGTGTTTCTTTTACCGTCTTTCATGATGCTGTTGATCAGTTTTGTGACGAGTTTCGAGTTATACACCGGATCGGGCAGTACATCCCTTTTCGCCACATGTCCTTTACGAGGCATACGTATTTCCTCCTTTCAAGTTCTTCTATTTATACTTATGCATCTTTTTTGGTTCCGTATTTCGAGCGGCCTTGTTTGCGGCCTTCGACGCCTCCTGCGTCCAAACTGCCTCGAACGATGTGATAACGAACGCCCGGCAAGTCTTTGACGCGTCCGCCACGAATCAAGACGACGCTATGTTCTTGAAGCTTGTGTCCGATTCCCGGGATATAGGCGGTTACTTCCACCCCGTTGGTAAGACGCACACGAGCGTACTTACGAAGAGCCGAGTTCGGCTTTTTCGGAGTCATCGTCGCCACACGCGTACATACGCCGCGTTTTTGCGGACTGGGCAAATGGGTGTATTGCCGTTTGAGCGTGTTGAAGTTGATGCTCAAATGTGGAGACTTGGTTTTTTTCTTGCGGGTTTCGCGTCCTTTCCGGACCAATTGGTTGATAGTCGGCATGGTTTTCCTCCTTTCGATTATTATACAACTTAACCATGTGTGTCACATTTTTCCATAAAAACAAGGGTCATACTGCAAACCCTGTCATTCTCAATGAAGTTACGCACGCATAATTATATAACACCGCACCAGGTGTGTCAACGTTTATGGGCGCTTTTTTGAAAAAAGTGCCGGAAGCTTGGAAGCTTCCGGCACAAACGATTATGAGTTCTCGCCGGCGGTGCCGGTAAATTCCGAATATAGTTCTTCGTCGAATTCGTCGTCGACTTGTTCGTAATCGGAATCGATGCTGTCTTCTTCGTCGTCTTCGACCATATCGTCGAAGTCGGAGCCTTCAGGCTTCTCGTAGTCGAAGCTCTTGTGTTTGAGTATGCCGGTTCCCGCAGGAATGCGGCCGCCGATGATGACGTTTTCCTTAAGCCCCGCAAGTTCATCGGTTTTGGCGCGGATGGCCGCGTCGGTAAGCACTCTTGTGGTCTCTTGGAAGCTAGCGGCGCTCAAGAATGAATCGCTACGTAGCGAGGCGCGGGTGATACCGAGCAGCACGGGGCGTCCGATGGCAGGCTTGAGGCGTTTGGACAAGGCTTCTTCGTTTTCACGGCGGAATGTCTTATAGTCGACTTGCTGGCCGGGAAGAAGTTCCGTGTCCCCTTCGATGATGACGTTGATTTTGCACATCATCTGATGGATGATGATTTCAATGTGCTTGTCGGATATTTCAACGCCTTGCGAACGGTAGACTTTCTGCACTTCCCGAAGGATGTATTGTTGGACGGTTTCGGCGTCGGTCACGCGTAAAAGCTGTTTGGGATCGATGGAACCTTCGGTGATTTTCTGTCCGGCTTTGACTTTGTCGCCCTTTTCAACCAGCAGCGTCACGTTGCTGTTGGTTTCGTATACATGGCGGTCGACTTTGCCATCAAGCGTAACTTTATAGCGTTCGTCGATTTGTTCGATGTCTGCAATCTCTCCGTCAAATTCGGCAATGATGGCTTTCCCTTTTGGCTCTCTTGCTTCAAAGAGCTCTTGAATACGGGGAAGACCTTGGGTGATGTCGGCTCCGGCGACGCCTCCGGTGTGGAAGGTACGCATGGTAAGCTGTGTGCCGGGTTCACCGATGGATTGTGCGGCGATGATGCCGACGCTTTCGCCGACTTCGACCGCTTCGCCGGTGCCAAGGTTTTTGCCGTAGCATTTTTTGCAGACGCCGCCTTGTGCGTTGCACATGAGGACGTTGCGAATCTTGACGGCCTTTATGCCGGCATCGACGATGCTTTGGGCGATAGAGTCGGTGATGTAGGTGTTTTGCTCGGCGAGAATCTCGCCGGTTTCAGGATGGGTGACGGTCTGCTGAGTGTAGCGACCTAGGAGACGGTCACGCAAGGATTCAATGGGCTTGTCGTCGTTGTCTTTGAATGCGGTGACAACGGTGCCGCGGTCGGTGCCGCAATCCTCTTCCGTCACGACGAGGTCTTGACTGACGTCGACAAGACGACGGGTCAGATACCCGGAGTCCGCGGTTTTAAGGGCGGTGTCCGTCGACCCTTTACGGGCGCCGTGTGTCGAGATGAAGAATTCGCTCATCGTCAACCCTTCGCGGAAGGACGCTTTGATGGGAAGTTCAATGGTTTTGCCCGACGGGTTTGTCATGAGTCCGCGAATCCCGGCAAGCTGCGTGAAGTTTGAGATGTTGCCGCGGGCGCCCGAGGTGCTCATCATGTGGATGTGGTTGTCGATGGAGAGTTCTTCACGGATGCCCGATTGAATTTTGTCTTTGGCTTCTTCCCAAACTTGCAAAACGTGGTTGTAACGTTCGTCTTCGGTCAAAAAGCCGTTGTCGTACATCTCTTGGATGTTTTCCACGCGGTTTTCGGCGTCAAGCAGGATGTCTTCTTTCTTGCTATAAGGGTTGACGTCGAAAGCGCTGACGGTGATTCCGGCGTAAGTCGAATACTTGAAGCCGAGATTTTTCATCTTGTCGAGCATTTTTGAAGTTTCGTTGATTTTAAAGTCGACAAACACTCGGGAGATGATCTGTGAGAGGAACTTCTTGTCAAAAGGCATGGCCAAACGGCAAGCGCCTTTGTCTTCAAGTTTCTTAATCTCTTTTTCGACGGCCTCGATTTCTTCGGGCGAGGCGTTTACGCTCGCTCGTTGCAAGCGGGAAAGTTCGCGATAGTATTTTTCCAAGTTTATACGGTCTTTAATCGCTTCGCGAATGTCTTTGCCGCGTTTGACGAAATATTTGTCAGGCGTTTCTTCGGCAAGATTGCGAGGATCCGGTTCGTTTAAGTAGGGGAAGGTGCGGGGAAGGATTTCGTTGAAAATCAATTTGCCCATCGTGGTCATCAGGTAGCCCTCTTTTTGTTTCTCGGTCAAAGGGGCGTTCCCGAGAGAACTTGCGCGAATCGCCACGATGGCGTGCAAGCCGATGTTGCCGTTTTCGTAGGCGAGCATAGCTTCCTTGGAATCTTTGAAGACTTTTCCTTCGCCTTTTTGGTCGAGACGCTCCAATGTGAGGTAGTAGTTTCCAAGGACCATGTCCTGTGAAGGGGTGACGACGGGCTTGCCATCTTTCGGGTTTAGAATGTTATTTGATGCGAGCATGAGGACGCGCGCTTCCGCTTGCGCTTCTTCGCTCAAGGGAACGTGCACGGCCATCTGGTCGCCGTCAAAGTCGGCGTTGAAGGCCGTGGTGACAAGCGGATGCAAGCGGATGGCCTTGCCTTCGACAAGGACGGGTTCGAACGCTTGAATGCCGAGACGGTGCAAGGTGGGCGCTCGGTTCAAAAGAACGGGGTGTTCTTTGATGACGTCTTCCAACACTTCCCAGATGCGTCCATCGCGTTCGTCTATAATTTTTTTGGCGTTTTTGATGTTGTTGGCGATGTCTCGGTTGATGAGTTCGCGGATGACAAAAGGTTTGAATAGAGAAATGGCCATTTCTTTGGGAATGCCCGCTTGATACATTTCCAAATCCGGACCGACGACGATGACGCTTCGTCCGGAATAATCGACGCGTTTTCCGAGAAGATTTTGGCGGAATCTGCCTTGTTTGCCCCTAAGCATGTCGGAAAGCGATTTGAGGGGGCGGTTTTTCTCTACGACCATTTTGCGGCCGCGTTTGGAATTGTCGATCAATGCGTCCACCGCTTCTTGGAGCATGCGGCGTTCGTTTTTCGTAATCAGGTGCGGAGCGTTTTGTTCTTTTTGGCGTTTCAAGCGGTTGTTTCGATTTAGGATGCGACGGTAAAGGTCGTTTAAGTCCGTCGTCGCAAAACGTCCGCCGTCGAGTTGAACCATCGGACGAAGTTCGGGGGGGATGACGGGCAATACGTCCATGACCATCCACTCGGGTTTGTTGTCGGATTTGCGGAACGCTTCGATGATTTCGAGGCGTTTAATGTATTTGTGGCGTTTTTGTTTTGAAGCGGTCGGGAGCGCTTTGCGGAGCTTGTACGATTCTTCTTCCAAGTCCAAACGCTCAAGCAAAATCTTGACGGCTTCGGCGCCTGTGTAGGCTTTGAACCGAGTGCCGTATTCCATGTATTTGCGCGTGTATTCCGCTTCTGAAAGAATCTGCTTGTAATGCAGGTCGGTGTCGCCTTTGTCGACGACGATGTAAGAAGCGAGGTACACCACTTCTTCCAAATCTTTTGACTTGATGTCAAGAAGGGTCGCAATGCGCGAGGGGGTATTGCGCAAATACCAAGTGTGCACAACAGGAGCCGCAAGCTTGATGTGGCCCATGCGTTCGCGGCGCACTTTGCTCTCGGTGATCTCAACGCCGCAATCCTTGCATTTTTTGCCGCTGTGGGCGCTTTTCTTTTTATTGTTGCACGCGCACTGGTAATCTTTGGTGGGACCGAAAATGACTTCGCAGAAAAGGCCGTCACGTTCGGGTTTCAAAGTGCGGTAGTTGATGGTTTCGTGCTTTTTGACTTCGCCGTGAGACCAAGAAAGAATCTCTTCGGAAGAGGCCAATCGAATTTTGTAGTGCTGGTACTTTTGGCTCATACAATCACCTTATCCTTACTTTAGGAGTTAAAGCCGTATTTTTCTTGATAATCCTGTTCACCCGAATCTTCCACTAAGCTTTTTCGGGCTTCGTTCTCACGGGTGTCTCGGTTGATGAGTTCGACCGAAATGCCGAGCGACTGCAGTTCGCGAGTCAACACTCTAAACGATTCGGGAAGGCTCGGTTCGGGGATGCTCTTGCCATCGACAATCGAACGGAAAACTTTGTTGCGGCCGATGATGTCGTCGCTTTTTACGGTAAGCATCTCTTGCAAACAGTATGCCGCGCCATAGGCTTCAAGCGCCCAAACTTCCATTTCACCGAAACGCTGCCCGCCGTTTTGGGCTTTGCCGCCCATGGGTTGTTGCGTAACAAGCGTATAGGGTCCTACGCTTCGAGCGTGCAGCTTGTCGTCAACCATATGGTCGAGCTTGATCATATGCATCACGCCGACGGCAACGTCGTTGTCGTAACGCTCGCCGGTTAGACCCGAATAAAGCGGAGTTTTCCCGTCGGCTTGCATATTCGCTTCTTTCATGATTTCAACTAGGTCTTCGTTTTCAACACCGTCAAAGACCGGCGTGGCGATATGGGTGTTCAACCGTTTCGCGGCCATGCCCAAATGAATTTCCAAAACCTGGCCGATGTTCATGCGCGAAGGAACGCCGAGCGGATTGAGCATGATATCAATGGGGCGTCCATCGGGAAGATACGGCATGTCTTCTTCGGGAAGGATTTTCGAGATGACGCCTTTGTTTCCATGTCGTCCGGCCATTTTGTCGCCTTCGGAAATCTTCCGTTTTTGCACGATATAGACTCGTACAACTTCGTTAGCGCCCGGTGGCAGTTCGTCACCGGCGTCGCGAGAAAAATGCTTGACGCTTTTGACGATGCCTCCGCCCCCGTGGGGAACGCGCAACGACGTATCGCGTTGTTCGTGCGCTTTTTTGCCGAAAATGGCGCCTAAAAGACGATCTTCAGGAGTCTCTTCGGTGAAGCCTTTCGGAGTGACTTTGCCGACGAGAATGTCGCCTTCGTTCACTTCGGCGCCGGGAATGATGATGCCGTTTTCGTCTAGGAAACGGCGCCCACGTTCTCCGACGTTAGGGACCTCACGAGTGATTTCTTCTTTGCCCAGTTTGGTATCTCGGGCTTCGCAATCGTATTTTTCTATATGGATGGATGTATAGGTGTCTTCTTTGACAAGGCGTTCACTCAAGATGACGGCGTCTTCATAATTGTAGCCGTTCCAAGTCATGAATGCAACGGTGACGTTGCGTCCGAGCGCAAGTTCTCCTTCGTCCATAGACGGCCCGTCGGTGATGATGTCGCCTTCTTTGACTTCATCGCCGGTTGTCACAATCGGGCGGTGGTTGAAGCATGTGCTTTGGTTGCTGCGCTCAAATTTCTCCAAGGGATAGCTCTCACGGCTGCCGTCTTCGCTTTTGACGATGATGGTGCGAGAATCGACGTATTCGACAATGCCGTCTTTGCGGGCTAAAAGGCAAGCCCCGCTATCTTTTGCGGCTTTGTATTCGATGCCGGTTCCTACAAAAGGCGCTTCGGGTTTCAAAAGCGGAATCGCTTGACGTTGCATGTTTGCGCCCATGAGAGCACGGTTGGCGTCGTCGTGTTCAAGGAACGGGATGGACGATGTCGACACGGAAACGATTTGTTTCGGAGAAACGTCGATCAGGTCTATTTCCTCTTTGGCGTGCATTTTGGTTTCGCCCATGTGGCGGGCGACGACGTGATCGTCGATGATGCGCTTGTCGTCATCAAGATTGATGTTGGCCTGACCGATAACGTATTCTTCTTCTTGGTCGGCGGTTAGAAACATGTATTCGTCGGTGATGAAGAGTTCGACGTTTCCATCGCTTTGCTTGATGCGTTCTACTTTCAAATAAGGGGTTTCAATCAATCCGTACTGATTTACTTGCACGTATGTGGACAGTGAATTGATCAAGCCGATGTTTTGCCCTTCGGGTGTTTCAATCGGGCAAATGCGGCCGTAATGCGAATAGTGGACGTCGCGCACTTCGAAACCGGCACGGTCTCGGGTGAGTCCGCCAGGGCCAAGAGCGGAAATGCGTCGTTTATGCGTCAGTTCGTCGAGCGGATTCGTTTGCGACATGAACTGGGAGAGTTGCGAAGAACCGAAGAACTCTTTTAAGGAAGAGGTCAGCGGACGGATGTTGATGAGGTTTTGCGGAGTCATTTCGGAAGTGTCGCGAGTGGACATACGGTCCATGACGTTCTTCTCAAGCTTGGAAAGACCGATGCGGAACTGGTTTTTGAGCAGTTCGCCGATTAAGCGAAGACGACGGTTTCCAAGGTGGTCGATGTCGTCTAGGCGACCGTAGTTGTCCATGAGATTGAGATAATAGCTAACGCTGGCGATGATGTCCGAAGGCGTGAGATGCTCGGCCGTCTCGGTCGAATCGTTGCCGATGATGCGGACATCGATTTCCTCATCCTCTTTGTTGCGGTGTTTAATGTCCAAAATTTCAACACGCGCCAAATCAAGCGTCAGTTCTTCCTTTGCGAGCGTCTCTTCGATGGAAGAGAGCATTTCTTCATACGCGGTGTTGCCTTCTTTTTCAATGAAGGCGTCCTTGTTCAACCCTTGATTCTTCAAATACCCCGCGGCGTATTCTTCGGGGGTCTTGAATGTCTGGGCTTTGATTTGATCGAGTTTTTCTTCGTCGCTCAAATGGTTCAAATACGGATTGGCGTCGAGTACGTCTTTTTGTTCATGGAAATCGTATTCCAAATCGTGGGCCAAAACTCCGGGAACCGTATAAGAAAAGGCATGACGGTTTTGGTCGAGAATCTTCTCGGTTTCACGGTCGATCGTCTGACCTGCGGAAACGAGAATTTCTCCCGTATCGGGGTCGACGAGGTCTTCTGCGAGGCTTTTTCCACGAACATGATTCAAGGCGTTCAATTTTTGGTTCACCTTGAAACGCCCGACTTTGGCCAATTCATAACGTTTCGCGTCAAAAAGACGGCTGACAAAGAATTTGATGGCGCCGTCGATGGTCGCGGTTTCTCCTTGGCGGAGCTTGGAGTATACTTCCAAAATCGCTTCTTCGGAGGATCGAGTGGTGTCCTTTTCTATGGTTTGGTCAATGTAGTTGTGCTTTTTGTACAGATTAAGGATGCTTTCGTTTTTGGACAATCCCACAGCACGCAATAAAGCGGTGAGCGGGATCTTTTTCGAACGGTCCAATTTCACATTGAGGATGTTTTTGGAATCCGTTTCGTATTCGAGCCACGCACCGCGGTTGGGAATGATTTGTCCCAGATAACGGCTTTTTAACGTTTTCCGGTCGATTTCTTCGGAGAAGAATACACCGGCGCTACGGACAATCTGGGAAACGATGACACGTTCGGAACCGTTGATAATAAAAGAAGCCCGGCCGGTCATAAATGGAAAATCGCCCATGAATATTTTCTGGCGTTGAATGACACCGGTACTGTGATCGACTAAACGCACGCCCACACGAAGCGGACGGGAATAGGTCAATTCTTTTTCACGGGCTTCCTTGGCGGTGTATTTCGGTTCGTCGAATTCAATGTCCTCAAAATACAGCTCAAGGCCGCCGGTGAAGTTTTCTATGGGCGAAATATCGGAGAGAAGTTCGTCGAGGCCTTCCTCGATAAACCAATTGAAAGATTTGGTTTGAACTTCGATCAGGTTGGGCAAATCGACGTTTGATTTGACGCGGGAGTAATTCCTTCGTTCACGCTTCTTTCCGTATTTCACAGTCGAGTAATTCACTACTATACACCCCGTTCACATATTAAAAAAAGTGATGACAACATAAAAAAGCGCATTGTAACGCATTTTGTTATTGTATCACATACTTGTCAAGGCGTCAATAATTTTTTGTGGTGTTGCACAAACCGTTTTCGTCGAAACGGTTGATTCATTGTAACATACACGTGCGAATGGATTCAACGTTTTTCGCAAACGAAAACGAAAAAGCCTTTCTTTTTGTCGGATATAGTCGTGTTAAACGTCTCATCCAAGTGCTTTTTCAAGGTTTTCGCTCCGTGCTTTTTGTGTGCGACCACCCATAATTGTCCGTTTTTACGCAAATGGTCGGCGCATTCGCTCAACATGGAGAAAAGTTTGTCCTTGCCAACACGAATGGGAGGGTTGCTGACGATCAAATCGAAACATTGACCTTCAAGCGCAGAAAAAGCGTCGCTTTTGACGATATGTCCGGTCGCATCGTTCAGCGAAAGATTCTTTTCGGCCAAAGCCAAAGCGCGTTCGTTGACATCGCTCATTGTGACGTTTAATTCATAGGCCCGGTTTAAAACAATGCCGATGACGCCGTATCCGGTCCCCAAATCCAGTGCGTTTGAAGCTGTTTTGGGAACTTCAAGGCTTTCTAACAAGAAAGCGGTGGCAAAATCCACCCGGTTTTTGGAAAAGACGCCACGGTCGGAAACGAAGGTGTAACTTCGCCCCTTGTGCTCCCAAGTTAATAATCTCTCTTCGCTTTCAACGTCTTGTTTTTCGCTATAATAATGGCTCATCGGTTTCGCCTCCTCAAAGGCAAAAAAACCTGAGTTCGCACTCAGGTTTTTCGCCTCGGAAACAATTATTCGATTTCGACAGTGGCGCCGGCTTCTTCAAGTTTTTCCTTGATTTCTTCGGCTTCTTCGGGATCGATGTCTTCCTTGACGGCGGCAGGCGCACCATCAACAAGCGCTTTGGCTTCTTTGAGGCCAAGGCCTGTAAGTTCGCGAACGACTTTGATGACGCCGATTTTCTTTTGGCCGGCGTTGGTGAGTTTGACGGTGACTTCGCTTGGCGCTTCGTCTTCTTCGGCTGCACCGGGTGCGGCGACAGCGACGGCGCTAGGATCGACACCGAATTCTTCTTTCATCGCTTCGACGAGTTCGTTAAGTTCCAACAATGTTTTTTCTTTCAACGCTTCAATGATTTCTTCATTTGTGAGTTTTGCCATGATTTTTCCTCCTTAGTTATCCGTTGTCTTCTTCTTTTTCTAGGTTCTCAGCGTGCATGTGGATTGCGGTTGCAACTTTCCGGATCGGCTCGATAAGGCCGCCCGCAAACATGGTGAGCAATTCTTCGCGGGAAGGAATGGTTGCGATTTTTTTGATGTTCTCGGTGTCCATGTACTCTTTGTCGACGATGCCGACTTTGAGTTCAGGCTTTTTGTGTTCTTTTGCGAACTCATGGATGACTTTCGCGGCCGAAACACTGTCTTCGTAAGAAAACGCGATGGCGTTGGGGCCGGTGGTGCTTTCGACGAGTTCATCGTACCCTGCGGCTTCAACCGCACGGCGGATGATGTTGTTCTTGATGACTTTGAACGCGCACCCGTTTTTCATCAGCTCGACACGAAGCTTGGTCACTTCTTCGACGCTCAATCCGAGGTAATCGACGATGACGATGCTGTTCGCTTCGTTTATTTGTTCTTTGAGTTCATCAACGAGTGCTTGTTTTTTCTCAATGTTTTTTTGGGACACTTGTTCCACCTCCTAATGTGTCAATAAAAAACCTCTTCTGTCAAACGACAAAAGAGGGCTACGCTATGCGTGCGATGTCTTTTGTCTACTTGGGAAATTAAGCCGGTCGGCACCCAAGGTCTTCGACAGTTTTTGAAACGTATTCGTGTGTATTATCTTACAAAATCGTGCTGGTGTCAACCCGTACGCCGGGGCTCATCGTGGTCGAGATGGCAAGGTTTTGAATGAAAATCCCTTTGACGGTCGAAGGACGCAAGCGTTTGATGGTTTCATAAAACGAGCGGATGTTTTCAACAAGCTTCTCTTCGGAAAAGGATTTTTTGCCACAGATGATGTGCAAGTTTCCAACTTTGTCCACGCGGTATTCGACTTTCCCGGCCTTGATTTCTTCGACCGCTTTGCCAATGTCTTGCGTGACGGTTCCGGTTTTCGGATTGGGCATGAGCCCTTTTGGACCCAATGTGCGCCCGAGTTTACCAACATGAGGCATCATATCGGGAGCGGCGACTACGGTGTCGAACTCCATCCAGCCTTTTTGGACTTTTTCAACGAGTTCCTCATCGCCGACAAAATCGGCGCCCGCCTCTTCGGCTTCTTTCGCTTTGTCGCCTTTGGCAAACACCAACACACGTTTCGTTTTCCCGGTTCCGTGGGGCAAAACGGTGGCGCCTCGGATGTTTTCTTCGGCTTTGCGCGGGTTGACGTTTAAGCGCATGGCGAGTTCGACCGAGGCGTCAAAGCCTTCAAACGATATGTCTTTGAGCATTTTGACGGCTTCTTCGAGCTCATAATATTTTGACTTGTCCAGCTTGTCCAAAGCTTCACGATATTTCTTGCTTTTTTTAGCCATTGTTTTTCCTCCTAAATGTGGTCTAACGGAAGGATTTTCCTCCCACATTCAGTTGTATCGATACAACCAAATGCTTAGTCTTTTACTGTGATTCCCATGTTTCTAGCGGAACCTTCGATAATCTTCATAGCCGCTTCCATGTCGTTGGCGTTCAAATCCTGCATTTTCGTTTCCGCGATTTCTCGAACTTGATCGCGTGTGACGGTACCGACTTTCTCGGTAAGCGGATTGCCTGCGCCTTTTTCGATTCCGGCGGCTTTCTTCAACAAATCCGCTGCAGGCGGGGTTTTGGTGATGAACGAGAACGAACGGTCTTTGTAGACGGTAATTTCGACCGGAATGATGTTCCCCATTTGTTCGCGCGTTTTTTCGTTGAACTTGGTGCAAAACTCTTGGATGTTGACACCGGCTTGTCCGAGAGCCGGACCGACCGGGGGCGCGGGATTCGCTTTTCCTGCGGGGATTTGCAATTTTACGACGTTGCTGATTTCTTTAGCCACGATAGACACCTCCTCATATTCGTGATGTGGTCGACGGGGCTTTGCCCCTCCCACTCAAAAAACAGGCATGACACACAACATGCCACGCCATTATATACTATGGCACCCTTGCTGTCAAGATTAAACGTTGGTATCGATTTCGTCAAATGTCAACTGCGCGGGCGTTTCACGCCCGAACATCTCGACGAGCACGGTGACCATGGCTTTTTCGTGATCGATGCTTTCAATTTTGCCAATTTGGTTCATAAACGGCCCGGCCGTCACTCGTACGCGTTGGCCAATCTCTACATCAAGCTGCGGTGTCTCCATGACTCCGGCGCGCTTGAGAATGGGATTGATCTCATCGGGGGGAAGGGGAACGGGCTTGGTTCCGCCGCCGCTGCTTCCCAAAAATCCGGTTACGCCCGGTGTGTTGCGTACAACAAACCAAGAGTCGTCGGTTACGATCATTTCAATGAACACGTAGCCGGGATAGAGTTTGACCACTTTTTCTTTCGTCGTTCCATCAGGCTTTTTCTCACGTCTGATTTGCTCGGGAATGACAACTTGGAAAATTTTATCTTCCATTTGCATCGATTCGATGCGGCGTTCCAAGTTGGTTTTGACGGAGTTTTCCTGTCCGGAATACGTTTGCACCACGTACCACTTTTTGTCCGTAAATTCTTCAGCCATGATTACGCTCCTAAATCGTAAAGAATATTGAATATGGGGCGGAAAATCTGGTCGTAAAGAACAAACATCAGGCCCAAGAAAATGACAAATCCGAACACGCGGGCGGTGTGGTTGTACATCGTCGATTTATCGGGCCAAGAAACACGGCGCATTTCTTTGAGCCCTGGTACAAAGAACGGGGCGAGGGCAACCAAAATCGCTGCGGCGCCAATGGCCATGACGATGATGGAGAAAATGCGGATTTTAAGCGGCGAATCGAAAATCCACAGTTGCGTGAAGGTAATGCGAAGGTGCTCGCCTTCAAAGATGTAGACGCCGAGAATGAGAACGAGGGCGCCGAGCAGACCAAGAAGAAGTCCTTCGAAAGGATATTCGGTTTTAAGAACCTGGATGACTTTGTTTACTTTGTCTGTTTTGTCTTTTGGCATTTTTGGCATGGGTATTACGCTCCTATTTGGATTCTTTATGTAGGGTGTGCTTTTTACAACGTTTGCAGTATTTCTTGATGGTCATTCGTTCTTTATCGTCTTTGTGTTTGAGCGTTGAATAGTTCCTAGAAAGGCAAACTTCGCAAACAAGACGTATTTTGTGTCGCATAATATCACAACCTTGCAAATATATAATGTATCAAAAAGGGGGCCCTTTGTCAACTGTTAATCGCTGAAATAGGCCTTGATTTTGGCTTTCGCGCGGTGTAAGGCGTTGTAGACGGACTTAACGTCCACACCCTCTTTTTCAACGATTGAATCGATGCCGTGGTTTTTCAATTCACGAAGGGTGTAGACCCGAAACTCAAAAGGCGTGAGTTCTTTTTGAATCTCGGAAACATGCAAGGGATAGTAGACCGATGTTTCGCGGAGACAATGGTTTCGTTCAGCGATGTCGTTCAAATAATAAAGCGTTGTTTCTTTGCGTCTTTTAAGGGTTGCAATGTGGCTGATGAAATAGCGTTCTATGTTCATCTCTAAAAACCGAGTGAAAGTTTTGTTGAAGGAAGCGTCGAATCGCAAAGCGCTTTTATGCAGCAAAATCAAGCATTCTTGAAAAAGATTGTCAAAATCATAAGCCAAATTGAATTTGTGTATTTTTTTGGCGATGAAGTGGCGGTATTGCTCCAAAAGCAACGCCAAGGCGTCCTCGTCGCCTTCTTGGATGCGATCGATGATTTCGTAATCGTTGTGCCGCCTCATCCCTCTCTCCGGCGCAACACGTCGTATAAGGCAATGCCCGTGGCGACGCTAACGTTCAAACTGTTCAACGTGCCCCGCATGGGAATCTTCACCAGATAATCGCAGTTCTTCTTGACCAAGGGACGAAGCCCTTTGTGTTCGTTGCCGAACACCAAACACAGATCCACATCGGCGTGAATGCCCGATAAGGTTTTGTCGGTTGCCACATCAAAGCCCGCAACCCACACGTTGGCGCTTTTCAATTTTTCGATGGCACGGTTCAAATTGGTCACTTGGATGATGTCGACATACTCGACGGACCCCGCGGAAGCTTTGACCACACCCGGAGTGATGCTTGCGCTGCGATGTTTTGGGATGATGACTCCGCTTGCGCCAAACACTTCGGCGTTTCGAATGACGGCGCCTAGATTGTGCGGGTCCTCCACGGAATCAAGCATGACGAACAATTTCCGCCCTTCTTTATCCAAAGCCTCATCAAGCGAAAAGAGCTTATAGCCCTCTACGGTTGCAACAAGGCCTTGATGGGACGTACCAAAACGTTTGTCAAGCACGGATTTCGGCAGATATCGGAGGGGAATCCCTTTTTCGGAAAGTGTATCCAAAAAATCGTCTTTCCTACCCTTTTGCGCAAAGACTTCGTGGATTTTTCGCCCTGCGCGGTAGGCTTCTAAAATGGGATTCTTTCCATAGATTTGCATGCAATCACCTCCTATTTCGATTGTATCACGGGACGCAACGCCTACTTTTTAGAAAAAGAACCGCAATCCCGGCGGTTCTTCGGCAAAAGGAAGAGCGCCGAATCAAACGATGTGGGAAAGCAGTTCGTAAAGGCGTTTGTGCTGTCCCGTCAAATGCAAATGCCCCAGCAAGGCTTCAAATCCCGTGGCAATCTTGTATTCCATCAAATCGCCCTTGCGCGATTTTCGGCTCAAAGGGGCGTTTCTACCGCGTTTGACCACGCTTAGTTCTTCCTCGCTCAACAACGGTTCGATGGTTTTTAACGCCCGGCTTTGAGCCGGGCCTTCGGTATAAGTGATCGCCGTACGGTGCAAATCCTTCGTTTTGACTTTCCCCGATGCCAGAAGCTGTTCGCGCACATAAAGCTCATATACGGCGTCGCCGATATAAGCCAGTGTTTGGGCGTTATACGCAAGCATCAAAGAATGCCCTTTTCGAGAAGTTTTTCACGAAGACGGTCCGCCTTGTCGAATTCTTTGTTTTTGCGGGCGTCGGTCCAAGCCATGTAAATGGCGCGGTCGGTCTGAGTCAACCTTTGCACATCGGGTCTTAGGCCGAGGACCTTGAAGAAAGTATCGAACATTTCCAAAGCTGCGCGAAGGTCGGAATACGTATTGCGCTGACGCAGTTTCTGGTTGGTGTATTTGACAAGATTGTGCAGTTCGGTGATGGCGTTTGGGGTGTTGAAATCCTGTTCCATCGCTTCGACAAAGCGGTGGAGAATTTGTTTGAGCTTGTTGTCGGGGTGTGTTTTCGTATCCAAATAATTTGCAAGATCGAGTTGATAGAACGTTTGGGTGTAGGTCCGTTTGATTTTTTCCCATTCGGAGACATGGTTCTTAAGGGTTTCATCCGTATATTCGATCGGACTTCTGTAATGGGTGCTTAAAGTGAACAACCGGAAACCCATGTAATCATAATCGAGGTCTTTGACCAAAACAACGCGACCTTCGCTTTTCGACATCTTTTTGTCGTCGATGATAAGCTGTCCGTTATGCATCCAGTAATTGGCGATGTGATGTTTCGCAAACGCCCTATTTTGGGCGATTTCGTTCTCATGATGCGGGAAAATCAAACCAATGCCGCCGCCGTGGATGTCGATTTTCCCTCCAAAGATTTCATGAATCATCGCGACACATTCGGTGTGCCAGCCCGGACGTCCTTCGCCCCAGGGAGAGGGGTAGGTGATGCCGGTTTCGGTGGTCTTCCACAAGGTGAAATCCAAAGGGTTTTCCTTTTGCGTATTGACTTCTACGCGAGCGCCTTCCATCAAATCTTCGATTTTCCGTCCAGAAAGAATGCCGTAGTCGTTGATTTTATCTACCCGGAAAAAAACGTTCCCCTCAATTTCATAGGCGTACCCCGATTCTACGAGTTGTTCAATGTAGGAAATGATAGAGCTCATGTATTCGGTTACACGCGGAGCGAGATACTTTGTGGAACTTCCCACTCGTTCGGCGTCTTTGTAAAAAGCTTCGATGAACTTGTTGGCGACTGTCATTTCGTCGGTTTCATCTTCAATGGCTTTGGTGATGATTTTGTCGTCGACATCGGTGAAGTTGGAAACGAAATTCACGGTATAGCCTTTGTATTCGAAAAAGCGTCGTACGACGTCGAAGAAAATCACGGGACGAGCGTTTCCGATGTGGATGTAGTTGTACACTGTCGGACCGCAAACATACATATTCACCGTATCTTTGTCTATCGGTTTGAATGTTTCGGTCTTGTTGGTCAGTGTGTTGTACAGTTTCATACGCGTCACCCTCTATCAAAATATCGGAAAAATCATATATATTTTAACACATGGTTGCCTTTTTCAAAAACAAAACCCCTCGCGCCACAAAAAAAA
>SL_8KL_010_SEDDRAFT_10000054_pt1 | contig 82020 bp, 77 predicted proteins | sample SodLakKL_010_SED_4_FD_11160 | JGI IMG/M metagenome (IMG submission 11160)
ATTAAAATTTTTGGAAAACTATAATGACTATGATATTGATTTTTCAGATATAAGTAACGATGATTGGATGTCTTTTAGAGTTAATGGTAAAAACCCATTAATGGAAACAAAAGTAAAAGATTATTGGCAAAATAAGCAAGAACAAGAGGCACAAAATAGAACAGATATGATCTCAGAATGTATGGTTTGTGGTAAAAATAAAAGTATAGCTGATAAACATCCTGAATCAATTAAATTAGCTAAGATTGGTGGGAAAGGTGGAGGTAGTTTATTAATTTCTGCAAATAAAAATTCTTTTGAGTCATATGGATTAAAAAAATCCAGAATAGCCCCTGTCTGCTATGATTGTGCAACTAATTATGGAAGGGCAGCAAATTATTTATTAAATAAAAAGTCTAATAATATAACAATCGGTGATTTAGTTTATCTATTCTGGACAAAGGAAAATCAAGATTTCAATATATCTACTCTATTTAATGACCCAAAGCCAGAAGAAGTAAGCACTTATATCAATAAAGTTTATAATGGATATTGGAGTTTAGTTGACATTAAAAGTGATGAATTTTATGTTTTAGCTTTGAGTGCTAATAATAGTAGGGCAATTGTAAGGGACTGGATTCAGACAACCTTATTCGAAGTAAAGCAAAATATAGCTAATTATTTTGTGAGCATGGAATTGGAAGATTATAAGAATAGAAAGTTCTATCCAATTAATAGCTTAGCCAGTCAGACTGCCAAAGATTTTGATGATATAAAACCAATTGTAAGTGAATCATTAATGTCATATGCATTAAAGGGAACACCTTTACCTTCAGTTGTTCTTGTAAATACGGTTAATAGAATTAAAGCTGATGTTGAATACAGGGTAACAAAGCCCAGGGCTGCAATTATAAAAATGTATTTTGTCTCAAATTCAAAGGGAGGTTTTAAAGTGGAAAATAAATTAGATAAAAATAATGAAAACCCGTCTTATTTATGCGGACGCTTGTTTAGTGTGATAGAGACTATTCAAAGACAAGCTATATCTGGGATTACTGCAACAATTGTAGATAAGTATTATGGTACTGCTTCAGCTGCACCTGCTTCTGTTTTTGGGAATTTATTGAGAAAAGCCCAGCATCATCTTGCGAAGCTAAGAAAAGATGAGTCCACTAGAGGCTTGTATCACTGGCTTGATAAAGAATTACAAGAAATAATGGTCAAAATTGAAGATTTTCCGGCTTCATTATCTTTACANGATCAGGCTCTTTTTGCACTTGGCTATTATCAGCAGAAGGCTTATAAAATGAGAAGGAGGATAAATAATGATCTATAATAATACTGACAAAAGACATGATTTTGTATTTTTATTTGATGTAAAAGATGGAAATCCTAATGGAGATCCTGATGCAGGGAACCTTCCTAGAATAGATCCTGAAACAATGCAGGGTTTAGTTTCAGATGTCTGTCTAAAAAGAAAGGTAAGAAACTGGGTTGCATTAACTCAGGATGAGAAAATATATGTTGAAAATCAAGGTGTATTATATAACCAGCAGGAGAAAGCATATAAAGATCTAGATTTTAAAGAAGGAGCTAAAGATAGAAGCTCAATTAAACAGGCTAAAGATTGGATGTGTAAAAATTTTTATGATATAAGAACATTTGGAGCAGTAATGAATACTGAAAAATTTAATTGTGGTCAGGTGCAGGGACCTATGCAGTTAACTTTTGCTCGATCTGTCGATCCAATAATTCCAATGGATTTATCAATAACCAGAGTGGCTGTAACCAAGCCAGGAGATGCCAGAAAAGAAACCAGTGATAGTGAAGGTGAAGACTCAAATAAGGTTACTGAGATGGGAAGGAAATCAATAGTTCCCTATGGATTATATGTTGGTCATGGATTTTTTAATCCTTATCAGGCAGACAATACAGGAATGGAAGATGATGATCTTGAAATTTTCTGGGAAGCATTAATGAAAATGTGGGATATAGACCGTTCAGCTAGCAAAGGCTTGATGGCCTGTAGAGGTTTGTATGTCTTTACCCATGAGGATAAAACCGGNAATGCTCCTGCCCATAANTTNATTGATNTNATNGATNTNANTAANAAAGANNANNTAGATGTNCCAAGAGATTTTNANGATTACAATGTTANNATTAACTCTGANTTTAATGAAAAATATGATGGTATAACTCTTTCAGTTTTATTAAATTAAGAAGTTAGTGATTATATGATAAATGATTATTTTGAGTGGGAGAAAATTAAGTCTATACCAATATCTGCTCTACAGCATTATATTTATTGTCCGAGGCAGTTTGCTCTAATCCATATTGAAGAAATTTATGAAGAAAATATATATACAATTGATGGAAACATTGTCCATGATCGAGTTGATAATCAAAAGATTTATAATAAAAATGTTGAAAATAGTTTGCCGATATGGTCAGATGAATTAGGTATTTATGGAGTTGCAGATATAGTTGAGTTTAATAATGGTATTCCTAAACCAGTAGAATATAAAAGAGGGAAAATGAAAAATCAATTAGCCGATAAAATTCAATTAATGGCTCAGGCATATTGTCTTGAAGAGATGTTTTCAGTAGAAATTGAGACTGGCGAGATTTATTATAATAAATCTAGAAGAAGAAAAGAAATAATATTTACAAGCGATTTGAAAGAAAAGTTAATTAAGACAGTTGATAATGTCAGAAATTTGTTGATTAAGAGAGAGGTTCCTAAACCTGTTAATAATAAAAGATGTAAGAATTGTTCATTAAAAGAGAGTTGTATGCCTGATATTGAAAGGTCTATTAATTCTTATACTGAGAAATTAACAAGTAAAGGGGAAAATTAATGGCTCGAAAAATAGAAAATACTCTCTATGTTACCAACCCGGATGCTTATGTTAGAAAAAAACATGATGTGTTAATAGTAGAAATTGAAAAAAATGAAGTCTTGAGAGTCCCAGGACATCATTTAGGTAGTGTAGTTATGTTTGGAGAATCTGGAATTAGTCATTATGCTTTAGACTGGTGTTCTACAAATGGTGTTACGGTGACCAGGGTAACTCGCTCAGGGAGATATACTGGAAGTTGGGTTGGTCCAGTTAAGGGTAATATTTTGCTAAGACTGGATCAATTCAAAACTTATAATTCAAATGATGAGAAAGTAAAAATAGCGATTAGCTATATTAAAGGTAAAATTATGAATCAAAGAGCAATGATATTAAGAACTGCTAGAGATATTAACGAAGATGAAATAGAAAAGAGGTTAAGAAAAACAGCAAAACAATTAAAAGTTATTCTTAAAGATATAAGTAAGAGTCAAAGTTTAGATGAGGTAAGGGGATTTGAAGGTTCTGCTGCTAAACTATATTTTGAAATTTTTAATGATATGATTACAAAAACAAATGATAGTATAGTATTTAATAAAAGAACCAGAAGACCCCCCCAGAGATATAGTAAATGCTATGTTATCTTATGTTTATGTTCTTTTAAATCATGATTGTAGTTCAGCTCTTGAATCTGTTGGACTGGATCCTCAGCTAGGTTTTTTACATGTCCCTCGACCAGGAAAACCTGCGCTAGCATTAGATTTGATGGAAGAATTACGGCCTGTTATGGCTGAGAGATTAGTATTAACTTTGCTTAATAGAGGACAAATTAGTGATTCGGATTTTGATTTTAAACCTGGTGGCAGTTAATATGACTGAGGATTGCCGTAAGATGATTATAAGTAATTACCAGGAAAAGAAACATTCAGAACTAACTCATCCAGTATTAGATAGAAAGATACCTTATGGTTTAATTCCGTTTATACAGGCTAGATTATTGGCAAGAAGAATAAGAGGAGATATTGAAGAGTATCCTCCATTTGTATATAATTAAAGGAGTTTAACATGCTATATATATTAGCTTATGATATATCTACAGAAAATGCAGCTGGCAGGAAACGATTAAGAAAGATTGCTCAGGCCTGTGAAAATTATGGTCAGAGAGTACAAAAATCAGTCTTTGAGTTTCAATTAAATGAAAAGAAATTTCTTCAGTTAAAGAGTGAAGTATTAAACTTAATGAATACAAAAAAAGACAATGTGAGGATTTATAAGATCATTGAACCAAAAGAAAATTATGTAGAGGAACATGGGAATTTTGAAGCTATAGATTATGAAAACGATACGTTAATAATTTAGGTGCGAACTTATAATGATTAGTATAAACAGGGGGTGATCGCAAATATTATATCATCCCTGATGATATCAGAATTCCATGGAGGTAAATATTATGTTAATTTTTATTGAAACAAGCAAAATTCATCATTTTCGCAAAACACCTTTTAAGAATGCTGATATATCAGGGCGTAATTTAAGTGCTATAGCAGTCCCCTTAGCGGGGGACTGAGAGTTGAAACCAGTAGTACATCTGACCGTTAAGGGCCTCAATCAATAGCAGTCCCCTTAGCGGGGGACTGAGAGTTGAAACATCCCAGGTTATTTCGACTCTGTTGGTCAGGTCAGATAGCAGTCCCCTTAGCGGGGGACTGAGAGTTGAAACCCTTTTAGCCTCACCATTTATCGCTACTATCGACATAGCAGTCCCCTTAGCGGGGGACTGAGAGTTGAAACACCCCGGTTGAGATCGAGCGTTTTCTTCTCCAGATATAGCAGTCCCCTTAGCGAGGGACTGAGAGTTGAAACAGCAGATATTTCAAGTTGCTCAGTTGGGTTTGGTTGATAGCAGTCCCCTTAGCGGGGGACTGAGAGTTGAAACACCGACGATATATTTTATGGGCCTTATATCCTGAATAGCAGTCCCCTTAGCGGGGGACTGAGAGTTGAAACCATTCGCCTGGCGTCCCCAGCTCCATCAGATCTGCATAGCAGTCCCCTTAGCGGGGGACTGAGACTTTTTACAGATTATTATATTTTATTACAAGTTAAAACTTATTGCAGTCTTTATTCTAAGAAAACGTAATTTTGTATTTTTTGATAATTCATAAGTTTTATAGTATAATTTATTACATAACAAACAAAACTGATAAATAAACTTTGTTTTCCAGTTTATTTCTTTTATTTTTAAATAACGAAATATCCGAGGAGGACTGAGAATGGAGGAAAATTCACTAACCACCAGGAGTGGTTTAGGCAAAAAGTTGATTATTATCATAGTTTTAATTATTATTGTTTTAGGTCTGGGGATAAGTTTTAGTGTTTATCGCTCTCAACAACGATTACTCGATAATTTTATTGAAGATAGAATGGAAGCCAGTCGCAATGTGATAACCAGTTTTTTTGAGCAGCAGCAAGAGGAAATACTTACTGTAAGTACTTTATTAGCGGAATTACCTATTTTACAGGAAGCTGGAGGAGAAGACGAGCGTGAAATTGCTATTGAACAGTTAACTCCTGTTATGTCTGCCCTGGAAGAACGGGATATTTCCGTTATTCATTATCGTGCTCCCTATGATACATCTTTTTTGCGGGCCCATAATCCAGATAATTATGGTGACACCACTGACAGGCAGGCAATATTAGATGTGGCTGAGCAGGAAGAATCCTTGCGGGGCATGGAAAGTGGGGCTTACGCTTTCGGCTTTCGAGGCTGGAGCCCTGTCTGGTATCAGGAAGATTTGATTGGTACTATGGAAGTTAATAGAGATTTTTCGGAAGAAGTTTTAGCTCAACTGTCTGATACAGCAGAGGCTGGCCTGGAATTATATGTTCCCGAAGAAGAAATTAATGATTATCAACTTTTTTCAGAGGCTGGTTTAAGTAGAGAAGACTTTTCGGCGGAAGAATTCGAGGAAAGTAGAAGAGCAGACGAAAATCCAATTTTTCTAGATGATGAGGTCGCTTATTCTTATCTGCCCCTATATAGTTATGAAGATGAATTATTAGCCGTTCTCAGTATTAACTTATCCATTGCTGAATATCAGGATATGATATTCACTGAAATAACCACAATCCTCGGGTTAAGTTTATTATTGTTAATCTTAGGAGGAGCAGGATTATATCTCTTTAATCGTCAATATATTGTTAAACCTATTCAAGAAACAGCAGCAGATTGCCAGAAGATTGCTGATGGTGATATGACGGTAAAAGTTCCAGATTCAAAAATCAGTAATGATGAAGTCGGAATGATGAGAGAAGGTTTTAATCTAATTACAAGTAATTTAAATAAGGTATTAACCAGGGTAAAAGATTCTTCCCAGGAAGTAAAAAGTTATAGTAAAGAATTTGAAGAGGTGAGCAAAGAATTAAAAGTAGCAACAGAAGAGACGGCTCAAAACATCACTGGAGTAGCAGAAAATGGAGAAAACATCCAAAACGAGATGGAAAAGTTAGCAAGTATCGCAAATCAATTACAGGAAGAGAGCGATACTCTTAAGAATAATATTCAGAAATCTTTACAGGTGGCAGAAAGCTCTGCTGAACAGGCCGAAGCTGGCAAAGAATCTGTTAATGATGCTATTAATCAGCTTGATGTGGTAAATGAAACAGTTAATTTTGCTATGGATGCTATTGAAAAGCTTGAAAAACGCTCTACTCAAATAGGTGAAATGATCGATCTGATTGAAGGGATTGCTACTCAGACCAATCTGCTCGCTCTAAATGCTGCAATTGAAGCTGCCCGAGCAGGAGAAAAGGGAAGAGGCTTTTCAGTAGTAGCGGAGGAGATCCGCAAATTAGCAGAGGAGTCTTCAGAAACAGCTGGAGAAATTACCAGTCTGATTGAAGATATACAATCAGAAACAATAGCTACTGTTAAATCCATGGAAACAAATAAAGAAGAAGTAATGATTCAGTTAAATATTATCAAAGATACAGGAAACAAATTGGAAAATATAGCCTCTAACTCTAAAAGCACTAAAAAGCAGGTAGAAGAGATAGAAGGATTTATTGCTGGAATGGATGATACGGTAACAGAAATCAATCAGGCTCTCAATAGAGTGGCAGCCACAGTTGAAGATAATGCTGCTAGCTCGGAGGAAGTATCAGCGTTAGCTGAAGAGCAGACTTCTTCTATTCAAGAACTTGGTGGAGCAGCCGATAAATTAAATGAAAAAGCTACTCTGCTGGCCAGGATGATAGAAGAATTTAAGTTATAATTTAAACTGGCTGAAAAAACTGTTGATAACACCATTTTTAGATTATAACTCATGCCAACCCCCGCTGAAAATTGTGGGGGTTTTTGCTTTCAAAAAAATTTGGCAGGTATTTATTAAAAAATGTAGAAGTATTAATTACAAGCATTTTTTCATTAACCTGCTAATGAATTAATATAGCGGGTAATTACTATAATTTTCGGGGAGGTAATAATTTTATGAGTAAAAGAATTATGATGTTTCTTTTGATTTTAGTTTTTCTTTTTTCTTTCACCATGGTTGAGGCTGTAGCACTGGATGATATGCCGGAGAAGCCTGACAAACTTAGCATTATCGCCTTAGATATTGATGTCGATCAATTTGGTGAAGGGGTAGAAATATTTGAAGAGGAATACGGAATTGAAGTAGAATGGATGGAATATCCTTACGGAGATTTATGGGATCAAATTACTACCAGTGTAGCTGGTGGTTCAACAGTGGATTTATATATGATGAGCAGGTCATGGCATGCAGAATTGGGACAGCTTGGTATGGCTATGCCACTTGATGAGATAGTCTCTGAAGAAGAATTAGCTGAAGTCAATGAGAGATTTTTTGATGCAACAGTTGAATTTGTTAGTTCTCATGGACATCAGTGGGCTATACCTGGGACTGCAGCAACAGTATCTTTCTTTTACAATGAGTCTATGTTGAATGAACTTGGATATGAAGAACCACCAGCAACTTGGGATGAATTGCTTGATATTTCTCGTGAGGCTATTGATGAAGGCTTGGCTAGTTATGGGTTCTTTCCAGGCTGGTTAGCTGGTCATGAAGATGGAATGGTCTGGTTTGACATTTTCTTAAGGCTTCATGATGGTCGCTGGATGAACGAAGATAGAACTGAGTGGGTTTTCAATGACGAAAAGGGTGTAGAGACTCTGGAATTTATGAAAGATATACTAGATGAAGGCTTAATACCTCAGGCAGCTCTTGAACAAACTGATTGGGATAATTATCATTATTTTCTTTCCGGGGATCAGCCCTTTGAAATCAACTGGAATTTTGTGTATCAAACTGCGATTGATCCAGATCAATCTGATATAGTTGATGATTTTGCAGTTGGTCATATACCTGGCATTGAAAGAGAAAGCTATACTCTTATGGGTGGAGGAGGTTACGCAATTTCACCGACAACTCGTTCACCTGAATGGTCCTTTAAATTACTGGATTACATGCATCGAGAAGAAGGAGCTTTAGGAGTAATGGATGAACAGGCTGGTGCAGAAGCTGTAATAGAAGACATTTATTTAAATTATGAAGATTATGGATTGACTCTTGATGAATATCCGATGTTAGAAGTTTTCCAGGAACAAATGGAATATGCCAGTGTTGAGCCCTATGGCCGTCCAAGTGGTTACTTAACTTGGTATTCTGAGTTTAGAGATAATATTTTCACTCCAGCTATGCATAGAGCTTTGCAGGGAGAACAGGATATCCAAGAAGCTCTAGATGAAGCTCAGGAAGAGGCACAAAACATGCTAGAATCCGAAGGGCTTTAAAAGCTTGCTTTAGCTTTAAAGGTAAATTCATTTTGTAGGTTAAACCTCTCTGGCAGTGAAATTATTAAAATAGCTACCAGAGGGGTTTTTGCCTTGTTTTCTGTCAGTTAATTGTTCGATAAACCAAAGTATTCATAATGGTAATTTGTTAAGGAAATTATAAACTGCTCATAATATTTGAAAAAATACATATTAAAAGATTAGCCAAATGATAATGGCAAATTTTCTATAATCAAGAGAAAAAGGAGGTAATTAAGTGAAAAGCAAGGAAATATCAGAGGGGAAATTAGGAGCTTTAATGATGTCTCCTGCAATATTATTAATAATAGCTACAGCTGTAATACCAATTTTATATGTTTTTTATTTATCAACGCGAGATATCAGAGGAATAATGGATATGGGTTTTATTGGTTTAGAAAATTATAGGACTATAATAGAAACAGGCAGGCTACAATCTGCTCTTGTAGCGACTTTTTTATTTGGCTTTGGCACCATTGCCTTCCAAATGGTAGTTGCGATGATTGTAGCCTTGGCCTTGAATGTTGATTTCAAAGGACGAAATATTATACGCTCTTTAATATTGATTCCCTGGGCTATTCCCACTGCTTTAGTGGGGGTTATGTGGAGTAGGTTTTTATCTTCCACAGATGGTTACTTTAATGCTGTATTGCGTCTTTTGCAGTTAGCCGAAGGGGAGGTAAATTGGTTTCTAAGTCGAGGAACAGCTATTATGATGGTAATTTTAGTGGATTCCTGGAAATTTACCGCAATTTTTGTAATGATATTTTTAGCTGGTCTCCAGGCCATTCCCAATAATTTTTATGAGGCGGCTCTTGTGGATGGAGCAAATCGCTTGCAGCGTTTTATTCATCTGACTTTACCGATAATGAAGCCAGTAATTTTAGTTGCTTTAATCATGAGAACAATTTTTGTTTTTCATGCTTTTGATTTAATATTTATATTAACAGGTGGTGGACCTGGGGATGCTACTAGAGTTTTATCATTCTATACCTATCAAGAAACCTTTTCTTTTCTCAGACATGGCAGGGGTTCAGCTGCAGCTTTTATATTATTTCTTTTAACAGGTATAGTGACAGTTTTATATATTAAATTTTTAGGCACCGAAAATTAATATTGATAGGAGTGAGTTTTATGGGTTCCTTAGAACTTTCTGGTTGGTTTAAGGTCTTACACAGAGCAGTTATAACCTTAATTATAATAACTGTATTATTACCTTTTTATTGGATAGGTATTATGAGTGTGACTCCACAAAGGTATATTGCAGGTCAAGCTATACCAACGATGATTCCCCGCGAACCTTCTCTAGGGGCTTATCAGGCTATATTAGGTTTAATTGAGATTGAATCAGGGCCCGGGCGAAGAGCAGCGATGATGTTCAGCAGATCTTTATTTAACAGCATTGTAGTAGCCGCTTTTTCAACTTTTTTTGCTTTGATTCTAGGAATTCTAGCAGCCTATGCTCTATCAAGATTAGATTTTCCTGGTAAAAAAGCTTCATATGTTTTGATTTTAGGCAGCAGATTACTAGCTCAGATAACTCTTGCAGTTCCATTATTTACAATATTTAGGACTTTCGAAGTCTTAGATACTTATTTGCCCTTAATTATAATGAACACCTCTTTTTGTATGGCCTGGGTTACCTTAATTATGGATAATTATTTTGATATGATTGATAGCGAAATGGAAGATGCGGCCAGAGTAGATGGCTGTACTAGGTTTGGAGCTTTTTGGAGAGTTTTACTTCCAATGGCCCGTCCTGGTATAATTTCAGTCATGCTAATCTCCTTTTTATTTGCCTGGGGAGAGTTTCTCTATGCTCTATTATTTACCTCTAGTATGTCAGCCCGGACAATGCCTGTGGTTTTATCAATGTTTTTAGGGCAGTATGCTATTGAATATCGTTTATTGGCTGCTGGTTTAGTTCTTGGAGTGCTTCCGCCGGTGTTTTTGGCTTTATTATTTCAGCGCTTTATCATCACCGGTTTGACTCAGGGGGGCCTCAAAGGATAATTTGTTCTGAAATTTACCAGTAAAAAACTATAAAATTTGGTAAATAGTATTAGAAAACTTAATAGAAAGATTTTTAAGCAGATTAAACTGAGCAATATAACTAATTTCCCAGCTTAATCTGCTTAATTTTTTATTAAAAATTATGTTATTTTTGAAAAATATTCAAAAATAACAAGGATATATATAAGAAATAGCTAATATTAATAATATAGCTTAAATAAAACAAGAAACAAAAAATTAAGCAACTCTAAAAAACAGGAGGGGGATTTAAGTGGTTAGTTGTCAAAATATTTTTAAAACAAGTGGTCGGCTGTTTTTGTTGTCTTCTCTGATTGTTATTTTACTGCTCTTAGTCTCTGGCATTGCTCTGGCTGAAGATGATCATGTTTTGAGGACCAGAGCTAGAAATGGTATGGACATGACTACTCTAGACCCTGCTCATATGATTGGCAATGAAGAGGATAATATCGGTTTGGCTATTTATTCTCGCTTAATTGAACTAGATCCTGATGATCCTTCTCAATATAGGCTGGATGCCGCTGAAGTTTTTGAAGTAAATGAAGAGGGAACGGAGATTTATTTTGAATTAAAAGAGGGGATTCGGTTTCATAATGGATATGGGGAATTGACTGCTGAAGATGTTAAGTTTTCCTATGAAAGAATAATAGATCCAGAAGTTGAGGCAGCCTATGCTGATGATTTTGCCACTTTGGAGCGAGTAGAAGTTATTGATGATTATAGTGGCAGGATAATTCTTTCAGAAGTCTTTCCAGGGATATTAACAAGAACTTTACCTCTTTTAAGGGGTAGTATTTTAAGTAAAGAAGCTTTTATAGATATTGGGGCAGAGAGTTTTGCCACTAATCCCATTGGTTCCGGACCCTATCAATTTTCTGAATGGAGACCAGGAGAAAAAATGATTCTCACCAGAAATGAAGATTATTATCGGGAACTACCTGATTTTGCCCGGATTGAAATCTATCCAATTGTTGAAGAGGAAGCAGCTGAAGTTGCCTTTGATACCAGGGAGCTAAACGAGACCAGAATTTCTTTGGATTCCATTGACCGCTATGAACGAGAAGAAGATGTAAATGTTCACGAGCTTGATATGCTGCGGTTTATCTGGGTTGGCTTTAATCATCAAGAACCTCCCTTCGATGATATTAAAGTTCGAGAAGCTATGAGGTATGCCATAGATGTCGATGAAATTATTGAAGGTGCTTTTAGAGGTGCCACTGAACGGGCCAATACCTTGCTTCCCTCTGGAATTTTAGGACATTGGGCTGATGCCCCTGCTTACCAACAGGATTTAGAGAAAGCTAGAGAGTTATTGGCAGAGGCTGGCTATAGTGAGGGATTTTCTACAAAACTAGCCAGCTATGCCGTAAGTACAGAGCTTACCACTGCCCAGATTGCTCAATACCATCTTACACTAATTGGGGTTAGACCTGATATTGAATTAATTGAAGGGGGACAAGCCTATCCGTTATTAAGGCAGATAGACAGACCAGGGATGCATGTTTCTTCCTTTACTCTTAATCCTGACCCCGGTTACTGGACTGAATGGTATACCAATAACCAGATTGGCAGCTGGAATTATATGCACTGGGAAAATGATGAATTTCAGGAACTTCATGATAAAGCTAACTTAGAGCCTGATCCTGACAGAAGGGCAGAGCTTTATGGGGAGATGCAAAAGATTATGGATGAAGATGTAGTTTTTATTCCAATTTCCTATGATATCGGTGTTCATGCCAGTAGAGATTATATAAATCCAATTTATCTTTATCATTATTCTCTCTACCAACATTTTAAAATTGTTGATTGATGGCTTTAAATTCATTCCTTACCTGCCTCGGCTAATTGGCTGGGGCAGGTAAATCTGGAGTAAATTTAATATTTTTTGCTGGGAGGGGGAGAAGATGTTTTTATATATTGCCAGAAGAGCATTGCTTATATTTATAACTGTGCTAGGAGCTATTATACTTCTATTTATTTTGTTTCAATTCATGCCTGGCGATATGGCGACAATTTTACTTGGACCCAGGGCTTCTGAAGCTCTGGTAGAAAGTTATCGAGTTAGGATGGGCCTGGACCAGCCCGTCTATATTCAAATTTCCAGATATTTAGCTAATGTTTTTCGGGGTGACCTGGGGACCGATGTTTTAAATCATATACCCGTTAGAAGACTGGTTATGAATGTACTGCCGAACACAATTATTCTGGCTTTTTCAGCAATTTTATTAGCCTGTTTAATAGGGATTCCCCTGGGAGTCTTTTCAGCTGCCAATAAAGGTTCTTTTTTTGACCTCTTATCAGGCTTCTTATCAATTTCCATGATTACTATTCCCCATTTTTTAGCTGGAATTTTATTATTGTTAATCTTTGCCGTCTATCTGGGATGGTTTCCTGCTATGGGGGGAGGCCAGCCAGGAGATATGATTAACCAGCTTTATCATCTTGTTTTGCCGGCACTGGCTTTAAGCCTTGGGTGGATTGGTTATATCGCCAGGCTAACAAGAGCGACGGTATTAGAAGAATTAGGAGCGGACTATGTTAGAACAGCCAGAGCTAAGGGTTTACAGGAGCGCGTTGTTCTTTATAAACATGTGCTCCGCTGTTCAATTATACCTGTTATAGCAGTGATCGGGGTTGGTTTTGGCAATTTAATGGGAGGGGCGGTTCTTATAGAAATAGTATTTCATAGACCTGGTCTTGGTTATTTAATTTATAATGCCATAGCCACCAGAAATTTTCCGGTTTTGCAGGGTGGTTTGATTATCGCTATTTTTCTTTATGCATTAGCTAATTTTATCGCTGATCTTTCCTATGTTTTTATTGATCCCAGGGTTAGGGGGGAATAGCTATGATGATTGATGACGTAGTAGAGCCTGTTGAATCTAAAGGACCTTCCAAAAAGAAATCTAAACTTAAAAAACTGTTGAGCACTCCTGCTGGCTTTGTGGGAGGACTAATGGTTTTAATTATAATTTTACTGGCAATTTTTGCTCCTTTAATTGCTCCTCGAGATCCACTGCAGATAAATGTTATCAATAGGTTTGAACGACCAAGTAGAGAGTTTCGCCTGGGAACAGATGATATTGGCAGGGATCTATTGAGTCGAATAATATATGGCTCTAGAATAGCTCTAACTGTAGCTATTCCCGCAATTATATTTGGGGTTATACTGGGTCTTATTTTAGGAATTATTGCAGGATATAGTTCGGAGAAGATTGATAGTTTCATGATTGTGTTTTTTGATATTTTGAGATCGATGCCGGCCCTTATCTTTGCTATAGTGATCTTGACCATGATTGGACCTAACCTTTATATATTGCCAATAATCATGGGGGTTACCAGGGTGCCAATCTATGGCAGATTGATCAGGGCCTCAACTCTAAGGATTAAAAATAATGAGTACGTTTTAGCTTCCCAGGCTCTGGGAGGCTCAAAAATGCAGACAATGTTTAAGCATATTTTCCCTAATGTAGTCGCTCCCTTATTTATCCAGGCTGCAATGGATATTCCAATAATGATAACCTTTGAAGCAGGTTTAAGTTTTCTTGGTTTAGGGGTACCACCACCAGCTCCTAGCTGGGGACATATTCTAAGAACAGGTTATCTAAATGTAAGACATGCACCTCATATTGTTATATATGGGGGATTGGCTTTGATAATAGCAACTTTAGGTTTTACCCTTCTAGGAGAGACTTTAAGAGATGTTTTCGATCCCAAGCTGCAGAGGAAGGGAGAAAATTAAATAAACTAAAGGAAGGAAGATTATCTGGTGACTAAAAACAAAAACTTTTATCAAAGTTCTCACCTTTTATCTGCAGAAGAGTTAGAACAGATTAATATATTCAGTCTGAAAATTTTAGCAGAAATCGGGGTTGATATTGAAGATGAAGTGTTGGAAGCTAAGTTGGTTAAAAATGGCTGTCAGCTTAAGAATGGTAGATTAATATTTCCAGGTCAATATATCGAGGAAGTAATTGAAAGGCAGATAGAATTTCAGGAAACTAATGTTAATCCAGCTTTGAGATTTAAAAATCCCCTTTCTGGTGCTGAAAAGAGGCTGGCGGCGGGGAAACTTTATAGTCAGCCCTTCGGTACGGTAGCCCGGATATTAGATTTAGATAGCTTTCGACCTAGATCCGTCAGGGAAGAAGATTTACTGGACTTAATTCAGTTGCAAAATACTTTAAAAAATATTGATTTCACAGGTGCCTCCGTTATTCCCGGAGATTATCCTGCTAAAATCAGGGAATTGTTGATGGTTGAAAAAGCACTGCGTTATAGCAGCAAAGTTTATGGAGGTATAGCAGTCTCCAGAAGTTCAGAAGTCGATTATATTATAGAACTATACAGGATAGTGCAAAATAGTCAGCCTGAACCGATAGCAGGGCTGGGAATATCTCCTGAAAGCCCCCTGAGTTATCCCAAAGAGATTACTGATATTATGGAAAAAGTGGCCCGGGCCGGAATCCCAATTAAGATTTTAGTTGCACCTATTGCGGGTTTGACCTCACCACTGACTATAGCCGGTTCGCTGGCCCAGCTAAATGCTAGTATGCTGGCTTTTATGGCAATCTTAGCTATAACCGGTTCCCAGACTTTAGTTCTCTTCTGTTCCAGATTATCTTTTCCCAACATGAGAAAAGGTTATTCTATTTGGGGTTTGCCAGAGATTGGTCTGGCCAGTGCCTCTGCAGTTCAATTAGCCAGTTATTATAATTTACCCTCTATTGTTTATGGTCCATCTACAACCTCCTGTAATATAGATGTGCAAGCCGGTTATGAAAAGGCTATTAATGCTCTCCTGCCGGCATTAGCTGGTGCCAATGTATTATCAGGGGCTGGAAGTTTAGCTAGCAATACCTTAGCCTCAAAAGTTCAGTTAGTGATTGATAATGAAATTATTACCCTGGTTAAAAAGATTGTAAAAAATTATAAGGCAAATCCAGAAACCCTGGCCCTGGAAGTAATCAAAGAGGGAATTGAAGAGGGTAACTTTATTGCAAATAGTCATACTGTCAAGCATTTAAGAGCGGGAGAAATTTACCATTCAGATCTCGGTTTTGCTAGTTTCTGGCATGAGTGGGAGAATGAAGGATTTCCTCAACTGGCCGATAAGGCAAAAGAGAAGATTAAGGACATTTTGCAAGTCAAAGCAGAGCAACTACTATCTGCAGAACAGGACAAAGCCTTTAAAAAAGTTTTGAGCCAGGCGGAAAAGAACTTGTTTTAAATAATGGCTGGCTTAAAGCTGATATTTTTTGAATTTATTCTGACAGGGAGGACCTCCAGCATACCAAATTTCTTTGCTGGCAGGGGCTATAATCCAGGCAGCTCTAGTCAACAATCTATCTTTGTAATTTGAATTTGACTCAGGATGCCTACAAATTGATTGAGGATGGTTAAAGTGGTCTTGTAAAAACATCTGGCTGATTGTAGGTGAGATCTGACCAGAATTTTCATCTAATAAATTAGCCATGCGTTTTTGCCTCATAATAGATGAGGTTTTTCTTTTTTTCTCCTTGGGAGTTTTAGCTTCAGGCTCCTGGCAGGCAAATCGTGCAGTTAAATAATGATTGGTATGGCAGAAATGACTGCTATAATGGCTTACTTCAATATCCTCTGCTGTGGCTTCTAAATTATATATTTCATCTTTATTGGATATGACCAGGTTAAAACAACCAGCGCGTTTTGCCTTTAAAACAACAGCTAGGGCATCTTTTAAGCTGCGCTGTCTGAGGATTTCTGCTATAATTAAATAAGTTGGCACTCCAATTTTTATATTCAGCCTAGGAACTGAATTCCAGCAAACTGCTAGCTGAGAAGAATTAAGGCCGGCAGCTGCTAGCATGCCAGGATAGCTATAGGAGATGACATCAGGATCTTTTTTTGATCTTCTAATTAATAATAGATCGCTGAAATTTTCTGTCCATTCCAAAAAATTATCCCAGGTCTGGCCGATAATCACTTGACCATTTTTAGTTGAATTGCCAGTAGCGGCAAAGACCGTGCAGTTATTACCATGGTTAAAGATATTTCGCTCTTCATTTAGAGAGATCATTATTAAATCAGCATAATTTACTCCAGCCCCAGTAGCTATTCCCTGCAGTTCTCTCTCCAGGGTTGGAGAATATTCCTTAATATAGGGTAAAAATTTAGCGATAATATCTCGAGATTCCTTTAAAGACACCCCTTGATATTCATTATAACGGTGAAAAAAATCGATGGTATCTTTAATTTTATTTTTAAGCTTTTGCCCATATTCAAGACCTCTTTCGGCTGGCTCACCACTAATTTCAAAAAACGCTGTTCTTCCAATTGACATTTTAAGCCCCTCCTTAAATTGAGGGCATATATTTAGTTGAAAAATTGAAAAAATTATTTTTGTTAAAAACAGAAGATTTGACATAGAAAAACCCTCTAACTTTGCTCTAAACAATAGTTAGCCTTTAATTGATAACTTAAAAACTTTGTCAAAAAATTATCATTAAGAGCAAATTAGAGGGTGCTTTAGATATTTTAAAGAAATTAGTTACTATCCTGCTCCTGGCAATTAGGGCAGATTCCATAAAATTCTAAGCGATGATCTTTTACTTCAAACTCAGTGTTATTTTCAATTTTATCATTTAGACTATCTTTGTGAGGAATATCTAAATCAAAGACTCCTTCGCATTCAGTGCACTGGAAATGATAATGATTATTGGGGACTCCGTCAAAACGACTGTAGGTACTGCCGTAATCCAGGATCATGATTTCTCCCATTTCTGAAAGCACGTTAAGATTACGGTAAACGGTTCCTAAGCTAATGTTCGGTATCTCTTCTTTGACTTTTTCATAAATCCAGTCTGCAGTAGGATGGACATCTGTATCCTTTAAAACTTCCAAAATAGCTTTGCGTTGCTTGGTCATTCTGGTATTTTTACTCATGATTTTCCCTCCCTTAAAATTAATGACAATTTAATCTCTGCTAATAATAAAATAGTTGATTATTAATAGATTTATTGTATAATCTTTAATAATGCGAAAATGAAATATTGATTTTTGTAGAAAAAATATTTTTAATAAATATTAGTCAATTAATATAATTAATAATCAATGCTGCTATTTAGAGTATACCAAAATGTCCTTTGATAATCAAGATTAGAAGTAAATTTAAGAATATTTATCTAGAAAAATAATAACTGTAAGAAAGTAAAATATTACATTTCGTGTTTATATCTTTAGATATAGTTTGAATAGTTGTTGCGAAGGACTTTTAATGATATAATTTTATTTAATGAAATATTAATTATTATTTATTTACATGAGGTGATTATATGTCCAAAAAGAAAAAGATTTTAACTGGCGATAGACCTACTGGTAGATTACATCTAGGTCATTATGTTGGTAGCCTGGAAAATCGAATAAAATTACAGGATGAGTATGATACCTTTGTGATTATAGCAGATGTTCAGGCTTTAACCACAAATTTTGAGGAACCGGAAAAGATCAAAAGAGATGTTCGACAGGTTGCTTTAGATTATCTGGCCGCTGGTATAGACCCTGAAAAGACTACTATTTTTATCCAATCAATGGTGCCTCAGATAGCTGAATTAACTGTTTTTTATTCCATGCTGGTAACTGTAAATCAACTGGAAAAAAATCCAACGATTAAATCTGAGGCTGCTCAGTATAATTATCAGGAGATGACCTACGGTTTTTTAGGATACCCTGTTAGTCAGGCAGCAGATATCACCTTCTGTCGGGCCCATTTAGTGCCGGTGGGAGAAGACCAGCTGCCCCATATTGAGCAGACCAGGAGAATAGTCAGGAAGTTTAATAATATGTATGGGGAAGTTTTTCCAGTTCCAGAAGCTAAAATAAGCAATGTTTCTCGATTGGTGGGGCTTGATGGTGAGGCCAAGATGAGTAAAAGTTTGAATAATGCCATCTTTTTAAGTGATGATGAAGAAACTGTAGGCCAGAAAATAAATCAGGCTGTTACCGATCCTCAAAGAATAAGAAAGGATGACCCGGGTAATCCTGATGTATGTACAGTCTATGCTTACCATAAAGTCTTTAACCCGGAAGAAGAAGCAGGAATTGCTGAACAGTGTCGTAAAGGCACTATTGGTTGTGTTGACTGCAAGGGTATTTTAACAGATAAAATCAATGATTTTTTAGAGCCCATGCGGGAAAGAAGGGCTTACTATTTAGAAAAACCGGAAATAATTAAAGAGATCCTGTATTCCGGAGTGGAGCGAGCTAGAAAAGAAGGAGAAAAGACTATGGCTAAAGTAAGAGAAGCTATGGAGATAGATTATGATGCTGATAAAGGATTTTTAGCCCGCTAAGAATTTTTGGTTACAGGATATTCAAAGATGGCAAAATTGATAGGCTCTGCTCTTATAACTAACTACTAAGATAAGCTCCATGAGAGGTGATTGATTTAATGTTTGATAACAAAAACTCAACTGAAGAGAAGCCTTTACAGGTAGGCCTACTGTTTGGAGGGCGCTCAGCTGAACATGAGGTTTCACTAATGTCTGCTCGTTCTGTTTATTCCAGGGTAGCCCTTAAAGGAGTTAGATGGGTTCCTCTGGCTATCTCCCAGTCGGGCAAATGGTTAAACCAGGAAGTTTCGACTAAATTAATTACAGGAGAGATTGACCGCATCCCCCAGAAGTTTGAAGAAGAACATAATTCTCTTTTAGCCAGCGTCAAGAAAAATTTACCCTCGACAATTGATTTGATTTTTCCGTTACTGCATGGGCCCTATGGCGAGGATGGCAAGATGCAGGGATTTCTTCAGACTCTTTCTATTCCCTTTGTGGGCTCAAAAACTGCTGCCTCTGCTGTGGCTATGGATAAGTCCTTTGCCAAAAATATTTTTGAACGTCATAATATCAGGCAGGCTAAATATTTTTTATTGACTGCAGAGGATATTAAGGATAAAGAGAGCATTGTTAAGTTAGAGGAGCGACTGGTAAAGGAGATCGACATTCCCTGTTTTGTCAAACCAGCCAGTCTAGGTTCCAGCATTGGGATCTCTAAAGTTAAAGAGCTAAAGGAATTGCTGCCGGCTATCAGGTTGGCTTTAGAGTATGATGACCGAATATTGATAGAGGAATTTATTGCCGGGCGGGAAATTGAGTGTTCAGTTTTAGGAGACTGGCAGGAATGTGAAGCCTCTAAACCGGGAGAAATTATTCCTGGACATGAATTTTATGATTATGAGGCCAAATATTTCTCTAATAAGACCAATTTAGTAACTCCAGCCCAGTTGCCGGCGAAAATTGAGCAGCAGATTAGAGAATTGGCCTGTCGTTCTTTTCGACTTTTGTATTGTGATGGTTTAGCAAGGGTGGATTTTTTTGTTCAGGAGAATAATGAGATATATCTCAATGAAATAAATACACTACCTGGTTTTACAGAGAAGAGCATGTATACAAGAATGTGGGAAGCTACAGGCCTATCCTATGAGGCTGTAGTTGAGAAACTGCTGAAATTAGCCCTAAAAGATTAACTATCTAGTCCTTAGATAAAAATGCAACTATGAAAATAAAGGAGAAAAAGAGGAGAGATTTAAGGTGAGCACCAGTATAATGGATATCATGGGACCGGTTATGGTAGGACCATCCAGTTCTCATACTGCTGGAGCGGTAAATCTTGGTAGAATGGTTGGTGCAATAAGCGGAAGACCAGTAGAAAAAGTGGTTTTTAAACTTCACGGCTCTTTTGCTAAGACTTGCCAGGGGCATGGGACTGACCGGGCTTTATTGGGAGGTATTTTAGGATTTAAACCTGATGATATTAGAATTAAAGAGGCCTTTTCTCATGCTCAAAGAGCGGGACTTAAGTATGAATTTCAAACAGTTGATTTAAAAGGCGTGCATCCCAATACTGTAATATTTGCTGTACATACTATCAGAAAAAAAGCTAACGGCCAAAGCACAAATAATACTGTTACTATTCAGGGATCCTCCAGAGGCGGTGGAGAAGTGGAAATAACAAAGATCAATGATTATCAAGTAAGTATAACCGGCCATCTTTTCTCCCTCTGGATAGTTCACTTAGACCGTCCGGGAATATTAGGCGAAATAACTACTTTACTGGGGAGAGAAAATCTTAATATCGCCAGTTTGATTAATGATCGGGATAAAGAAATAAAAATAGCTTCAACTATTATTAAACTTGATCAAAAAATACCAACTAAAGTTAAAGAAAAAATAAAAAAATTATCAGGAATAAAAAAACTACACTGCATTCCAACCTTAAAATAATTATTTTTCAAAAATTACATTCAGAACATTTGTCCTTATTTCAATTTAATAATTCTAAAAATGGTTTAATTTTGATGAGGATTTGATTATTAATAAGCTCCGTGGAGGTATTAGAGGAAGGAGTACTAATAATGCAGTTTAAATCTTTTGCTGAGCTTAATCAGTTAGCTGAAACCAGAAATACATCTTTATTGGATATTATCATAGCTACCGAAAGAAAAGAGCAGGATATAGCAAGGGATGAACTGATTGCTCAGGTAAAAGTTCATTTAGAAGCAATGTATCAGGCCATTGAAGAGGGGAAAAGTAAAAGGATTAAATCTCAGGGAGGTCTGCTGGATGGTGAAACCTGGAAGGTTAAAGAAAGTATAACTAAAGGACAACAACAATGGCAGTCTTCACTTTATAATAGAGTAGTGATAGCTGCTCTTGCTACAGCTGAAGTCAATGCTAGTATGGGAAAGATAGTGGCCTGCCCCACAGCTGGTGCAAGTGGTATTTTGCCTGCAGTGCTGGTGGGACTTTCTGAAGAATTTGACTTACAGGAGCAATGTCAAATTGAAAGTTTAATAACTGCTGCTGGATTAGGCAAAATAGTGGCTGAAGAAGCGACTCTATCAGGAGCAGCAGCAGGTTGTCAGGCGGAATGTGGTGTCGGTTCAGCTATGGCAGCGGCGGCAGCAGTGCAGTTGCTGGGAGGTGCTAAGGAAGAAATAATTCAGGGCTTTACATTAAGCTTGAAAAATCTCCTGGGATTGGTCTGTGACCCGGTGGCAGGTTTAGTAGAAGTACCCTGTGTTAAACGAAATGCCTTTGCAGCCACTCATGCCCTTACTGCTGCTCAATTGGCTCTTTCTGGTGTTAAGAGTGTTATACCTCCAGATGAAGTAGTTACTGCTATGTCTCAAATAGGTGATTTATTACCACCAAGCCTAAAAGAAACGGCAACCGGTGGATTGGCAGCAACTGCCACTGGAAAAAATTTAGCAGAGAAAATACTTGGCAAGGCTAATCAGAGATAAATAAGCAATCTAAAGAGTGACCAATAAAAAATATATAGCTGCTATAAATGTCTATAAATGTAATTTATAAAAAGAAAAAATCAGAATATGTTTTATGCACCCGCTTGGGCTAAAAATAAGCCTAAAGTGGGTTATTTTTTTGCTAAAATAACAAGGACTTTTTTAGCCTGCCTAGAATATAATAGTAAGTCAGTGGTATAAAGTGGTGTTTTGTGGAGGTCAGGGGGGCGATAACTAATGTTCATGGGAGAATTTACTCACAGCATGGATGGCAAAGGGAGAATCATTATGCCTGCTACCTTTAGAAAAGAACTTGAGGAGAGCTTTGTAGTTACCCGTGGACTGGATAATTGCCTTTTCCTATATCCTCTGGCTGAATGGAAAAAATTAGAGGAAAAACTTAAAGAATTGCCCATAACCCGCAAAAATGCCCGGAGTTTTGTTCGCTTTTTCTTCTCTGGAGCTACTGAATGCACTTTGGATAAACAGGGAAGAATTAGTCTACCCCAAAATTTAAGGGAATACGCTGATTTAGATAAAGAAACGGTTATAATTGGCCTGGCTAATAGAATTGAGATCTGGGCTAAGGAAAAATGGGACAGTTACTTATCAGAGGCTGAAGATTCTCATGAAGATATTGCTGCTACCATGGATGATCTAGGTATTTAAATACATTAAACATTACAGTATAATCTGACAGAAGGTGGTTTTATGGAAGAACATGAACCGGTTTTAATCGATGAAGTAAAAGAATTTTTAAATATAACTCAGGATGGCATTTATCTTGATGGCACTCTGGGCAGGGGCGGTCATGCAGAGTGTATATTAGAAGAGATTATAAAAGGTGACGGTCTCTTGATTGGCATCGATAAAGACCAGGAAGCAATTGCTTACTGTCAGAAAAAGTTTCCTGAGGACCAGGTGAAATTATTTCAGGGTAGCTTTCTTAAAGCTCCAGAGATACTGCAGCAATTGCAAATTTCTGCAGTAGATGGAATACTGTTAGATTTAGGTGTATCTTCACCTCAGTTAGATAATCCTGCTAGAGGTTTTAGTTATCAGGATGATGCCCCTTTAGATATGCGAATGGATCAGAGCCAGGAGTTGACGGCAGCAAAGATTGTGAATAATTATGAGCAAGACCAGCTGACAAAAATAATTAGTAAATATGGAGAAGAGAGATGGGCCAGTCGGATTGCTGAGTTTATAGTTGATTTTCGAGAACGAAAGCCGCTTGAGAGTACATACGACCTAATTGATGTAATAAAAGCTGCCATACCAGCTAGTGCCCGTAGATCAGGCGGTCATCCAGCTCGCAGAACTTTTCAGGCTTTAAGAATTGAAACGAATAATGAACTGCAAGAAGTGGAAGATTTTTTGCAGCAGGTTCCGACTTTATTAAGAACTGGTGGGCGGATTGGTGTTATATCTTTTCATTCACTGGAAGATAGAATAGTAAAACACACCTTTAAGCATCTGGCTGAAGAATGTCTCTGTCCTCCGGATTTTCCCGTCTGTCGCTGTGATAAAAAAGCAGAATTGAAAATTATTACCAGAAGTCCAGTCCAACCAGGTGAAAAGGAGATTAAGCAAAATCCTCGTTCCCGTAGTGCTAAATTTAGAGTGGCGGAGAAGTTGGCGGTGACTTAAATGCAGCAACCTGAAATTTTGTCAGCAACAAATGATAGAAAAAGATAATAGCAGCAATAGATTATTCAGATAGAAGGGAGGATTTTATATGTCTTTACCGAATAATAATCTTAGATACGATAATTTTTCGGTGAAAAAAGAACGGGAAGCTATCAGTCAAAATAAGCGTTTGCTCTTTTGTTTTTTAGTAATATTTATAATTTTTATCCTGCCGATGGCATTGGTGATTAGTCAGTCTCTTAGAATAGTTCATCTTAATTATCAACTGGAGGAATTGCAGGGTGAGTTAAGTGAAATAAGCACAAAAAATCAGGAGATTGAAAGAAAAGTAGCTAGTAAGAAAAGCCTTTCTCGCCTGGAAACTATTGCTAGAGATGATCTCAATATGGCCGAGCCTGATGAAATTCAGCGCTTAGCATTGATCCCCAGGGATGCTGAGGTGGCCACTGAAGAAGAAAGAGGTGTTATAGCCTCACTCTGGCAGGGTTTTCAGAACGTTAGAGCTGCAACATTAGAATAGGTTAGCTTTAAAAAATTGCAATTTAATTTAACTTTGCTGGTTTTTAGAACTGGGGAATGACAATTGGTAATCTAACTGCCCTGGCAGTTTAGAAGGCAGGTGGTTTATATGGCCCAAAAAATGCATATTGGCATCAAAGAGAGGATGAAATTATTTTTTATTCTTTTTTTAGTAGTATTAATGGTAGTAGTTGGCAGATTAGTCTGGATTCAGGTAATCCAGAGGGATTTTTATCAGGGTTTAGCCCTAGACCAAAGATTAGACAGCCTGCAACTGGATTCTAACCGGGGAACTATTCATGATAGGACCGGTACGGAATTGGCTGTTAACATGGAAAAGGAAACAGTAGTTGCTATGCCGCGGCAAATTGATAACCCCGCTGAAAAAAGTGATGTTTTGGCGGGGATTTTGTCTATTGATAGAGATACTATTGCTGAGAGGTTAAATAGAGATGCTGCAGTAGTTTACCTGGAAAGAAAAGTTTCCGAAGATGTATATTTAGAGCTTAAAGAATTAGATCTGCCAGGGATCTCTTTCATCACCGAAACCGAAAGGTACTATCCTGGTGAATCTTTAGCCAGTCAGATTATTGGCTTTGCTGGCATGGATAATCAGGGGCTAGAGGGAATTGAACTTTCTTATAATAATCAACTGGAAGGTATTCCTGGATTGCTTCAGGAGGAAAGAGATGCTGTAGGTAGATCTATTCCTGATGGTGTTAGAGATTACATAGCTCCTGAAGAGGGGCATGATGTTTATTTAACTATAGATGAGACCTTACAGTATTATGCTGAGCGAGAGCTTAAAGAGGCAATGGAAGATCATGAAGTAGCCGGGGGAACGATTATTGCCATGGAGGTGGATACCGGCAAAGTTTTAGCTTTGGCCAATCAACCTAATTTTGATCCAAATAGTTTTTCCAGTTATTCTAGTTCTCTCTGGCGGAATAAGGCAATTCAGGATACCTTCGAGCCAGGGTCAATATTCAAAATATTTACAGCTGCTCTGGCTCTGGAAAAAGGTTATTTTGCCAGGAATGATATTTTCAGTGATCCAGGTCATATTAAAATTGGAAGTGATAAAATTCACAGTTGGAGGACTGGAGGTCATGGCTGGCAAAACTTTACAGAAATATTTAAAAATTCTAGCAATCCTGGTTTTGTCCAGGTGGGGCTGGCAATGGAGCCTGAGGACATGCTTGCTGGGGCAGAAAGATTTAACTTCAGCCGCAAAACAGGAATAGAGTTTCCTGGTGAGGCTGCCGGCCAGGTAGCTCCAGGTCAGTTTACTGATATTGAGCAGGCTACTATGTCCTTTGGCCACGGACTAACTGCAACTCCCCTCCAATTAGCAGTCGCTTCCTCGGCCATAGCAAATGGTGGTTATATTCAAAAACCCCTGCTAGTGGAGCGGGTAGAAAATGCTGAAGGAGAAGTGGTAAATTCCAATCAACCAGAAACAATACGCCAGGCAATAAGCTCCAGTACAGCCGAGGAGATTAGAGAAATGATGGTGGCTGCAGTGGAAAGGGGTACCGGTAGTGCAGCTCAAATAGAAGGTCATATAATCGGAGGTAAAACCGGGACATCTCGTCATTATGGTGAAGAAGATATTTACGACACCTCCTTTGTGGGGCTGATTCCTGGAGATAATCCAGAAATTTTGGTCATAACAGTGCTTTATGATTTGGAAGATGAAGATTATTATGCCAGCCAAAATGTTGCTCCTCTTTTTCAACGTTTTGCTTCCAATTTAATTCAACATCTTGATATTTCTCCTGTGACTACCGATGAGGTAAATCCAGAGTTAGATTTAGATTTTGGTTTAGAATTTGCTGAAGAATACGAAGTTAGGGATTATCGCAATAAAATACCTGAAGATATGGCTAGAGAATTGAGAAGTAAGGATTTGAATGTTAAACTAATAGGTGAAGGTAGCAGAATAACTCAACAATTACCTCGTCCAGGAACGATCATCCCACCTCAGACCACGGTAAAATTGTATCTCGATAAGAGTTATGAAGATCAACAGGTAATGGTTCCAGATTTAAAAGAGCTTACTCCCTATGAAGCAGAACAGAGAGCCTGGCTTTATGGTTTTAGATTAGAAGGATCAGTAACGGGAGAGGTGGAGAGTCAGAGTCCTGAGCCTGGTGAGAGGCTTGAACTTTTTTCCTCTATTGAGATAGAGTAAATATTTATTTTCTTATCATAGTTGACCAATCTATGTTATAATGATAAAAATGGCAAGAAAAACAGTAGAGCAAAGTGACTGAGGTAAATTCTCAGGAGGTATTTCATTGCAAATCAAAAAGTTATGTAACGAACTCGGTTTGTCCTCCTTTAGGGGCAAACTTACAGGAGAGGTTAATGATATAGTGCAGGACTCTCGACAGGCTGGCAGGGGAAAGATATTTCTGGCTCGACGAGGTTTTACCACTGATGGTCATGAGTATATAGATGATGCTTATCAAAGAGGCAGCAGAGTCTTTGTGGTGGAAGAATATCCAGCTGAGCTTAAGAAAGACGCTCTTTATTTACAGGTGGAAAAATCCAGTCAGATCTTGGGAAAGATAGCAGCAGAGATTTTTAATCATCCTGAAGAAAAACTTGCCATCTATGGCATAACAGGGACCAATGGCAAAACTACCACCACCTTTATAATGCAACATCTCCTTAAGCATCTAGGAGTTAAATGTGGTTTAATAGGTACCATACAGGTTGACACTGGTCAGGAGATTTTGACTACTCCTCGTACAACACCGGAGGCCAATCAAATCTTTAAACTACTGGATAAGATGGTGGATGCTGGCTGTGAGGCGGTAGTGATGGAGGTTTCTTCTCATGCTTTAAGCTTAGAACGAGTAGAGGGTCTTAAATTTGCCGGGGCTATCTTTACTAATATATCCCGGGACCACCTGGATTTTCACGCTGATTTTGCCGATTATCTGGGGGCTAAACTTTCTTTGCTGGAGTATTTAGCAGAGGGGGCGGCCTTTTATAATATAGATGATAACCGATTGCGGCGTTCTTTCCGGGAGTTTTCAGGCGACAAATATTCTTTTGGAATTGAAGGCAAAGCTGATTATCAGGCTCAAGATATTAATTTCAATCCTGAAAGAATTGCCTTTTCTTTACAGGGAAGAGACTTCACTTCCCAGTTAACAGGCAAATTTAATATCTATAATTGTTTGGCAGCAATTTCTCCTTTGTTAACTGCTGGTTATGCTGGCAGTGAGTTAGCAGAGGGGCTTAATACTTTTTCTGGAGTACCAGGTAGATTTGAGCAGGTGAAGTTAAAAGGTGACAAAAATCGGGATTTCCAAGTTTTTGTAGATTATGCCCATACTCCAGCCGGCATGAAAAATGTGCTCTCCTCGGTGGCAGAATTTGCTCCAGGGAAGATAATCTCTGTTTTTGGTTGTGGAGGAGACCGGGATAAAGAAAAGAGGCCGGAGATGGGAAAGATAGGATATGAAATGTCTGATCTGGCCATTATAACCTCTGATAATCCTCGCTCTGAAGATCCTGGTGATATTATTGCTGATATTCTACCAGGAATAAAAAACTTAGTTGATAGAGCCCAAAAATCAGCTAAGTCTTATCAGGTGATAGAGGATAGAGAAGAAGCTATATTTAAAGCGGTAAAAAAAGCTGAACCGGGAGATATTGTAATAATTTTTGGTAAAGGCCATGAAACTTATCAGGAGTTTGCTGACAGGACCATCGACTTTGATGATCGAGAAGTGGCAAGACGGGCCCTGGCTTCACTTGGGGGGTGAAGAAATTGTTAGAGTTACAGGTAGAAGAGATTACTGAGGCTTGTGAGGGGAAGATTTTACAGGGAAATCCCCGCCAGACTTTTTCCAATGTGACTATTGATAGTCGCCGAGTTAAACCTGGAGATATCTTCGTAGCAATTAAAGGGGAGAATAATGATGGCCATGATTTTATTCCAGAAGCAGTGGAGAAGGGAGCAAAAGCTGTTGTTACTTCCCGTAGGATTGAACCTTACTCTAAAGTTGCTATTATTTTAGTACGGGATACCACCAAAGCTCTACAGGATTTAGCTCTTTTTAACCGTAAGAAAATGAAAGATTTACAGGTTATTGGAGTGACAGGTAGTGCTGGTAAGACAACTACTAAAGATATGATCTATAGTCTCCTGCAGGGTGAAAAAAAGGTATTGAGGACTAGAGAGAATTATAATAATGAGTATGGATTACCTCTGTGTTTATTGGAACTAACCGGCGAAGAAGAGGTTGCTGTTTTGGAGATGGCTACAAGGCATATTGGTGATATTAGACTTTTAGCAAGGATAGCTCTACCTCAAATCGGGGTTATAACCAATATTGGCCCAGCCCATGTAGCTAATTTAGGTTCAGTTAAAAATATTGCCAGAGCCAAACAGGAACTATTAGAAGAATTAAGAGGAAAGCGGATTGCAATATTAAATTATGATAATTTTGAGGTGCGGGAGATCATTAGAAACTTTGCCGCTGATAAAGGTCAGATTGCTCCCACCAAAAATGACGATCTCAATATTCTGACCTATAGTATTGATGATGACTTAAAGGGAGAAGTTGATTATCTGGCCACTAATATTTCTCTTTCTCAGGAGGATGAGAGCACAAAGTTTACCCTAGAGGCTGAGGGTTTATCAGCCTGCCTGGAGATAAACAGGTCAGGAGTCCATGATGTTTCTAATGCCCTGGCTGCTATTGCTGCTGCTCGAGTGGTGGGAGCTAGCTGGGAAAGTATCAAGGATGGTTTGAAAAATATTCAGGTTACTGAACTCCGTCAGGAAATTAGAAAAATTGCAGGCATTAAAATTATTAATGACACCTATAATGCCAATCCTTTGTCCATGAAAGCAGGGATTGATTCGCTGATCAACCTATCCAGCGGCAGAAAAATTGCCGTCTTAGGGGCTATGCTGGAATTAGGTCCTATCGAAAAAGCAGCTCATCAAGAAATAGGTAGTTATTTATATGAAAAGGGAATTGACATTTTAATAGTTTTAGGAGAGACAGCGGCCAATATTGCTGGCGGCGCTCGGGCAGCTGGCATGCCAGAAGAGTCTATCTTTGTCTTCCAGAAAAAGGATGATATTATAAGTAAGTTGCGGAAGTTAATGGAGGAGGGGGATACTATTTTGATTAAGGGTTCCCGTTCTTTAGAGATGGAAGAGATAGTTGATGTATTACTAGAATTAGGAGGTAGTTGAGCTTGATTATTCAGGGATTAGCAGGTAAATTTCTGGGACCAGTGCTTATATCCCTATTTTTACTGCTTTTTATTATGCCCGGTTATATCAAATTAATCCGTCAAAAAAGTTTTGGTCAACAGATTAGAGAGTTAGGTCCTGATTCCCATCAAAAAAAAGCTGGTATACCCACCACTGGAGGATTTTTGATTTTTTTAGCAGTAATTATAAATTTACTCTGGTTTTATTCTCCAGGTTTAGAAAAATTGATGGTTTTACTGGTTTTAGCAATAAATGCTCTCTTAGGCCTGGCAGATGATTATTTAAGCATCAAGAAAGGCCAATCTCTGGGAGTGAGAGCCTGGACAAAGCTGGGTTTTCAGGCTTTAAGTGGTCTGATGTTGGGCTTTTTCCTCTTTTTTACTGGAAGAACTACGATTGTCTGGCCCTTTACTANAAATTTACTGGAGCTGGGTTGGTTGATAATACCTTTGAGTCTGCTGGTAATAATGGGAAGCAGCAATGCAGTCAATCTAAGTGATGGGTTAGATGGTTTAGCTGCTGGTCTTACTATCATTAGTCTCATCTTTTTTCTGCCTTTCCTTTGGATACAGCAGGAAGTAGATTTGATTGTGTTGGCTCTGGCAGGTATTGGGGGTAGCCTGGGTTTTCTCTGGTATAATATTCATCCCGCCAGGATTTTTATGGGCGATGTAGGTTCTTTATTTCTAGGCACTTTATTAGCGGTAATAGCTCTGCTTTCAGAAGGGGTGTTTTTATTACCGCTCCTGGGAGCAGTTTTTGTGGTGGAAACTCTGGCGGTAATAATCCAGGTTACTTATTTTAAATTAACCAAGGGAGAGAGGGTTTTTTTGATGTCCCCCCTCCACCATCATTATGAATTAAAGGGCTGGGCTGAAACTCAGGTTACAGGCAGGTTTTATATCCTCCAGGTTATAGCAGGTTTTATAACTTTATTCTCTTACTGGCCTCTTTTAATCTAAAATATATTTGCTAATAATATATGATTTTTTTGAATTATTATTTGATTATTATAAGGTGATGATATGAAACTTAAAATTGATAATCGGCAGCTAGAGGTTTTTGCTGATGATAAAATATATTTACAAGAAAAACCGGCAGAAAACTCAGTAAAACCAGAACAGCAGGATAAAGATTCTTTTAAAAAAGTAGAAAAGGTGGCTATAATAGGTGCTGGAGGAAGGACTGGTAAGGCTTTAATAGAATTTTTTGGGGACAAGGGTCTACCCTTGGTTTTATTTGATAGTCGAAAGGCCCAAATTATAGAAGAGAATTTTAATCAGTTACTGCAATATCGAGATTTATATAGTTGGGGTGAAAGCAAGGAAGAAATCCTTGCGGCTGACCTAGTTATTCCTTCTCCTGGTGTTCCCCCTGATAATGAATTAATGCAGCTAGCTCAGCAAAATAATCTTACTATAATCAGTGAATTGGAACTTGCCTATCATTTTTGCCCGGGGCAGATAATTGCAATCACAGGAACCAATGGGAAAACTACTATTAGTAGATTATTAGCTCAGATGTTGCAACGAGGACTAAAAGAGCAGGTAATACTGGCTGGTAATATTGGAAAACCTGCTATTGCGGTAGTCGAGGAGCTCTCCAGTAAAGGCTGGTTAGTGTTAGAAGTAAGCTCCTTTCAATTGGATGGTTGTCAGGCCTTTCGCCCTGACATAGCTGTTTTCAGTAATTTTTTTCCTGATCATTTAGACTGGCATGGCAATAAAGCTGATTATCAGGCAGCAAAAGGCAAAATTTTTAGCTCTCAGACTGAAAAGGATTTAGCGGTAATAAATGGTGATGATGAGATAGTAAGGGAGTTAGCTCTTGCCAGTCAGGCTCAGGTGAAAAAAGTAAGTCATAATAAAGCAGTTAATCCCACCGCACTGCTCAATGAGAACATTAAAATTAGGAACACAGGAGATGGAAATTCATATTCTCTAGACCTAAAAACTCAGGAAATAGTGCTCAAGGGTCAACATAATAAGCTTAATCTGGCTCTGGCCGCTGTGGTTGCGCTGGAGCTAGGAGTTTCTGGAACTGTGGTTAAAGAGGTTGGTGCAAATTTTACTGCTGACCCCCATCGGTTAGAAATATTTATAAAGCAGGATCATCAACTCTTAGTTGATGATTCTAAAGCTACCAATCCAGCTGCTGCAATTGAAGCTTTAAAAACTTTTTCTGCCGTTGATAATAATTTGGTGTTGATAGCTGGAGGACAGGATCGTGGTCAGGATAATAAAAGTTTTGCCCGGGCAATTTCTAAATATGCAGAAACTGTTATTTTGCTGGGCGAGACGGCTCCAGAGCTGGCTTTAGAATTAAAGAATTTAAGTTATGATAACCTGATAAGGGTAGATACTATAAAAGATGCTGCTGTCCAGGGCTTAAAAATTTTAAATACAGAGGAAGATTCCCAGGTTTTACTTCTCTCCCCTGGAGCCCCAAGCTGGGATATGTTTTCTAGTTATAAAGAACGGGGAAAATTATTTAAAGAGAGCTGTCGGGAGATTTGGTTTAAGTAAGGTTTAAATAATAATAAATTTTATGCTCTTTAAGCTCATTTTTTAAGGTGGAGAAACTATGGAAGAGAAAAAGCACAATAGTGAACAGAGCAATCCAGATTATATATTGCTGACAGTCTGCCTGCTGTTGCTAAGCTTTGGCCTGATGATGATTCTAAGCGCCAGTGCCATTAGAGCTTATAGTGTCTATGGCGATCCCCATTATTTTTTTCAGAGACAATTGATTTATGCCGGGCTAGGCCTCCTTTCGCTGTTGTTTTTTTCTCGAATAGATTATCACAATTATTATCATCACTCAAAGAAAATACTCTTAGTTGCTCTGTTATTGCTGGTGTTAGTTTTAATTCCAGGTATAGGAAGAAAAGTTGGTGGTTCCAGGCGCTGGCTCTCTATATATATTTTTAATTTCCAACCGGCGGAGTTTGCTAAAATAGCCATAATCATCTATTTAGCTGCTTTTATAAAGCGCAAGGGAGGTAAAATTACTAATTTCAAAACTGGCCCCCTGCCAGCCTTGATTATTGTGCTTGGATTTTTTGTTCTGCTAATGAACCAACCAGATATGGGAACAGCTTTAACCATTTTTGGAGTTGCTATCTTTATGATGATTTTAGGAGGAGTGTTGTTGCGGCAGTTATTCTTGCTGAGTCTACCAGGAGCATTATTTATGCTCTATTATATCAACAGTGCTCACTATCGTCTGCTCAGGGTACAGACCTTCCTTGACCCCTGGAGTGATCCTCGAGGCACTGGCTATCATATTATCCAATCTTTATTTGCTTTAGGCTCAGGGGGACTTACCGGGGTAGGGCCAGGAAACAGTCGACAAAAGTTTCTTTATCTACCGGAACCTGGCACTGATTTTATTTTTGCCATCATTGGGGAAGAGTTTGGTCTGCTGGGAGCCATCTTTGTTCTTTTCCTTTTTGCTCTTTTAGCCTATAGGGGAACGGTTATAGCTCTAACTGCTCCAGATACCTTTGGCACCCTTTTAGCTGCCGGTATAACTGTCATGATAACCCTCCAGGCTTTAATAAATATTGGAGCCGTAACCTCTTTAATTCCAGTTACCGGTATCACCCTTCCCTTTATCAGTTATGGAGGTAGTTCTCTGATTATTTCTTTATCGGCTATAGGCATTTTATTGAATATTTCTCGTCAATCCGTGCAGTGATTAAAACCAGAGCAAGAGATTATTTTAATTATTTCAAGTTCCTCATAATCCAGTTAATTGGTGGGTGGTTTGTGGCTATGAAATTATTGATTTCCGGCGGAGGGACCGGCGGGCATATTTCTCCGGCTCAGGCAATAATAAATAAATGGCAAGAAAATAGAGGAGAAGTTCTCTATTTAGGGGGAATTGGCAGTAGAGAGGAAAAAATAGCCCAGGAAAGTGGCCTTAATTTTCAGGGGTTGCCAGTAAAACCGCTGCCTCGTAAGCTTTCATTAGCTCTCTTTTCTTCTCTAGTGGCAAATTCCCGGGCCTTTTTTCAGGCTCGCCGAGCATGTAAGGATTTTAATCCTGATATAGTGGTCGGAACAGGTGGCTATACTGCCGGGGCTGTTCTCCTGGCAGCTGCTTTAGCTGGTTATCCCACCATTATTCATGAGCAGAACTCCTACCCAGGCCTTACCAATCGAATACTGGCTAGATTTGTTGATCGGGTAGCTTTAAGCTTTAGCTCCAGTAAAGAGTTTTTTTCTCCAGGAGTAGCTGATAAACTTACAGTAACTGGTAACCCAGTGAGAAAATCGATTTTAGCAGTGGATAATAAGTATAAATCCAGTGATAACAAAAATAATAGCTTTGAGATTTTAGTTATGGGTGGAAGTCAGGGAGCAGTTTTTATAAATAAATTAATGTTAGATATCTATCCCCTGCTCTACGAGGATAAAAATGTTAAAGACTTAAGGGAGAAGATTAATTTAAAGAAAGGCTTAGACCCCGTATCCGGGATAAAGGTAAGGCATATAACCGGAAAAAAAAATTACCAGCAGGTTAAAGAAAAATTAGCTAAGAGACTTAAACCCAAAAGGCTAAAAAACATTTCTTTAGTGGCTTATCTCACTGCCATGGAAGAAGCCTATGCCAGTGCTGATTTAATTATTAGCAGGGCTGGCGCTACCACCATTGCCGAGATAACAGCTGTGGGTTTACCGGCTATTTTAATTCCCTATCCTCATGCTGCTGATAATCACCAATTACTTAACGCCCGGGAACTTTATCATAATCAGGCTGCTTATATAATGGAAGAGGATTCGCTTACTGCTGATAAATTATTGGAGAAAATTATCAACCTGGCTGCAGATAAAAAGAAACTTAAAGCTATGGCAGAGGCAGCCCGTGATTTAGGTCAGCCAGCGGCAGGAGATTTGTTTTTAGCGGAAATAAAGGAGCTTATAAGGGGATAACAAGATGGAGTATGGAGATTATAATAACTTAAAGAAACAAAAAAATGAAAGGCATAACAGAGCTCTAAATAATTTTGCCGGTCAAAAAGTACATTTGATTGGTATCGGTGGAATTTCCATGAGTGCCATTGCTTTTTTGTTAATAGAGCAGGGCGCTATTGTCTCAGGTTCAGATTTGAAAGAAAATGATAAAGTTAAAAAGCTCCGTCGAAGGGGAGCAAAGATAAATATTGGCCACTGGGCAGAAAATATCAGTAATCCGGATTTAGTTGTTTTTAGCAGCGCCATACCGCAGGATAATCCGGAACTTAAGAAGGCCAGGCAGCAGGGTATTACCCTCTGGCAAAGGGCTAGGATGCTCTCTTATCTGACAGCGGGCCAGAAACTTATCGCTATAACTGGCACCCATGGTAAAACGACTACCACTGGTATGCTAACAGCAATCTTTTTAGCCGCTGAAAGAGATCCAACGGTAATGTTAGGTGGAGATTTAGATCTGCTGGAAGGTAATTATCGAACTGGTTCAGGAGAGTATTTTTTGACGGAAGCGGATGAGAGTGATGGCTCTCTGCTTAACTTTGCTCCAGATATTGCAGTCGTCACAAATATTGAATTAGAACATTTGAATTATTACCAGAGTGAAGATGAATTAATTGAGGTGATGCTTGCTTTTTTGACAGGAGATAAAACTCAGGAACCTGCAACTATTATACTCTGCCATGATGATTTTTTAACTCAGGAAAAGCTATTGCCTCGACTAAAAAAGGAAACTAATAAAGCTGAAATTCTTACCTATGGTCTGTCAGGTGGAAAGCTTCAGGCCAATGATATTTCCATCAGGGGTTATAATTCTTCTTTTATGGTTGGATGCTCTGAAGGGAGTAGAGAGCTTTTGCAATTAAAAGTTCCAGGTAATTACAATATTTCAAATGCTCTAGCTGCTGCAGTAGCAGCCAGCCAGGCTGGCATTGACTGGCCCTCTATCAAAAAGGGCTTAAAAAATTTCTCCGGTGTCAAGCGCCGTTTTGAAATCAAAGGAAAATACGAGGGCATAACAGTAGTAGATGATTATGCTCACCATCCCACTGAGATAGAAAATGTTTTTTCTCTGGCGGCTAGACTTGATTATAATCAGTTGTTTATAGCTTTCCAGCCCCATCGCTACACCAGAACAGCAAGACTCTGGGAAGATTTTGTAAAAGTATTGGCAGAGGCTCCTGGCATTTTGTTATTAACTGAAATTTACTCAGCCAATCAAAATCCCATACCGGGAATAAATTCCTGGAATCTTTATCAGGATATTAAAACTAAAGAGAAAAAGGTTATAGATTTCTCAGCAGAAGAGAAAAAACTAAAAGAGCAAAGTTTTTACTGTCCAGATCTTAAGAGTGTGGTAAATAAATTAAGGCAACTGGCCCAGCCTGGTGATCTTATTATCACCATGGGAGCCGGTGATATTTATCAGGCTGGTGAGGATTTCCTCGCTTCCTGTGAGGGATCCCGGGATGTTTAAATATGTGGTGATATTGATGATTATTGCCCTGGTGCTGGGAATATTGTTTTCTTCTCCCCTCTTTGTCATCAATGAAATTTCGTTATCTGGTTATGAGGTTGAGGATATTCCTGTAACAGAGCTAAAGGGGCAAAATATTTTTATGGTTGAACTTACAGAAATACAAGAAGTGATTGAGCAAGATCCCTATGTGGAGGAAGTTGAGGTTCGGAGGAGGTTTCCAGATAAACTGGAGTTATTAGTAGTTGATAATCAGCCTTTAGCTGCTCTTCGCAATAACGATAAATATGTTGTTTTTAATGCCTATCAGCAGATAATTGGCGAAAATTTAGCCGAAAATCGTTACCAGGTGCCTGTATTGGAAAATGTCGCTTATAACTTTAGAGGACAGGAAGTAGTTTTAGATGAAGAGGTCAATATGTTTTTACAGGAGCTGGCTAAATTGCCGGAGGATAAATTACAGGAGATTAAAAAAGTTGATTTTAGCGGCTATCAGTTGAGCTTTTCCCTGGAAGAAGGAGCTGAAATAATACTGGGGGGATATGATGAATTAGAAAGAAAGTTCAATATTTTTTATTCAGCTTTAGAGCAGAATATTTTTGCTCCAGAAAATATTGAGTATCTTGATATTAGTGCCCCTGATAGGCCGGTGATAAGGGAGAAGGATAATAGTGATAATTATAATGATGAGTAAGAGGGATAAATAGTCGCAAATTATAGTAAATGTTGCAATAAAAAAAGGAATAATATCTTGAATGTTGAATTGTGTTAAAAGAAGGAATTAATGTGGCAGAGAGGAGGGAGAATTTTGGCAGCTCAGCAAATTATAACAGCTCTGGATGTAGGCACTAAAAAGATTTGTGCTTTGATTGCCGAGATAAACGCCGAGGAGGAAATTGAAATTATTGGAGTTGGTTTAACTCCTTCCAATGGTCTGCGCAAGGGTATTGTGGTGGATATAGATTTAGCTGCCCAGTCGATTTCCCAGGCAGTGGATAAAGCTGAACGCATGGCGGGAATAGAAGTTGGGTCAGCCTTTGTTGGTATAGCTGGCTCCCACATATCCTCAGAAAATAGCCATGGAGTGGTGGCTGTCACCGGTGCTGAAAAAGAAGTAAAACAATCGGATATTGATAGGGTAATGGAAGCAGCCAAGGTAATACCAATTTCTCAAGAAGAAGAGATTGTCCATGTTTTACCCCGGGAGTTTATTATTGATGGTACAAGAGGGATTAGACATCCTCAGGGGATGTCAGGAGTGCGGTTAGAAGTTGAGACACATATCGTTAAAGGTTCTTCAACTTCTGTCAGCAACCTGGTTAAAAGTGTCAGGAGAGCTGGTCTGGAAGTAAATGATATTGTTTTAGATCAACTTGCTTCCAGTCATGCGGTATTGTCCTCTGATGAACGAGAACTTGGAGTTTCATTAATAGATATAGGGGGTGGCACAACCGATTTAATAATTTTTCAAGAGGGAAATATCTGTTACACTTCAGTCTTACCGGTGGGAGGAAATCACGTTAGCAATGATATTGCAGTGGGGCTTAGAACCCCGGTATCAGAGGCGGAAAAATTAAAGATCTTGCATGGGGCGGCGACTACTGAGATAATTGAAAAAGAAGAAAAGATAGATGTTTTAAAGCCTAGCGGTCAGGATAGCCACAAAGTTAATCGTCGCTATCTCTGTCAGGTAATCCAGCCTCGAATGGCAGAAATTTTTCAACTGGTAAACAAAGAACTGCAAAAAAACGGAGGCAGAGATAGAACTCCTGCAGGTATGGTTATTACTGGAGGAGCTTCACTATTGCCAGGAAGCTGTCAATTGGCTGCTGATATAATAGGCTTGCCAGTGAGAAGAGGAGAACCAGAATATGTTGAGGGTTTTTCTGATATTATTGATAACCCTGTCTACATAAAAAAAGATGGCAAGATTCCCAGACCTGTCTTTGCTACTGGAGTGGGCCTATTACTTTATGCTCGCCAAAACAAAAATTATTCCGGAAAACCAAAAAGGAAGAACAAAGAGGTGGTAAATAGCTTTTTTGCAAAGTTGAAGAGTCTTTTCGATGATTTTTTCTAAAATATTTTTAATGATTTTTTGTTACTATTAATAATTGATTGTTACAATAAGACTATTATACTCTTAGGAGAGGGGGTTTTTGTAAGTGTTTGATATAGGGACAGAAGTTGAACAATTTGCCAATATAAAAGTAGTAGGGGTTGGCGGCGGAGGTAATAATGCTGTCAATCGCATGATTGATGATGGTTTAGAAGGTGTGGAGTTTATAGCCATCAATACTGATGCTCAGGTTTTAATGGATTCTAATGCCGGTATCACAATCCGAATTGGGGAAAAATTGACCCGGGGGTTAGGAGCTGGTTCAGATCCGGAAATTGGCCGGGAAGCAGCAGAAGAGAGTAAGCAGGAGATTGCCGATGCTGTTTCTGGTGCTGATATGGTTTTTATAACTGCCGGTATGGGTGGTGGCACCGGCACAGGAGCTGCTCCAGTGGTAGCTAAGGCAGCTAAGGAACAGGGAGCCCTGACGGTAGGAGTGGTTACCAAACCCTTTACCGTAGAAGGTACCACTAGAATGAAAAATGCTCAGCTGGGTATTGAAAATCTAAAAGAAGAGGTGGATACCTTAATTATAATCCCCAATGATAGGCTTCTGGAAGTAGCGGAAAAGAAAACTAGCCTGATGGAGGCTTTCAAAATTGCAGATGGCGTTCTACGACAGGGGGTTCAGGGCATTTCAGATCTTATCACTATAACAGGAATAATTAATCTTGATTTTGGTGATGTGAAGACCATAATGAAAGATGCTGGCTCTGCCCTGATGGGAATTGGAAAAGCTGCTGGAGATGAGCGAGCTCAGGAAGCTGCTAAGCTGGCTATTGATTCACCATTATTGGAGGCTTCGGTAAATGGGGCCCAGGGTGTTTTGATTAATATCACCGGTGGTGACGATCTTGGCATTCATGAGGCCTATGAAGCAGCTAAAATCGTCAAAGAGGTTTCCGATTCTGATGCCAACATAATCTTAGGAGCTGTTATAGATGAAAATCTTTCTGAAGAAGTTAAGGTCACAGTAATAGCAACTGGCTTTAACTCTCATAGTGATACCATAAAAAGCAGTAAAGAGGAAAGTTTCTCCGATGAGGTTCAGTTGGATACCGGTGAGGATGAGTTGGATATCCCTGCCTTTTTGCGCAAGCAGGATTAAATCGTGATGTCTATTACAGGGCTTGGCTAGGGCTCGATGCTTATCTGGGCATCGAGTTCTTGTTATTTTATCAATAAATATGATATACTTAAATTTAAGTTAAAAGAAAAAGAGTCAATTAATTTAGGAGTTAAAGAGGTGGGTCAATGAAATGTCCTTATTGTGCTCATGAGGGTAGTAGGGTAATAGATTCTCGTACCACTGATAACAATAGCACTATTAGAAGAAGACGGGAATGTGAAAGCTGCCAGGAGCGTTTTACCACCTATGAAAAATATGAAAGAGTCCCTCTGCTGGTGGAAAAAAGTGACGGCAGTAGGGAGATGTTTTCTGAAGAAAAAATTTTGTCAGGTCTTTATAAAGCTACCGAAAAAAGACCGGTGACAGAAGAAGAATTGAGCGGGTTGGTTAAGGAAATAAAGGCTGAAATGTTAAATAAGATGGAGCAGGTGGTAACCAGCAAACAGATAGGTAATCTGGTTATGGAAAAATTAAAAAAGATAGATGAGGTGGCTTATGTTAGGTTTGCTTCGGTCTATCGAGAATTCAAAGATGTGCAAAATTTCAAAGAGGAATTAGATAAATTGCTGCTGGAAAATCAGGAGGCGGGAAATGTTTGCGAAAATCAAGAAAGGTAATTTACAATATCTTAAATTTAAACCCTGGGAAAAGTTTGGCCTCAGTGCTATCTTCACTGGCAAAATGTCAGAAGAGGACCAGGCTACAGCTAAACTATACAAAAAGCTGGGGATAGATACATCCCCAATTATTCAACCGCGACAGGTACATGGAAAAAATATTTTTTTAGTGAAAAGAGCAAATTTTTATCGCCAGAGAACCCCTATTGCTGCCGATGCTTCCCTAGCTTTACCCTCACTGATGATTAACAAAAATGAGGATGTGGAAATAGATAGCAGCTCAAAGCTAAACAGCTCTTTAGTTTTGCAAGGAGTTTATGCTGATTGTACTCCTATCTATCTGTGTGAGCCAGAGCAAAAAATCTTAGCCTTAATCCATGCTGGCTGGCGAGGAACAGCTCGCCGTATCTGCCAGGCGGTCATTAGAGAATTAAAGTTCAGAACAAAAGTCAACCCTGAAGGCTTACAGGCAATTATCGGACCGGCCATTGCCAGGAAAAATTATCAAGTCGGTCCAAAGGTTCTGGATTCCTTTAAAGATTACTGGCAAGACCCAGAAGAATTTTTTGCAGCTGATAACTCTGCTGCAGAGGAAAAGTATCTGCTGGACTTAAAAAAAGCCAATTATCAAGATTTACTTCAACAGGGCCTTAAAGCTGATAAGATATTTGTTAGTTCTTATGATACTTTTAGTGAAGAAGATCTCTTTTATTCCTATCGTCGGGAAGGTAACCAGGTTAAGAGGATGAAAGCCCTTTTGTTCTGGCATAGAGATTAAGAAAATGTGACAGGGCAGTAAAGAAAGAAGATTTTTTAGGTGGTGCTATATGGTTAAGAGGGCAAGAGAAGCTTCGTCCCAGGGGAAGAAGCAATATCTACACCGAATAATAATTTTATTGCTAATTTTCCTCTTGATTTTAGCTGGTTTTTTGCATTTCTGGGCTAGAAGCCGCCCCCAGATAGAAATGGTTAACTATGGTGAAGTGGTAGATCAATATCAAGGCACTGCNGTATTAATCCGCCAGGAGGAGACCTTTGACTCTGGAAAATCAGGTGAAGTGGAGCTAGTCCAGGCTGAGGGAGATAGAGTCCCTCAGGGAGAAAAGGTGGCTCAGCTATTTGACCAGGAAAACAATCAAATTCCCATATACACCGAAAGTTCGGGTTTGATCAGTTATGCCTATGATGGTTATGAAAATGTTTTGACCACCGATATTATTGAGGAATTAACTTATACAAAATTAGCTGATATAGATCCAGGCTATAATCATCTCATAGATGGACGAAGGGTGACTTCAGAAGATTTTCTTTATCGGATTATCAACAATGACTATATCTACCTGGCTTTTTTACTTGCTGCTGAAGAGGTTGAGAGATTTCAACCTGGAGAAACTGTCTTTGTCAGCAAAGATTATCAGGAAGAGCTCTTCACCGGCGAGGTCTTAGACCTTAATTTCAATGGAGAAGAGGATACAGACAAGGAACAGGCCGTACTTGTGGTAAGAGTTGACCGATTTAAGCAGCGCTGGTTAAATCAAAGGATGGTGGAGAAAAAACTAATCAAAAATATTTATCGGGGTTTAGTGGTGCCTCGAGAAGCAATATTTTTAACCTCTGAAGGACGAGGAGTGTTAAGGCAGAATCAAGAAGGGGATTATGATTTTACCACCGTGGAAATTATCGGTGGGAACAGAGAAGAGGTTGTCGTCGAAGGTTTAGAGGTTGGGCAACGTATTTTGATTAATCCAGAATCTATTGATTATGGCAGGGGAGGCTGATAACTTGTCTGATTTGACAGCAGAATTAAATACTGAGACTAAAGAAGAGCTTATAAAAAGATACCAGGAGATAGAGGAAAAAATTATAACTGCTGCTGATAGAGCAGACCGGGATATTGAGAAAATCAAGTTAGTAGCAGTGGGTAAGACTCATCCTCTGTCCAGGATGCTTTTTCTTAAAGAACAATTGACCGATAGTAAAATATCTTTAACTGCCTTTGGCGAAAGTAGAGTCCAGGAATTATTGGCCAAGGAAGAGGAGTTTCCTGGCAAGATAAATTGGCATTTTATCGGTCACTTACAACGCAATAAAGTTAAATATCTAGCTCGTCTTGAAAACGTGACTCTAATTCATTCTTTGGATAGTTTAAGATTGGCCCGGGAAATAAATAAAAGAGCTAAAAAGAATGATAGAGTAATGGAAACTTTGCTTCAGGTTAATATAGCCGAAGATGAGAATAAATATGGTTTTATGCAAGATGAGGTTAAAGAATTTTTGCAGCAGGCTGAAGAATTTTCTCATCTAAAAATAAAGGGATTGATGACTATCTTACCTCACTTTGCTGAGCAGGAGAAGACCCGACCTTATTTCCAAAAGATGAAAGAATTACAGGCTGAGCTTACGGCAGCAGGATTTAAACTGCCAGAACTTTCTATGGGTATGACCAATGATTATGAAATTGCTATTGAGGAAGGAGCCACCATTTTAAGAGTGGGGAGAGCCCTTTTTGGCCCCCGGGACTACTAAAAGGCAGGTGATAATAATGAGTGAAAGCTACTGGAAGAAAATGTTGGATTTTTTCGGTTTTGCTGCTGATGAAGAGATGACTGAAGGTGAGCAAGCAGATAATCCGACCACTGGGACTAAAAAGAAAAAAAGTGGCAAAAAGAATAAGGTGATTAAGTTGAGTAGAACTAAAGATGTAAAGTTAGTGGTACATAGCCCTGCTTCCTTTGACGGGGTGAGAGAAATAGTTGATGATTTGAAGGAATCAAAGGCTGTTATTTTAAATTTAGAAAACAGAGAAAAAAAGCTGGCCCGAAGATTTATTGATTTTCTCAGTGGTTCAGTCTATGCTCTTAATGGTAGTACTCAAAAATTAGGTACTGGTGTTTTTATATTCACTCCAGAGGGTATGGATGTGGATGCCAGAGCCATTGAAAATGCCATTAAAAATGAGTTCATAAGTGCAGAATAAAACTTAGCGTATAATCAAAACACAAGAAAAAAGAATAATGGAGGTATAATCTTGCTAATTTATCGCGCAGTAGACATTTTTTTTCAAATAATTTATTTGTTATTAATAATTAGAATAGTGCTCTCCTGGGTAGGGCGTGGTATTTCCTATAACTCCGCATTAAGAGGTTTTATTCAATTTGTTTATGGAGTTACAGAGCCTTTATTACGACCTATCAGGCAGGTTCTTCCTCCATCTGGCATGGGGATTGATTTTTCTCCCTTAATTGCTTTTATACTTCTGAGATTGGTGCAGAGTGTGGTTTTAAATTTGCTTAGATCGCTCTTTGTCTTTTGATTCTAAAAATGCCGGTGGAGGAAAAAATATGACAGCACAAAATGACAGTTTGCTTTCACATTTGCATAGAGCAGCAGACCGGGAATTAGGCAATAGGTTGCTTGATATGGTTGATATAGTAAGGACCAGGGATACCTCTCGCACCACTGAATTTGTCAATCCCCAGCAGAGAAATATTGCTGAGAACTTATTAAAGCAATTAACGGGAATAAATTTTAAAGTAGCCGGGGGTTATTATCAGGCCGAGAGAAAGAGGATCTTGCTATTCCCTGATTATCTTTTTCCTGATCATCAGGAGGTTCCTTTGAGTTTTATTAAAGTCAGTGGTAATTTTGACTTCGTCAATGTAAGTCATCGGGATTTTCTCGGAGCCCTGTTAGCTCTGGGCATTAAGAAAAGTTTAATTGGAGATATCCTGGTCCATGAAAATTATGCCCAGATTGTTCTAGCCCCAGAAATTTTGCCTGAAGTTAAATTAAATCTTGATTATGTTAATGAAGTACCTGTTGAAATAAGTGAGATTAGCTCTGAGGATTTAATATTTAAGCCTCGCAATAGTAAAGAGATACTGGCTACTGTTGCTTCTTTGAGGCTGGATGCCGTTATAAGTGCTGGTTTTGGAGATTCACGCACTAAAAGCAGCTCTCAAATTACGGCAGGCCAGGTTAAATTGAACTGGGTACCAGAGAGTGATCCTGCTGCAGATGTTGAAATTGGTGATGTTATTTCCATTAGAGGTAGAGGTCGTCTGATAGTGGCTGAAGACCGCGGAATTTCCAATAGTGGTAGGATTAAACTTACCATTGAGAGGATAACTTGAGCTGATTTAAAATTATTATTTAAGGTTGGCAATGTCAATTATTTTGGAGGGATAAAAATGAAGTTTTCACCTCTTGATATCTATAACAAAGAATTTAATAAGTCTACTTTTGGGTATAATTCTACTCAGGTTGATGAATTCTTAGATGAGGTTGGACTGGCTTATGAAAGAATGCTGAAGGATTATAGCTCACTGGAAGATGAAAAAAAGAGACTGGAAGAAAAACTAGAAAACTATGAGAATATCCAGGATAAATTGGAAGAAACTCTGCAAAAAGTGCAGAAAACAGTGGAAGAGCAGACGGCAAGAGCTAGACAGGAAGCAGATAGAATTAGAAGACAGGCGGAGAAAGAAGCAGATAATATCATAAAGCAGGCCAGAATTGAGGCTGACAGCATCAAACAACAGGCTCGCCAAAAGGTACAAAAGGAAAAAGCTGAGATTGAAGACCTCAAGGAACAGAAAGAGTTATTTAAAATTCGCTTCCGTTCCCTGCTTAATAATTATTTAAAAATTGTGGAAGAGGGCAATATAGAGTTAGATCAGGCTGAAAGTGAGCTGCTGGCTGATAGCAATTTCAATAAACCTGAAGAGCAGAAAGTTAGCGGATTAAACACAAAAGAATCAGAAAATGAAGAATTAGATTCTGCTTATGAACCTCAAGATTTATCAGAGGAAGGTGAGATAACAGAAGAAGAAACTCAACTAAAAACCCCGGAAGATGAAGAAAATTCAGAGACTCTGCCCCGTCAGGACGAAGATACTCAACCTAAGGAAAAAGAACAAGAAAGAGATTTAGGTGAGACTAAAATCAATTAGTTTAAATCGAAGTTCAGCTCTGTCAGATTACGAGGTGATTAGATGTCAGCCCAGCAGAAAAATAAATTTAGTAAGCTTATATTATTGCTGTTGGTAATATTTTCTCTGCCGCTCTTTTTTACAGGCTGTACCAGGGTTAATACCGAGGCGGTAGAAGAAGAGGCAGTGGAGTTTGCTGCCGACACCCTGCCAGCAGAATTGCTGGCTAATCTGGCTGATAAAGAAGCAATTATGGTGGGTGAATTTGGCAAATTAGAACAACACCAGGAATTTTTGGCCACTCTGGTAATTGGTCTCCATCAGGAGCAGAATTTAAATCAGGTTGTTTTAAATCATAATCAGGCCTATGGCTGGATTTTCGATAAATATGTTCAGGGAGATTTGGGGGCAGGAATTTTTGTCGATAATGTGATTAGTCCCTGGGTTGTGTTTTTAGAGAGGATCAGGGAGTATAATTTAAATCAGCCTCAGGATAATAGAGTGAATGTGACCAGTGGTGACATTAACTTTCATCAGGATCAATTTATCAATTCTTTACAATTTTTTCGCCGTCATATGCCAGAATCTGACTCTCTAAACCGTCATGTCAATAACATTATTTCTGCTGGAGATAGAGAAAAAATATTAGAAAGTGTCTATGAAGATATATCCGAAAACAAAGAGATTTATGCAGAAAATTGGGGTAGCAGGGAGACAGAACTTCTTTTGGCTATGTTAAAAGCTGAACTTGACAGCATTCCTATTAGAGACCTCTGGGATGCTGATTATATTAAAGCCCATAAAGAAAGAGAGGATTTCTTAAAAGAACTTACCCGGACCAAGCTAGATGAAGAGGGACGAGTGCTTTTTAATTATGGTTTTTATCATCTGCAAAAAAACCATAAAATGGGAACGGAAAAAGAGTGGTTAGGTGAATATTTAAGCAAAGAGGATACTCCTTATGATTCCTATAATTTAGTGGTTGTTCCTTTACGAGGTAGTTTAAGGATAAATAATAATATCAGTGATGAAATAGATCTCCTCTCAGATCCTCCCTCGCAGGAATTAATAAGTACCACAGCTGAGATATTTAATAGTGATAATTTAATATATTTAAATTTACAGGCAGAGGGATTTCAGCGGGGTCAAGCCAGGATAAACCTGCATCATCAGACCATAGAAGCGGTTCCCAACGATATTTATGATGGTTTGATTTTATTACCTGAAGGTTCTCCTTTAAATTAATCTGTTACTAATTTGCTGCCAGCTATTGAGAGTATAAACGTATTAAAGCCTGTCCTAAGAAAGCAGGTAACAAGAGGGTAAATAACAGGAGGATGATAAAAAATGACCTCTAAAGATAAATACGTAAAAGTTGTGGATCTGGAAAATGAATTTGAAGCTGGTTTACTGGAAAAAGAATTGGAAGAGGCAGGCATTCCCTTTGAAATACATTCTCTACATGATCAGGCCTTTGATGGTCTATATCAGATGCTCCATGGCTGGGGTTTTCTTGCTGCGCCTCCTAATGAAGCAAAGAGGATCAAAAAAATTTATGAAGAGATTTTACAGGATTTAGAACAGGAGAAGGACACTGATTGAAGAAACTTTTTTGGAGTTGATTGAATGTCTTATTTATTATTTTTGCTTTTCATTATCAGCGATAGATTGAGCAAATATTATATTATTAATAATTTTGAGCTGGGAGAAAGCCAGATACTAATTGACAGGGTTTTACATATTACCTATGTGAGAAATACTGGAATAGCCTTTGGATTACTGGCTGGTCGAGGCTGGCTGTTGATTGTTCTTCAGGCCCTGGTTATAATCCTCCTTCTTTTTCTCAAAATTAGTTTTTTTCCATCGCAATTATTTATAAATCTTTGTTTTGTTGCTTTATTGGCAGGAGCCACAGGCAACCTGATGGATAGGATACTTTATGGTTATGTTGTTGATTTTATTGATGTTGGCTTCTGGCCAGTCTTTAATTTAGCCGATATCTTTATTGTGGTCGGAGCTCTGGGCTTGGTATATTTAATTATTAAAGAAGAATTTCAAGGAAACAAATTAATTAGTGGGTTTTAAGGTGATAAATGATGAAAAAGAAAGGACAGTTCCAGGAAGTAAGGGAGTTAACAGTCGAAGGAGAAGTCGATCGATTGGATAAATATCTGGCAGCAGAACTTAAGGATTACTCCCGAAGCTATATACAAAAATTGATTGAAAAAGAGTTAGTATTGATCAATTCAAAGCCTAATAACAAGCCGGCTCAGAGTCTAAATCCCGGGGATAAAATAACGGTAAAAATTCCTCCGCCGCAAGAAAGTTCTCTTTCTCCCTGCGATTTAGATTTAGAGATAATTTATCAGGATAATGATATTGCTGTGGTCAATAAGCCAGCTAACCTGGTCGTTCATCCTGCCCAGAGCCATCAGGGGCCGACTCTGGTAGAAGGACTCTTATACCAGCTTAATAATTTATCTGGCATCGGGGGAGAGAAAAGACCTGGAATTGTACACCGTTTGGATAAGAATACCACCGGTGCCCTGGTGATAGCTAAAAATGATAAGGCTCATCGCCACCTGGCCGAGCAATTTAAAGAGCGGAAGGTCAAGAAAATATATAGAGCTTTTGTTAAAGGTTATCCCCGGCATGATAAAGCAAAGATAAAGGCTCCTATTGGAAGGGATCCCTATAATAGAAAAAAGATGACTGTTAGAAAAGAAAATAGCAAAGAAGCCATCTCCCGCTATCAGGTGGTCAAAAAATATAATGGTTTTTCCGAAGTGGAGATAGAACTTTTAACTGGCAGAACACATCAGATTAGAGTCCATTTGCAGTTTATCGGTCACCCTATTTTAGGCGATAAAAAATACAGGGGACCGACATTATTAAAAAACGATGTTAATAACGAGCATTTGGTGACAAGGTCGATGTTGCATGCCTGGAAATTGGGTTTTATTCATCCTGGTTTAGAGGAGTTCAGGGAATTTACAGCTGATTTTCCTGCCGATTATTTAAAACTACAACAATTTCTGTCAGGAAAATTAAGCTGAAGAAGAAAATTAATTAGTTCTATTTTGCAGGAATCATTAAATTCTTTATAGAATAATGTTAGAGAAAAAAATAATGGGAAGGGTTGGTGTTAATCTTGGCTAAACATGATACTAAAGATATTAGAAATTTTGCCCTGGTTTCTCACGGCGGCGCTGGAAAGACTACTTTTACAGAAATGGCTTTAGTTAAGGCTGGAGTTAAAAAAGAAGCAGGTACAGTAGAAAGAGGTAATACAGCCTCAGATTTTACTCCAGAAGAAAAGGATAAGCAATATTCAATTGTTAATTCTTACTTTTCTTTTCCCTGGAATGGGAAAGTTATAAATTTAATAGATACACCAGGTTATGCTGATTTTAGAGGAGAAGCAGCCAGTGCTTTGAGTATGGTGGAAGGAGCATTGTTACTGATAGATGCCAGCAGTGGTGTAGAGGTGAATACAAATTATGTCTGGGAGAAGGCCCAGGCAAATAATTTAAGCAAGTTTATATTTATAAATAAAATAGATAAAGAAGAAGTTGATTTTAATGCCGTTCATGATGAACTGCAGGAGTTTACCGAGGAAAATCTATTACCCCTAACAATACCAGCAGGAACAGGTGAGGATTTTTCTGGAATTATTGATCTCTTATCAGGTAAGCTGATTACAGAAGAAGGGGAAGCTGTTGATATACCTGCTGAATATCAGGATATGGCTGATGAGTATCATTTTGAACTCATTGAATCCATTGTAGAGTCTGATGATGAACTGATGATGAAATACCTCGAAGATGAAGAGATAACAGATGAAGAGATAACTGCCGCTCTTTTTGACTCTGTAGAGCAGAATATGACTGTTCCTATCTTTGCCGGGGTGGCTAATCGCAATTTTGGTATCAAACGGACTCTAGATTACTTGGTTAAGCTATTACCAGATGCTGGCAACAGAAATCCTCTTTACAATATTGAGGGAGAAGAGTTAGAGGTCGAGTTTTCTTCTGCAGGAAATATATTGGCCCAGGTAGGCAAAACCATGGTCGACCCTTATATTGGTAAACTGTCAATCTTCCGGATGTATAATGGTCAACTCAAAAAGGGTGAGGAGCTTTATGTTCCCCGCCTTGATGAAAAACTCAAAGCCAATAAACTCTATAAGATAAATGGTTCTGAGCAGGAGGAAGTTGAAGAGTTGATAGCTGGAGATATTGGAGCTGTGGCCAAGATTGGAGAATTAGAAACTTCTGATACTATAACTGATCCTGATGAAATCATCGAGTTGAAAAAATTAGAACTTCCTGAACCAATGTTGATTCAAAAGGTTACCAGTAAAGAGGGTCAGGATGACGAGAAGATGTCCAATGCTATTCAGCGCTACAGTCAGGAAGATTTGACCTTTAAAGTAGAATTTAACCGAGAAACTAAAGAACTTTTAGTCTATGGTATGGGAACAGTTCATTTAGATGTGATAAAGAAAATCTGTCAACGTAAGTTTGATGTTAGCTTTGATACCAGTCTCCCCAGTGTGGAATATAAAGAGACTATTCAAAGCAAAGCTGATGTGGAAGAAAAGTATAAAAAGCAGTCAGGTGGAAGGGGGCAATATGGTCACGTTATGATTCAGTTTGAGCCCCTATCTCGAGGCGAGGGCTTTGTCTTTGAGGAGGAAATTTTTGGTGGTGCTGTACCCAGTCAGTATATTCCGGCAGTGGAAAAAGGGATCAAAGAAGCTATGGAAGAGGGAGTTTTAGCTGGTTATCGGGTAGTGGATCTTAAGGCTATACTCTATGATGGCTCTTATCACGATGTCGACTCTTCGGAGATGGCTTTTAAAATAGCTGGCTCTAAAGCCTTCAAAAAGGCTATGGAGCAGGCTAAACCAGCTTTATTAGAGCCAATTATGAAAATAAAAGTTGTTGTCCCTGAAGATTTCATGGGGGATATTATGGGTGATCTCAATTCCCGTCGTGGTAAAATTTTAGGCATGGATCCCGATAACGGCAAGCAGATTATTAATGCTGAAGTTCCTCAGGCAGAACTCTTTACCTATGCCACTGACTTAAAGTCAATAACCGGTGGATATGGTAAGTTTAGCATGGAGTTTTCTCATTATGCTAAAGTACCTCAGCAGGAGGCAGAGGAGATTATCAAAAAGCGCCGGGCTGAAAAGGAATAACAGAGCCGATAAATTGACTGTTAGATTAACATTATCAGTTAGTAGTATAACCCCGGTCAGCTCNATTAGCTGACGGGGTTATTTTTTCTTGCTAAGTAGCTGGCTGCCCGGGTGTATAGAATTTANTTTGTTTACAGCAGGGGGTGAAGTTTGTTGGCAACCATTGATGAAAATGTTAGGCTTCTCAAAAATTTTACAGTCTTTGAAAACTTGACCAGAAAACAACTTGAAGAAATTGCTGAAAAGTTAATCCCCAGAAAATATACCGCTGGAGAGACTATATTTTTTGAAGAGGAACAGGGCGATAAGATGTTTTTTTTGCGTCAGGGGCGGGTTAAAATTCTGCGAACTTCAACCCAGGGCAAGGAGCAGATCATTAAATTTTTAGGTGATGCTGAAGTTTTTGGAGAAGTGGTGCTCTTTGGAATTGATAGTTATCCTGTTACTGCTATCTGTCAGGAGGATTCAGAAATAGAGGTTTTGAATAGAAAAGATTTTAGAGATTTTTATCTGTCCCATCCTGAAATAGGTCTGGGAATGCTGGAGACAATGGCCCAAAAACTATATTACTCTCAGGGCATGATAAAAAGCCTGTCTTTACAAGATTCACGCAGTAAAGTAATTCAGGCCCTTTTGCAATTAACTCAAGAAGAAGGAACTGTGGAAATTAAAGAATTAAACCAACAGGAGCTGGCTAATTTTTTGAGCTTGACCCGGGAAACAGTCAGTCGCAACTTAAATCGACTAAAAAAAGAGGGTTATCTAGAGATTTCAGGTCGAGAGATTATTATACCCGATAGAGATAAACTCAAAGCATTGTTGTCCTAAGGAGGCTTCTTCTGTGAAATTGATGTTAGTTATATTGAGTGCCCTTTTAATAGCTTTACCCCTTAGCTTCCCCGGGCTTTATTTTTTAGCCTGGCTGGCTTTTATCCCTATATTATTGGTTTTGCGGCAGACTAAATCTTTGAAAAAAAGTTTTTTCTGGGGCTGGCTCTTTGGCTTTTTTCTTTATGCCGGAGCTAGTTACTGGTTATATTTTCCCATCAATGATTTCAGTGGGCTTCCCTTTCCCTTGGTTATACTGTTAACATTATTATTATTTGGGGTTGCTGGTATCACCCGGGGAATATGGGCGGTGATTTTCAAACTGACCAGTGGAAGTAAAGGAGAGTCACTGCTGGCTTTGCTAACAAGCTGGCTGGTGGTGGAGTATCTGCTCATGCAAATATTTCCTTATTTCCCCTTTGGATCTTTAGCCTTAACACAAATTGATTTTAATCCCTTTTTACAATTAGCTGAGATTGGTGGGATGTATTTAATAATATTGTTAGTATTATTATTAAATGCTCTGCTTTTTAAAACTATCTCGCGCCAAAAAGTAGGATATATTTTTCTTGCTTTGCTGGTGGTTTTAGGTAGCAACTTTGCAGCTGGACACCAGCTTGATTTGCTGGAAGAAAGGAGAGCAGAGGTAGAGGAGACATTAGATGTAGGAGTGTTGCGGACAGAAATTCCTCAGGAGGATAAATGGTCTACAGAGAATATTGAGGCCAATCTTTTAGATGTTGCTCAACTCAGCAATGAGGCCTATACTGAGGGTGCTGAACTGGTGATTATGCCAGAAACTGCTCTTACCTTTGATTACCCTCGCAATAGTTATTATCGGGATATGTTCCATGATGAGCTAGAGCAGGAAGGACATATTGTAGTAGGAAGTCAGGCTATTGATGAGGAGCCAGAACAATCCTATAATAGTGTTTTTCTGGTAGATGAAACAAAGGAAATTACCGGTAGATACAATAAAAGGATTTTAGTTCCAGGAGGAGAAAAAGTACCTTTCCCGGCTTTGCAGGAATTTTTTACTGGTGAAAGCTGGCAGTCCCTGGCAGCTGGAGAAGAAAATGAGATTTTAGAGTTGCCTGAAAATATTAGCTTTCAACCCCTGATTTGTTCAGAAATTTTGTATGCTCCCAGGGAAGTTGCTGAACTAGTGGACCATCAGTTTATGATCAATCCTTCTAATGAAGCCTGGTTTGGTGAGAGTAACTTACAAAATCAGATGTGGCAATCAGCTCGTTTAAGAGCAGTGGAAACCAGGATGTCAGTTTTAAAAGCAGGTAATAAAGCATTTTCTGGTAAAGTTTACCCCGATGGCAGCTATGAAAAAACGGAAGAGGCTGAAGTTTTTGCTGTTTCACTTCTGCCCGAGGGGCGAGAGGGAACTTATTATCAGCAATTTGGTGATTATCCCGTCTATCTTTCGTTGATATTGTTATTTATTGTGATTCCAGTGATTAAGTTACTGCAAAATTCCCCTAGTTAGGGGCCTTGTTTTTAGCAATTTCTGCTATTAATTCATCGTCGGGAGTGATATAGAGGGTCTCATGATTATCATAATAAACAATGCCAGGCTTAGCCCCCTTTGGTTTCCTTACGTTTTTTACTCTGGTAAAGTCCACTGGCACATTGCTGGATTGCCGGGCCTTGCTAAAATAAGCAGCTAGCAGACAGGCTTCTTCAATTGTCTCCTGAGGAATTTGGCTGTCAGTATGATTTTTAACTATAACATGGGAGCCAGCTATTTTTCTGGTGTGGACCCATAGATCATCGCTATTAGCTACTTTTTTAGTCAATCTATCGTTTTGTCGATTATTTCTTCCCACTAAAATTTGATACCCCTGGGAGGAATAATACTTGCGGGGAGGGGATTTCCGAGCAGCTTTGTTTTTCTTTTGCTTTTGTTGTTGCAGATAATTTTCTTCCCTTAATTCTTCTTTTATTTCGGCCAGGTCTTCACTATCTTCAGCTTGTTCAATATTAACCTCCACCTCTTTAAGATATTTGCTTTCATGGCGGAGACGAGCTAGTTCTTTAATAAGGTGGTCCCGACTTTTTTTCAATTTACGCTGTTTTTTGAAGTATTTTTTGGCGTTTTCTGCCGGGCTAAGCTCTGAGTTTAGGGGGATAGAGATTTCTGGTTGTCCTTCTTGATAATAATCGACTACCGTTACCTCTTCCTGACCAGGAGTGATTTTGTGCAATTGTGATTTTAACAATTCTCCCCAGCGCTGATATTTATCAGCAGAAGAACTCTCCTGTAATTTGCCGTGAACTTTATTCTGCTGCCTCTCATTTTTTTCCAAATAATTATTGACAATCTTTTGCAGTCTATCTTTTTCTTTGAGGAAATCCTGTTTTAAAATATGCTCCTGATAATAGTAGTCAAAGAGCTCACCTAAACTGGCAAACTCTTTATCTTCTACATCGTTTTTATGTTCTAGAGGAAAGGCGGATTGATAGACTATCTCCTCTGCTTGATTTATTCCTAGAACCGGTTGAAAATCCTGCTCTTGAATGAGAGTCAGGTAGTTGAAAAGGCTATCTTTGATAGCAATTTTTTCTTGCTGGGATAGTTGGTGATAATTAGTTTCTGGTTCTACTGCCGCCTGATAAACTATCTCCCGGGCTGATTCTGGACCAATACCCTGAACATTATTGAGAATAGCTCGGTAGGCATACTTGCGGAAATCATCTCCTACCAGCTGCCACCACTGCTCTTCTCTAGTCAGTTGATAGGGGTTTATTTTATCCTGGGCCGGGGGATACTGATATTTAGCCTTAGGAATTAATTCTCGACTTGAATTTGCATCAGGTCCCATCCTTTTCATAGCATCAAGTATATTATCTTCGGCATCAGCAAGGATGACATTACTATATCGACCCATAATCTCTAAATATAGCTGATATTTACTGGTATTTGATACTATCTCAATTTCCAGCATCCTCTCTAACCCAGGTTGGGTTATGCTGGCAATTCTTCCCTGAGTTAAATGTTTTCTTAAGACCATAGTAAAAGTAGGTGGTTTAGGAGGATTAGAAAAATCAATCCTGGATATATGGACTCGAGATTGTCGGGGATCGATGACCACCAGCAGCTGGTAATTTTGCTGATTATTTCTTAGATCGATTGTCAAAAAATTGGCCTGGGGCTGATATATCTTATTTATTTTAGCTCCCTGCAATTTCTCTGATAGTTCTTTGCGGCAGGCAGCTAACATTATACCATCTATTGCCATTAGAATCACCTCATATACTTAACGATATCATCAAATATATCACTTGTAAATAAGAAGGCCGGTCTTTCTTGCTTAAAAGATTTTACTGTGTTATTATTAGTTAAAATAAGAAAAACCTAGCTTAATGAGTTTCTTTTTAGTAGCTGGCAAATTAGAAGTTAATAATAATTTTACATAGATTTTAGTTGCTAATTAGCTAAAAATTTATCTAAAAAATATTATAGTTAGTCCTAGGAGGTACCTAGATGAAAGTTAAGTTGATAAATATTGGTTTTGGCAATATCGTAGCCGGTAACAGAGTGATTGCAGTAGTTAGCCCGGAATCAGCACCGATTAAAAGAATTATTCAGGAAGCTAGAGAAAGAGGCATGTTGATCGATGCTACTTATGGTCGTCGAACCAGGGCTGTAATTATCACCGATAGTGATCATATCATACTATCAGCTATTCAACCGGAAACAGTCTCTCATCGCTTAAATGATGAGGAGGAAGACTAATATTCTGTAATATTGCTGTTTGTATTTTGTTGAGGAGGTGGATCTGTGGCACAGGGAACCTTATTTGTTCTTTCTGGACCCTCGGGGGTGGGAAAAGGTACTGTTTTAGAACATCTTTTTGCTGATTATGATGGTATTAACTATTCTGTCTCTATGACTACCAGGGATCCCAGACCTGGAGAGGTGGAGGGGGAGGATTACTTTTTTGTAGGTCGGAGTAAGTTTGAGAAAATGATTGATAATGATGAGTTGATAGAATATGCCTGTGTTCACGGCAATTATTATGGTACTCCCCGTCATTATGTAGAAAAAACCTTACATAGAGGGCAGGATATAATTTTAGAAATAGATATCCAGGGAGCAAATCAAGTTCGAGAATTATTTCCAGAAGCAGTATTTATTTTTCTTCAACCTCCTTCTCTGCAGGCTTTAGATAAAAGATTGCAGAAGAGAGGTTCAGAATCACCAGAAGCTCGAGAGATCAGGTTGGAGAATGCCAGAAAAGAAATGGCCGAGGTTGACAAATATGATTATGTTATTTTAAATGATAAATTAGATAAGGCTGTGGAAAAGTTGAAAAATGTTATTGAACTAGAAAAGAATAGGAGGAAAAAATAATGATAGCTAAACCTTCTTTGAATGACCTAAAGGATAAAGCTGATAGCCCCTTTACCATTGTAATAATGGCAGCTCAACGAGCTAGAAATATCAACGATGGTGGCCGAGAATTATTGGATAAATATAGGGGTAGAAAGCCTGTAACAAAAAGTTTAGAAGAAATTGAAGCTGACGTAATCTCTTATGAAAAAAATAACCCCAATAGTGTAAAGTAAGTTGGCTTAGTTTATAACAATACCAAAATTAGTAAGGAGAATAAAGGATGGGAAAAAATATTTTGCTGGGAATAACCGGGGGAATTGCAGCTTATAAAGCTGCATCTCTGGCCAGCAGTCTTAGTAAAAAAGGCCATAGTGTTTTCCCGGTGATGACAGCATCAGCCTGCGAATTTATCTCTCCCCTGACTTTTCGGACATTAACCAATAACCCTGTAGAGGTAGATATGTTTACCCCGCCAGAACGACATGAGGTTAAGCATATTAGCCTGGCTGATAAAGCTGACCTGGCTATTATTGCTCCAGCTACAGCTAATTTTATGGCCAAGTTAGCCCGGGGGATAGCCGATGATTTACTCTCCACTATTATTATGGCTACCAGAGCTAAGGTTTTGATAGCTCCGGCTATGAACGTCAACATGTATCAGGATGCCTCTTTTCAGAAAAATTTAGCTATATTGCAGGAAAGAGGTTTTACAATTATTGAACCAGAGAGTGGTCCTTTAGCCTGTGGCTATGAAGGCAAAGGGAGGATGGTAGAGCCTGAAATACTGGCAAGAAAAGCCTTAGCTTCTCTCACTGTCAAAGACCTGGCTGATTTATCTTTTTTAATTACTGCCGGTCCCACCAGAGAACCACTGGACCCAGTTCGTTATCTTTCAAATTATTCCAGTGGCAAAATGGGTTATGCTTTAGCAGAGAGAGCTGTGGCTCGAGGAGCCGAAGTTACGCTTATCTCTGGCCCTACTGCTTTGTCACCTGTAGGGGGAGCAGAAAATATTCTTATCGAGAAAGCAGCGGAGATGCAAAAAGCTGTGAGAAAAGAATTAGCTCAACATGATATTATTATTATGGCAGCAGCAGTTTCTGACTTTCGCCCCCATTCTATCAAAGAGGGGAAGATTAAGAAAGACCAGCAGAAGTTAACAGAGCTTGAATTAGAGAGAAACCCTGATATTTTAACAGAGGTGCAAAAGCTCAAAAATTCTAACCAGGTCCTAGTGGGTTTTGCTGCTGAAAGCAGCGATATTTTAGTTAAAGGAAGGGAAAAATATCAGCGGAAAAAGCCTGAAATATTGGTGGTAAATGATATTTCTCAGCAGGAAATAGGTTTCCAGGCTGATAGTAATGCTGGCTGGCTTTTGGTACAAGATGAAGAAATAAAAATTAGCCAGAGAAGCAAAGTAGCCTTTGCAGAAGTGATTTTAGATGAAATAAAACAACACACTATTAGTAGAGGTGGTTAAATCGTGGACCCTGTAGCTTTTTCTATAGGCCCCCTTCCAGTAAGGTGGTATGGGATTTTAATTGTCACAGGAATAATATTAGGTTTAATTTACNTGATATTCCAGGGGAAAAAGGAAGGATATGATTCAGAGGTCTGGCTTGATTTTTTATTGATTGCTTTACCTCTGGGNTTTATTGGAGCTCGACTTTATTACGTTATTTTTAATTNGGATTTTTTTATGANNAATCCTGATCAAATAATTAATGTTCGAGGCGGAGGCCTGGCAATTCATGGAGGTATTTTGGTTGGCCTAATAGTAACCTTTGTTTTTATAAGCAAAAAGAAATTGCCAGTACTTAAAACTTTAGATTTATTAGCTCCAGCAGTGCTAATAGCAAAAGCTTTAGGTCGCTGGGGTAACTTTTTTAATCAGGAGGCCTATGGTTTTGAGGTGACAGCAGAGACTTTAAGCTGGTTGCCGGAGTTTATTAAAGAAGGGATGTTTATTCAAGGGGCATATTATCATCCTACTTTTTTATACCAATCTCTCTGGAATATTTTTATCTTTCTTTTGATTTTTATTTTAGTTAATAGCAAATTTTACCGACCTGGTAGAGGTTTAGCCTGCTATCTTATTGGTTACTCTATTGGGCGGTTTTATATCGAAGGAATGAGATTGGATAGCCTATATCTCGGCGGCTTGAGGATAGCTCAGCTAGTAAGTGGTGCCATGATCATAGCTGGAATAGCAGTGTTTTACTATACTCTAAATAAGAAGCCGAAAATTAAGAATTAGTTTGTTGAGATTAAAATCAGTTCAAGAAGGGAGAATTGTCATGAAAGGAAGGCGTTTAATTACTTCAGAATCGGTGACTGAAGGACATCCAGATAAACTGGCCGATCAAATTTCCGATGCTATTTTAGATAATATCATAGCTCAAGATCCTAAAGCCCGGGTAGCCTGCGAAACCTTTGTCACTACGGGGCTGGTATTGGTATCAGGTGAGATAACAACTGACTGTTATGTTGATATCACGGATATTGCCAGACAGAAAGTGGTGGATATTGGATATAACCGGGCAAAGTTTGGTTTTGATGGTGAGACCTGTGCCGTTTTAACTGCTATTGATGAACAGTCCGGTGATATTGCCCAGGGTGTAAACGGGGCTCAGAACGCTGAAGATGAAAAAAATGAACTGGGAGCTGGAGATCAGGGTATTATGTTTGGTTATGCCTGTAATGAGACTCCAGAATTAATGCCCTTACCTATAACTTTAGCCCATCAATTGGCCCGCCGTCTGGCTCAGGTCCGGAAAGATAAAACCATAAGTTATTTAAGACCTGACGGAAAATCCCAGGTCACTGTAGAATATGAAGGAGACCAGGCTGTGCGAGTTGATAAAGTAGTATTATCAGCCCAGCATCATCCTGATGTAAAACTGGTTGACATGAAAGATGATCTAATAGAAAACGTCATTAAAAAGGTTATATCGCCAGATATGCTCGATGATGATACCCAGTACTTAATTAATCCTACAGGAAGATTTGTCATTGGAGGTCCCCATGGTGATGCGGGTTTGACAGGAAGAAAGATAATTGTTGATACCTATGGAGGTATAGCTCGTCATGGTGGAGGCTGTTTTTCCGGTAAAGATGCCACCAAAGTGGACCGGTCAGCTTCCTATGCTGCTCGTTATGTGGCTAAAAATATGGTAGCTGCAGGTCTAGCTGATAAATGTGAGGTTCAACTTTCCTATGCCATTGGAGTAGCTCGTCCTCTTTCCATTATGGTAGAGACCTTTGGCACCGGCAAATTACCGGAAGAAAAACTGGTAGAGTTGGTCCGAGAACATTTTGATCTGCGTCCGGCAAGTATTATTGAAAAACTTGAATTACGCAAACCTATTTTCCAGCAGGTAGCAGCTTATGGTCATTTTGGTCGGCCAGAACTAGACCTTCCCTGGGAGAGAATTGATAAAGCGGAAGAATTAAAGTCTCATCTTTAATCCTGATTATTGTTATTCTTACAGAATAAATTTTTGACTAACAGGCTGGCAGTTACAACTGTCAGCTTTAATTTTTGCTAGTTTCTTAATATTGTCTCTCAGTGGATCAATTTAAGGCGTTATTTTGGAGGGGAAGTTTTGTGGAGAAAAGATTTCTGCAAATAACAGTAAAGGTACCCGTACTCGGTGATAAAGGAGAATTTATTTATAGACCGGCTCAGGGCAAAGATATTACTGATTATCAATTGGGAGAAGTGGTAAGAGTTCCCTTCGGCCGTCAAGGAGATGTGAAGGGCTATTTGACTGGCTTTGCCGCTGAAGCTGATTTAGCAGAGGAAAAAATTAAGGAAGTAAAGGGCAAGGTTTCTAAGCAACCGGTGATAAGAGCCAGTTTATTGAAAGCATTGCGCCGACTTAAAGATTATTACTCGGTGAGCCTTTTAAGTCTTTTACAAGCTGCTCTACCTCAGGGAGCTGATAAAGGAGGGAAAAAAAGCAAGAAGTTAGTGGCCTATAGTCTAACTCTGGACTCAGCTGAGACTCAAAAAAAGTGGGCAGAGCTTAAAAATAAGGCTCCAGCCCAGCAGAGGGTTTTACAAACCCTGCAGAAAGCTGATCGCGATTATCTAACAGCTAAAGAGTTAGTAAAAAGAGCAAATACCAGCCGACAGGTTCTTTATGCTCTTGAGGACAAAAAATTACTGCAGCGAAAAAAGATTAAAGTTAGACGAAGACCGGCCTACAGATTATTTGCTGGAGAATCAAGCCCAGCTGATAAAGCTGATTATGCTAACGCTAAGGGTAATAAAAACAGGGATATAACATTGAACGATCATCAGAGAGAGGCAGTAGAAGAAGTTAAAACTTCTTTGTCTCAAGGGGATAATCCGATTTATTTACTCCATGGCGTTACAGGCAGTGGTAAAACTGAGGTATACCTGCGTTTGTTAAAAAAGGTCTTAGCTGAAGATAAAAGTGCTCTTCTATTAGTTCCTGAAATATCTCTAACCCCCTATCTAGTGGATTTCTTTTATGCTCACTTTCCTGGAGAGCTAGCTTTGTTACACAGTAGTCTTTCTCAGGGGGAAAGACTGGATGAATGGGAAAGAATCAGAGAGGGCAGGGCTAAGCTGGTTATTGGAGCCCGTTCAGCAGTTTTTGCCCCTGTTCAGGATTTAGGTATAATTGTAATCGATGAAGAACATGAGAGTACTTACAAGCAAAATAATTACCCCTATTATCATGCACGGGGAGTAGCGGTGGTCAGGAGTCAGGTGGAAAAATTCCCGGTGGTTTTAGGATCAGCCACCCCTTCCTTAGAGAGTTATTATTTTGCTCAACAGGGACATTATCGTTATTTATCTTTACCAGAAAGAGCTGGAGTAGGCCAAAAACCAACAAAAAAAATTGTTGATATGCGTCAGGAGATGAAAGAGGGCAACTACGGTCTTTTAAGTCAGACTTTAAAGGAAAAAATTAATGATCGTCTTGAGGCCGGGGAACAGATCTTGCTTTTTCTTAACCGGCGGGGTTATGCCTCCTTTATATTATGCCAGTATTGCGGTGAGACTATAAAATGTCAGGATTGTGATATAACTTTAACCTACCATCGCCGTGAAGAGAGACTTCGCTGTCATTACTGTGATTATAAAGAACAGGTTCCTGAGAAATGCCCTCACTGTTCTAGCAAAATATTGCAGGATTTTGGAGCGGGCACGGAAAGATTAGAGGATGCTGTCAATGATCTCTTCCCTCAGGCCAATGTTATGAGAATGGATGTTGATACTACCGGGAGAAAAAATTCTCATCAAAGGATTTTAAAAAAAGTAGATAGTGGAGAAGTGGATATTTTATTAGGGACGCAGATGATAGCTAAAGGCCATGATTTTCATAATATAACCCTGGTTGGAGTGCTGGGAACTGATTTTTTATTAAATTTTCCTGACTTCCGTTCGGCAGAAAGAACCTTTCAACTTATAAGTCAGGTTTCCGGCAGAGCTGGTCGAGGTAAAAAAAGGGGAGAGGTGGTAATACAGACCTATAATCCCGATAATTTTGTTTTTCAGGCCATTAAAGATAATAAGTTGACTGAATTCTACCAGCAGGAATTAAAATTGCGTCAGAAATTATTTTACCCTCCTGTGAGCCGCTTGGTAAGAATTTTACTGCGCTCCAGTGATGAAGATGTTTTAATAACTGTAACGGATAAGATTAACAGGGAGTTGCAAAAAGTGGATTGGGGAAAGGTAAAAATTTTGGGGCCAGCACCCTCTCCTTTAAGCAAAATACGGGGAGAGTACCGATGGCAGTTGCTGCTCTTTTTCCCCAATACTGCTACTAGACTTAAATATTTACCAAAGATTAAGCAAGCAATAACTGACTCTCTAGAATCAAAAGTAGAAATACTAGTTGATGTAGACCCAATTTCAATGTTATAATTATAGGGAATGTAGGTAGCTGGAGGTGATTAACTGTGGCTGTGATGCCGGTAAGGAAGATTGGAGACCCGGTTTTGCGAAGTAAAGCTCAGCCGGTGAAGGAGATAAATACTAAAACAGAGAATCTGGTGGAAAACCTAAAGAGCACTCTGGTAGAATTAGAGGGATTAGGTTTAGCTGCCAATCAGATTGGAGTTTTACAGCGAGTCTTTGTTATTAAAAGAAATAATGGAGAAATGCTGGAATTCATCAATCCTGAAATTTTACAAAAAGAGGGAAATAAAATTGATAGAGAGGGCTGCTTAAGTGTACCTGAGCGGGAAGGGCCAGTCCCTCGAGCGGAGAAGGTAAAGCTTCGTTATCAAACTCTGACCGATGAAGAAGTTGAGGCTGTTTTTTCTGATTTAGAGGCTCGGGTAATCCAGCATGAACTTGATCACTTAGATGGGGTGCTGTTTGTTGATAAAGTAATTGACTTGCCAACTGCAAGCTATTAATTTTTGCCACTGGAGGGATTTAATTGCAGGTTGTATTTTTAGGTAGCCCGGAATTTGCTTTACCATCTCTGGAAAAATTAAAAAAATCGTCAGATATTTCCTTGCCATTGGTGGTCACTCAACCACCACGTAAAAAGGGGCGAGGTCAGCAAATTTATCCTACGGCAGTTGGTCGTTATGCTCGCGCTGAAAAGCTTGAATTGTTGGAAATCAAAGATATTAATTCCAGGTCAGCAATTAAAAAAATAGCTAATCTTAATCCTGATTTTTTAGTGGTAGTAGCCTTTGGACAAATTCTAAAGCCAGAAGTTTTAAAGCTGCCTCAGAAGGCTCCTATAAATCTTCATGCTTCTCTATTGCCTAAATATAGGGGGGCCAGTCCCATCAATCAGGCAATTATTGCTGGCGATGAATACAGTGGGGTAACGACAATGTTAATGGAAGAAGGCCTGGATACCGGCGATATTTTATTGCAGGAGAAAGTTAAGATTGACCTTGATGATACTGCAGGTAGTCTTCATGATAAGTTGGCAGCCCAGGGGGCTGACCTGCTATTAAAGACTTTATTGGATTTTAGCCAGGGCAAGATTGAGCCTAGATCTCAAAGTGAAGATAAGGCTAGTTATTCTCCCCGATTAACAAAAAAAGACGGTGAGATAAATTTCACTAACAGCGCCTCTAAAATCCATAACTTTATCCGGGGTAATAATCCCTGGCCAGGTGCTTATACTCATTTTAGGGATAAAAAATTGCTGGTATGGAAATCAGCTTTAACGGAGGTCACCTGTGAAGGTAAACCAGGAGAGATCATAAAAGCTAAAGCGACGGAAGGCTTATTTATAGCTACTCAAGATATGGCTTTGCAGCTTAAGGTGGTTCAACTACCGGGTAAGAATAAAATGTCAGCTCGAGATTTTATCTGTGGTTATCAGCCTAAAGTGGGAGAGCAGTTGGACTGATATTTGTCTGGCATTTTTAGCAATTATGAGGGGAAGGAGATTATTATGGGTCTCTGGTTGTTGTTATTGATTTTAATTTTTTTCTTTCCATTTATGATATGGCCTTTCCTGTTATTTTTTCTATTGCTGATTCCTTTGAAGTTAACTCTGACTTCACTGGGCACTCTGTTAACAGCTCCAGGCCAACTTTACCAGATAGCTAGAAATCCTCAGTTGCGGAAAAATCATGCTTTAGAGCACGCTACTATTAATGTTTTAGAAGAAAATTATAACTTAAATAAACTGGCTGGCTATGCTGAAAATGATGGCTTTTATATTATAGGGGTAAATAATCCTTCCCAGGTAGAATTAGCTGCAAGAGAGGGGCTTAAGCGCTTACAACAGGGCGAAGAAGAGTTAGTTATTCATGATAGATGTGGTACTACAATTACTGCTGCTAATCTGGCAGCTGCTATTATATTTATTTTAATCTTAGTATTTACTGGAATGCTAAGCCTTTGGAGTATGCTTTTAGCTGTGGTTTTGGCTAATTTTTTTGCCCCCACCTTAGGGCGTTTTCTGCAGTTTAAAATTACCACCTCCAGCGAGGTAGAGGAAGTAGAGATTGTAGGAACTGAAATGGAGGTCTCTCCAATGTCTTCTTTTTTACAGGCTGGTGGTGGGAAAATATTTGTTAAAACCCAGGAGATCCCCTATGCCACGGTATTGCGCTGATAAAGCTAAAACTTTTTTCTTAAAAAGCCTGTTATAACTTTAAATTAAGGAGATATAGATGAGAGATATTAAAGGTTTTACCTTGGAAGAACTATCAGAGTTTTGTCGCCAGAATGATTTTGCTGGCTTTCGTTCTCAGCAGATCTTTAACTGGCTTTATCAGAATTTGACTGCTGACCCGGAGTCAATGCAAAACCTGCCTGAAGAGTTACAGTATTGGTTAAGAAAAAACTTTAACTTTACTAATTTAAAAGAAGAAAAACTAACAGAGGCTAAGGATGGTACAATAAATATAGTTTATCGACTTGAAGATGATAAAACTATAGAGACGGTATTATTGCCCCAAACTAAAGGGAGTAAGTTTACAGCCTGTCTCTCTACTCAGGTTGGCTGTTCTTTAGGATGTAAATTTTGTGCCACTGGCCAGCAGGGATATGTTAGAGATTTAAAAGCTGCTGAAATAGTGGACCAGGTCTGGCAGGGAGAAAAGCTTTTATCGGCTCAAGAAAATTTGGTCGATGCCAGGAATGGTATTTCAGGAACAAGAAATATTCGTAATATAGTCTTTATGGGCATGGGAGAACCTTTATTAAATTATAACCAGCTTTTAAAAGCAGTGAATATTTTACGAGCACCTGCAACCTTTGATATTGGCAGTAGAAGGATTACTATTTCCACTGTTGGTATTATCCCGGGTATTAAAAAAATGGCTCAGGACATGCCACAGGTAGGTCTGGCAATCTCCCTACATGCCGCCGATAACAAGCTGCGGAATAAGCTGATACCCCTTAATAAAAAATATGGTTTAAGAGAACTAAAGGCTGTTTTAAAAGATCATCAAGAAATAACTGGAAGAAGGGTAACTATTGAATATGCTCTCATTAAAGGGGTTAATGACAGCCAGCAGCAGGCAAAAAAGCTGGCTAGATGGTTAAAAGGCTTAAAGGCTTTTATTAACTTAATACCACTTAATCCCATAGAAGGCTCTGATCTCAGCGGTTCCAATTTAACTACCATTAATTCTTTTAAAGCTGAGCTAATTAAGTCCGGTTATTCAGTAAAAATTAGAGATAGTAAAGGGCAAGAAATCAAGGCAGCCTGTGGTCAACTTAAACAGCAAGAGGAGGCAGAGTAAATAATGAAAGTCTGGGGATCTTCAGATTGTGGAAAATTACGGGATAAAAATGAAGATGCTTTTATCATAACTGAAGAATCTCCTGCTTTATTGGCGGTAGCTGATGGGATGGGAGGCCATAAAGCTGGAGAAGTCGCTAGCTCTATTGCTATTTCTCTGCTAAAAGATTATGATTTTAATTTTAAAAATGATATAGTCGAGCAGATCAGAAATTTGATTATTACAATCAATCAAAAAATTATTGATAAAGGAAGAACGAACCCTGAGTATTTAGGGATGGGCACGACTCTAACATTAGGAGTTAAAGTGGCAGGAAAAATCTGTTACGGTCATGTAGGAGATAGTAGATTTTACCTATATCGTAAGGAAGAGTTAAATTGTATAACTGAAGATCATTCTCTGGTGGGGAAGATGCTGGCTGAAGGAAAGATAAGTAAAGAAGAAGCCTTTCAACATCCCCGCAGTAACGTCCTGACTCAAGCTTTAGGTCTGGAGAAGGATTTAACTGTTGATAGTGATTGTTTTTCACTGGAACGAGGAGATCTACTTTTATTTTGCACGGATGGTCTTACCGATATGCTGCCAGAAGAGAAGATTAGCCAGCTGATAGCTGAGAAATATCCTGAACCTAAGGAAATTACCGAGACCTTAAAGAAGAAAGCTTTAGAAGCTGGTGGAAGAGATAATATTACTATTGTGACAGGATTTGTCCAGGAGAGCGGGAAGTGATCTAAATGGATGAGATAATAAATGAGCGCTATCGAATAAATAGGGAATTAGGTCGGGGAGGAATGGCTGTTGTTTATGATGCCACTGATCTTCTCCTGGATCGTCAGGTAGCCCTAAAGATGTTGAAAGAAGAATATGCCAGTGATGATGATTTTATTGAAAGACTTAAACTTGAAGCCCGAGCTGTAGCCCGAATAAATCATCCTAATGTGGTCAATATTTATGATATTAGTCAGCAAGAAGGCAGTTATTATCTGGTGATGGAAAATATTGCTGGAAAAAATCTTAAAGATATTATCTCTCGCCGGGAAAAAATTCCGGTGATTGAAGCTTTAGATGTAGCCTCTCAAATCTGTTCAGCTTTAATGGTTGCTCATAAAAATAACATAGTACACTGTGACATTAAACCCCATAATATCATTATAACTCCTCTCAATCAGGTAAAGGTTACTGATTTTGGTATCGCCAGAGCGGTAAGCTCCTCCACTAAACATGAGGTAACTTCTTCTATCGAAGGCAGCGCCCATTATTTTTCTCCTGAGCAGGCTCAGGGGGCAGAAATCACTCCCCTTAGCGATATCTATTCATTAGGAGTTGTATTATATGAAATGTTAACGGGTCAGTTGCCCTTTACTGGAAAGACGGCAGTGAATGTGGCTTTAAAACATATCAAAGAAAAACCTGAAAATATCAAACTGCGAGAAGAAAATGTGCCTGAAGAAGTGGAAAATGTGATAATGACAGCTTTAGCTAAAAACCCCCAGGACCGGTATCAAAATGCACAAAAGATGCGAGATGCTATTAAAACAGTTTTGACCTCAATTCGAGAAAGAGAGCAGCAAAAACAAGAAGAAAAAGATAATAATCTGGCTAAAACTTTAATCCACGAAAAATCAGCTGAAAAAATCAGGGCTGAACTCAATGAGGACCAGGACAAAGAAAGGCAGGAGACTAAAAGTTTTGCCTCCAGGGAACAATCAAGGGAGAGAGAGGAGCTGGGATCTAGAGCTGGAGAAGATAAGAAAAGGGAAGCAAAAGGAAATAAACAGGCTAACAAAGGGAGAAATAGAAAGAAGCAGAAGCTTGTTAAGAGGGCACGTTTGATTTTCACCTTAACTATAATTTTTGCTGGCCTGCTTTTGATTAGCTATTTTACTTACAGTGTTTTTATGGATGTCCCCATAGTGGAGGTTCCCGATGTTACTGGCTATGACCTCAGGGAAGCTGAGAATATTCTCCAGGAAAAAGGTTTTAATTATACTGTAGCGGAAAATAAGATCAATCATGCTGAAATTGAGGAGAATCACGTGGCCAATCAATCTCCTTCTGCTGGAGATGAGGTTAGACAGACCCGGGATATAAATCTGGTATTAAGTGCTGGACCGGAATATGTTGAAGTGCCAGACTTAGAAAGTCTCAATTTAAGAGAAGCTAGAATTGTCCTGGAGGGCAGAGGCCTTACTGTAGGAGAAGAAAAATATGATTTTTCTGATGAATATCCGCAGGATATTGTCATTGGTAGTGATCCTCCAGCTGGTGAGGAGATAACTGAGGGCAGTGAGGTTGATATCATTGTTAGTCAGGGAAGATCACCTTATAATTTTTGATTAGATATATCAAATTTTTATTGCTCTTCATCTAATTACTTTAATATTGTCAAATAAAGGAGGAGATAGAGCTGCAGAGCAAAGGTCTAGTAGTAAGTGCCTATGGTGGGTTTTTCTTTGTTGCCTGTGAGGAAGAGATAATTCGTTGTGAGGTTAGAGGTCGGTTAACAGAGGAAATTTATCCTGGAGATAGAGTAATGGTAAAAGAAGGGATGATTGAGGAACTATTATCTCGCGATAACTTATTATTCCGTCCTAAGATTGCTAATGTAGCTAAGGTTTTGCTGGTAATGGCAGTTGCTAAGCCAAAACTTGATTATTTTTTATTAGATAAATTTTTGCTTGCCTCTGAGTTGGAAAATGTTAAACCAGTAATAGTTTTAAACAAAACCGATTTAGCTCCGGATTTCAAGGAGAAAAATAAGGATAAAATTTCTGCCTACCAGGAAGCCGGTTATGACTTGCATTTAACCAGCGTGAAAAAAGAAGAAAATTTACATATGATTTTGGCTCACTTATCTCAGGGCATATCGGTCCTGGCTGGCCCTTCAGGAGTGGGTAAATCTGCCTTATTAAATAAACTTATTCCAGGTGCCGAACTTAAGACTGGGGAGGTCAGTGAAAAACTGGGAAGAGGGACCCACACCACCAGGCGAGTAGAACTGCTCAAATCTGGAGCAGGGGGTTGGGTTGCTGATACTCCAGGTTTCACTTCGCTGGAAATTTCGGGAATTGAACCGGTGGATTTACGCCATTATTATCCAGAGATAAGTCGGTATACTCCTCATTGCAAATTTAGCGCTAATTGTGTTCATATTCATGAGCCAGGTTGTGCTGTCAAAGATGCTCTGGCTCAGAACGAAATAGCTGACCATCGTTATCAATCCTATCGACATTTTTATAAAATTTTAGAGGAGGAGTGGAAGAATAAATATGATTAAAATAGCTCCGTCTTTATTGGCCGCTGATTTTGCCGAACTCAAGAAAGAAATAGCTAAAATATCTCAGGCTGATATGCTGCATCTGGACGTTATGGATGGGCATTTTGTGCCTAATCTAACCTTCGGTCCGAAGATCGTCTCGGCCCTGCGCTCCCATAGTGATCTTATTTTTGATACTCATCTAATGATTAAAAACCCAGAACAATACCTAGAGGATTTTGCCGCAGCTGGCAGCGATATCATAACTTTTCATGTCGAAGCTACTAATCACAGTCACCGCCTGGTGCAGAGGATTAAAGGACTGGGTTTAAAGGCAGGGATATCCATCAACCCAGCTACCAGCCTGGAGAGTCTGCAATATTTACTACCGGAACTGGATTTAATATTATTGATGTCAGTTAATCCTGGTTTTGGTGGCCAAAAATTTATTCCAGTGATGCTAGATAAAATAAAACAATTACGGGAGATTATAAATACTGCTGATAAACAGATAGATTTAGCTGTTGATGGCGGCCTTAAAACTGCCAATCTAACTTCGGTAGTGGAAGCAGGAGCTAATGTGTTAGTAGCTGGTTCTGCTATTTTTGGCAGTGAGAATCCCGAAAAGACTATCAGGGAATTTAGAAATTTAGGTGAAGATGCCTGGCACCAGCAGATGAGCTAAAGAATAACTTTCAGTTAACAAGTAATCATAATCCTGGAGGAATATACTGCTTTTGCTGAGATATTTACTTTACAGCCTTATTCTATTATGATAAACTAATAAAGGAATTGTTACTCAAAGTTTTTTTAAGATTATCGAAAACTAAATAATTTATTAATATTGCTGCTAACGGGGATTGGTGAAATTCCATACCGGTGGTTAAAGTCCACAAGCCTGGTGTCAGGTTGATTTGGTGCAATTCCAAAACCGACAGTTAAAGTCTGGATGGTAGTTGGCCTGTTCCATTTTACCTTCCTCTGCAGGAAGGATTTTTTTATTTACCTTAATTAGGTGGTAAGTCAGAGGAGGAAAGGAGAACTGATAATTTGTTTGCTGAAGCCGATAAAAAATTTATGAAAAGAGCCTTAGAATTAGCCCAAAGGGGTAAGGGTTTTGTCAGCCCCAATCCCTTGGTGGGAGCCGTCATTGTAAATAATGGCAGGATAGTAGGAGAAGGATTTCATGCTAATTATGGAGAGGACCATGCTGAAGTTATAGCTTTAAAGGAGGCCGGGAAAGAGGCAGAGGGAGCCAGGCTTTATGTTAACCTTGAACCCTGCAGCCATCATGGCAAGACCCCACCCTGTTCTCTCAGGGTGATTGAAGCAGGAATTAAAGAGGTTTATATAGCTAATAAAGACCCCAATCCTAAAGTAAACGGTCAGGGGATTACTCTGTTGCGAGAAAGAGGAATTGAAGTTAAGACTGGCTTATTGGCAGAGGAAGGGGAAAGGTTAAATGAAGCTTTTTTCTTAGCCCAGCGGGAAAAGAGAGCTTTTATTAATCTCAAAGCAGCTCAAACTTTAGATGGTTATCTGGCTGCTCCTGGTGGTGATGCCCGCTGGATTACCGGTGAAAAAGCAAGAAAATATGGCCATAAATTACGTCATGAACTTGATGCAGTGATGATTGGTATTGGAACTTTATTAGCTGATAATCCTCGTCTTACAGTCCGAGACTTTCCCATAAAAGCAAACCAACCAGCCCGGATAATTTTAGATAGTTATCTGCAATTTCCCTTAGAAGCTCGTCTGTTATCGGAGGATGGAGGTGGAGACATATATATATTCACCGGCAAAAATCCCCGAGAAAGAAAGAGAGCAAATAGCAATGATTTTTCAACTGCTGATTTCAAAGCCCGTAAAGCTAGATTTAAGGAACTTGATAATGTTGAAATTATTGAAACCCCTATGTCAGCTGAGGGTTTACTTTCTCCAGAAAAGATTGTTAAAAAATTAGCTGAGCTGGGTTTTATCAATATTCTTTTAGAAGGAGGGAGTCGGGTTAATTACTCTTTTCAAAGGGCTGGTTTAATTAACAAATATTATTTTTTTCTGGCTCCAAAACTCATGACAGGGAATAATGGGGTGCCGGTCTTTGCTGGCGATGCTCCTAAAAAAATAAAGGAGTTACCAGAACTCAATATTGTAACTCAAAAGTTTTTAGGTGAAGACTTATTATTAGTGGCATATCCGCAAGATTAAAAAGGAGAATTCATCATGTTTACTGGAATTATTAGAGAGGTGGGGACCTTATCAGCTAAACGTCGACAGGGAGAGAGCTATCAGCTGGATATTAGAGCTGAGAAAGTTTTGGCTAAATCGGGCCCTGGTGACAGCATTGCTGTCAATGGTGTCTGCCTTACGGTGGTAAAAAAGTCTGCCACAGGGTTTACTGCTGACGTAATGTCAGAGACTCTATCTAAAACTAATCTAGGGGATTTAAAGGCAGGCTCAGCGGTAAATCTAGAGCCGGCCCTGGGAGTGGGAGACCTGCTTGATGGACATATGGTTTCCGGGCATATTGATGGAACAGGTATTCTTAAAGAAGTGAAGCAAAAGTCCCGTTCCTGGATAATTAGTATTAGTTATCCCCAGCAACTGGATAAGTACTTGATAACTAAAGGTTCAGTCGCCTTAAATGGTATCAGCTTAACTATTGTTGAAGTTAGTGGTGGCAACCTCAAAGTATCTTTGATACCTGAAACCTGGCGGGAGACTACTTTTTCTAGTCTGAAAATTGGCGACAAAATTAATATAGAAGTCGATATGCTGGGCAAGTATGTGGTAAAAACCACTGAGAAATTTTTGCAAGGGAACCAGGAACAGGGACCTAAAGATAACTCTAGCGGTTTGACTAAAGAACAATTGAGAAGCAAAGGTTTTCTGTAAACTTTTCTAGTTATTTATTTTTTATTGATGATAAGGAGGATATTAATGGATTCTATTGAATCTGCAATTGAGGATATTAAAAAAGGAAAGATGGTTATTGTTGTTGATGATGAAGATAGGGAAAATGAGGGCGATTTGGTCATGGCTGCTGAGAAGGCCACTACTGAAACTATAAATTTCATGATCAAAAAAGCTCGGGGTCTGGTTTGTGTACCTTTAGAAGAGAGCAGGTTAGAGGAGTTGGATATTCCTTTGATGACCAGAGATAATACTGACCCTCACCAGACAGCTTTCACCATTTCTGTGGACCATATCTCAACTTCTACCGGGATTTCCGCCGAAGAGAGAGCTAAAACAATACAGGAACTGGTTAATCCAGCTGCTTCTCCCCAGGATTTTCAAAAGCCAGGTCATATCTTCCCCTTAAAGGCAAAGAAGGGGGGCGTATTGCGGAGAGCAGGACATACTGAGGCCTCAGTGGATTTAGCTAAGCTTGCTGGATTAAAGCCAGCTGGAGTGATCTGTGAAATAATTAAAGATGACGGTAAAATGGCCCGCCTGCCGGATTTAGAAGACTTTGCCGAGCAGTATGACCTCAAGTTGATTTCCATTGCCGATTTAATTAAATATAAAAAGAAACGGGAAAAATTAATCAAGTTGGAGGCCGAGGCAGACCTGCCCACTGAATATGGTGAGTTTACTATAAAAGTTTATTCCACCATGGTTGACAATTTAGAGCATGTAGCTTTAATAAAAGGTGATGTCATAAACGGGGATGATATCTTAACCAGGGTTCATTCAGAATGTTTGACTGGTGATGTTTTGGGCTCTCACCGTTGTGATTGTGGGGATCAGCTCGATACGGCTCTGCAGATGATAGCTGAGGAAGGCAAGGGAGTTTTACTCTATATGCGCCAGGAAGGGCGTGGGATAGGATTGGCCAATAAGATTAAAGCTTACCATCTTCAGGATCAGGGGCTTGATACAGTAGAAGCTAACCTGGCCTTAGGTTTCCCAGCTGATTTAAGGGATTATGGTATAGGGGCTCAGATATTAAGCGATCTGGGTATCAATTCAATTAAGCTTATAACCAACAACCCTAAAAAACTAATCGGTCTAGAGGGTTATGGGCTAGAAGTTACTGAACGAGTCTCTTTAGAGATTGACCCTACCTGCGAAAATGCTAATTATTTACAGACTAAAAAGGATAAACTGGGACATTACCTGCATCAATTAGAAACTCCCAGCAAACAAGAAGTCAAACAGGAGGAAAAAAATAATGACTAAACAGTATGAAGGACATTTACAGGGTGAAGGACTCAAAGTAGGAATTGTGGTTTCTAGATTTAATGATTTTATATCCGGCAAATTATTGGCTGGGGCCAAGGATGCTCTTTTTCGTCATGGAGTTGAAAAAGATGATGTTGAAGTGGCCTGGGTGCCTGGCTCCTTTGAAATTCCTTTAGTTGCTAAAAAAATGGCCAATAGTGGCAAATATGATGGTGTTATCTGTCTGGGGGCAGTTATTAGAGGAGAGACTCCGCATTTTGATTATGTATGTGCTGAGGTTTCTAAAGGAGTAGCCAAGATTGGTCTGGAAACAGAAAAGCCGGTGATGTTTGGTGTTATCACCACCGACACTATTGAACAGGCTATTGAGAGGGCTGGCACTAAAGCCGGCAATAAAGGATTTGATGCTGCTCTGGGACTGTTGGAGATGGCTAATCTACTGCAGGAATTTTAAATAAGCTTATGGTCCCAAAAAAATCAGCCTGCATTGTTTTAAATGGCAAGATAGAAAAAGAGGAATTGCCCTTCTATCAGCATGAAATAAAAACCTCTCAGGTGTCTATAGCGGCCAATGGTGGTTCAAAACTTTTTCAACTATTAGATATGGAGATGGATTATTTGATTGGTGATCAGGATTCTATGACGGAAGAAGAAGTTGACTTTTGGTCAGCCAAAGAGGTTAAGATCAAGAAATATCCAGTGGCTAAAGATGAGACGGATTTAGAACTTTGCCTTGATCATTGTGCTGCTTTAGAAATAACTGAGGTTAAAATTCTGGCCGGGCTAGGAGGCAGAATAGACCAGCAATTAGCTAATATTTATCTACTGGAATATGCCAGGGAACTTGATATAAAGGCGAAAATAGTCTCTCCGGGACTTGAAGTCGGCTTGATAATTAATTCTCTAAAACTTATTGATAGGCAGGGTGCCAGGCTTTCTTTATTGAGTTTAACGGAAGAGGTTTCTGGTTTAAAGATACTTGGCTGTCAATATAATGTTGCAGATTTTACTTTAAAGCGCTATAAAACCCGGGGTATCAGCAACATCATCCAGGAAAAAACGGCTATGATTTCAGTTGAAGAAGGAATACTACTTTATGTTGTAGAAGAAAAGAATCACTTGGATTAGAAAAAGTAGTTTTTTATAACGATTTTTATCAGGGGGAATATTAATGGATATTTATGAAGAGGCTTTAAAAATGCACCGCCAGCATCAGGGTAAGATATCAGTGGAAAGCAAGGTTGATATTAAGGATAGTAAGGATTTGAGTCTGGCTTACTCTCCCGGGGTAGCAGAGCCCTGCCGAGAAATTGCCAGTGACAAGGATAAAAGCTATGAGTATACCGCCCGCGGTAATCTGGTGGCAGTGGTGTCGTCAGGAACTGCTGTCTTAGGCCTGGGAAATATTGGCCCGGAGGCAGCTTTACCAGTTATGGAGGGTAAGGCTGTTTTGTTTAAGAAGTTTGCCGGGGTAGATGCTTTTCCCCTATGTGTGAAGAGCACTGATCCTGATGAAATAGTGAACTTTGTTAAAATGTTGGAGCCCACCTTTGCTGGTATTAATTTAGAGGACATTGCTGCCCCTGATTGCTTTTATATTGAAGAGAGGTTAAAACAAGAGACCGAGATGGCTATTTTTCATGACGATCAGCATGGTACTGCGATTGTAGCCTATGCTGGCCTGCTCAATGCTTTGAAAATAGTGAGCAAAAAATTAAATAATTGTCAGCTGGTAGTTAATGGAGCTGGAGCTTCAGCTACTGCAACAGTTAAACTATTAATCCAGGCTGGCCTTAAAGAAGAAAATATTATTATCTGTGATAGCCTAGGTATAATCCATGAAGATCGCCAGGGTGGGCTTACAGAAGCTAAAAAAGAGTTAGCTCAGCTCTCTAATCCCAATAATATCGATGGGAATTTAGCTGCAGCTGTTCAGGGGGCTGATATCTTTTTAGGACTTTCGGTGGGAGAAGTTTTAAAACCTGAAATGGTAGAAAGCATGGCTAAAGATCCAGTTATTTTTGCCCTGGCTAATCCAACTCCGGAGATTGACCCGGAACTGGCCTTTCAGGCTGGAGCAAAAATAGTGGCCACCGGTCGTTCAGATTACCCCAATCAGATTAACAATGTGTTGGCCTTTCCCGGGGTATTGAAGGGAGCACTTTTAGTTAGAGCAAAAGAAATTAACGAAGAGATGAAATTGGCAGCTGCTCGAGCTATTGCTGGATTTATTGAGGAGATAAAACCAGAAAAAATTGTTCCAGACCCCTTTAAACCCGGGGTAGCTGGGGAAGTAGCCTTAGCTACAGCAGAGGCTGCTTTGGAGACAGGGGTGGCTAGAATACAGTTGACTAGAGATAAAATGCTAGAAATATTAGAGGAAGACACCTTTTAGACTGTTTTTAATCTTACCTTGGGTCGACGAGATAATTCTCGATAAGGTAATAAGCCAAAAGAGCTCCGACATAACCACCTATAAATGATATGATAGTCATGAGGAAAAAAGGAATAATTAAATCGGTGCTTTCAAAACCGTAGCCTCCTGCTAGATAGTATGTTAATAAAAGAGAATTTAAAGTGCCGAATAAGCTAAAGGAGCCGGTGACTATTCTAAGCTGCCAGCTTTTATAATCTTTCAAGACTAACCAGCTTAGTAATTCAGTTAAAAGACCGGCAGAAATTATAGCAACGCCCATGAGTAATGATATTAGGGACATTATTCCAGCTAAAACAAAAGTCACTGCAAAGATAACGCCTTTTCTTTTAATTTTATAAAGAGGAAAGTAAAGCATAAAACTTGAAAAAACAGTAACTCCAACAAATTTTGAACCAGGAAAAGGCAGAAGATTAGCTGTTAAATAAAAAAACCAGCCTAAGATAAAAGTTAAAGCAACTGTTATGGCTATTACAGTCATATCCTTGATTTTAAATTTCATTAATTTCCTCCCGAAAACTTGTTAAGTTAATATTAATATATGTCAGCCTTAAATGCAATTTAGTGAGAAATATATCAATTTCAATTAACTGAGAAGAATATTTGAGAAAATCAATCAATTTTGCTTGTAAAAATATAACAAATGTGATAAATTAAAATTTACAAACAATAATTTGTAAGGGACAGGTCTTTAAAAGGTGAGACAGTTTTTTTAATTTAATTTTCTATTAATGTCATGGGAGGAATTTTAATGAGCAAAGAAAGAAAATGTCCGGTGACAGGAGCTACCAGTAAAGGAACGGAAAATCTTGATTGGTGGCCAGACAAGTTGCAGCTGGAAATCTTACATCAACACACTGATAAATCAAATCCTATGGACTCTGACTTTGATTATAAAGAAGAATTTAAAAAATTGGATTTAGAGGCAGTTAAAGAAGACCTTCATGAATTAATGACTGACTCCAAAGAGTGGTGGCCAGCTGACTGGGGTCATTACGGCGGGTTATTTATCCGAATGGCCTGGCATAGTGCCGGCACTTATCGTCTATTTGATGGCCGTGGTGGTGGCTCAACCGGTAATCAGCGTCTGGCACCACTTAATAGCTGGCCGGATAATATAAATTTGGATAAAGCCAGGAGACTCCTATGGCCTATTAAAAAGAAATATGGCAGAAAATTATCCTGGGGGGACCTGATGATACTGGCCGGTAATTGTGCCTTAGAATCAATGGGTTTTGAACCTCTTGGTTTTGGTGGAGGACGAGAGGATGTCTGGGAGCCGGAAAAAGATATTTACTGGGGAAAAGAACAGGAATGGCTTGGCAATGAAAGATATCAAGGTGGTAGAGATTTGGAAGAACCTCTAGCTGCAACCCAGATGGGATTGATTTATGTTAATCCTGAAGGACCAAAGGGTGAGCCTGATCCTGAAGCTTCAGGAAAAGCAGTCCGAGAAACCTTTGCTCGAATGGGTATGAATGATGAAGAGACAGTGGCATTAATTGCTGGAGGCCATACCTTTGGCAAGTGTCATGGGGCCGGAGATCCTTCCTATGTAGGTCCAGAACCAGAAGCTGCCCCCATAGAAGAACAGGGTCTGGGCTGGATTAGTGAATATAAATCTGGCAAAGCCGAGCATACAATATCAAGTGGTATAGAGGGAGCCTGGACACCAGAGCCAACTAAATGGGATAATGATTATTTGAAAATGATATTTGAGTATGAATGGGAGTTAGTGGAAAGTCCTGCTGGGGCCAAGCAATGGCTGGCCAAAGATGTTAAAGATGAGCATCTGGTTCCAGATGCCCATAATCCAGAAAAAAAATTAAGGCCGATGATGACCACAGCAGACCTCTCCTTAAAATTTGATCCTGTGTTAGAGCCCATAGCTCGCAGATTTTATGAAAATCCCGAAGAATTACCTGAGGCCTTTGCTAAAGCGTGGTTTAAATTGACTCATCGCGATATGGGACCTAAATCAAGATATTTAGGTGACGAAGTGCCTGAAGAAGATTTTGTCTGGCAGGATCCCCTTCCTGAAGTGGATCATCCTCTAGTCGATGAAAAAGATATAGAGAAACTTAAAGATGAGATTTTAGCGACAGAACTGTCGATAGCCGAGTTTGTTAAGACAGCCTGGGCTTCAGCTTCAACCTATAGAAATTCAGATAAAAGAGGCGGAGCCAATGGAGCTAGAATCAGACTTAAACCCCAAAAAGATTGGGAGGTAAACGAGCCAGCAAAATTAGAGAAAGTCTTGCATGTTCTAAAAAGAATTAAAAAAGAATTTGCTGAGTCTGGTCCCAAGGCCCGTGAAATATCAATGGCAGATCTAATAATTTTAGGTGGAGCAGCGGCTATAGAGGAAGCTGCCGCAAAAGCAGGCTATGAAGTAAAGGTACCCTTTACTCCAGGGAGAGTAGATGCCTCTCAAGAACAGACAGAGGAAGATTTTTATTCTTTCATTGAGCCTGAAGCTGATGGTTTTCGTAATTACACTAAAGATAAGTTTACTATTCCTCCAGAAAGAATGTTAGTTGATAAAGCTCAATTGTTAACGCTCACTGCTCCAGAGATGACAGTATTAATAGGTGGCTTAAGAGTTTTAGGAGCAAACTATAATAACTCCCAGCACGGTGTTTTTACTGAAGATACTGGTCAACTGAGCAACGACTTTTTCGTGAACCTGCTTGATATGTCTACTACCTGGGAACCTTCTGATGATGACCAGGATATTTATGAAGGTAGAGATAGGGAAACTGGAGAGCTTAAATGGACAGGAACGAGAGTAGATTTGATTTTTGGTTCTGATTCTCGTCTCCGGGCTATAGCCGAAGTATATGGTAGTGAAGATGGAGAAGAGAAATTTATCAGTGACTTTATCTCTGCCTGGAATAAAGTGATGAAGGCTGATAGGTTTGATTTAACAGACTAAACTTTTATTGGAGATAAATATTAATTAGCTGATAATTGAGAACTAGAAAAACAAAACTAAATAGAAGGCAATCAGGTGCCCCCGGTTACGGCCGGGGGAGAATAGGGAATCAGGTGCAAAACCTGAACGGGCCCGCCACTGTAACCAGCTCTGTCTGGATTATTTAAGCCACTTAAATACACAATATATTTAGGGAAGGCGAGTTAATATAGTTTATAGCTGGAAGTCAGGAGACCTGCCTGATTGTTTAACCTACAATTTCCCGTTGGCAGGAAAAAGTAGGTAAACCGATTAGATTTATTCCTGAAACAGGATTTTTCTTTAAAATTCTGGACTGGAATCTCAATTATTCTTAAGAGGTTTACTATTACTCAACCCTGTCTGGGTTGAGTTTTAGTATTTAGGAGGACATTATATTACTATGGAAAAATTAACCGGTATAGTTAAATCCAATAGCAAAAGTTTATCCAGAATTCTTGTCTTTTTATTGTTAGCAGTTACTTCATATTTTATACTAACCGGCAGGGGTTTTGATTTAATAACTTTTCAAAATAATATCCAGCGTTTGCAGTATTTCGGGCAAAATTATTTGCTTTTTACTATAATGATATATTTAATAATACGGTACATTTTTGCTGTTGTCTCAATTCCAGGAACTGGAGTATTGACGATAGTTGGTGGAGCTATATTTAATTTTTGGCTGGCTTTACTGCTGGTTTCACTGTCAGTGAGCCTCGGTGTGTTAACAGTTTTTTTGCTCAGCAGGCATGCCTTTAGAAATTTGATTAAAGAGAAATTATCACATCATTTTCAGGCAATGGAACAATTGCTGGAGAGATATGGACCATCGCTTTTATTTTTGTTGAGAATTTGCGAATTATTTCCTTCTTTTGTTATCAATTCTTTTTTTGCTCTAACCCCAATTAAAACCTTTACTTATTTCTGGATTAGTTTTATAGGACATTTACCTGGTATTATTGTCTTTGTAAATGCCGGTAGTCGCATAAATGAAATTGAGCAAGTAGGTGACCTACTGCAGCCCTCTATATTTTTATCCTTATCTGCCTTAGCTTTACTCCCTCTATTGACCAAAGTTATTTACAATAAAATTTTATCCCGGCCAATAAAAATTTAGAAAATAATATTATGACTGCAACTAAATCTTTAGCCAAAATATTACAATAGCGGTGTTATTATTTTGAAATTATGTTATAATGAAATTAGATTTAAGCATTTAATTTTTTATGATATGGGGGGAGATTTGTGAAAAAATATCAAGACTTTGCCACTCGGGCAATTCACAGTGATGAAGGACATAAGAATGAACTGGGGGCATTAAGGACACCTATTTACCAGAGTTCTACTTTTGTTTTCGATAATGTACAGCAGGGAGCTAACAGATTTGCTGGAGAAGAAGAGGGCTATATTTATACCAGATTGGGGAACCCTACTCAGGCTGATTTAGAAAAACAGATAGCCGACTTAGAAGGAGGGGAAGCAGCAATAGCTACAGCTTCAGGCATGGCAGCGACTTCAGCAGCAGTCCTGCAGTTTTTAAGTGCTGGAGACCACTTAATTGCCTCAGACACTCTTTATGGCTGCACTCATTCCTTTTTTGAAGAGATGCTTCCACGCTGGAACATAGAAGTTAGTTTTGTTGATATGACTGACTTGAACAATGTAAGAAAAGCTGCTCAGAATAGTACTAAAGTAATATTTGCTGAAACACCGGCTAATCCTACCCTGGATTTGGTTGATATTGCTGAGCTTGCTAAAATATCTGATGATATATCCAGTAGATTAATCATAGATAATACTTTTATGACTCCTTATCTCCAACGCCCCCTGGAAATGGGAGCTGATATAGTCATCCACTCAGCAACTAAATATATTGGTGGTCATGGTGATACTATAGCTGGATTGATAATTGGTTCAGAAGAAGATATTATTGAAATCAGGGAGTCCACTATTAAAGATATCGGTGGTATTATAGCTCCTTTTAACGCCTTTTTACTGTTAAGAGGAATCAAAACACTCTGTATTCGAATGGATCGCATCTGTAAGAACACTCGTAAGGTTGCAGAATATTTGAATGCTCATCCTCGAGTAATAGAAGTTTATTACCCGGGTCTTACCAGTCATCCTCAACATGAGTTAGCCAAAAGGCAGATGGAGGATTTTGGTGGTATTATTGCCTTTGAATTGGAAGGAGGTTTTACAGCCGGTAGAAATTTAATGAATGAGGTTGAACTTTGCGTTTTAGCTGTAAGTTTAGGTGATGTCGATACTCTAATTCAACATCCTGCTTCCATGACTCATTATGTTGTGCCGGAAGAAGAGAGATTAGAAGCTGGAATAACTGATAGTTTGGTCAGAATATCGGTGGGTTTAGAATCTGTTGATGATATTATTGCTGATCTTGATCAGGCTTTAGAAGCCTGTCATTAATATTTTTATAATAAATACCACAGAAATATCCGCAACAAAATTTAAAGGCAGGGATTAAATATATATGGCTAGTTTTTTGCAAAATAGACAGGTAAACAGGAGAGAATTAGAGATAGATGGTGTGCCAGCAAATGAGTTTAAGCCCAGGAAAAATGAGGTAAAGGGAGGAGTAATATTTTATCATGGCTGGTCTTCCAATAAGGAAAATCAAACTTTTCGAGCCAGCACAATAGCCAGTTTTGGTTTTCGGGTCCTGGTTCCTGATGCTATTAACCACGGTTCTCGAGGTGAGATTGATTATGATACAGAGGAATCTTTACGACAAAACTTTTTTCCTACAGTGATCCAATCAGTATTGGAGGCTAATTCTTTATTAAACTATTTGAGAGAAAAAATTAACGGGGGTTTTTTAGCAGTTGCTGGACATTCTATGGGTGGATTCACGGCAGGAGGGGTTTTTGTCCACTATCCCAAAATTGCCACTCAGATTAACGTTAATGGTTCCTGTGCCTGGCTGGAAACTAGAAATCTACTAGTTGATAAACCAGGTAGTTTTGCTGATAAAGTTAATATTCAGGGTATTGATTATGAACTCAAAAAATTTGACCCTTACTATAATTTGGATAACCTGGATGAAAGACCATTACTTCTCCTGCATGGAGAACAGGACACCTCAGTTCCTTTAGCAGGGCAGAAAATCTTTTATCAGGCGGCCTTAAGTCGTTACCAGAATCACCCAGGTAGATTAAATTTAATTACTTATGATAACTTAAACCATTACTATACTACCGGCATGTTGGCTGAAACTATCGAATGGTTATTTAAAGTTTACCAGAATAGAAAGTAACAGAGTAAAATTTAATTGAAAAGACCAGTATTTAAGGAAAACTGAACATTCAGCAATAAAACCTCCGCAATTGATTTATATGCGGAGGTTTTATCTATGAAAATAATATGACTGAGATACTGCCAAAATCTAACTCTAAAATGACTGATAGCTTTCAATTTTATGTTATAATTTTTATGATTATTATGTAAAATCATTTTTTAATAGGGCTAGGTGGTAGATATGTATGATGATACTAAAAATATATATATTTATACTCTGGGCAGGTTTTCTGTGAAAGACGGAAATAGCGAACTTATCTCAACTCAACAGAGATCTAGCAAGAGATGGCTTCTTTTTCAGCTTCTTTTTACCTATAGAAATGATAGTATTCCCGTGGAGAAGATATATGACTATGTTGAACTAAATGAAAGTGTTAATCCGCCAGAAGCTTTAAAGGTTTTAGTATATTATCTAAGGCAAAACTTAAATAACACCAATCCTGATAAGAACGTTATACCAGGAAAGTTTGTTATCTGTGAGAAGGGCCAGTATTATTTTAATATTGAGTCAGAGTATTGGTTTGATGGGGATGAGTTTGAGCTTTTGTTTAATAAAGCAAACTCAGTGATTAATTCTAACCCTGATAATGCTCTGCGACTTTTTAAAAAGGCCCTTAACTTTTATCAGGGAGAGTATCTTATGGAGGTTGGAGCTAAAGCCTGGGTATTACCCACCAGGAATTACTATCGAAGAATGTATTTAACAGCCATAATAAAAACCTGTAAATTACTTGTGGCCAGGGATGATTATCAATCTGCCATAGAATTATGTATGGATGGCTTAAAAACTAATCCCTTTGAAGAAAATTTACATGAGATAATTATTAATTCTTTCCTTAAAAGCAACCAGACGAATCTGGCCAGAATTCACTGTGAAGATATTGTTTCACTTTATAAAGAAAATGATCTTCATCTACCAACTAAGTTACAAAAATTATATACTATGTTATGCAGTAAAAAGACTGGCTTAAACCCAATAATTGAGTTGACTAAAATTCCTTTTATGTCAGAGGTTGAAGGCGCATTAGTATGTAATATTGATATTTTTAAATTCATCTATAAATTTGAAAAAGCCAAAAAAGAAAGAAAGAGGGGAGTTCCATTTTTAGTATATTTTAAATTACCAGCTAGAATTTTAACGCAGGATAATATTGAAATGCAAATTCATGAACTAGAAAATATTTTTAAAGCTAAATTGAGAAAGAGTGATCTTTTTTGTCCCTGGAATAAATTTGATTATGTTTTGTTATTAAATAGCGAAAATCATAATTCAGTAGAAATTGTCATTGAAAGATTAAAAAAATCTCTTGCAAAAGAGCTTGATATTTCTCAGGAAGATATTGAGATTAGGATTGCTGAATAAATTGTTTGGAAAATAGATTATGACTGCAAAGAAATCTGCAATAGTTTTTTGGAAATAACTTGACTAATTTAGAGTAACTAAAATAAGGATAAATGTCCTGAATATAATATTAGCAAATTGACCTGGAATAACTGCCTCGGCAGTTTTTTTCAGGTCTTTTTTTTATTTAAATTTTTATTTATAACTTAGAATTAACCTGGTTTCACCCAAATATAATTTAATTAAAACCTTTATCTATCCCTGATAAACCATGTAATGACTGCAATCTTAAGGAGTTAGTATTATAATTTAGTTATAA
>SL_8KL_010_SEDDRAFT_10000055_pt1 | contig 82011 bp, 75 predicted proteins | sample SodLakKL_010_SED_4_FD_11160 | JGI IMG/M metagenome (IMG submission 11160)
CCTAATACCTGTTAACAGGTAGAGATAAAGATAGCCGTCTTGATAGTATCACTTATTCGGTAAGCCCCGCCGGAGGTTCATGAGGAATACAGGCCACCTGATTACCTTCATAAACAAAGACCGCTTCGTTACCGTCGGTTATTTCACCAATATCGGCAGCTGCAACCCCTTTGGAACGAGCCACATCCATGACTTCACTTACATCCTGTTGAGCTACCTGGAAGAGCATCCGGGCCTGGGTCTCACAGATCAATATTTCTTCGGGATTCAAGCCTTCGACCTTGACTGGTGCTAAGCTCAGATCTACCTGTGCTCCCAACCCGCCAAAGCGAACAGATTCGCTGACCGCCGCCCCGATACCTGCCGCTCCCAGGTCAGAACAGGCATTTATTTTACCGGTCTGTATTGCGGCCAATGCTGCTTCCATTGTACTTTTTTCCTCACTGAAAAGCGCTTCGGCCGGACGCATTGTCTCCACTAATCCCGCCCGGTAAAGTGTATCATTACCGTCATTACTCGTCTCACCGAGTATTATCAGCCGATCTCCTGCCTTCTTAGCCGGTTTGGTAAGCGGCTTTTCGATGACCATCCGGCCAATGACTGCTACCACCACCGCGGGAACGATGTCGCTAAAAGAAGTGGAAAGACCACCTCCGACTACAAAAACCCCCATAGATTCACACATATCGCGGATACCTTTAACCATCAGGTTAATCCTGTCTCCACTTGTCATTGTTTCACAACTGCCGCAGGTGCACTTTCCCTGAAAGCCGCATGGCCCGACTATTACTTCTTCCTCCAAAGACCGGGTACCGATAAAATCAAGCAAAAACAAAGGCCGTGCGCCCATGGCCACGACATCTCGCATCGCACCTCCCGCTCCGGTTGCCGCACTGGCATAAGGCCGGGGCACGCAAGGCGAACAATGGCTTTCCATCTTGGCCACGAACAAGCCTTCGTCACCGGACATGCTAAAAACAGCGGCATCGTCATTAGCCTCAGGCCCAATTAAAAGGGTTCCCGGTGAAACCTTTTCGACCATCTCGTTCAATTGCTGAAACATCCCAAAATCAATCGCCTGATCGATGTTATGGTGCAGGTGGACAAATAAACCATGCATTAAAGCCCTTTCCACGGTATTCATCAATGTATCCTCCTCATCAGTAAGCGTCTTATAATAATTATAAACTATTTTTTCCTGCCAAAACTATTTATATGTCGATTTTTTATCTTTCAAAAACAGCAGTGATAATCTCTATTACTTTGTCGTTGCCCAAACTGCTCTTCCCGTCACCATCCTGCAAGCCGTAGTTGCCAAAATCGGAGTGATTCAATCCTTCTATCTCCAAAACAGTCGCATCGAGAGGTAAATTGCCCTGAGCTTTCCGGTAATTTTCCCAGTCAATAATTTGGTCCCTTTTTCCCATCACTGAAATAACCGGTCCTTCAAATTGGTTTACCGCCCGATCACAATATGAACCGAAAACAAATAATCCGTAAACTTTTTTGGGGTTTCCGGCAACGAAGCGGCAGGCGGAAATACCACCCAGCGAATGACCGCCGACCCAGGCCTTTTGCAACCCGTAGTTTTCGATCACCCTGCCCGCTGCAGAAACATTAAATATTGCTGCATTGAAAGGAGCCCGTATTATGTAAACGGTTGTCTGCAGGCTTACCGCTGCGCGGCCCATCTTGTATAGATATGCTTCCGGAGACACCAACCCACCAGGATAGTAGATAATCGGAATTTTATCTGAACCATTATTTTTGGGGATTATTATCAGCAGGTTGTTTTCTTCTCTTATGGTCAGGTTGTAATTTTCTTTGATATCCGCCAGGTATTCTTGCTCTGCCTGGTAGGTCTGCATTTGCACGTATAGCCACAACCCAATCGGAACAAGCACAAATAAAACTAATATGCCAAACAGTAGTATTTTATAAAAAGGCTTTAACCGTTGCAGTTTACCGGGTAATGAAATAATTTTTCACCTCTTTTTTTTACTAGTTTAAATAACAGGATTGCATAATATTATATAGAATTCTTATTAAGAAAGCCAATTTATCATACAATATTTGTTATTAGGATATAATTACAAATGAAGCAGGTGGGATTGTGCCAAAAACATGGAATATTTATACCCGCAGTAAAGATATCAAGGACTCCGAAAGCAGAGAATTCGACCTGATTATAATTGGCGGAGGAATCACCGGTGCAGGAATAGCCAGGGAATGTGCTCTTCGTGGACTTTCTTTCTGCCTGCTTGATAAAAATGATTTTGCCTTTGGCACTTCATCAAGATCTTCAAAACTATTTCACGGCGGTATGAGGTACCTCACCTCAGGCGAATTTGGCCTGGTCCGTGAATCGACCAGCGAACGAAACTGGCTGCGCAATCACTTGCCAAACCTGGTCAGACCACTGGGTTTTATCTACCCCTCCTATGAAAAATACAAAGCCAGGCCATACACGATCCGTATCGGGGTTAAACTATACGATATCTTTTCGGACTGGTTCAACAAATACAAAAACTACCGTAAATCCAAGATATTCAAAGCAGATTTTATTGAAGAAATTGAACCGGCAATAACCACTGAAGACCACGAACTGGGAAAAATGGTCATGGCCGGCTTTTATTACGATACCAACTGTGATGATGCGCGGGTAACCCTGGAAACCATAAAAGAAAGCCTGGCTTACAGCGAGGGACAATCTATAGCTCTTAACTATACACATGTAGACGATTATATTCGCGACACCGCAGAAAAGGTCCGGGGGGTAATAGCAAAAGATGTTTTTACCGGTAATATTATTGAGGTTAGAGCTAAATGTGTGGTCTCGGCAGCCGGCATATGGACAGACAAAGTTCTTTCCCCGGCCGCATACGATCATCCGCGGATCTATCCAACCAAAGGCGTACACGTGGTTGTTCCCAATGAGCGGATTGGTAACAGGAATGCTTTTACCTTGATCTCTATTGATGACGGGAGGTTTTTCTTCGTTCTGCGCCGGCACAATGTTTCTTTTATCGGAACCACTGATACCGCCTATAATTCGGAATCGCATAATTTAGATGAACCATGGTGCAATAAAGATGACTGTGATTACCTCCTGCGCACAGTGAACAAAATGTTTCCCCATGCTATGCTCACTTACAATGACATTATCGGCACCCTTGCTGGAATAAGACCGCTGATCAGGGAAGAAGGAACCGAGCATGAATCAGATGTCACCCGCAAACATAAAATATTTCAGACCAAAGACGGCCTGGTAGCCATTGCCGGGGGCAAATCAACAACCTACCGCAAGATGGCTGAAGACCTTATCTTTTACCTGGTGAAAAACAAATACCTGGATCGTTTTGCCCAAAAGGAATTTAACAAGCAGGGTTTTTCCAAGAAACCATTCAAGGTCGGCCTGGCAAGGAAAGATTTCGACAAAATAATTAAAGAAAAGGCCCTGGCGGAAACCATACACCCGGATCTTCAAGAATACCTTTACCGACAATATGGACGGAACAGTATAGAAATACTCGAAGAGATAAATAACTATCCGGAAAAAGGAAAGCAGCTCCTGGAAGGTTACCCTCACTGCGAGGCCGAAATATCCTACATCCTAGAGTATGAAAATGCCCCGAAATTAATAGATGTCCTTTGCCGCAGAACAGAAGCACAGTGGATGATCTGGCATCACAAACAACCGGAACTGGCTGAAGCAGCAGCCCAGATCATGGCTCATTATTATGGCTGGAGCGAAAAACAAAAAGCAGCTGAAATCAGGGAATACCTGTGCTACATAGAAAACACGATCCTTTTTATAAAAGAGACCAGTCAAGAATACCGTTCAAAACCGGTTAGATAAAGCGCTGTGTGTGTATTTTTTATGTGCCGGGCAATGGTCCGGGATAATTGCAACTGCAGAGCGAGCAGACTTAAACCGTCTGACAGTATTTACCAATACTGTAACGGCCAACCATGTAAATCAGCTTTATTTTCCGGGAAAACAGGAACATAAAGATTGAAACTTGTTTTAATTATTAATATCTATTATACTGTTAATAAAAACATTTTCTTTTTTCCTACTAATGTTTGTACTTTAAGAGGCGATTACATGAGCCTGGTCGATTTTGGTCTTTTAGTTAAAACTCTGCGTAAAAACAGCTTTGATCCATCAGGTAACCGTTGGAGCCGGGAAGGTTTAAGCAAGGCGGTCCACCTGACAGAAGACCAGCTGGGCAGGTTGGAAAGAGGAGATCGAAAATACCTGGACAACCAAACTTTAATGCTTTTAGCAGATTCTTTCAATCTAACCAGCTTAGAACGGAAAGAATTTTTTTATGCCGCCCTTAGCCTAAAAGACAACAAACTGTTTAACCATCATGAACCTGAAACTCAGCTAAAAAACGTAATTGCCACGATGGAAACCTTACAGGTTCCGGCATATATAATAGATGTTTACGCAGACATAGTTGTTGTTAATACTGCCGTCTTGAATTTATATCAGGTAACCCGGGAGTTAATAGATTATGTGCGGCAGTTACCCGGTGGCCTGAATCTTTTATATTTTATTTATTCTTCAACACTGGGGTTTAAAGAAGTGATCGGATCCTACTGGAACAAAACCGCAATGATGGCCCTCCTTGAATTTCGGCGATCATCTTTACGCTACCGACATACGGTTTATTTTAAATATATTTTAAAAACGCTGCTTAAGGAAAAACAATTTGATATCGATTGGTACTCCAGCCACAGGTACCTGGATTTTTTTGATTTGACCTATGAACGATTCGAATATGAACATCCTTTTTTTGGGCCGTTAGCATATACAGCCACTGAAACAATCATTAATACCAAAGCAGGTGATTTATACCTGATATTATATAATCCCGCTGATTCAATAACCGTTTCCGTATTTAAAGAGTTGTTGAAATTTAACGGCAACAAAATCCACCAGTTGGCAAGCTGGCCGGAAAAAAGTACAATTTAATAATCATAAGGCAGGCACTAAAACCATGGTCCAGTCAGCAAATAAAGCCTTTTAACCCATTCTCATTAGTCATCGCCAGGGATAAACCAAAAGGATCCTTTCCTTTCTGATCGACACCTGGAAAAGGAGCCTTTTTGATTTAAAGCCAGTATCTTTGGTTTCACCTTTATTTTACTTGCGGGCAGCCCCACAGCCGGCTGTTATCATAACTTTCACCACTGGAGAGGCCAGGCTAAAAGATATTTTGCCCGTAAAAGAAACCGATAGAAGCCAGTATCGCAGACAGTGACGACCCCCAGATAAGATCGACCACGGTAACGGCCTTGGGCCAGCCTTCCAGGGTAGCCAGATTGCTCAAATCATAGGTGGCATAACAAATTAAACCAAAGAAGGCACCGGTCCATAAAGCATAAACCCAGCTGCCCTGTTCAATAGCGGGAAGGATTACAAAAAAGATCAGACCGACGATGTAAAGCAGGTAAAAGATAATCGCCGCAGCCCAGTTAATTCTTTTGGCCATCATCGAGCCGAGCTGAACCTTGTAAAACTTTTTGGCCACCACACCTAGCCATATCATGTCAATTATAAAAAAAGAAGCAAAGACTACCAGGAATAGCAGGATTAATTCAAGCATTGGTATTAACCTCCCAGATGGTTCTTGTTTAATCAATCATCTCTTTTTAGAACACCATATTGCTTTTTGGGAAACCAGGGGACAAACTTGCTGGTCACCCTGGCATATTCCCGGTATTCAGGATTTTTCATCATTGACTTCTCCAGCATGGGCACCCCTGAGACAAAAAGCAGTAATACGGTTATAGTCAGAGGACTGATAATACCGGTCCACCCGAGGGGCACAGAAAGGGCCAGCAGGTATATTCCCCACCACATGGTGGCTTCTCCGAAATAGTTTGGATGCCGGGTATATTTCCAGAGACCGGATTGGATAACCTTGCCCTTGTTGGCCGGATTTCTTAAAAACCCGGCAAGCTGTTTGTCACCTACCGATTCAAAAAAGAACCCGGTAATCCAGATCAGCAGGCCGATTACATCAAGCGTAGTCAGACCGGAAACCGGGTAGGCATTGATCAGGACGATCGGATAACCGATAGCCAGCATCATCACCCCCTGCAGCATAAAGACCTGGAAAAAGGCCCGGGGAACCAACCAGCGGCCCCACTCTTTGCGCCATTTAGCATAGCGAAAATCTTCCGGTTTTCCCCAATTGCGGCGGATGATGTGATAGGTCAGCCTCCCACCCCAGATTGTTACCAGAACAGTTACAATCAAGTTCCTCTCCGTGAAGGAACCTTCGATAAACAGTGTGGCGAGGGCAATAACCACAAACCCGGCGCCCCAGCCCATATCGACAATGGAATTATTCTTGATTAACGTGGCGACCAGGAAAAAAACAAAAAAATAAATAAAAACAATTAAAATTGTTTGCATTAAAAGTTCAGTCATATTTGCACCCCTTTCTTTATGGTTATCTAGCAGGTCCTGCTTAATTAAGAATTATGCCCGGGTATAAGTTCGCTATTTATTGAAAAATTCCTGCAAACAATAACCGTTATATTTATAAAAGTTCAGGCATTTTCTCCAGCATAGTTACCCGGGTAAACTCTTAAGACCGTTGACAAAAAAAATCCGACAGTCTATAGTACAAACACATTGGTAGAACAACATATATTATACGAGCCACCACTGCCGATCTTCTTCAAATTTGGAGAAAAACAAAAAGATCGGGAGCATATTGATACAATAATGAGATAGGAGAAAAAAGATGAAAATGCCTAAACGCCTTTTTTTAGGCTTATTTTTACTGTTTATCTTGCTGCTTTTATTTTCGCTGGCTTTCCTGGGTTACTTTTTAATAAGACCCGAAGCCCTGATTTTTCAGTATGCTTTTTTATTTTTTCTCGTTGTTCTGGCTATTGTTGCTTTAGCCTCACTTATGACCTTAGCCCTCGCTACCTATTCACTGCTACGGGCTACACCTCCGCCCGGCTTAAACCGGTTAGTCAAAAAAATCATGGTTTTCCTATTTCCGCTTATTGTCCAGCTGGGAAAACTGTTAAACATTGCCCAGGAAAAGGTGCAAAGCTCTTTTATCGGGGTAAACAACAAACTTGTTGAGGTTGACAAGAAAATATTAACTCCGCAAAAATTACTAATTCTGCTGCCGCACTGTCTCCAGGATGAAAACTGCCCGCATAAAATTACCTTAGATCCTTTTAACTGCCAACGCTGTGGCAGGTGCCCCATTAACAACCTGTTAACCATGGCAGAAAAGTGGCAGGTCAATGTCCAAATTGCGACCGGGGGTACCCTGGCCCGCAAGGCTGTCCAAATGTTTCGCCCCGAATATGTGCTGGCGGTAGCCTGCGAAAGAGACCTTTCCAGCGGGATAGTGGACAGCTATCCCCTTCCCGTATGGGGCGTTTTAAACGAGAGACCAATGGGTCCATGCCGCAATACCCAGGTATCACTCCATGCCCTGGAGGAAAAACTGGAAGATATCTTAGGTGAACAATAAGCTAAAGTTTAAACTCCCATAATGTGATAACCGCAATCTGTATGCACTACAGCACCGGTTACAGCACGGGATAGATCGGAGACGAGGAAAAGAGCTGTGCCGGCCACGTCATCAGCATCAGCAAGCCTGCGCAGGGGAGTTTTTTCTTCCACTCCATCCAGCAATCGATTAAAATTCTTTACCCCCTTGGCTGACAAGGTGCGGATCGGCCCGGCAGACACTGCATTGACCCTGATACCCAACGGCCCAAGGTCAGCTGCCAGGTAACGGACACTGGCTTCCAAAGATGCTTTGGCCACACCCATCACGTTATAGTTGGGCACTACCCGCTCCGAACCCTGGAAAGTGAGGGTAAGGATGCTGCCTCCTTCATTCATCAAAGGGTAAAGCTGTTTTGAAACAGCAGCTAAAGAAAAAACGCTGATTTCATGCGCCATCAGAAACCCCTCCCGCGAGGTGTGGGCAAACATTCCGTCCAGTTCCTCTGTTTTCGCATAAGCAAGACTGTGCACAATGCCGTGCAGGTTGCCCCACTTTTCCTGCAACGTCCCGGCCAAATGCTTAATATCCTCGTCGTTAGAGACATCGCAGGGCAGTAGAAGTGCACCGGGCACTTCGCTTTCAACCAACTTACCCACTTTATTTTTAAATCGTTCATCCTGGTAAGAAAAGGCAAGCTCAGCCCCGGAAGCTGCAAAGGCTTTTGCAATAGCCCAGGCAATACTCCATTTATTGGCTACACCCATGATCAATATTTTTTTCCCGGTCAGTAATGTTTCGGCAGTCATTTGCATCAAACACCTTTCTGCATTGAAATTAAAGATCAAAGTAGAGAAATTTGAAAGTGATTACTTCACATTCTAACACAATGTTAGCTTAAATTCAGGAGTTGATTGGCATTAAAGATAAGCGAAAACCTGAAGCCTGGCCGCCGGGACTTCTTCAAGAACAATTATAAATGGAGGGTAAAATAACTAAAAAAAGGCGCTACCGCCTGATTTACGATAACGCCATGCCTTCAAATAATCTTGCTTAATAAATATAAACTCCGCGGTTAAGCCCATCACGCACTGCAGAAATAACCTTGTTTGCCCTGATAGTCGCTCCTGAAAAACCATCGACATCTTCCACAAAATCACCAGGTTCATAAAGATCTACAAGGGTATCGCGGATATCTTTGCCTTCCAGATAATCGAGGATTTGTTCATGCTGATCTTTTAGCGCCTCTGTCATTTCGTCTTCTGGTTCCAGGTAGTCTATACCACGGTGTGCCAGGTGCCGGTAGCCAATGCTTGTGATAATGTTGTCTTCCAGCGTAAACTGCACATTAACCTGGACAGCATCCCGGTCAATAAAAGCCCCGCGGTAAGTGCCGTCTTCATAGCCAACTTCATCGTCAGCAGGAGCTGGAGCAGTTTCATCCGGTTCATCGTTAGCCACATCTGCCGGCGCTTCGCAGCCAAAAGCCGCGAAAGAGACAACCATCAGGAATGCAAAAATCAATAATAAAAATGATTTTTTCATTTATTCTCACCCCTTTCTTCATTTTGAATAAACAGCAGCTTGACTGGTTTAAGCCCTGCTATTACATAATTCCTATGTTAATACTATAATAATTTTTATTAAAAAGCAATACCGTTTCTGAAATACCTGAATAAACCCTAAACATACCATCCGGGCCGCCTAATAGTTTTACTTAGACAATAAAACATTATTGTTTAATTTATACTTGTCCACCAAATTTGACTTTTCTTTTTATCCCGTGCTATAATATATGCAAATTGACGCATATGTTGTCAAGGGAGTCGCTTATGGAAGAGTATATAAAAATCATTAAGAGCCTTTCAGAACAAACCAGGATCCGGATATTGGCTCTTTTGCATCAGGCCCAGGAAGCATGTGTCAGCGAAATCGTAGACACACTGGATGAAAGTCAGTATAAAGTCTCGCGGCATTTGAAAGTGCTTCAGGACGCCGGCATGGTGGTGGGCAAAAAAAAAGGACGCTGGATATTCTACCAGTTAAATGAAAGCCAAATCCATTTCCAAGGTTTACTTTTAACAGCAGTAAAGCATATTTCTTCAGACATATTAAAAGAAGACCTGGAAAGATTTAAGAAAAGATGGGCCAAACCGATAAACAATAAATGCATCAACGGCAAAATTGAAAGTTACCAGTAAAACAAACACGCTGCAACAAAAACACTGCACTAAAGCAGGGCGCTACAATTAAAAACCAGTATAGCAAAATAATTACAGGCTGATCATTATAAGAGGGTCGGCATGAAGCAGCTTACCATACCGGCTGTCCACTGGAAGGTAGGGGTGAAGTGATTGATGGATCTGAAAGGAATATTTGTTATATCAGCATAAGAAAGGGAGGTATCATTACTGATGATGACAAAAAGTATGGAATTGGGTAAGCGATTTTTCGGTGAGAAAGTATTTGGGACAGTTATGGGTTACCTGAAAAAAAACCCGGAGCAGAACCTGGAAAAAGCTCTCGATATGGTCGAAAAAATTGCTGTGGCTTCCAATCACAAGGAATATGCCAGGAATATCAAAGCACAACTACAAGAAAACCCGGCCCTGCGGCAGTATATCAATCGTGTGATCAATGAACTTGATGAAAATGTTCACAATCACCTCATAAACAACTTTTTCGTTAACGCTTCGCTTGTGGGCGTACCGAAACAAAACAGGATGGCTAAAGAATTGGGACATAATGTCCCTTATACAATCCTAATTGATCCTACTAGCAACTGCAATTTAAGATGCAAGGGATGCTGGGCTGGCGCATACGAAAAGCAGCAAAGCCTGAGTTTTGAAGAAGTTGATCGTATCGTCAGTGAAGCCAAAGAATTAGGGATGTATTTTATCGTGATGTCCGGGGGAGAGCCCACGATGTGGCCGCACCTGGAGGATCTTTGCCGCAAACACTACGATGTTGCCTTTATGATCTATACCAACGGAACGCTAATCGATGAAAAAACTGCAAAATGGATGCGCGAAGCAGGCAATATCACTCCGGCATTCAGCCTGGAAGGCGGACGGGAAGCAACCGACCAGCGCCGCGGTAACGGTGTCTTCGACAAGATCATTTTCGCTATGGACCATTTGAAGGAAAATGGGGTGGCTTTTGGTATAAGCATTACGATCACCAACGAGAACGTCGATGAAGTGTATTCCGATGAATTTATTGATTTTATGATTGATAAGGGCGTACTCTATGGCTGGTCTTTTCATTATATTCCTATTGGCAGCAACCCCGACTTTTCGCTGATGATAACACCTGAACAGCGCGCTGCCCTGGTAGACCGGGTACGCCAGGTTCGCACCAACAAACCGATCCAGATCGCTGATTTCTGGAACGACGGCGAGTTGACCATGGGATGTATTGCCGGAGGACGGCGCTACTTTCACATCAATGCCAGCGGTGATGTAGAACCATGCGCTTTCGTCCACTTTACTGTCGATAACATCAAAGGCAAACCACTCAAAGAAGTGCTGGCCAATCCACTGTTCAAGGCTTACCAGAGACGGCAGCCTTTCAGTGATAATCTGCTTCGCCCTTGTCCTATAATTGACAGGCCGGAAATACTAAGAGAAATGGTTAAAGAAGCTAATCCCCAGCCGAGTTACGAAGGCGCAGAAAACCTGTTGTACAATGAATCAGCCAAGAATATGGATGCAGCCGCGACTGCGTGGAGAGAAAAAGCAGACCAGAAGTGGGCTGAAATCAGTAAAGAAACAGAACGGGAAAAAGAGCAAACAAGAGCTTAAAACACTTTTTCATAAAAGGCGGCCGGAATTACTATAATTATTACCGGGCGCCTTTTTTGCCTGGTATTGTCAAAAATAATGGAGGCTATATTATGGATCGAGAAGCAGCAACCGATTATAAAAAGGTAGGCTGGTTTTGCACTTATACACCGGAGGAGCTAATTCATGCCGCCGGATTCGTACCCTACCGACTTTTACCCCATAGCCCAACGGGATCAGGAAATGTAGAGGATGCCCTTGCGGCCAACCTTTGTCCATACCCGCGGAAAATTTTAAGCGATATGCGCAGGGGTGTATACAACGACCTGCACGGGATGGTGATTGCCAACTCCTGTAATGCTATGAGCCACCTTTACAATGTGCTGAAAATGGAAAGCGATCATTTTATCTACATGCTTGACATCCCACGTAAGCAAGATGAAAACGCTATAGAATATTTCAGCCGCGAGTTGGAACTATTGGCTGACTACCTGGGCGCAAAGGGTAAGCCGTTAACACTGGGCAGGTTGAAAAGATCGTCTGAAACGTACCGGCAAAAAAACGAGCTTTTGCAAAAACTGATCGCTCAAAATGGTCAGTTCAACGCTAGAACTCATTTTCAGGCGGGATTGTCAGGACTGGCCATTGAAGCTGCTTCCAGCGCTCCTGAAGCCTTTAACCGGAAACTGGAAAGAATTTTAACTGAAGAACAAAGTAGAGATAAGCAAAGCGGGGAAGGAGAAAATAAAACATCCGCCCTTCTCCTTGCCGGCGGCCTGCCCCCACACGGATTGACAGAGATGCTCGCAGGGCATCAGGAATTTAGCGTTTACCCGGAAAACTGTTCCGGTCTGCGTTACTTACAAAAACCTTTGCCGTCGTTACCTAAAGGTGAGAATTCTTCGCCGGAAAAAATATTTGCAATGATTGCCCGCAGTTACTTGGAAAAACCGCCCTGCCCCCGGGTATTTAACAGCCAGAGCCGGGAATATTATTACCGGCGTCTTCTAGACGACCTGCAGGTGCGGGCAGTAATCTACCACGACCTGCTATTTTGTGACATGTGTCATTATGATTACCTGCTGCTAAAGGATTTAATGGAAGAAAAAGATATACCGCACCTTAAAGTAAAAACAGAGCTCGGAGAAGAAGATATGGGACAGCTTAAAACAAGAGTGGAAGCATTTTTAGAAATTCTTGAATAAACAAGGAGGACAATAACATGAACCCGCACAAGCTGTTCAGGGAAAAGCTAAAAAGCAAGCTGGGCCGCAAGTTGTTGGCTTCGCCGGGCACCTACAAATTGGCCAGGGACGTTTTTGTCAAAAAAAGCAGTTTCTCTTTCGAAGCCAGGAAAAAGATGACTGCCATGGCTTTGGATCAGGCTGCCGAAGCGTATCATCAAAAAAAACCGGTCGCCTGGACCAGCGCTTTCTTCCCCAGTGAAATGGTTTACCTTTTTGACCTGGTTCCCTTCGCCCCGGAAGCGGCTGCCGGAACCTTGGCTTCACTTGATCTGGCTTCGGATCTCCTCAAGCAATCCGATCAAATGGGCATTGCCTCTGACAGCTGTTCTTTTCACCGCTGTGCAACTGCCGGGACAGCCTTGGAATATTTCCCCCTCCCTGATTTTCTAATGGCCAGTTCGCATCTTTGCGACGGTGCTCCGCGCCTGTTTCAATATATGGCCCGCCGTTACGAAAAACCGCTTTACTTATTAGATGTCCCTTACCGGGAAAACGAAGGCTCGTTAAAATATGTAGCTGACCAGCTTGCTAAAATAGCTCACTACCTGGAGCAGGAAACCGGTCAGAAACTTACCGGCGAGCGTATCGAAAAAGTTTTTAAGCAATCCAACCTGGCCCGCCAATATCAACTGGAAATCAGCCGGATACGCCAACAAGTTCCTTCGCCGATGAACGGAGAAGAAGGGCTAAGCTACGTCTATCTGACCCTGCTCGGACAGGGGCATCCCGAGGCTCCCGATATTTACCGAACCCTGACCGATGAACTGCAGGAGATAGTTAACAATAACGCAGTAAAATCTGCCCGCGGTGACAAAGAAAGGTTTCGTCTGATCTGGATGCACCTGCGCCCGTATCATTCACCGGAAATGATTAATTACCTGGAAAATGAGCTGAATCATAAGATCGTCGCAGAAGAAATGAATCACGTTTACTGGCCGCCCCTTGATCCGGAAAAACCTTTCTTCAGCCTGGCCCGCAAAATCCTATCTCATCCAGGCCTCGGACCGATAGCCCGTCGCTTGGAAACAATTGAGAAAATGGTTCGAGATTATCAGACCCACGCAGTGATCCATTTCTCGCATTGGGGCTGCCGGCAGTCAGTAGGTGGCGCTCTGACCATGAAGAAATTATTACAGAAAAAGGGTATTCCTTTTCTGGCCCTGGACGGTGACTGTATTGACGGAACCAGCTTTCCTTGGGGTCAGGCGCTAACCCGCATCGAAGGTTTCCACGAGGTCCTTGAACAACTTCATGCTTAAAAGATTCCGGCCGGTAACCGTGCCTATGTAATAAAAACTGATTATGCGCCTGCTATAAGGTTAAAAGCCTGCAAACGCATCAGTTTAAAATAAATACAGGTAAACGGCTAAATAATAGAATGACTGTCAACATCGACCAGGCCGCGATCGGTAATTTTTAAATAAGGAATTACCGGCAGAGCCATGAATGAAAGAGTGAGAAACGGTTGGGGTAAATGTGTACCCAGTTCACGAGTTGCAGCAAGTAAATCTTGCATTTTTTCAGCTACCGCTTCAGCTGTTTCGGTGGACATCAATCCGGCCACTGGCAGGGGCAGGCAGGCTTTAATGGTCAAATCTTTTTCCACAACCACGAAACCGCCGCCGACCCGGGCCAACTCGTTAACTGCTTCAGCCATCGCTTTTTCAGAAGCCCCTGTAACCAGGAGGTTATGTGAATCGTGCGCCACACTGGATGCAATCGCACCACGGGTCAGACCGATCCCTTTAATCATTCCCACAGCAATACGACCACTTTTACCATGCCGTTCAACCACAGCAATCTTATTTAACCCCGGTACAGGCACTGCCGGTATCGAACCGTCTTCTAAGCGCTCAACCTCGAGTAAAAGTTTTTCAGTAATCAATTGTCCCGGTATAACTCCGATTACCGGTATGGTTCCAGGTGGATGGTGCAAGGCAAAATCATTACTTCGTAATTTCTTGGCCAGCTTTACGCTCTGCTGAGCTGCAGGCGGAAGTTTGTTTTCTGAAACAGCAAAAATCGTGCAACCTTCTCGTGCTGCTTCCTGTCCATCTTTAATAACCAGCTTGGCCCGGAAATTGATCAGGTCATCAAAAACAACCATATCGGCCCGGTAACCGGGAGCAATTGCCCCCCGGTCATAAAGGCGGTAGTGACGGGACGGGTTCAGGGTGGCTATTTTAATCATGGTTATCGGATCCCCGCCAAGAGCCACCGCTGCTTTGAGAATCTCGTTGACGTGACCCTTTTCGAGTAATGCGCCGGCTTCGCGATCATCACTGCCGAACATGAAGGAATCGCTGTTAGCCTGGTTAACCAGTGGGAGAAATTCATCCAGGCTGGATGTGGCCGAACCGTGCCGGATAATGATCTTCATTCCGTTTTCCAGTTTTTCTTGCGCTTCAGCAGCAGTAATACTCTCGTGATCTGTGTTCACTCCCGCGGCAAGGTAAGCCTGCAGGTCACTGCCAACGACAGCCGGTGCATGACCGTCAATCACCTTGCCGGCATTCCGGGCCGCGATGATTTTGCGAAGCACGTCTTCATCTCCACCGATCACACCGGGATAATTCATCATCTCCCCGAGACCGACCACACGGGGATATTCGAGCAGTAAAGCTACATGTTCTGCATCAATCTTGCCCCCGGCAGTTTCCATCTCGGTAGAGGGAACAGAAGAAGGCACCGTGGCAAAAAAATCACAGGAACTGCCAGCTGAGAGTTCAAGCATCAACTTTACGCCATCGAGACCGAAAACATTAGCAATCTCATGAGGGTCATGAATAACAGCAGTGGTGCCGTGAGAAATGATCACCCGGCCCAGTTCGGGAGGTAAAAGCAGGGTGCTTTCGACATGCAGATGGGCATCGATCAAGCCGGGTGCAATATACTGCCCATCAAGATCAATCACCTTTTTCCCGCTTGTGTATCCGCTGCCAAGGGCAGCTATTACACCGCCTGTTATAGCAACATTACTTTCAACAACCTCACTTTTGAAAACATTCACAACCCGCCCGTTCTTAAGCAGCAGTTCAGGAGGTTGCTCGCCGCTGGCCACGGCTAAAAGCTGTTTCATACTTTTAACTTTTCTCTCTGTATTGTTCATAAATACTGACCCCCAATAATTGCTTCGCTTTCTTAATTGTTCTGTCGAAAATTAACGTATTTCTTTTTCCCCATCAATTACCCATAAAATAGTACGGATGGTGATGTGAAAACACTATAAGATTCCACACTACAAAAGTATCTAATGTTTATCTATTCACCATTTCATCAGTTTTTCCTCTTAAATGCGGAACCGTTTGTGTCCCGGTATTGTCATCCTGTTAAAGACAAAATAAATAGGGGGTAGTTAGGGTGAAGCATGTAAGGCGTTTCAGGTTTTTTAGTGTTTGCGGAATATGCGGGCTGCTTGTCATAGGGCTTTTTGTATCAACCCTGGGCGCCGGCTGCACGATTCTCGCAACAGAAGAAGGTCTGGCCGCTCCGGCAGAGGAGCTCGATCAGCGGTTAATCGAGGCCAACAACGAACTGGGTTTCAACATTTTTCATGAACTGCGCGGGGATGAAAAAGACGAAAATTTATTCATTTCACCACCTGGTATACTGACCGCCCTGGCCATGACCTACAACGGGGCTGAAGAAGAAACCCGCGAGGCCATGGGAAAAACCCTGCTCCTGGATGACATGAGCCGGGAAAAGTTAAACGGGGCTTTTGCCGACCTGCTAACTATCTTACAAAACCCGGATCCCAAAGTGGAAATGGCTGTAGCCAACTCGCTTTGGGCTCGCGAAGGCATTGAATTCAAAAAAGACTTCCTTCAGCGCAACGAGCAATATTTTAAGGCTGAAGTAAATGCGCTTGATTTCGACGATCCTGATTCAGTTGATGTAATCAATAACTGGGTTAAGGAGCAAACCGGGGAAGCAATTGAAGAAATTATTGAACCGCCAATTGACCCCCTAACAGTCCTCTTCTTAATCAACGCCATCTATTTCAATGGCGAATGGACAGAACCGTTTGACCCGGAACTGACGCAAGAAATACCTTTTCACCTGCCTGATGGTTCAGAAGAAAACCACCCGGTTATGTTCCGTGAAGACGATTTCAGCTATTATGTGAATGATCTGTTCCAGGCAGTAAGCCTTCCTTACGGTGAGGAAGAGCGGATCAGCATGTATGTTTTTCTCCCTGACAAAAAAGTCGGCCTGGAGGGATTCTACGCAGAACTTGACGCCGGGAACTGGACAGAATGGACCAATTCCTTCTCGACCATGGAAGGGGAAGTCGGCCTGCCCCGCTTCGAGTTTGAATATGAAGCCTCACTGAATGATACCCTTAAGACGCTGGGCATGGAAGTTGCCTTCGATGATCAAGCCGCAGATTTTAGCGGCATGCGCCCAATCCCGCCAAGGCTGTTCATCAGTGATGTAAAACATAAAAGTTTTATCGAAGTAAACGAGGAAGGAACTAAAGCTGCTGCTGCCACCTCTGTAGAGGTCACCTTGGAATCAGCAATGCCTGAACAATTCACGATGATCGCCGACCGGCCTTTTTTCTTTGCCATCGCAGACGAAATGACCGGCAGCATTCTCTTTATGGGTTCTTTATTGGAACCCCGGCCCTAAATAGTTAGCGACACCGGGTTGTCTTCAGCCAAACCGGTTCCAAAAAGCCGGCAGCGGGCCTTAGAGGTTGATTTCTCCTTTTCGAAAATAATCAGCATTGTTTTAGCCAGGGCAGATTTTCTAAATCAACATTGCCTCCGGAAACAATCAATCCTATTTTGCTGCCTTTTATTTGTTCTCTTTTGGTCAGTAAAACTGCCAGGGTTACTGCCGCTGAAGGCTCCACAACCAATTTCATTCTTTCCCAAATCAGGCGCATAGCCTCAATAATAACGGTATCACTTACCGTCAGGATAGCTGTAACGTGTTTTTGTATTATTGGAAAAGTAAGCTCTCCGAGAGATGTGCGCAAACCATCTGCGATTGTCTGCGGGTTTGTAACTGGAATAATCTTTTTTGCCTGAAGAGACCGGTAAGCATCATCGGCACTCTCCGGTTCGGCTCCGAACACTTCCGTTTCCGGTTTAAGGGCCGATACGCTCAAGGCGGTGCCGCTTATAAGACCTCCCCCGCCTACCGGAGCCAGAACCGTATCGAGTTCAGGAACTTGTTCCAACAGCTCCAGGGCTGCTGTAGCCTGGCCGGCTATCACCCGGTGATCGTTGTAGGGATGAATAAACACGGCTCCTGTTTGCTCAATTATCGAGGCCAGTGCGTCTTCACGGGCCTGTTGAGTTGGTTCGCAATAAGTTATTTCCGCCCCGTAACCGGCAACTGCTGCCTTTTTAACCGGCGGAGCGTTTTCGGGCATCACGACATGAGCATGCATTGCACAGCAGCAGGCAGCATAGGCCAACGCAGCCGCATGATTACCCGATGAATGAGTGGCTACTGTGTTCACTGATCTTTCACTGTTCTTTAGATTGTTTTTTTCAATACTGAAAACAGCGTTTGTTGCTCCGCGTGCTTTAAAAGCACCGACCTTTTGCAAATTCTCGGCCTTAAAAAAAACCCGGGCATCGCAGATGCGATTAATTGAGACCGAGGTAAAAACCGGTGTGCGATGAACAAACGGCTTGATCCTTTCCGCTGCATGTTTGATATCTTCGATTGTCGGAAATGAGTGCATTTTTACCCTCGCTTCTTTATTAGCAGTTTACCCCGGTCTAACTTAAATTATTTTACGGGGCAAAAATGAATTATTCCCTTATAAATTTTTATATTCTCTCAAAAATCTTTTATTCCTTTAGAAAAACACTTATAGATCTGACAATCGAAGCAAAACTGCTTATATGCATTAAAATGACAGGAAGGAATAATCCTTATATCATAGAATTATAAAGTGGGAGGAGAGATGCAAATGAAAATTTTAGTATGCACCGATGGTTCGGAATTTAGCAAGAAAGTGATTAAAGTAGCTTCCGAAATGATAGGCGACTGCACAGTTAACGAAGTTAGCATTATTCATGTTCATGAAAGTACAACTATTTTACCTGATTACTGGCAGGGAAAATATCCGTTTACCGCGGAAGAGGAAAAACAGCTTAAAAATATGGATAAGCGGCTATTAGAAGAACGGAAAAAATATTTCGCTGATGCTGAAAAAGAGTTTGAAAAACATAATATCCCGGTTAATACAATTTACAAAACCGGCCACCCTGCCGAAGTGATTAGTAAAGTCGCTTCAGAAGGTGGTTATGATCTGGTTATTATTGGCAGAAGAGGAATGGGTGGGGTGAAAAAGCTATTTCTCGGCAGCATCAGCAACGCGGTTTTACAAATTGCTCAAACCAACGTCGTGATTGTCAAGTAGAAACGAGGCTTATAAATAACTTTGCCTAAAAAAATATTCGAAAACCAAGAGTGGCATTTTGCCCTGCTAGCTCTTCTGCTTGTATTGGTAACTGCAGCAATGAACAGGTTTCCGCTTTTTTCCCAGGGAGAATTTTGGGGGATTGCCGCCGGTTCATGGCTGTGGATGGGCATCGTCGCCGCTATCTTGCACCAGGTTTATGTAATGATTATCTGGCGAATTCAGCTGGAAACTCAATGGTTAACCATAAATTTCCCCCGGCTTGGTTATATGGCATATCTGGCAGATTATGCAATACTGCTCGTCGCCCGTTTTGCGGCTCTCTTTTTTTTGGCCATCGCCAACCAGGATAGTATGGCTGTTTCAGTTTTCAGCCGTTGGTCGGTCACTTTTATAATAGCAGGACCATTCTTATGGCTGCTTTACTCGCTAATCAGGTTTTACGGTTTTAAACGCCTTGCCGGAGCGGATCATTTTGACCCGGCTTATCGCGACAAACCCTATATTAAAGAAGGTATATTTAAGTATACTGTTAACAGTATATACACAATCGGCCCGCTGGGATTTTATGTTCCCGGAATTTTGTTTGCCTCACCGGCGGCTTTACTTTTAGCGGTTTTTAATACCATTTATATCTGGGTGCATTATTATTGCACCGAGTTGCCGGATGCAAAGCGTATACACAAGCCCAACAATAGTTAACCATGGTGGTATTTCAATCTTTTATCCTCGGTTCCTGGCGGCAGTTTGCCGATTCCGACACGAATCGAGGTTTTCTTTCAAGAGTATGGGTAGCATAAATATTGCGGATGGTCCCGGTAATGCCCCGCATAACCAGGGAATGGGTTTCTGCTGTTTCTCCGCGATAACGAACACCACTGAGCATGTCGCCATCGGTAATACCGGTAGCGGCAAAAAAGATATCGTCCCCTTTGACCAGATCATCTAAAACAAGTAGCTTATCAGCTTCTTTCAAGCCCATATTTTGGATCCGCCCCAGATCTTCGTCATCTTCCGGGATAAGACGCCCCTGCATCTCTCCACCGAGAATTTTGAGAGCGGCGGCAGCTATAACGCCTTCCGGTGCTCCTCCAATTCCAAGCAAAATATCTACCCCGGTATTATCTATGGAGGTTGCAATAGCAGCAGAGACATCTCCGTCACTGATCAGTTTAACCCGGGCACCGGCCCGGCGGGTTTCATCAATAATTTTTTGATGACGTGGCCGATCCAAAATAATCGCAGTTAAATCCTGCACATCACGTTTCAAAGCCAAGGCAACCGCTTTCAGGTTTTCAGTTACCGTTGCGTCCAAGTCTATACAACCCCGCGCGCGGGGTCCGACGGCAATTTTATCCATGTAGATGTCCGGGGCATGCAAAAAACACCCCCGCAGAGCTATTGCCACCACCGCTAAGGCATTGGGCAAACCCTTGGCTACCAGGTTTGTGCCTTCAAGGGGATCTACGGCCACATCGACGCTTGGATCCGAACCATTTCCCACCTGCTCACCGATATATAGCATGGGAGCTTCATCCATTTCACCTTCGCCAATTACTACCGTTCCGTTAATATGCACTGTATCGAAAACAGAACGCATCGCATCCACGGCAGCCTGGTCGGCTGCTTCTTTATCACCTCGCCCCATTAACCGCCCTGAGGCAAGTGCCGCTGCTTCCGTAACGCGAACAAATTCCAAAGAGAGTTCTCTTTCCACCTGTTTCCCTCCAGTATCTTTTAATATTTTTCTCTATCAAGGGGCATGCTCATACATCTTGGTCCACCCCGTCCACGAACAAGCTCGGAACCATCAATTTCAATAACATCTATGCCGTGCCGGCTTAATGTTTCGTTAGTCGCTTCATTACGCTCGTAACAAATAACTGTGCCGGGTTTAACGGCCAGAGTGTTGGTGCTGTCACCCCACTGTTCTCTTGCTGCCGTTATCTCATCGTTTGCCCCGGAATAAATTATTTCTACCTGCGTTTGGTTCAATGCTTTGCGTAAAGCCCCGTGCAGACTGTAACCGTTGCTGGCCGACACCCGATTGTCATTACCTTTCTCCAACCAGTAAGTAGTCACGGCCTCTTTAATTCCCGGATACATTAAGAACTTATCACTGTCAACCATGGTAAATACCGTATCAAGATGCATATAAGCTCTCCTGGAAGGAACCTGAATGACAACGATTTGCTTAACCAGTTCTTTTTCAACCAGGTATTTGTGAGCCACCCATTCAATAGCTTCTTCTGTAGTCCGTTCGCTTAAGCCAATAACCAGGGTTTCTGGATTTAAAACAAGGACATCTCCACCTTCGATACCGTATGGGATCTCTTCATGAAATGCGAGTTCGACATCTTTAAACAAGGGATGGTATTTTTGGATAAAACGCAAAAAGATTGTTTCCAGCCTGCGGGCGGGGTTAAACATACTGCTTATCTGCAGTTTACCGCCGATCATTGTCCCGTGATCTCTTGTAAAATACATGTTCGGCAAAGGAGCGAGGTAGAAAGGGTAGCTGTCCAATGTCAAATCGCTTAATGTGCGATGTTTTTTTAAGTGCTGGATTTCTTTCTTGGGAAATCCGGCTATAAGAGTGGCAACAAGTTGTTCAGGGGCCATTTCATTCATATAATTATAAATAGTATCTAAGACCTCGGTCTCAATCAGGGGACTTGCTTTAAGGTGCTTTTTGAGCAGCTCACTTTTTATTTCCGGATCTTTTACAATATCTGTTAATAAATTAGTCACATAGTAAACTTCAGCACCGTTTTCTTGCAACACCCGTGCAAATCCGTCATGTTCTCTTTGAGCCTGGGCCAGCCACGGAATTTCATCAAACAGCAGATCCTCCAGGTAGCGGGGTGTTAAATTTTCAAGTTCCTGCCCGGGCCGGTGCAACAAAACCTTTTTTAGTTGTCCGACCTCAAAGCAAACCTGCATTGCTTGTGCCACGGTCGTCCCTCCCCCAAAAAATAGTGATGGTTAAATATTCGTGGTTCAAAGTCGATTCCCTTTACTGGTATTAATCCTGACAATTATCCTTACCCGGGAACTTTATGACCCGGGAACTTTATGTTATTGACTGCCTTATGGCCCAGGGGTTATTTAGAGGCTGGAAATATAACCGGCATTTTATATGGTTGACAGGAATAAATAATTATCTTATTATTTAATTATAGTTATATTATAATATATCAATGTATTTTTGCTTTTAAACAATTTCTGCTGCAAAGGATGAGCATTGTGCCAAGAATGTTAATGCTTGATTATAATAAATGTCAGCCGCAACAATGCAATAACGGGATATGCGCCGCTGTTAAGGCATGCCCACTGAATATTCTAGCACAGGAAGAACCTTACGGCAAGCCAATGATCTATACCCCTGTCTGCAAAGGTTGCATGGAATGTATTAAGGCTTGCCCCAACAAGGCCCTGGAGCTAACTTGAGCTGACTTCCTCCATTAAACAAATAAGTTTAAAATGATTGCGGTATTCTGCTTAATTACAGTTTGTTTGCAGCGCACAAGATTTTGCCGGCACATGTTACCTGTTCTTCTCTATATAGAATTGAATATTTTTTTCTTGCATTCTTTATTTAAACGTGTTATAGTTTGATGCAGTGTTAAAAAGATGAGAATAACGCAAACTATCTTTAGTCCTTTGCTTGGGAAGAGGAAAGGTGTTTGACGAAGTTCCTCTTTTTGATTAATATTTAAGCGAAGGAGAATTAAGTACATGCAAGGTAAAGTAAAATGGTTTAATCCAGACAAAGGTTACGGTTTTATCGAGACAGAAGAAGGTGGAGATGTTTTCGTACACTTTTCCGCTATCCAGTCCGAAGGATTTAAGACACTTGATGAAGGTCAATCTGTAGAATTTGAAGTTGTCGAAGGCAACCGGGGCGCACAAGCAGCAAACGTTGTCGCTCTATAAATCAGGATAACAAGACCAGTTTAAGGGCATTCTCTTACTAGATAGGGAATGCCCTTATTTTAATTAAACATTACCAAATTAAACAAATAAGTCAGATGAGAGGAAATATATTTTTAGATGGCAACATTTTATGAGTTTGGACTGAGTGAATCAGTCATTAGAGCAACCGCCTCAATGGGGTTTGAAGAAACCACCTCCATTCAGGAGTTGGCCATACCACTTGCAATAAAAGGCAATGATCTTATCGGGCAGGCTCAGACCGGCACCGGGAAAACAGCCGCTTTTGGCATTCCGATCATTGAAAAATGCTCGCCGGAGCAAAACAACATTCATGGGCTGATTATAACCCCGACCAGGGAACTGGCCATCCAGGTGGCTGAAGAAATAAATACGCTTGGCCAATATAAGAAAATCAGAGCCTTGCCCGTTTATGGAGGGCAGGACATTCAGAGACAGATTAAAGCGCTGAAGAATAAGCCGCAGATTATCGTCGCCACTCCCGGCAGACTGATGGATCATATGCGCAGAAAATTAATCCGCCTGCAGCATCTTGAAACAGTAGTTCTTGATGAAGCCGATGAAATGCTAAATATGGGTTTCCGGGAAGATATAGAAAACATATTATCCGAAGTGCCGAACAAACGTCAAACTATGCTTTTTTCAGCTACAATGCCGCAGCCAATTAAAGACCTGGCTCAGCGCTTTATGAGCGATCCGGAATTTATCAGAATTAAAGCAAAAGAGATAACTGTTCCCAACACAGAACAATATTATTATCAGGCCCATGAAAAAGAAAAGTTCGACTGTCTTTGCCGCCTTTTGGATTTGCATTCCCCGGAAGCTGCTATCGTTTTCGCCAGGACAAAACGGCGGGTAGATGAACTATCCGAAGCCCTGATTAAACGTGGTTATTCGGCAGAAGCACTCCACGGAGATCTTACCCAGCCCAGGCGGGACAGTGTGATGAATAAATTCAAAAAGGGTACAACTGAAATCCTGGTTGCCACTGATGTTGCCGCCCGTGGCTTGGACATAGGATCTGTTACCCACATCTACAACTTTGACATTCCTCAGGATGCAGATAACTACGTGCACCGTATTGGCCGGACCGGCCGCTTGGGAAAACCGGGGATTGCAGCCACTTTTGTTTCTCAACGGGAATTAAATCATCTGGAGCAAATTGAACGCTCCATTAAAAGAAAAATTGTTCGCAAACCGGTTCCGACAATCAGTGAAGCTGTTGAGGGACAACAGCGTTTAACTGCTGAGAAACTGATGCAGCTTATCGAAGAAGATGAGCATTTACAATACAAGGAGATGGCCCGTGAAATTCTTGAAAACACCGATGCCTTGTCCCTGCTGGCAGCTGCATTGAAAATGCTGACGAAAGAACCTGATCAAACTCCGGTGAAAATAACTGTGGAAGAGCCCCGGACAATGAAAAAACCGAAATACGGGACAAAAGGGAGCCGGTCAGGGTCCCGTTACAAGGCGGGAGGCCCTAAAGGCCGGAGCGGAAGCAAAAAAAAATATAAGCATTATTAACTGTTGAGGATTTAAAACAGAAAACCTCAACACACTTAAAAGGAAGGTATCACCATGAACATTTTCCAAAACATTAATTTAAAGCACCCTATCATCCAGGGGGGTATGGCGGTGCGGGTATCAACAGCACCTTTAGCAGGGGCGGTAGCCTGTGCCGGCGGAGTCGGTGTAATCGCCGCCACCGGAATGAGTGTTAACGAATTGCGCCGGGAAATTAAGGAAGCCAGGAAGATTGCCATGAACGGAGTAATCGGCGTAAACGTAATGTATGCTGTTCGTGATTTTGCGGAACTGGTAAAAACCGCCTTGCAGGAAAAAGTTGACCTGGTCATTTCAGGGGCCGGTTTTTCTAAAGATATATTTAGCTGGGGAAAAGAAGCAGGCATACCCATTTTCACTATCGTATCCACTTCACGACTGGCTAAAATTGCTGAAAAATACGGGGCTTCCGCTGTTGTAGCCGAAGGTTCGGAAGCAGGCGGGCATCTGGGCACTGAACGCCCAACCAGAGAAATACTGCCGGAAATCAAGGGGGCTGTAAATATCCCGGTTATTGCCGCCGGAGGCATCACTGACAGCAGTGATATTGAAACAATGATGCATCTCGGCGCCGATGGAGTACAAATGGCTACTCGTTTTGTATTAAGCAAAGAGTGCGCCGTGGCCGAATCCTTCAAAGCACACTATCTTAATGCCAACGAAGAGGATATCGTGATCATCAACAGCCCTGTTGGTTTGCCAGGCCGGGCGATCAGAAATGTCTTCTCAGATTCGCTGGAACGGGGCGAAAGCCCGGATATCAACTGCGATGACTGCCTTAAAGTATGCTCCAGAGAATACTGTATCCTGGAGGCTCTTGAAAACAGCCGCCTGGGCAAAATTGACCAGGGGATAATTTTCTCCGGTCAAAATGTATACAAGATCAAAGAAATATTGACGGTTAAAAAAATATTCGAGAATTTAACCCGATCATTTGCTAATCAGGCTAAGAAATAATTAATTCATGCCTAATTTAACCAACTCGCTTTTGAAGTGCTTTTATAAAACATCCAGCAATTTAACGGGTCAGTTTTCCCGTTACAGCACTTAGGACTTCAACCAGATCCAGGGGAGAAAGGCTGATTTGGATCCCGCGGACTCCGGCACTGATTATAACGAAAGAAAAGTTATAAGCTCTCTGATCAATGTAACAGGAATAGCTGCTTTTCATGCCCAGGGGGGAAACCGCGCCCCTTATATAACCGGTTAACTGCTGGATCTCTTTTAAAGGCGCTAATTCCACCTTTTTATTACCACTGATTTTAGCCAAAGCTTTCAGGTCTAACTCGCTGCCTCCCGGAATAGAGGCTATGACTACCCCGGTTTTATCACCCCGGGCCACAAGAGTTTTAAACACTTGTTCCAAGGGTAATTCAAGCTTTTCTGCAGCATTTCTTGCGCTTAGATCATCCTCATCGACAGGAAATTCTATTAGCCGGTAGTCAACCTTTAAACGATCGAGGATCCTGGCAGCATTAGTCTTTTTCACCTGCAAGCCCCCTGTCGCCTCTATCCTTGTGTTATGTTTCACTTATCCGTGTAGTTCTATAAAATCCTGTCAATCGCATGAGCTGTATTGCTCAAAACTTTTCTTAAAATGATCAGGGTCCGCAGCAGGGATGAATAACCCTACAGCCCGCGCAGAAATTCACTTTTAATTGAACCGGGAGCTTTATCGCTTATAACTTTATTCAGCTCAGCCAGCAAAGAATCTTGCTCCCGGGAAAGAACCGCTTTCAAAGGCAGATAGTTTGAAGCATGGTTGGCCCGAAAAACACAGTTATTTAAAGACAAACCCTCGACCATCATCTTAATTTCCTGAAGCAGTTCCCACGGACTGAGCGGAGCAAGTTTACCTTCCTTGAACCGGCGATAAATAGAAGTTCCGGGTACAGCAATCAGGCTGAGCAAGCCTAAATATTCCGGATCCATTTTATTTAACAGGCGGGCGGTTTCCCGGGCATGTTCTTCAGAGCCTTCAACCCCGGCCAGGCCGTTGATTGCTGTGATCGAAAGTGGTATCTCCGCTTCTTTAGCCCTGGAGGCAGCTTCAGCAATTTCTTCAGGAGTTACCCCTTTTTTCACATCCTGAAGCACCGCAGCACTGCCGCTTTCAATTCCTAAATAGATTATGCCCAGCTTATTGCTTTTTATTGCTTTTAAGTCCGACACCTTTTTCTCGAGCAGATCCTGCGTATTACCATATACAGAAACGCGCTCAAGTTTAGGAAAATTGCGTTCCAGTGACTGCAAGATTTGCAGCAGCTTATCTGTCGGTATGACCAGGGCATTACCGTCAGCCAGGAAAACCCGCCTCGTTTGAGGCAGCAAACGGGAGGTTAAAACAATATCTTTCTCAATTTCGTCCAGTGAACGCACCCGAAACTTCTTTTTCTTATAAATACTGCAAAAGGTGCAGCGGTTATAAGAGCAGCCGATTGTTGCCTGCAAAATAAGGCTTTGTGCTTCGCTGGGCGGTCGATAAACATCCCCTTCATATTTTAGTGGAATCATAAGATCAACCCTTCTATTATTAATATCATTTGTTTACTATTAAATAATTCGCCAGGTCTTGTGAAATTTCCTGCACAAAGGTTACCAGCAAAAACTTATTGCCCCCTGCAGGCAAATTATAGACGAATTAAATTATACCGGGTAATTGCCATTATAATTTAACCTGCTTGCAGCGTTAACTCAAACAGGTTTGATAATTGCCCTGTTTCGATCTGTAACGTATAATAAGTAAAATAGATGGAGGGTTACATTATCCAAGATTTTTTACCAATAAAAAAAGAGGAATTAAATAGCCAGGGCTTTGAACAGCTCGATTTTATTTTAATCAGCGGTGATGCGTATGTTGACCATCCCTCATTCGGTATGGCCATCATTAGCCGGCTTCTTGCAGCGTACGGTTTCAGGGTGGGAGTGATCGCTCAGCCAGACTGGAAGAATGTTCAAGAATTTAAAAAGCTTGGCAAACCACTACTGGGATTTTTAATCACCGCCGGAAATATTGATTCCATGGTTAACCACTATACCGTGGCAAATAAACAGCGTAAAACAGACGCTTATTCTCCCGGGGGGAAAACCGGCTTACGCCCTGACCGGGCAACCACGGTTTATGCCCTTAAAGCCCGGGAAGCTTACCCTGATGTGCCCATAATCCTGGGTGGTATTGAAGCAAGCCTGCGCCGGCTTGCCCACTATGACTACTGGGACGACCGGTTGCGTCCCTCGATTCTTCTTGAAGCACAGGCTGATCTTTTGATTTACGGAATGGGAGAAAAACCGGTTGTTGAGGTAGCCGAAGCCCTGCAAAGCGGCTTGTCTATCGGCGATATCACTTATGTCCGGGGTACTGTTTACTGCTCAAAACAGATCGGTGATCCTGAGGACACGAAAATCCTGCCTTCCTTTAACGAGGTCAAGGTTTCAAAAAAAATGTTTGCAAAAAGCTTTTTGACCCAGCACCGGAATACCGAAGCGCCCAACGCAAAAATACTGGCTGAGCCCTATGCGAATACTTACGTCATTCAAAATCCCCCTGCCGATTCACTGTCCACTGCAGAAATGGATATGATCTACCGCCTACCATTCGCCAGAACATATCATCCGGTTTATGATAAAGCAGGAGGTATACCGGCCATAAGCGAAGTTAAATTCAGTTTGGTAAGCAGCCGGGGCTGTTTCGGAGCCTGCAGCTTCTGCGCCCTTCACTTCCACCAGGGCAGGTCGGTTCAATCAAGAAGCATCGATGCTATTGTCGAGGAGGCAAATATAATAACTGCTGATCCAGATTTCAAGGGTTACATCCACGATGTAGGCGGACCGACAGCAAATTTCCGGCAAAAAGCCTGTCATAAACAGGAAAATAAGGGTACATGCTTGGACAAATATTGCCTTTTTCCGAAAGCCTGCCCCAACTTAAGAGTAGACCATAGCGAATACCTTGAACTTTTACGCCGGTTGCGGGGCCTGGAAGGAGTTAAAAAAGTTTTTATCCGCTCCGGCATCCGCCATGATTATCTCCTCTATGATCAAGAAAACCAGTTTTTTGAAGAACTATGTAAACACCATATCAGCGGCCAACTAAAGATAGCTCCCGAACATGTCGCTCCGCCGGTCCTGGAAAAGATGAAAAAGCCGGATAAAAAAGTTTACCTTGATTTTAAAAAAAAGTTTAAAAGACTTAACCAAAATTTAGGCAAGGCACAGTTCCTGGTACCTTACTTTATGTCCAGTCATCCCGGTTCAGATCTCAATGCGGCTGTAGAACTGGCCTGTTTTATAAACAGGTACGAACATCTACCGCAGCAAGTTCAGGATTTTTACCCCACCCCGGGCACCCTTTCTACCTGCATGTTTTATACTGAGCTGGATCCGCATACAATGCAAAAAATATACGTGCCTAAATCGCCGCATGAAAAAGCAATGCAAAGAGCCCTGATTCAATTTAAAAATCCGAAGAACTTCCGGCTGGTTTATGAAGCGCTGCAAAAAACCGGACGGACAGATTTGATCGGTTACGAAAAGAAATGCCTGCTCAGGCCCCGCCGCAAAACAAAAGTAAGATTAAACAAACTAAAGAAAAAGAAGTAATTGGAGGCTGACATGTTCACACTGTCAGGCAAGTATAATTTACAAAAAAACATCTTGCGCTATTTGGCGCTTATTGGCGGCTTTTTTATTATTGCCAACGGTATTGTCTGCACCATTCAAGCTAACCTGGGGGTTAATCCCTGGGATGTCCTGCATATTGGTTTGTCTTACCAGACCGGCTTAAGCATAGGACGTGTTATGCAAAGTGTTGGTTTATTGTTGATTGGATTAAGCTATATTCTAAAAGTCAGGCTCTACATAGGCACCTTGTTGAATATGATTTTCCTGGGGCTTTTTGTGGACCTGGTCCTTTACATTAATTATATACCCGCACCAAACATTTTAGGGCTAAGGATATTAATCTTCATCTCGGGAGTGGCACTGTTCGGCATGGGGTGTGCTATATATATAAGCGCTAACCTTGGAGCCGGTCCCCGGGACAGCCTGATGTTAGCACTGGGAAAATTGTTACCTTTCAGGCTGGGGACAGTCAGGACCTTTATCGAAGTGACAGTAACCCTGATCGGTTACCTGCTCGGTGGGCCTCTTGGCCTTGGCACCGTTATCTTCGCCCTTACAGTAGGTATTTTCATGGACATAGGGTTTGCATTGGTCAGAATATTTAAAAATACACGGATTTACAAAGCTTTTATGCCTGAGCAGCTACAATACAGCACCGTTAAACAATTATGACCAGGCGATTTTTAATAAATTGATCTTTTTTGCAATATTTTAGATATGACCGGCAGGAAGATAAAAATGTAACACAAAGAGATGCAGTGGCAGGCAAATGACAGCTTTTCACTTTTTGCACTCCGTGTTCGTTCAAAGTAAAAACCGCATAGCGATGACAAAATTTTTACCTGCTATAATCCCCCGGTTACCGGGCAGCGTGTAGTTTATAACTTATCACCGGTAGTGGAAAGCCTTTTTTTATTGTGTTTACATTTATTTCAGGCTTAACCGGGTCATCAGTCATGCTAAATTCCAACTCGCTATATTCTCCCTGGCGGTAATTAAAACTAACGCCGTCATCTAAATATAGTCGGTAATAACCCTCTTTTCCCCCATAGCAGTGCATGGTTAGCCCTGTTTTAATACGCCCGGTATTGTCCGGGTTTTTTAAATGATCATGTGGAATTATTGTTCCAGCCTTAATATAGAGGGGCAGCACTTCAAGTGGGGCTTTACAGGTATAATATTTGCTGCCGTGATAAATATCACCTGTCCAGTAGTCATGCCACAGCCCTTCAGGCAGATAAATCAGGCGGTGATCCATACCTGGCCTGAGTACCGGACAGACCATAATCCCTTCACCCAGTAAGAACTGATCGTTAATATTATAGGTATTGAGGTCCTCCTGGTGATGATAAAACAGGGGACGCACCGCCGGCACACCGGTCAGTGCACTTACCCGCATCAGGTTATAATAGTGTGTCAGTAATTGATAGCGTAACCGGATATATTTACGGGTAACCTCAAGGACTGCCGGCGAGTATTCCCATGGTTCCTGGCGTGCAGTACCGGTTTCACTGTGGTTGCGAAAATAAGGGATAAATGCTCCCAGCTGGGTCCAGCGCACCAGCAGTTCCCCGCTGCAATCTCCCCGGTAACCACCTACATCTGCTCCAACAAAAGAATAACCGCTTAAACCCAGGTTCAGGATCATGGGTATACTGCTTTCCAGATGTTCCCACGTGCTGGAATTATCCCCGGTCCAAAGGGCGCTGTAGCGCTGGCTGCCGGCAAAAGCAGCCCGGGTTAGAATAAAGGCCCTTTTTTCAGGCTGGTACTTTTCCAACCCTTCCAGGGTGGCCTGGGTTTGTAACAACCCATAGATATTATGTGCTTCACTGTGGGGAATTTTTTTACCATCATCATCAAGGTGTACTGTTTCATCAGGCAGTGTGCCTTCTTCTTCGTTAAAATTAGAGGGTTCATTCATGTCGTTCCAGATCCCTTCAACTCCGCATTCTAATAGTTCCCTGTGAAAGCCGGCCCACCATTTCCGCACCTCGCTGCGCCTAAAATCAGGAAAGGCCGCAGGCTTGGGCCATACTTCCCCCTGGTATATTTGTCCCTGCAAATCCTTAACATAATATCCCCTTTCTTTACCTTCTTCATAAACCCGGTAATTTTCTTCAACTTTTACTCCAGGATTAACAATAACGACCACGGAAAAACCCTTTTCTTTAAGCTGTTCCAGCACTTTTTTAAAATCCCTGAACCGCTCTTTATTGATGGTGAAAACTTTATAAGCTTCCATATAGGCAAGATCAAGATATAAAACATCACAGGGTATTTGATATTTGCGCAGGCTTTCAGCCACTGAAAGCAATTCTTCCTGATCTTCATAGCTGTAGCGGCTTTGGTGGTAGCCCAGGAAATTTTTCCGGGGTAGGGGAGGTGTCCCGGTAAGCAGGCCGTATGCAGTAACCACATCAGAAACAGAAGGGCCGTATATAAAATAATAATCGAGATGGCCTCCATGCGCCTGAAAACTGATCACTTCCTGATCAGTTTTGGCAAAATCAAATTCTGTGCGATAGCTGTTATCAAAAAATACTCCGTAAGCATTCCCGGGGGCGGCCCCGATATAAAAGGGAATCGAGGTATGCATATTCTGAACCAGCGGATTGTGGATTGAGTGATGCAAAAGGACATCAGAGTTGTAATTGATTGTAGCAGTACCCAGCTGGTTAATCCAGGTGTATTTTTCCCCGTTACCGTAAACGCCTTTTTCCCAGGTTCTCTTCTTTATAATACTGATTTTTTTCGTATCTAGGGTTAAATCCTCGCTGATAACATTTCCATTCCGGTCTGAAATTTTTACAGCCAGGGTTTCTTTATCAACTTCTATTTTCAAATCATCCGTATAAAGAACTCCATTCTCCAGGCAAACATCCCTTGCAACTGGCCTTGCAACCACTGCTACTGTGGGCGAAGGCTCTTTTTGATTTTCACTGTAGGCAAACCTGACAATCCGATCACCATAAAACTTAATATGTAAATATCCCCGGGGACCCTTTACCTTGCATCCTGTAGTTTTTTGCTCCATGAATTTTGCTGCTCCTTTCATGTCTGCTTTTTCCCTACGCTTAAAGAATCTACTCAAACGCCAAATTAACCATGTTAAGAAAATTTTTAAGCTGCAAGGGCTCTACACATATTTTTAAAATACTGAATGAGTGAATTAACTGCAGTATTATAAAAAGCAATTAGTAGTTTGTCAAAGCTTTTTACTACTAAATCTTTATAAATATTTAAATCATGATCAGGTAATGCTTAAACCGCCGGCAAAACCGCATAGGTATCTTTTAGATAATCGGCTTGGAATTATTCGAACAAGTGCGGCAGACGCTTTCGAAAAACCGCTATATCAGTTAGCTCGTTATTAACCGCGATAGTTAGACTTTTCTTTCTGATCCTTTTTTTAAGAAGCAGGTATTTACTGTCAAGCTTTTTTTACTATACCATAGTTTTCTTTCAAGTTAAAAGCATTAGTTTCTTTATTAATTGTTTTTGCCCTCATAAAATGTTAATATAAAATAGATTAATGACGGTAATATATGGAACATAACCCTTATTCACAACATTTATTCTGGAGGTGTATTTATTGACTAAGCAGATTGACACAATGGACGGTAACACAGCCGCTTCGTATATTGCTTATGCCTTAAGCGATGTCGCGGCAATCTATCCTATCACGCCGTCATCCCCAATGGCTGAGATATGCGATGAATGGGCTGCTTACGGCCGTAATAACATTTTCGGCCAAACCTTAAAGGTTTCCACCATGCAGTCTGAAGCAGGAGCGGCAGGAGCAGTACATGGTTCTCTGGTTAACGGAGCGCTGACCACAACATTTACCGCTTCCCAGGGATTACTGCTGAAAATCCCCAACATGTATAAAATATCCGGAGAGCTTCTGCCTTCGGTATTTCACGTTTCAGCCAGAGCCCTCTCCACCCATGCTTTATCTATTTTCGGTGATCATTCCGACGTAATGGCAGCTCGGCAGACCGGGTTCGCGATGGTTGCTTCTTCATCTATCCAGGAAGTAATCGACCTGGCCCTGGTTTCCCACTTGAGCACATTAAAAACAAGGGTGCCGTTTCTGCACTTTTTTGACGGCTTCCGGACCTCACACGAAGTCCAAAAAGTAGAGTTAATCGACTACGAAGATATTAAAAAAATTGTCGACTGGGACGCAATCAAGGCTTTCCGTGAACGTGCCCTGAGCCCGGAAAAGCCGCACCAGCGAGGAACCGCACAAAATCCGGATATCTACTTTCAAAACAGAGAAGCTGCAAATCTCTACTACACGGAAACCCCGGAAAAAGTAGCCTCAGTAATGGACCAGGTGTTTGAACTTACCGGACGCCGTTATCACCTGTTCGATTACTGTGGAGCCCAGGATGCCGAAGCGGTGATTGTCTGCATGGGTTCGGCCTGCGATACTGTTGAAGAAACGGTCAATTACCTGAACAAGCACGGAGAAAAAGTAGGGCTGATCAAGGTTCGACTTTACCGGCCATTTTCCAGCAAACACTTCTTAGCTGCACTGCCTTCCAGCTGCAAAAAAATTGCAGTTTTAGACCGGACAAAAGAACCGGGCTCCCTGGGCGAACCTCTTTACCAGGATGTATGCACCGCCCTGATGGAAGCAAATCAGGCTCCGTTAGTTATCGGCGGACGCTATGGACTCGGTTCTAAAGAGTTCAACCCCTGCATGGCCAAGGGTGTTTTTGACAACCTTAATTCCGCAAAACCCAAAAACCATTTTACGGTCGGAATTACTGACGATGTAACGCACACTTCTATCGAAGTCCCAAGCTGCCTCTACACCTCTCCGGAAGGAACTCACAGGGCCAAATTTTTCGGCCTTGGAGCAGACGGCACAGTTGGGGCGAATAAAAACAGTATCATCATCATTGGCAACAATACCGACCAATATGCCCAGGGATATTTCGTCTATGATTCGAAAAAATCAGGTGGAATTACTGTTTCCCATCTCCGCTTTGGGCATGAACCGATCAAATCGACCTATATGATTGACCAGGCCGATTTTGTCGCCTGTCACAATCCTTCATTTGTTACCCGTTACGATGTCCTGGAAGGAATCAGGGAAAACGGTGTATTCTTGCTCAATTCCAGCTGGAACCTCGAAGAAATGGAAGAAAATCTACCCGCAGAAATGAAAAAAACAATAGCCCAAAAAAAGCTTAAATTCTATAACATAGACGCTTTTAAAATTGCCGGCGAACTGGGCCTGGGCGGGCGGATTAACATCATTATGCAGGCTGCTTTCTTTAAACTGTCAGAAGTGATTGACCCTGACTTGGCCTTAAAAGAAATTGAAAAGATGATCGAAAAAACATATGGCAAAAAAGGCGCCGATGTCGTAGAGATGAATGTCAATGCCATCTATAAGGCATTGGAAGCTATAGAAGAAGTAAACTATCCCGAAAGTTGGGCTGATGCCACCACAGGCGCTACGTTTGAACCTGAAGAAGCGCCACAGTATGTCTGTGATACTATTTACCCGATGATTGAGCTTAAAGGTGACAACCTGCCGGTCAGCGCATTCAACCCTGACGGTACTGTCCCCACAGGGACTACCCGCTACGAGAAAAGAGGGATTGCCATCAAGGTTCCGGTCTGGCTGCCGGAGAATTGCATTCAGTGCAACCAGTGTTCCTTTGTCTGCCCCCATGCAGTAATCAGGCCTTACCTGGCCCGCCCGGAAGATTTAGACGGGGCTCCGGATAGCTTTACCACAATAGAAGGTAAAGCCAAAGACATCAAGGGATTGCAATACCGGATTCAACTATCACCCCTTGACTGTACAGGCTGCGGCAACTGCGTCGATATCTGCCCGGCGAAGGAAAAAGCGCTGGAAATGAGACCCCTGGAAGAAAATGTCGATGCTGAAGATGCCAAGTTCCGCTTTGCTGAAAGCTTGCCTGAACCGGATGTGGATATTTCCCCGAACACGGTCCGCGGCAGTCAGTACCGCAAACCGCTATTTGAGTATTCCGGAGCCTGCGCCGGCTGCGGAGAAACCCCCTATGTCAAGGTAGTAACGCAATTATTTGGTAACCGCATGGTTATCGCCAATGCTACCGGATGTTCTTCTATTTATGGCGGTAACGCGCCAACAGTCCCCTATACTGTTGACAGCAACGGCCGCGGCCCGGCCTGGGCCAGTTCACTTTTTGAAGACAACGCCGAATTCGGTTATGGCTACTCGCTGGGCATAAATCAACAACGATTAAAACTTATCGATTCGGTCAACCAGGTATTGCAAACCGATATATCCACCCCGTTCAAAGAAGCCCTGAATAATTGGCTAGAGGTTAAAGACCAGGGCGATCCGTCTTTAGAAGCGGCCGATCAGGTTCGCGAACTGCTGGAAGCAGAAAAACCGCAGTCCGATAATATAGAACTGTTAAACGAAATCCGGGATAAATCCGGCCTTCTTCCAAAACGTTCAATTTGGATTATCGGCGGAGACGGCTGGGCTTACGATATCGGCTTTGGCGGTCTCGATCACGTGATCGCTACCGGAGCCGATGTGAACATACTGGTTCTTGATACCGAGGTTTACTCCAACACCGGCGGGCAGTCTTCAAAATCGACCCCGACTGCAGCAATTGCCAAGTTTGCTGCAGCCGGCAAGGAAATGCGTAAAAAAGATCTCGGCTTGATGGCCGTAACCTACGGCTATGTATACGTGGCCATGGTCTCGATGGGCGCCAATCAGGGCCAGTTCCTCAAAGCAGCTATTGAAGCTGAGGCATACCCGGGGCCATCGATTATAATCGCTTATTCACCCTGTATTGGCCACGGGATCGATATGAGTAAGAGCCAGCGGGAAGGAAAGTTGGCCGTTGAATCCGGTTACTGGCCGCTTTATCGTTACAACCCAATGCTGGCCAGGGAAGGCAAAAACCCGTTCATTCTTGATTCCAAGGAACCGAAAGAAGACCTGCGAACATTTATGATGAATGAAGTACGTTTCCGCTCATTGCAAAAAGAATTTCCGGAACGGGCTGAGGAACTGTTTGAAAAAGCTGAGAAAGGGGCCAAGGAAAAACTGGAGATGTACAGACAAATGGCCCGGATCCAGGCGGACTCTGAGAATTAATTGAACCCTTTCCTTTAAAAAGCACATGATAAAGGGGCTCCCTAACAGCGGCAAAGGGGGAGCCCCTTTTTATAAAAGGCTTATTGTATTTTCTTTGTTGGTAAAACTATATAAATTTTTTTAGCGCTACTATAGTTCATTGTAAACCCCGGTAGAGCTTGCCTGCATAAATCTTATTTATTAAGTCCATCAAGCCTTTAATACAAGATAGGCAATTAACTGCCTATAAATGGCATTTTTGTTTGTGAGATTATTGTTTTAAAAATCTTATTGTTTTGTTCAAGCAAGTATATATTGTCCTTTTTTCACAGCATGGTTTTTTCAAAAGTGTTGCCGAACTGGCAAACCTTGTCAATTATTTATTAAAGCTCTGCTTTTCAGGCTCAATCATTATTTCCTCCCTGCTCAGGCGCGGACGGGGAGGAGGCGAATGTGCGGGATAACCAATGGGCAGGAGGGCGATCACCTCGATCTCCCCAGGTAGTCCCAGCGCTTCATGCAGTTTTCGGGCATCGAATAAACGGACCCAGCAGCTGCCCAAACCCAGTGCTGTAGCCTGTAAAACCATATGTTCAACTGCGATGCCCAGATCAAGATAAGCAGAAGAAGGGGTAACTACATCTTCCACCCTTTCAGGCATTTTTCTGTGGGATAAAAAGCCGGCCACCTCTTCGCTTACCACATTCGCTTCAACCAGTTGCTGCAACCTATTTTTCACCAGGCCGCGGGTAAATGAATTACGGTCAAAACAGCATACAAAAACAACTGGTGCCTCCAGGACAAAAGGCTGGGGCACAATACCGGCAATTTTATCCTTATCTTTTTTACTGTCAAGCAGAACAAAACGCCATGGCTGGCGATTCGTTCCGGAAGGAGCCAACCTGGCTGCTTCAATCATCTGTTCCAAATAATCAGCGGGAACAGGGCGTGAATCAAACTTTCTGATGCTGCGCCGGTTTCGAATCACTTCCTGACAGCTTAAACTCACGAGGTTTTCACCACTTTCGCTTACTTTTATCATGCTTACCAAACCACTTTGCCAGAACGCCCGCCTTCTTTTCGAAGTTAACACCTTCCAGGACTTTCTGGGCTGTTTGATAGCCTCGCTCGAGTAATTGATCAGCTTTACTGGTGTCAAAAAAAGCTACATCAGCCACATTGGGCTCAATAAGCATATCGGCAAATTCTTGAGACTGCAAATCACGATGGCGGCGAATAATATCAAAAGACTGGATTAATACTTCAAATATATTGGCCGGTTCTTGATCCAGCGGCCTCTGCGCAGCAACATTAACCCCAATAATATAGTCGATGGACCACCTGTCCTTAATGAGTGCTGTCGGCAGGTTGTCAAGCAAGCCCCCGTCAACAAGCAATTGATCATTCCACTTAACCGGGGTGAAAATACCGGGTATAGCACAGCTGGCATGAACAGCATCAGCAACCGGGCCCTTATCAATAATCACTTGTTCACCGCTTAATAAATCGACTGCGTTAACTATAAGCGGAATCTTCAGTTCTCTAAAAGATACCGGGCCAAGGTGTTCCTGGATTATACTTAACAACTGCGATGAATTAATTAAACCCATCCGGGGAAGAGTGGGTTTAAAAATGTTCCTCCACGTCATAGTCAAAGCAATATCCTTAATTTCTTCCACACTCATACCGGAACAGTAAAAAGCGCCGACAATGCTTCCCGCACTGGTTCCAGCCAGGCAATACGGTTTAACATTGCGTTCTTCCAGGTATTTTAGCACCCCGATATGAGCAATACCTCTGGCTGCGCCACCGCTTAAAGCCAAACCAATCCGCACCGTTGCCACCCCCTTTAAAATTACAGGAAACCCGGGATGCCTCATGTTATAAAACGGAACCTGCAAGCACCGATAAAAATCAACCAAAATGCTATTGAACTGATTGCCATCGAATTATCTATAGTTTTATGTTCTTGAGTTCATATTGTTGATAATTCGTAAGCCTTCCAGGGTCAGAAGCGGATTGACCTCTTTTATAGTATCAGATTCACGGGCAATCAGGGAAGCAAAGCCGCCGGTGGCAATAACCAGAGGATCGCTGTTGAATTCTTTCCACATTCGGCGAACAATACCGTCAACCTGACCGACAAAACCGAAAACTATTCCCGATTGCATGCTGGCAATAGTGTCTTTGCCGATAACCCGACCAGGTCTTATTATTTCCACCCGGGGCAGTTTGGCTGCTCTTTCAAACAGCGCTTCCAACGATATGCCAATACCGGGGGCAATTACACCACCCAGGTAATCACCTGATTCTGAAACAGCACAAAATGTTGTCGCTGTTCCAAAGTCAACTATAATCAGCGGGCCCCCGTACAAGTTATATGCTGCAACGGCGTTAACAATACGATCGGCTCCCACTTCACGGGGATTATCTGTTACAATGTTTAAACCGGTTTTAATTCCGGGCCCGATAACCATGGGATCGACTTCAAAATACTTAGTCGACATTCGCTGCAAAGAATACATCAGGGGAGGAACAACAGTTGATATGGCAATTGCATCGATATCTTTTATACCAATATGGCTGTTATGAAGAAGGTTTTTAACAATCATGCCCAACTCATCTTCGGTGCTATCTTCCCGGGTGGGAAGACGCCAATAGACTATAATTTCATTATCACGGTAAACACCAAGCATGATGTGCGTATTGCCAACGTCAATTGCCAAAAACATTTTTTCACCCCGGTTAACAATTATTTCTGCTATAATGGAAAAGTTGAGCACCTACACTATAGCAGATTAGAATAGGTTTGAAAAGAAAATGCTGCTGTCATTTTTAACGTAACGAGCCGGTGGACCGGTTTTGTTTATTAAAGGAAATTCACTCATCATGTCGAAATATAGTCGTCAAATCAAAATAAATTAAGGACTATGACATCGAGACTAACCTGAGGAGGAACTATTTTGCTTCTAAAAAAAATATCCGGCAAGAATTATTTTGTCGCTTTATTAATACTGCTCGGAATTACGATAGTGCTGCTTTCTTCAATTTTTATCTTAACAGCAGTTATGCCCGATACTTTAGGAAACAGGCCGCATGATTATTCAATCAGCAATATATGTGAATTTGAGCCATGGTTTTTTGAAATTGACGGGTTAAGAATTTATTTTCCCGGGGGCGGAATTATTGCTACTGTTAATGAAACCGACATTAACAGAAGTATTATGCTTCTGGGTGAAGGTATATTTGAGCACAATGACCAAACGTTAGATGAAAATTCAGCAGGCGGCCTCTTCATGGTTATCGAACATGAGCAATTTGAACAAATAAGAGGAGATAATTTATTCGTTCCGGTAGAAAACCGACACCAACTTAACTTTGTGTCTGAGGTTTTTGAACAACAAGAAGGTATACCGACTATCTGGGAAAGCAAGATGCCGATTTCCTTCCAATCCCAGGATGATTTAGTTTACTTTTACTTTATCTCACCGGAAGGAAAGCCATTACTTCCCCCGGAGGCGAATTATACATTAATTGATATATTCGGTTCGGCCTTGATTTATAGCCTGTTTTTTCTAATTATAATTATATTACTGACGGTTTTTACGTTGGATCACCGCTATTCACATTATTGGGTTCATTTAGCGAAGAACCCTCCGGGCTTCTTTAGCCTGGGTATCGTTCCGATTATCGCCGGCCTGTTTGTTACCAATGAGATTGTTACAACTCTAAACCAGTGGCCTGATTATTATCTGGTTTTCGGTTATGTGGCAGTAATTATTGCCCTAACTATTTTATCAAGATATGATAAGATAGATTACCTGGATCTCGGCTTACGCTGGGATATGATTAAACATGGATATATTCTGGCAATTTTCTCTGCCGGGCTGATTATTATAGCCATAAAAGGTTTGCCAGAGGAATTAAATATTGGTGGTATCGGCACATTGATTCATTTTTCGCTGTTTTTTTTACTGATCGGACTGCCCCGGGAAATGATCTGGAGAGGTTATATCCAGGCCTTTCTTAGCCGGCAGCTGGGTCCGAATTGGGGCCTTTTCTTGATGATATTACTAGTGGCCATCACCCGCTATATTTTTATCCTGGCCACGGAACCATGGATGATTGCTTACCCCTATACTTACCTGGAAATAGCTGTTCTGGCACCAGGCACGGCTGCTGTACTCGGTTTTCTTTTTCTGCGTACGGAAAATATATTCGCCTGTGCACTTTTGCACAGCTTACTAATCGTTTTGCCCGGTATAATCCAATACTAGTTGAAAGGCGGTAAAAAATGTGGATAATGAGAAAATTGCCCGGGGAATAGAAATGATCCTGGAAGCAATAGGCGAAGATTTATCACGGGAGGGTTTACAGGGTACACCTCAGCGCGTAGCGAATATGTACAGCGAGCTTTTCAGTGGTTTAGACAAAGATCCACGTTCTGCCTTACAAACCTGTTTTGTGGAAGACGGCCATGATGAAATAGTACTGGTAAAAGATGTTTCATTTTATTCAATGTGTGAACACCACCTGCTGCCATTTTACGGCAAAGCGCATGTTGCTTACGTTCCCGGAGGCGGAAGAATAGTCGGTTTAAGTAAGCTGGTCCGGGTTATTGAAATAGTATCAAGACGCCCACAATTGCAGGAACGCTTAACCACCAAGGTGGCCGATATTATAACCGAAGAACTTAAGCCAAAAGGGGTCGTTGTAGTTGTCGAAGCCGAGCACTTGTGTATGAGTATCCGCGGTGTCGGCAAACCGGGAGCTGTCACCGTTACTTCTGCAGTTCGCGGCCTTTTCAGAACTAACCCAAGTTCACGTATCGAAGCATTTAGCCTGATAAAAGGAAAAGCTTAAACAGCAGCCTGGAGCTACAAATGGAACGATGTAACAAAATAATTTTAAACTGTGATTATCAATCATATCTGCAAAAAACCAGGGATGAAGAGGACATACGGCCTTTTTGTCATCATCATTTCGAGCACCTGCTGGCAGTGGCGCGATTAACCTACATATTATTGCTCGAGGAAGGCTCTCCGTTTATTTCCAGGGAAATTGCTTACGGGGCGGGCCTGCTGCATGACATCGGACGCTGGCTTGAATATCGAGATAAGCAGGATCATGCCGAAGCCGGCGCAAAATTAGCTGAACCGATATTAAAAGAAGCTGGATATACCGTTTCGGAACGCATTTTGATCCAGAAAGCAATTGCTCAACACCGCGATAATAATGATCAGGGAATGCATCGTTCTCCCTTAAGCAAAGCACTTAGTAAAGCAGACAGCTTATCACGTCTTTGCTTCCTTTGTGATGCAAGCGAAAACTGTAATAAGTTTGAGCAGCAACCACATAAAGGGAGGTTGTGTTATTGACAAAAGAACTGCGTCTTGGGAACACAGTCTTACCCCTTGGTAAAAAAACATTGATCATGGGTATACTTAATATAACGCCCGATTCATTCTCAGACGGAGGACAGTTTTATCATTATGATAAAGCCCTGCAGCAGGCTCACAAAATATCCGAAGAAGGCGCTGATATCCTTGATATCGGAGGAGAATCTACCCGGCCCGGAGCAGCGCCGATTTCAGCTGAAGAAGAGTTAAAAAGGGTAATTCCGGTAATAAAAGCCCTTAAAAACGAGCACTCTTACAAATTGCCGCTGTCCATTGACACCTATAAAGCTGTAGTTGCAGAAGAAGCCCTTAACAATGGGGTTGAAATGATTAACGACGTCTGGGGGCTAAAAGCTGACAGGGAGCTAGGGCCGGTAGCCGCAAAATACAAGGTCCCAATTTGCTTAATGCATAACCGCACTAGCACTGATTATAAAAAACTTATTTCAGATATTATCGCCGAACTACAGGAATCGATCGCGCTGGCCAAACAATCAGGAATAGAAGATAAGCAGATTATCATCGATCCGGGAATTGGTTTTGGAAAAGACTTACAACAAAACCTGGATGTTATGTATCATCTTCGTGAATTCTGCAACCTGGGTTACCCCCTATTACTTGGCACTTCCCGCAAGTCAATGATCGGAAAAACCCTTGATCTGCCTTCGGAAAACCGCATTGAAGGAACCGCTGCCACAATTGCTTACGGCATAAGTGCAGGTGCCGATATTGTCCGGGTTCACGATGTGCTGCAAATGCGTCGTGTCACTAACATGACTGATGCCATGGTCCGGAGGTGAAGTTATAATGGACCGCATCATTGTCAATGAAATTGTTTGCTATGCCTATCACGGAGTCCTGCCGGAAGAAAATACATTAGGCCAGGAATTCCGGGTCAGTATTGAACTGGGTATTGATCTTTCCGGGCACAAAAATGATCAAATCGATCAAGTAACAGATTACCGGCAAGCAATAGCAATTGTAGAAGAAATAATGTATGAAAAACCCTGCAGGCTTTTAGAAACACTGGCTTGCACAATTGCCGATAAGCTCCTACAAATACCTGAAGTACTGGAAACCACAGTTGAAATTAGCAAGCCACACCCGCCAATACCGCGGGTTAGCGGAGGCATAAGCGTAGTGATCAACAAAAGAAAATAATTAAACAAAGAATGATTACCTCATAAAGGATCAAGAGTGGTTTTTTCATTACACAGAAAGTGAGATATAATGAAAACAGCTTATATCGGATTAGGTTCTAACCTCGGTGAACGCTTGCTTAATTTAAAAAAATCGCTTGAACTCATATTCGAAGAACCTGGGTTGTATTTTAAATCATGTTCCAACGTATATGAAACTGAGCCGGTAGGAGGGCCATACCAGGGTCCTTTTCTTAATGCCTGCATGTCAGTTAAAACAAGCCTGGCTCCTACCCTGCTGCTGCAAAAAATGCTAGCTGTTGAAGAAAAGATGAAACGGGTAAGAAAAGAAAAGTGGGGGCCTCGCATAATCGATCTGGACCTGCTTATTTATGAAGGAATTAATATGAATACACCGGTTCTCCAACTTCCTCATCCCCGTCTTACCGAAAGAGTTTTTGTTTTAATTCCACTGGCAGACATTGCCCCGGATTTATTTTTACCGGGTAAAGGTAATACTGTTCAAAGTATCCTGGCCAACCGGAAAGGAAAAACAGCCGTTACTTTTTACTGTTCGCATAACTGGTGCACCTTCGATACCTAAACTGGACAAGCCAGTTGCATAAAATGAACTTTAAATTAACCGCTTACAAACACCGCGATTATCACATCATGATTTCCACTATCGCTTAAAATAAGGCTGTCCGAGTTTGCGCATGATTTCCCGCTTAAAAACCAAAAATAACCCTGTTTACCGTCAAACCCTTTAAGGGGACATATTAACATAAACAAGACGCCGTTTTAAATGATAAAATGAACAACGGCGTCTTGCTTAATCATATCTACTCTTTATGCTTTCAGCTGCAGGCTGAAAACAGAAAACGTTTTAGAATAATCCTTCCACTTTTCCGGTTTCCACATCGACGTCAACTTTGCGGTATGCCGGGCTGGCGGCAGTGCCGGGCATCAAGGAAATTGCGCCGGCAACCGGAACTACAAAGTCTGCCCCGCCATAGGTGAGAATATCACGTACTTTAAGGTTCCAGCCAGTCGGAACACCTTTGAGCATCGGATCATCACTGAGGCTGAGATGTGTTTTGACCATGCAGGTACCCATCTTCTGTATCTTGGGATCATTTTCCATTTTCTTGGCCTTTTCCAGTGCTTCCGGTGAATATTCGACACCGTCAGCGCCGTAAACTTCCCTGGCGATAAGTTCGATGCGCTTGCGCAGCGGAGTTTCCAATTCATAAAGATATTTAAAATCGCTTGGCTCATCGCAGGCTTCGATAACAGCTTCGCCAAATTCTTTTGCTCCGTCACCACCGTACTGCCAGTGTTTGGAAAGCGCAACTTTTGCCCCCGCTTCTTCGGCAAGGCGGCGGACAGCTTTAACTTCATTGTCAGTATCGGTGTAGAAATGGTTAATGCAGACAACCGGGCTGATACCGGCTTTTTTAATAGTGTTAATGTGGTGAATTAAATTTTCACAGCCTTTTTCCACCCATTCGACATTTTCCTGGCCATAGGCCGGATCAAGCGGCTGGCCGGGTTTTGGCAGCGGCGCGCCACCATGGCACTTCAGAGCGCGGATAGTAGCCACGAGAACAGCACAATCCGGGACCAGGCCTGACATGCGGCACTTCAAGTTCCAGAATTTCTCAAATCCGATATCAGCAGCGAAACCGGATTCAGTGATCACATAATCGCTGAGCTTAAGGGCAACACGGTCTGCAACAATAGAAGACTGGCCGATGGCAATATTGGCAAACGGACCGGCATGAACAAATGTAGGCTGCCCTTCCAGGGTTTGCATTAAGTTGGGATTGATCGCCTCCACCATCCAGGCGGTCATAGCACCGGCTACGTCAAGATCCTCGGTAGTAACCGGATTACCTTTTTTATCATAAGCCACCACGATCTTACCCATACGCTCACGCATATCTTTCAAGTCGTTGGCTACAGCCAAAATTGCCATAACTTCAGAAGATACGGCAATATTAAATCCGGAATTCATCATGAACCCGTCTCTTTTGCTACCCAGCCCGATAATAATATTGCGCAGTGCCTGAGCACAAAAGTCAAGAATCCAGTTCATTGGCACGTTGCGCGGATCGATATTCAGCCGCTTCAGTCCGCCACGCTCCAGGAATGCATCACTGGAATTAAACTCGTGTTGAAGGCGGGAAGTTACCGCTACCATTGCCAGGTTGTGGGCATTCATAATTGCATTGATATCACCGGTTAAACCCAGAGAAAACGGGGTCAATGGAATACACTGCGCCAATCCCCCACCGGCAGCGGAACCCTTGACATTCATGGTCGGGCCGCCGGAAGGCTGGCGGATGGTGGCAAGAACATCTTTACCCAGTTTGCCCATTCCCTGGGTCAAACCCATTGTTGATGTTGATTTTCCTTCTCCCAGGGGGGTAGGAGTAATCGCAGTAACATCAATATACTTTCCATTAGGCACATCTTTTTTTCTTTCCAGTACTTTCTTGTAGTCTACTTTTGCCACATAGTGGCCGTGGGGCAAGAGTTCTTCTTGATCCAGTTTAAGCTCTTCTCCCAACTGGTAGACTTTTTTCATGTTCGCTTCAGCAGCTTCAGCAATTTCCCAGTCAGCATGTTTTGTTGGATCTAACGGCATTAATACAACCTCCTTGATATTTTAATTATCCTTTCATCTTCTACGCATGTACGCAGACAATTATAGTAATTCAACATCAAAATTCGGATTCCTGCAGTGGTGTTAAACATTTCACATATTTTTCTGCAGCGCTGTATTTTAACATACAGTTACTTATAAAGCAGTATTTAAAATAATCACCCATAAAGCGTAGGGCTGGTAACATGCAAAACAGACAAGGTTGAATCCTGCCTTTTAGATTCAGTCCTTAAAATAGTTATCCCCACTGACTAACGATAAGAATACTGATTATGTATCAAGATCTCTTACTGCCGGAATCTTACAGAGGGATTCTGCTTTTAAAACAGCTCTTTCCACGGCAGCTGCCACCGCTTCCGCTGCCATAAGTCCGATCAGGTCTACATTTTCGGTTATATCACCTTTGGACAGGGCAAAGATTGTATCACCGTCCCACATGGTATGCACGGGCCATATCGATCGGGCCAGGCCATTATGGGCCAACTGGCATACCTTTGTTAAGGCCGTCTTGTCCAGGTCAGCATTGGTGGCCACTACTCCAAGAGTCGTATTGCCGGGAGACCCGGTATACCCGGGTTTCATTAGCAGTTCTGCTGTTCTTTCCATAAAACCGGTTTCCTGGTTACGCGGCCCAGCCAGCAAATTTCCACGTTTATCAAATACATCACCAAAAGCATTTACAATCACCAGGGCAGCAACCACCAGGTTATCTTTAACCAGGGCAGACGAACCCTGGCCGGACTTAATCGAATAATCCATTCCATGTATTTTACCCACTGTTGCTCCGCTTCCCGCACCGACCGAACCTTCCGGAACAGGATCGGATGAAGCTGAAACACAAGCCTGGTAACCCATCGCCGCATCTGGACGCACCCTTCCGTCCCCAATTAACAAATCAAACAAAACCGCAGCAGGGACAATCGGCACCCTGAACTGGCTAACTGGAAAACCGCAGATGTTTTCCTCCAGGTAACTGACCACACCACTTGCTGCATCAAGACCGAAAACACTGCCTCCGACCAGAACAACCGCCTGGATCTCTTCAATCAGCTGACCGGGACGGAGCAAATCGGTTTCCCGGGTGCCCGGTGCTGAACCGCGCACTTCCACAGCAGCCTTTGCTCCTTCCTCAACCAAAACTACCGTTACTCCGGTAGCCGCTTGCAGGTTGGAAGCTGTTCCCACCTTAATCCCTTCAATGCAGGTCAAACCGGAAGGCAAAACAATTCACCCCTAAAAACGATATGTTATGCTACAATTTAGCATGGAAACGCCAACACCGGAGAAAGGATGTTATAAACCTGCAAACATTAGCCAATTTAAACGTTCCCTTATGGGACAGTCACATCCATATCTTTCCGAAAAAGGTAATGTGCGCTCTTTATACTTTTTTTTATAAACAATATCAATTAGAATTGCCTTTTTCAGCTAATCCGGAAACATTATTACAGCATTTAAGAGAACAGGGAGTAAATAAGGCCTTTGCGCTGGTATACACGCACAAACCCGGGCTTTCCCGGGGGCTAAACAAATGGCTTTTTAACTTATGCTCCGCACAAACCTGGCTTGCTCCTTTTGGTGCAATGCACCCGAATGATCCAGACCTGCTAAAGGTAGTAACCGAGTGTCTCGATCAGTACCGGTTCCCCGGAATTAAACTGCACTGCCTGGTTCAGCAGTGCAGGCCGGATAATGAAAAGCTTTTCCCAATTTATGAAATTTTAGTTAAGCGTTCTAAAGGGATCATCATCCATGCCAGCAATTTTCCTCTGTCGGCTGAAGGATACCTCGGTATAAATTATATCGCCAACCTTTTAAAACATTTCCCCACATTAAGCCTGGTTGTGCCTCACCTCGGCCTTTATGATCTTCAGAAATACCGGACCCTGCTGGAAAAATATGAAGGCCTTTTTCTCGATACTTCTTTCGTTTTTCAAAACCAGGGTTTTACACCTCCGCTGGACGAAATCGTGGAAATGGTCCTCGATTATCCGGACCGGTTTATATATGGAAGTGACTATCCCTTCATTCTTGAGCCGCCGCAAGAAGGTATTAGGCGGATCCTCGAGCTTAATTTGCCCCGGGATATTTACAGATCCCTGTTTTACAGAAATGCAGCTCATTTTTTAGGCAAGATTTCAGCACAGTAGTAACATTTCAGAATTCAAAACCATAAACAAAGAAGCCAGGCTCTCACCCGGCTCCTGAAACAATTATTTAGTGTTCTTCTTTTGGCTTTTCACTCTGCTCGGTATTCTGTTGAAAAGAAGCCCGGCGATCTTCTTTTTCTTTGGCTGTGTCTGTCGTTTCTGTGTTAACCTCATTTTCTTCTTTGGCTTCTTCTTTGGTTTCTTCTTTGGCTGCGTCTTTAGTTTCCTTTGCAGTTCGATCTTCCACAGTTTCCGTTTCACTCAAACCAGATCCGCTCGATTCATACTTATCGGCAGAGTTGTCTTCCATCTCATCATCATAGTCGGGCTCTGTCGGTAATTCTCTTCCTTCAACCAGGGCCTTAATTTCTTCTGAATTCAAAGTTTCTTTTTCAAGAAGCGCCTGGGCAATTAATTCAAGCTTTGATCGTTCTTTTTCCAATATATCCTGCGCCTCTTGGTAGCTGTTATCGATGGTTCTCCTAATCTCCTGGTCTATAGACTTGGCAATTTCCTCACTGTAATCGCGATCCCGTCCCAGATCCCGGCCCAGGAATACCTGATCTTGTTTCCTGCCAAGTGTAATTGGCCCCAGACTATCACTCATGCCATATTCCATGATCATCTGGCGGACAATAGAAGTAGCCCGTTCAAGATCATTCTGAGCGCCTGTACTGATATCATTTAAGACCAGCTTTTCAGCGACCCGACCACCGAGCAGCGTACTCACTCGATCCAATAATTCTGATCGGGTCATATAGTAGCGATCTTCTTCCGGAAACATCAAAGTATAGCCGCCCGCACCACCGCGGGGAATTATAGATACTTTGTGCACCGGGTCTGTATGCGGAAGGAGGTAACCAACCAGGGCATGGCCTGCTTCGTGATAAGCAACTATTTTTTTCTCAAATTCGCTGATCACTCGACTTGTCTTCTGTGTACCGGCCACAACTCGTTCCACAGCCTCTTCCAATTCTTTCATACCAATCCGTTTTTTGGAGGCACGGGCCGACAATAATGCAGCTTCGTTAACCACATTCTCAAGATCTGCACCTGTAAAACCGGGTGTGCCGCGGGCAACCACCTTCAAATCCACTTCTTCGGATACCCGCTTATTTCTGGTATGAACCTTCAACACCTCGGTTCGCCCTTTAACATCGGGTAAAGTGACTGTGACCTGCCGGTCAAAGCGTCCCGGTCTAAGCAGGGCAGGGTCAAGAATATCTGGCCTGTTAGTGGCGGCAATAATAATAATTCCTTCGTTAACATCAAAGCCGTCCATCTCAACCAGAAGCTGATTCAAAGTTTGTTCCCTTTCATCGTGCCCACCACCAAGTCCGGCGCCACGCTGACGGCCGACGGCATCAATTTCATCAATAAAGACGATGCAGGGCGAATTTTTCTTGGCGTTTTCAAACATATCCCTTACCCGGGAAGCACCGACACCAACAAACATTTCAACAAAATCAGAACCGCTGATACTAAAAAATGGCACGCCGGCTTCACCGGCCACAGCCCGGCCCAGTAAGGTTTTCCCGGTACCAGGTGGACCGACAAGCAAAATACCTTTTGGAATACGCGCCCCGATTTCAATGTATTTGCGTGGATCTTTAAGAAAGTCCACAATCTCAGAAAGCTCAGCTCTTTCCTCGTCAGCTCCGGCTACATCGTCAAAAGTAACCTTCTTTTTATCGCTTTCCTGGAGCCGGGCCTTACTTTTACCGAAGTTCATCACTTTATTGCCTCCGCCCTGTGACTGCTGCATAAAGAAGAAAAATATCCCGATTATTAGCAGAAAAGGAATCATATAGGTCAGGGCAGTCTGCCACCATTCAGGAGTATGTTCAGGGTTTGGATCATAATATACATTGTTTTCCAATAAAAGCTCGGTAAGCTGGTGGTCTTCTGGACGGGTGGTCTCGATTTCAGTACCATCAACAAGTTCAACTTCAAGTTCATTGCCGTAAGCAACTACTTTATCGACTTCGCCGCCTTCTACTTTTTGAACAAACTGATTGTAGCTTATCTCTTCCGGTTCAGGACCGGTGTTAAACATAGTAAACAACATTACTACTACCATGGCAATTACCAGGTAGAAAATTATTTGCCTTACAAATGGGCTCAAGAAGTCCCCTCCTTTCCATCAAAGCCCTCAAAGCCTGAAGTAAATTGTAACACACCGTTAAAACAGAAGCAATAAAACTGGAAACCTTAAAAGTTTTATAAAGTATCATCAATATAATCAATCGTTTAGAACACAAAGATCGGGAAGTTGCCGATAATTTTCGCCGCAATCTAAACCATAACCGATTACAAAGCGATCGGGAATAGTNAAACCGCAGTAGTCAGGTTTATATTCCACCTTTCTACAATCAGGTTTGTCAAGCAGGGTAATAACTTTCAACGAATTTGGGTGCCGGCTGCCCAGGTTATCAACAAGATAGCTCAGAGTCAGTCCGGTGTCTACGATGTCTTCCACAATAAGCACCTCTTTACCCTGTATGCTTTGCTCCAGATCTTTCAATATGCGAACCACACCTGAAGATTTAGTATCGGCGCCGTAACTGGATACAGCAATAAAATCAATTTCTAAAGGGATGTTCAGACAGCGGATTAGATCACTTAAAAAAACAACCGCTCCTTTGAGAATACAAATCAATAAAGGCTTTTTCCCCCGGTAATCATGCGAAATTACTTCAGCCATTTCTTTTATTCGCGTTTCAATCTGTTCCGCAGTAAGCATAACTTCAAATTTTTCATTGTTATCCTCCCCTGCACATTTTTCTGTCATATTCGAACCACCTTTTATCGTTTTAACTGAAATCGCTTTTTTGGGACTTTCGGAACATTTTGTATTCAAAAAGCAAAACCCGCTTTGTTTTATCAGTGACCCGGTAAGGGTGAGCAATCCTGATTCCGGGAATCCAGACGATAGTATCCTGGACGGAGACCAGGGGTAAAATCTCACGCTGGTAATGGGGAATCTTTTGATCGATTAAAAAACTTTTTAGCTTTTTACTGCCCGAAGATCCCTGGGGATAAAACCGGGCACCCGGCCACCGAAAACGCACCGCTAATCTTCCCGGAGGAAGACTGTCAAGATCTAAGTAAGCCTGGTATCTGGTTGGCGGCCAAGTCAGTTCTTCCACTTTTACAATCCGTGCATTGATCAATGCTCCTCCAGGTAAAATAGTTCTTCCTGGAACTTTCAGGACTATTTTCTCGGGATATTTTTGTGCCTGAAGATATTCTCCGGTTAAAACCAGGCGGTTGTAAGATATGTAAGCTCGTGATACCCCGGGCAAAGTTATCTGGCCAACAGTCCTTTCGCTGTAAAGCAATTTAAGGATCTGCTCAATATGTTTGCGGCTGAGCTGCTTTGAAGGAGCATATTTTTTATGAGCAAGTCGCAGAATTCTGCTGCATACGGCGGTCGGCAGGTTAATCAAATCAGCCCTGTTGAAAAATGTTTTACCTCTTCCAAACCTGGCTATTTTTAGGTATTTCTTTTTAGCCAGGTTTTGCAAAAAGAAACGATCATCAGCTGCAAGAGTTGCCAGGCCATAGAGGGCTTCCCTGATCCGGGGATTATATTGTTTTTCCAGCTGTGGAATTAATTCGAGGCGAACTTTGTTGCGGGTGTAATCGGTTTCCAGATTACTACTGTCAGTAAACGGCTGCAAATCATTTTCCTGGCAATAATTTTCAATTTCATTGCGCCTCAGGCAAAGCAAGGGCCTGATCAATAGCAGTTCATCTCTTCTATATTTAGGCAGTATCCCGGCTAAACCGTCCACTCCCGTACCTCTGATTATATTTAACAACACTGTTTCTGCCTGATCATCCAGGTGATGCCCGAGGGCAACCTTAGAAGCGTTATATTTTCGAGCAATATCGAATAAAAAACAATAACGCGCCTCTCGACCGGCTTCTTCTTCTGTAAGCCCTTGCTCCCTTTTTAGAGTTCGAATATCTACACCCCTGGACTCATATAAAAGCGACCAACTTGAAGCAATATTTTTTAATTCCTCCTCTTCCTCGGCGGCGTCCGAACGGAGGCCGTGATTCAGATGAGCTACCACTAGTTTAAGCATAAATTCATCTGCAATTGTCCGCAACATGTGTAGGAGGGCCAAAGAATCAGGCCCTCCGGATACAGCCACAATTACTATATCCCCTTTAGTTAAAAGGACTTTTTTGTTAATGTAATTCTTTACTGCATTCAGCTGGGTCAGAATATGTCACAACCTATCAGCTTATTTTTATATATTTTTAAAAATCATGAAGATAAAAAAACACCCTGGATCAGAGTGCCTTTCAGTCTTTTATACTGCTGTGCATTTTATTTAAGTAGCCTCACGACAAGAATTTCGGCCACCTCTTTTTGATTCGGTGTTGCGTTTTAAGTCCAACAACCGTTCATCACTTTCTTTAAGGAAACGATCCATTTTATCTTCAAACGACGCCTTGTTTACAACTTTCGGCTTCTTCCGATCCTTATTTTTGTTCACGGTGTAATCTTTCTTGGCCTGCTTTATAGAAAGCCCGATTTTCCCTTTATCTTCAACCGTAAGCACCTTAACTTCGACTTTGTCCGCCTTTTTATAAAAATCATTAATATCTTTGACATACTCATCAGCTATCTCGGAAATATGTACAAGTCCCGTTGACCCCCCGGGCAGTTCGACAAAAGCTCCAAATTTCGTTATGCCGGTTATCACTCCTTCCACAATACTACCAACCACAACTTCTTCCTTGATAAAAAACTCCTCCTCGGTATTTTAATTCAAATCTTAATAATTCTACGTATTGTTATTATAACTTTTTTGATAATAATGTCAATCCTCTAATTGGAAAATTGTTTCACCCGGCTTGATCAGGCCAAGCCTTTTCCGGGCCTGAAATTCGATATAATTAAGATCCTGCAGTCGTTCGATCTCTTTTTCCGCCGCCTCCTGGAACTGTTCATGTCTATCTATTCGAAACTCAAGCTCGGCCAAGCCTTGTTTGACCCGCTGCTGCCGAATATACTGGGCGCCGATAATCACCAGCAGAGCGCAGATCATAATGATACCGGCAGCGCTGATTAATTTGTACACACTGTAATTACTTTCCCTTTGATAACGCGAAAAGCTTGGAACCGATTTTTTTTCTTTATTTTTAAAGCCCATAACACCCACATCACAGAATAGCAAATAAAGATCTATATTTTTCACCATGACCGGACTAATCTCTGTCGTAAAATAACTGCGACTGCTTTTTGAGAACTATCCCCCCATCATTTTGATCGATTAAATACTGCTATAATTGGGGGGATAGTTTAATATAAGACCTTTTTAAAACTGGTATGCGCAGAAAGCTATTTAGTTTTATCCTTCAAAGCTTTGCCTGGCTTAAATGCCGGCACATTTAGGGCCTCAATTTTGATTTTTTCTCCTGTAGCCGGATTGCGCCCATAGCGTTCTTTGCGTTTGCGAACCTCAAAGGTACCGAAGCCGACCAGCTGAACCTTTTCACCTTTAACCAATCCATCAGTAATGCTGTCTAAAACTGCCTTAACCGCTTTTTCACTGTCTTTCTTCGACATGCCGGCTTTCTCTGCAACCTGATCTACAAGCTCAGTCTTATTCACAGCTTAAGCCCTCCTCATCCATAATAAATATCTTTATTACCAGTGTTTATTCGACCTACTTTCGAGGATTCCTGCTTTATTAACGCATTTTCTTGAATTTTTTAGCTTCTTCCCACCATTGATCAAGGGTCTCAAGTGAAAAATGAGAAGTCGGGTGACCTGCTTTTTCAGCCTGCTTTAACACGTAGCGAAAACGTTCCACAAATTTACCGATAGTCTTTCCCAAAGCCAGTTCAGGATTCACGCTGAGAAAACGGGCCAGATTTACTATGGTGAAAAGATAATCCCCAAGCTCTTCTTCAACAGCAGCCTGGTCTTTCGCAGTGCAGGCTTCTTCCAGTTCAGCTAATTCCTCCCTGGCTTTTTGCAGCGGGCCCTGCACACAGGGCCAATCAAATCCAACATCGGCAGCTTTCTTTTGCAATTTATAGGCTTTAAGCAAAGCGGGCAGTGAATAATCGATAATAAAAGACTCGTTTGATTTTTTCCCCTTCCGGTTATTACGTTCATCTGTTTTAATTTGTTCCCACAGCGTTTTTACCTCGGAAGCATCTTCTGCATTACCTCTACCAAACACATGGGGATGACGACGGATTAGCTTGGCCGCGATCTCGTTAACAACCTGGGAAAAATCAAAGCGGCGCTCTTCCCCGGCAATCTGGCTGTGAAAAACTACCTGCAGCAGGACATCTCCCAGTTCCTCCCTTAGTGAATCATCATCCTGAGCATCTATAGCACCGATAACCTCGTAAGCCTCTTCAATTAAATACTGCCGCAAACTCTGATTGGTTTGCTGCTTGTCCCAGGGACACCCATTTCCAGAGCGCAGCCAGTCCATGATTTCGAGCAGATCTCCGACAAGATAACCCTGATAAGGGGGAAGATAGATGCTTGTATTATAATCATATAAAGGGTGACGATCAAGTGTGCTAAGTGGCAGCTTTAAGGAACATACATTTTGTCTTCCTGCCGCTTTGACTACGATAACCGGATGATTCGGAGGATATAATTTTAACAACTTTAATTTAACCCGAGTAGCCAGGAAACGATTTTTTACCTGGGACAGGATCAGATGCGTGCGGCATGGTTCTTTGAGCTGATCAAGGGCAATGGCATCGCAGATCTTAACTCCGCTCATAATGTCTATATGCAAATAATTGAGCAGAGGTTCCCAATAACTGATACCGGGCACAATTTTTATTTTAATACCCAGGCGGGGGCCCAATTTACGCAACCGCTGAACTGATCCATCGCCCATTAAAGGGTGACCGGGAACAGCGTAGCAAATGGTTCCGTAACGGCGGGCGGCCTTGAGCAGACAGGCGGAAATTGTCCGATTAAGCTGCCCGCTGTTGTCATCCTGCTTATAAAGAAAATCAAACGACTGGACATTTCCGCTCCTGGTAAAACGGCGAGCTGCCGGATGTTTGAGTGTCCGGAAATATAAATGTCGTTCATTTTTTAGATACCACCGGGCTTTACAGGTCAGATACTTTTGACTGCCCGGTCCAAGACCGACAATTACTATTTCTCTCATTTTTGCTTTAGCTCCTCTCTATTGGAACCCGCCAATAGATCATTCCATTAATAAATTCAAACGCAATGCCCTTAACGCTTCGCGGTATTCGTTCAGTACATCTTTTTCAGCCTTAGTTATCGGTAGTTATCGAAAAAACCACCGGGACAGGGGAACTAAGACCGGCAGCGGTCAGGGCTGCCGCTTCTTTGACAAAACAGAACTCCTTAGCGACTAAACTTGAAACCTTCTTAAGACTAGTTGAGCATTGAACAGTATCATAAAGTTATATGGCCCTGTGACTGCCGGCAGCTTCAGTTTGCAAGTCAAGCAGTTCTTTAAAAAATAATATTAGAGCATTAAGTTGTGCCGCTAAATCCTCTTTTTCTGTTATTTTCAGCTTAAGCGGTTTACCAGTTTTAATCGTTATTTTTCCCGTTTTATAATAAGCTGTTTTTTTCACTAAAGCGCTGTTAAATAATGATCCGGGGCAAAACTGAATATAAGTATCTTTTTGCTGTTGTTGAATAAGCTCCACGCCCAGTTTGACGGCCAAGACCCGCAGTTCGGCTGCTGCAAGCAGGTTTTTTGCAGCTTCGCCCGGAGAACCGTAGCAATCACTGATCTCTTCTTCGATTTCCCGCAATTCTTCCCGGGATTTTGCATTGTAGATGCGCTGATAGAAATCGACCTTCTGAGCCTGGGAGGCAATATAAGAAGAAGGAAGATAGGCGCTGACCTGGAGCTCAAGGCGAGGATTAATTGTGTTTTCGGGCTTTTCGTTTTTCAATTCTGCTACCGCCCGGTCTAATAGTTTGCAATACAGATCAAAACCGACAGCGTTGATAAATCCATGCTGTTCGGATCCGAGAATATTGCCGGCGCCCCTGATTTCCAAATCACGGAGCGCTATTTTGAACCCGGAACCCAGTTCAATAAATTCTTTTACCGTTTTTAGTCTTTTTTGCGCAATCGCAGAGACCACTTTATCTTTACGGTATGTAAGATAAGCATAGGCTAAACGGTTAGAACGACCAACCCGGCCTCGAATCTGGTAAAGCTGAGCCAGCCCAAACTTATCTGCTTCATTAACAATCAAGGTATTAACATTGGGAATATCGAGCCCTGATTCAATAATTGTAGTACAAACCAGGATCTGGTACCTGCCGTCCTGAAAATCAGCCATAACCCGTTCAAGGGTCGTTTCAGGCATCCGGCCATGTCCGACAGCCACCGATACCCCGGGAAACAGATTCCTGATCCTCTCCGCAAAAGAATCGATTTGATCCACCCTGTTTAAAACAATAAATACCTGGCCATCACGATTGAGCTCACGCTGGACAGCTTCCTGAACGATATCCTCAGAATATTCCACTACGTAAGTTTGGACTGGAAAACGATCTTCAGGTGGAGTATCGATAACACTCAAATCCCTGGCGCCGGCCAGGGAAAGGTGGAGGGTCCGTGGAATCGGTGTCGCTGTCATGGCCAGGGTATCGACTTCCAACCGCTTTTTTTTGATTATCTCCTTCTGACGAACTCCAAAGCGGTGTTCTTCATCAAGAACCAGCAGGCCTAAATCGTTAAATTTAAGATCTGCGGATAAAAGGCGGTGGGTGCCAACAACTATATCTACCTTACCGGAGGCAATAGCTTTGATTACATCTTTTTGTGCAGTTTTGGAAACAAAGCGGCTCAGCTGGGCTACCCTGACCGGAAAACCTTCAAGCCTCTGGCGGAAAGTGCGGTAATGCTGCTGAGCAAGCACGGTAGTAGGCACTAAAACAGCAACCTGTTTTCCTTCCATAACCACCTTAAATGCTGCACGCATAGCCACTTCAGTTTTACCATAACCAACATCCCCGCAAACCAGGCGATCCATAGGATGCTGCTTTTCGAGATCAGATTTTACATCATTGATCGCCTGCAGTTGATCAGGTGTTTCTTCATAAGGAAAGTGAGTCTCAAATTCCTGCTGCCAGGGATGATCCGGCCCAAACCTGTACCCTTCAACAGCCTGGCGGGCAGCGTAAAGCGAAAGCAGTTCCCGGGCCAGTTCTTCTACTGAACGATTAACCTTTTTCTTCAACCGCTGCCATTCTCCTCCACCCAGGCTGTGCAAACTGGGCGGCGGGCCTTCACTGCCGGAATGTTTTTGAATCAACCCGATCTGATCAACCGGAATATACAACTTGTCGGCGCCCCTGTACTTTAACAGCAAGTAATCACGCTTTACCCCGCAGATTTCAAGAGTGCTCAGCCCCTGGTATTTACCGATGCCGTGCTGTTCATGGACCACGTAATCACCGCCTGAAAGCTCCCGGTAATCGGAAAGGCGAATACCTTCACGCCGGCCCAGGCGTTTTTTCTTTCTAACCTGGGGCAGCAGGTTCTGTTCGGTAACTATGGCCACCTGCAATTCTGGTATAATCAGGCCATCATCCAGGCTGCCCTCAATTACCGGGGGCATTGGAAGACATTCAGGCACCTGTGTCTCTTCAAAACCCATTCCAAAATTTTCAACCGGCTTGAAAACACCATGCTCAGATAATTGTTCCAACAGATTCCGGCCACGCTGGTTGGAATAACTCAGGAGATAAACCCGGAAACCATTTTTAATCCAGCCCTGGTAGTCACTTTTAAACAATTCCCATTGGCCGTGATAATTAGGTACGCTTTTAGTGTCCAGGTTGAAAGATGCCCCGGTCTTAAATATGCCGCCTGTTCCCGAAAATAGTGAACAGCTGACCAATGGACAGGGCAATCTTGAAAACAAATCACTTTCTGTCCACAACAATTTATCAGCAGAGGCCAGCAATTCTCTTTCCACAAGGGCACTGTTGAAATAATTATCAAAGTCACGGCGAAAATTTTCTCCTGCTTCAGCCACTGATCTTGGTTCTTCAATGAAGACAAGAAAATCAGAAGGCAAATAATCGAGCAAAGTAGAACCGTTATCATAAAAAAATGGAAAATAGCTGCTTAGATAATCTAACCCTTCCGGCTGGGCCAACTTTTCCAGGTGGCGGTTAACGTCTTGTTTTAATTTTTCGGCTGCATCTTTCTCTCCGCGCCGCTGTAGCCTGGCACAGGTCTGATCCATCCGGTGTTGAATCAGTTTATTGCCGCGCTGAAAAATTTCTTCCGTTAAAACCAGTTCCCGTGCAGGCATGATCACTGCTTCTGTCATTTTTTCGGTTGACCGTTGGGTTGAAGGATCGTAGCGACGCAGAGACTGGATATAATTATCGAATAGCTCCAGGCGAACAGGCAGCTGTTGGCCGGGTGGATAAATATCGATGATTTCACCACGGGCACTAAACTGCCCCCTGGCTTCTGTTAATGAAACCCTTTCGTAACCCATTTCAATAAGCCGGACAATCAATTCCTGGCGATCCAGCTGTTTACCGGATTTAAAATGCAGGTTTAACTCGTTCCAGGTGCTCACCGGAAGCATTTTTGCAAGCAATGAAGTAACTGTGGTCACATAGATACCCTTGTCATTACCGTACAACCATTCCAGAAACTGTAACCGCATCTGCTGGTATTCCTCACTGCGGGATAAAACTTCTGAGTTAATTACAAATTCTCTGGGTGGAAGCAGGCTGACCTGATCGTGAAAAAAACTCGATAGATCTGAATACACTTTTTCCGCCCGATCGCTATCACGAACAATAACAAGAGCCGGGCGACTGCATTTTTGGGCCAGGGCAGCCATAAAAAATGTGCGGGCACTGCCGTCCAGGCCGGTTACCATAGCCCGGAAATCTGACCGACCGGTAATACCGCTTACTATCTTATTTAAAGTTTTTTCATCGGACCAAAGGTCCAACAAGCTAATTGGCAAGAGCAAATCCTCCCCTGATCAAACACATCATTTACGTACACCAAAAGAATCAAAAGTGAGGAAAACAATTTTATCGTGAAGTATCAATTGTGAGAAGACAACCCCTGGTTAAATTCCTCCATCGCTTTCTCCAGGCCTTCGCTGACAAAAACCAGTACGGCTTCCACCGCCCGGTTTACAGCAGGATCGATCAACTCAAGATCCGGCGGTCCAAGCGGTTGCAAAACATAATTTGCTGTTTCCATCCCGGGAGACGGTTTACCGATACCGATTCGCAAACGAGGAAAAGCTTCTGTACCCAGTGCTTCGATAACCGACTGAACACCACGGTGACCGGCTCCTCCGCCTTTTTTGCGCAGGCGAATAGAACCGGGCGGAAGATCGAGGTCGTCGTAAATAATTAGCAGTTCTGACAGATCAACCTGATTATTTCGCATCAGCTCATATACAGCAAGCCCACTGCGGTTCATATAAGTAAGCGGCTGAGCAAGCATTAATTTGTGTCCTTTGTATTCTGTAACAGTAAACAAAGCCCGGTGCTTTTGAGCAGGATTACCTGTTTTTAAACGGCGGGATAATGCTTGCACAACCCGAAAACCGAGATTGTGCCTGCTGCCGGAATATTTACTTTTTGGATTACCGAGACCGGCAATCAGATGCATATAATCACTCCAAGACCGCTGTAGGCGCACCTAAGATTAATGCCCCTCCACAAAGGGGCATTTAAACCTTCCGGCTCCGTGCTGTCTGCAATAGCTTTACTAGCTTTCTTCTTCTTCAATTTCCTCAGCGGGTGCTTCTTCTTCAGCAGCTTCTTCGCCTTCTTCAAGCTCTTCTTCGACAGCCGGCTCCAGTTCTTCTTCAGCCATCGGCGCCAGAACCTGGGCCAATATAGTTTCCGGCGAGGTGATTAGTTCGATATCGCCTTCAAGAACCAGGCTTTCAGCTGTAATGCTGTCACCTATACCCAGTTCAGAAATATCAATATCAAATTGCTCAGGAATATCGGCCGGTAAACATTTAACCTCAATTTCCCGGGCAACTAATGACAGGACCCCGCCTTCATCTGCACCAACCGGTTCTCCGATAAAGTTAAGAGGAACAGCCACCTCGATCTTGTCGGTCATCGATATGCGGATAAAGTCGACATGGAGAATGCGATCCTGATAAAGCATATCCCTTTGGATATCCCTGAACATAACCGTTTCCTGACGTGTCTTTTTACCTTTTGACTTGACTTTGAGATCAAGGAGAACATTACTGCCCCCCGTCATTAAAACCTGGCGTAAAGTGCGCCCATCTAAAACCAGGGGGAAATTATCTGCCCCTCTACCGTAAATAACCGCCGGAACCCTGTCTTCCCGGCGCAATTGGTTGCGCTGCCCTTTGGTCAAAGGCGGGCGTGTATGTACTTCCATTGCCATCCTATCCATTTAATCCAGCCTCCTTCTGCAATAGTATACTGCAGGAAGCAGCGAAAATCAACTCAATCAAACAGTTCACTTACCGAATGTTTCTTTTGAATGCGTAAAATCGCTTCGCCTATTAACGGGGCTACTGAAAGAGCCTTGAAACAACCATGCACACTTTTTAGCGAACCCTGATCAACCGGAATGGAATTGGTGTAGATCATCTCAGATATACTGGAACCACTCAATCGCTTCAGGGCCGGGCCGGAGAAAACCGGATGAGTGCAGCAGGCATAAACTTTCTGAGCCCCTTCACTAATTAAGGCCTCTGCGCCTAAAGTAATTGTCCCCGCAGTATCGATCATGTCATCAATAAATATAGCCGTTTTATCTTTAACATCCCCGATGATGTTCATAACTTCAGCCTCATTCGGAGCAGGTCTCTTTTTGTCAATAACTGCGATCGGCATTACCAGGCGATTGGCCAGATCGCGGGCTCTTGTGACCCCACCCAGGTCGGGAGAAACAACTACCCCGTTTTCTATTTTCTTTTCAATAAAATAATTAGCAAGAATCGGCAGTGCAGTCAAGTGATCAAGCGGTATATTAAAAAAACCCTGGATCTGTCCGGCATGCAGGTCCATTGCCACAACGCGGTTTGCCCCTGCCGCCGTTATCAAATCAGCAAGCAATTTGGCTGTAATCGGGTCACGGGCCCTGGTCTTGCGGTCTTGCCGGGCATAAGCATAATAGGGAATAACAGCATTGACCGAATTAACGGAGGCTCTTTTAAGAGCATCAATAATAATTAACAACTCCATAATACTGTCATTGATCGGATCACTAAGTGGTTGAATCAGGAATGCATTAGCCCCGCGGACACTTTCGCCAATACTGATCGATATTTCACCATCACTAAAACGAGTAACTTCACAGTTACCCAGGGGAACCCCAACATATTCGGCAATTTCTTCAGCCAATTCGGGATAAGCGCTGCCGCAAAAAATCTTCAACTCTTCTCCGTTGATCACCTTGAACCCTCCTGTAAAATAAGTAGAAACCCCAGATTAACATTTGAACTGATGATTTTATAAACTTCTATCATCTGATCGGATTTTCCTGCTAAATGCTGATGTTTCAAAATTGACAAAATAACCTTACTCATTATTTATCATTTTTTTTGCGCTTATATGTGCAAAAGGACCAACAACTGAACCGCTTTTAATGGAGCTTTTATTAACTACTGAATGCTGAACGACGGCCTGATCATTTATAACCGCTTCATAAAGATGGGTTCCCGGACCAATCCGGCATTCTTTACCGATTACAGTTCCTTTTTCGATTACACAGTCGGGCCGTATGACCGTATCCGTACCAATTTGAACATCATAATCGATATGAACAGAACCCGGATCATCAATCGTCACCCCTTTAAGCATCAACTCATTAGTAATCTTATTTTGGATAACAGAAACCGCTTCGGCCAGTTGCACACGATTATTGATGCCCAAACCAACCCGGTAATCTTCAATACAATATGCTCCGACACTGAGGCCATCCTGATGCATCAGGAATAACACATCGGGCAAATAATACTCGTTTTGAATGTTTTCGGTGGTTAACCGGGGCAAATAATAACGAAGCAGTTCGATATCGAAGCAGTAGGTACCAGTGTTTATTTCACAAGTTTCCCTTTCTTTTATTGATGCATCCTTATCTTCAACAATGCGTTCAACCAAACCGTTTCGACCACGTATGACCCTCCCGTAGCCGGTAGGATCAGGAACTTTTGTTGAGGCCACTACCGCCGCATGTTGTTCATAATGTTCCAGAAGTTTTTTTAAGTATGAAGTTTCAAGAAGTGGGGTGTCTCCGCACAACACCAGCAGAGTTCCTTTTTGCGGTAAAGCTTTCAGGGCTTCCATTACAGCATGACCAGTACCCAGCTGCTGCTTTTGTAAGACATAATTCCAATTATCGCCGAAAGTTTCCCGAACCTGCGAAGCGCCGTGACCAACAACAATTAAAACCTGTTTAGTCAGTTCAGCAGCGCTTCCCAAAATATAACTTAGCATTCTCCTGCCGCAAAGCGGATGAAGAACCTTGGGCAGCCGGGAATACATTCGCTTTCCTTCGCCGGCTGCCAAAATCAGGGCCCAAAGCTGTTTCACAAGCAGTCCCTCCTCATTAATAATTCTGATGTAGTCATTATACTTTAGTTGCTCGGAAGGGACAAAGTATGAACTTATTATATTATAGATCTTCAGGCTTTAACAGCTTCTTTTTCCAACTCAACAGTATAAGCATCAAGAACGGCCTTCTGAATCTTACCCCTGGTTTCAGCCTCGATTGGATGCGCTATATCCCTGAACTCACCGTTTGGATTCCGTTTGCTGGGCATTGCCACGAACAAACCGCTGGTTCCCTCTATTACCCGTACATCATGAACCACAAATGTCTCATTTAAGGTGATTGATACAATTGCCCTCATTCTGCCTTCCCAGGTTAATCTCCTGACGCGAACATCGGTAACAACCATTTAAACCCACCTCTCTTTTTTTAATAATACTGCCAATTTCCGGCAAACCTGTGATAATCTTGGCTAAATGCAGGCCGGCCCCTATATTGAAACAGCAAAATATTAAACTTTTAATCTCTGCCGCCATGAGAAATATTTCACTTAAAAAACCGCATACAGCAAACATCCCGGCAATAATTGGAAATAATCCTGGGCACCTTTGCATTTATCTTAAGATCAGGTAATATATAAGAAAGAGGGTTATTTTTATGCTCAGTAGCGTATGATTATGTACAATTAAGCATAAACAGTATTTTTTGTTTTGTATATCATATTTGTTGCATTTTTTCGTAAGACAACATGCGAATATTCAAAGGTTTATGTTTGAAAATCCATAACTAAGGAAAGCTAAAATGTATCTTGCTGAATTTGGACGTTTAATAAAAGCGCTGCGTAAAAGAGGCGTAGATCAACTTGGTAATTCATGGACGCGTGAGAGTTTATGCAAGGCGGTTCACTTATCTGCTGAACAGTTAGGCAGGCTGGAGAGAGGTGATCGAAAATACCTGGATACCCGGACCTTGATGCTTTTAGCCAAAGCTTTCAACCTGACAAAATTGGAGCAGAAGGAGTTCTTTTATGCCGCCCTCGGCCTGGCGAACGAAGACCTATTTGAAAAAGAAGACCCCGCTAACCAATTAAACACCCTTTTTTGTGAAATAGAGTGTTTAAAAATTCCCGCCTTGATAATCGATGCCTATTCTGATCTAGTAGCTGTCAACACAGGCGCTTTAAATTTATTCCTTGCTACTCCCGAAACTTTAAATTATACCAGGCATATTCCGGCCGGCCAAAACCTCATATATTTAATTTACGCTCCGGAATTTGGAAGCAGGGAAATTTTTGGATCATCATGGCGGGACATGGCTACCGTTGAAATCCTACTGTTCCGCCGTTCTACTTTACGTTACCGTCATACTGATTATTTTAAGCACCTGATGAAAACACTGCTAAAAATAAAACAATTCGATATCGACTGGTACTCCAGCCACAAATATGCCGATCAATATAATTTAACTTACGAACACTTTAAATATAACCATCCTCGTTATGGCCCGCTATCCTACCTGGCAAGTGAAACTGTCATTAATACTAAAAAAGGGGAGTTATACCTGCTGGCATATAATCCCGCTGATTCAACGACTGCTTCTGTGTTTGCGACACTAACTGGATCAAATGGCAATAAGGCCTACAGACTTGCATCTTGGCCGGATAAAAGAGTACCCTGATTAAAATAAAACGGGCTTTTTTTATACATGCAGGTGCTGTTTTACTGCCTCCAGATCACTAATTTTATCAACATCTACTCCAATTTCGACACAATCGCAGGTTACGGCACGGGCCTTTAACTGCAGTAAACGCGATAAATAAGCTTCCAGGTCGGAAACACTGAGTATTTTTCGCAAATACTTGAAAATCAGGGTAAGAGGCAAAATCCGCAATAGTTTCAGCGGTTTTTTCCGGTAGGAAATAAACATTTCCAGGCGAACACGATTATTAAGAAACCAGTCCGGGTGAAGCAAACCAATATTACCCCCGGTAACAGAGCCTTCCTTCAGGCGAACATAGGTGCGCTCAGTTTCCGGAAAACGCTCAACACATGTTTCCCGGTAAAGAATTGGATAATAGAAATCCTGATCGTAAGGTGCGCAAAGAGCCAAAAATTCTTCAATAACTGCAGCATTGATCAGGGGAATGTCACCGGTTACAACCAGGCAAAGGCGGCTTTGATCAACAAGCTCAAAGCCGGCAGCCAGGTTATCGAGCATGCTTCCTTTTTCCGGCACAATCTCAAAACTGTACCCTTCCCGGTAAAGCTCCTGTAAATCTTCAACAGGGCCGACGACTGCAATCCGCTGAACCGAAGGCGATTCCTGAAGAGCTTTAAGAATATAAGCAAGCAAAGACCGGCCGTAAATCTTGATAAAGGCCTTATTGGAAACATTTTCTTGCTCAGTCAGCGGCTCCTGCTTGCCTCCGCCGGCCAAAACCACGGCATCAAACATGTTGCCCCCCTAACTTCCCCTGTCTGCTGTCGTCCAGCAAAGATATGCCCTGCAGCCTTCCTGCTCAATAACACGCGCGGTTACACGGGCCAGGGAATATTTTTCTGTTAATATAAAAAGTGTCGGTCCGCTGCCGGATAAAACCGGTTGAAGCCCCAGGTTCTCAAGCTTTCTCTTAATGTTTTGCAGCTGGGTAGAACCCGGCAAGAGCGCTGTTTCAAGAGTATTGGTAAAGCCTCTGCCAAGCCATCCCAAAATTTTTCTTTTGGAACCCTTTCTGATTGCTTCTAGCAGGGGATGCAGGGAAGGTGTCCCAATTTGGTTGAGATCAAAAGAACTGTATGCAGCAGATGTCGACATCTGCAGGTTTGTCGGCAGGACTAAAACAAGCCAAAAAAAAGGAAGTGGGGGGAGTTTTTCAAGTTGTTCACCCCGGCCACGGGCCAAAGCTGTCCCTCCCTGCAGGCAGAAAGGGACATCAGAACCTAAAAGAGCCCCCATCTTGAGCAGTGTTGTTTTATCCAGCCCCAGGTTCCAAAATTGGTTTAAACCCCGCAGGGTGGCAGCTGCGTCGGCGCTTCCTCCAGCCAAACCGGCTGCCACCGGTATGTTTTTGTACAAGGTAATTCTAACGCCGGCCAAAGCTTTTCCCGCCTGCTGCTCCAACAAGGCTGCTGCCCGGTTAACCAGGTTGTCTGCCCCGGAAAGTTGCTGATCGGTGCAAAAAAAATGCCATCTACTGCCGGAAACCGCTTCAAAAAACAGGGTGTCGGCTAAAGATATCTGCTGCATTACCGATTCAATTTCATGGTATCCATCCGTGCGACGGGCCAGGACGGTTAATCCAAGATTTATCTTTGCCGGCGCCTTGAGCGAAAAATTCCTCTCCATTTTCAGCTCATCTTCACCAGGCGTTTATTTTCCGTAATTCCCGGTATTCGTCCTCTTTTGGCCAGCGCTTTACCGCGGACTTCTTTTAAATCAAGGGTCATATCTATCGCCGGCGCCCGTGCTATATAGCTTCCCACTCCAAAAGCATCGGTACCGGCCTCGGCCAACGTGATAATCCGCTCCGGGTTTAAGCCACCGGAAACGATGATCTGAACATGATGGTGACCATTTTGGTCAAGTCGTGCTCTTGCTTCCCTGACCAGGTTGGGGGTTACTCCCCCTCGTTCACTGGGAGTGTCGAGGCGAATTCCGTTTAATTGCCGGCCAAGAGCATCAGCAACCCTTAAAGCCTCTTCTGTTTCATCTTTAAAAGTGTCGACAAGAATAATCCGGGGGGCATCTTTCGGGATAAAACGATCATAAGCCCGGGCCAGTTCAACTGTATCACCGACGACCAAAAAAGCAGCGTGAGGTATAGTTCCCACCGGCGATCGCCCTAACAGCAGGGCTCCCAGGACACAACTGCAGGCATCAGCACCTCCGATTACAGCTGCCCGTTCCATTACCGGAGCCACTGCCGGATGCAAATGCCTGGCGCCGTAGCAAACGACCATCCGATCGGCAGCCGCTTCTTTACAACTGTGCGCTGCTGTAGACCAGCCACTCGAACTGGCCAGAATACCCAACAACGGTGTTTCATATATACCAAAATCTCCATAACGTCCCTTAATGCGCATGACAACTTCTTTGGACTCCATCGGCTCACCTTCGGGCAAAGCCCATATCTCAAGCTCCCGGTTTCTCAGCAGGTAGAGAGCTTCATCCACCCCGGACAAAATGCCGGCCCCGGAAGAAAATATTTCCGCTGTTACCTCCGTATCAGCCAAATTCATTGAGCTAAGCAAATCCCTGGACCGAACAAAATAAATATCACTGGTCAGCCCTTGTTCTATTTCAGATTCGGTTGCTGAAAAAAATCGTTGATCAGGAGATAGTTCGATTTGGTCAATATCCTTTAGTGTAATAAAATCTTTTGCCTTCATTTAAGTCCTCCAGGTCATTTAGATCATCGTAGCTCCAAGCGTTTTTTCCATTTCATTCAAGGCAAAATTGTGCGCCTCCCGATCAAAACTGGCTACAGCATTAACCGGTATATTTACCTTGTACCCGTACATCTGGGCCATAGCCGCAGTATATAAGATACATATATTGGTTACTGTACCCACCAATTCGAGTTCCTTGATTCCCTTGTCGCGCAAAGTTATATCCAGATCAGTACCGACAAAGGCACTGAAACGCCTTTTTTCAATAACTCTTTCTTCAGGCCTGGGTTCCAGTTCAGCAATAACCTGGTCTCCACCGCTGCCCTGCACGCTGTGCGAAGGGAACAATTCAAACTCAACGTCATCTTCAAAATGCCGATCACAAATAAAAAAAACCGGTAACCCTTCAGAACGATAGTTTTCCAGTCGTTTTTTTACCTGGGGGACCAGTTCTTCTGCCGCCGGACCGATATATAGAGCCCCCTGCGGATCAATAAAATCAGCCACCATATCAATGACAAGCAAAGCTTTCATTGACAACCCTCCTAATAATTAATGAGTACATTGAATTGTAACCACGCTATTCTACAAAAAATAAACTAATCCTGCTTTAAAAATTCTTATTCAATATGCTGGTGTTTTTTACTGGCATTTTGCGATCGCACTCAGCAAGTCAAATGACCAGCAGATAAAAAAAACCGGAATTCTAAAACTCCGGTTTACAGCTATGCATTGCTTTTAATGGCCAGAACATTTTATCAAAAAACATCCATTACCCGGGATATCTTTGATATAAAGAAAAGAAAACATTGTAACCAGATTCTTTCCAAAAATATTTTCTAGCCTGCACTGCGACGCATTTTACCTTCATTAAAACTAAGTTCTACAGTCTCTGTAAGAACATCGGTATAACTGAATGAAAGTCTTTGGAAGTAATTGTTTTCATCAACTCTTACTATAAATATAGAGGGGTAAAGACTTTCCAACACTCCTTCTTTCTCGTAAGTTTTGCGCCGACCGCGGTTAGCTCGCAATTTTATCTTTTCACCTAGATGAGATTCAAGCTTCTTGCGGATTTCAAATAGGACATCAGTAGCCACCATTCAAAACCACCTTATATTTATTATTGATTATATATTAACATAATGTAATGTAATATGTCAAGAAATGCTTTAAAAATGCCATAATTACAGGCAGGGGGCCTGAAATTCGCCTTCAGCGCGTAAATCGATCAGCGACTGTAGCTGCCCCGTAAGAATCAGGCTTAATAAGGGCCTGGTAGCCGCTGCCGATTACCATACCGACAACTTCTTTAATGATGTCCCGTGTTTCGCCTTTTTCACCAACATCCAAATGGATTTCCACATTCAAGCGAAGATCGCTGTTTTCAGCCAGCTTTTCAGTTAGACGGGTGGCTACTTCCAAACTAAGAAAGGTTTCATAGTAAATCCGCTGTCGTAAACTTTCCATGAATCGAGTCTTTTGCTTGTGATAAAAAAACCGTCCGCCTTTACCGACACGGTGGACAACAACTGCAGTAACAAACATTACATGATCATTTAAAAAGGAATGCGAATCAGTACCGATTATCAGTTTGTACGATTCATCAGGAAACTCATTGGTAAATCCCACCAGGTCTTCGAACAAGTCCTGGAACGAAACTCTACCTCTGGAAGGGCTTGTAAAAAACATCGAGGCTGCGACCTTTCAGCTATATTTACTTAAATAATTATAAGTTATTCGCGTCAGCATTGCAAATTGTTTTACACTGAGCTCTTCCGGTCTGGCGCCGGGGAAAACTACTGCTTTTTCCAGTAGATCAGTCAACCTGTTTCGTGAAAAAGGGAAAAGACGGCTCATACTATTAAGGACAGTTTTACGACGCTGCTGAAAAAACCCCCGGACTATTTCCCAAAATAAACCTTCTTCTTGGCCGGTTAGTTCACGTTCACGCGGCTGTAACCTCAATACAGCAGATCCAACCTTGGGACGGGGCCAAAATACATTTTTAGAAACATCAAAAAGTTTTATCCCTTCAGTATAGTAACCGCAAATTACCGAAAGAGCACCGTAATCATTATCTCCGGGAGCAGCAATCAGGCGGTGGGCTACTTCTTTTTGAAACATCAACAACCCGACTGTGAAAGGAAAATTATCCTTGAACAAAGCGTACATAAACGGAGCAGATATATTGTAAGGCAGGTTCGATATTAGTTTGATCCCCCCACTGGCAGTTATTGTTCTACGAATCAGTTCTTTCCAGTCTACTTTTAGTACATCCTGTTCGATAATCTCTACTTCCGGCCACGGTCGAAGCAAATCTTTCAATAACCGGATCAGGCCGCGGTCAATCTCTAAAACCATCAGATTTGCACCGGTTCTGGCCAAGTTAACTGTCAGGGCGCCGGCCCCGGGCCCGACTTCAATCACAGCATCACCTTCTTCAACACGTGCGGCTGCAATTATTTTACGGACAATATTGGCATCAATCAGGAAATTTTGACCCAAATGACGACGGGGCTGCAGCCCATAAGATTGAAAAAGAGAATTAAGTTTCCGTGGTGAAGTTATATCAGGTATTTCAGACAAGTAATTATTCCTCAGCTTTCTGGGTTTTGCTATATTTTATCCCCCGGCCTTAAAAGCGTCAAACAAAGGATGGTTAAGCTTATCCGGCCGAAATGACTCAATAATTATAATGACAAAAAGGCGGTTATGCATTATAATATAGGATACAAACGGAATAATTCACCTGTTTAAGCATTCGATGATCGTTCAAAACGACCTCGCTTTGTGAAAGGAGGGATACGGTTTATTTATTAAGCAGGTCTTAAAACCCATAAATTGTGCATATAATATTTAAGGAGGTTTATTATAATATGGCAGACTTTAAAGAAATTTTAAATAACCTTAACCAGAAAATTGAAGAAGCGGATCCATCAAAAATGAAAGGGGTCAGTGCAGTATACCAGTTTGATCTATCCGGCGACAACGGTGGTGTTTTCCACGTTGCAGTTGATGACGGAAAGCCGACAGTTGTGGAATCAGAACATGATGACCCCAATATTACCATAACCATGGCCGCTGATGACTTCAACGATTTGCTCGAAGGCAAACTGAACGCAACCTCGGCTTTCATGGCTGGAAAGCTGAAAGTTAAGGGAGATATGTCTTTGGCCATGAAATTGCAAAGCCTGGTCAGCTAAATTTCACCTGTAGAACCAAATATCATATAAGCCAATAGCAGCGCTGGCGATAAACAATAGCCAGCGCTGTATGTTTCTCTATTGCTATAATAAGCGCCTATCTTTTGATCCTACTGATAATCATGCCCCGGTTGTATACTAGTCTGGCAATATATTACTTTCAACTTCGATCTACAAGGGTATCTGAAAAAAGGCGGACAGCATTCACATACAGCTGTTCGGCCAGCTGATCCAAATCCTGATTCAAGGCCAGGGCAACCCGCTCATAGACGAGACGGACAAAAGCCGGTTCATTACGCTGGCTGCGGTAAGCCTGGGGCGCGAGATAGGGAGCATCAGTTTCCAGCAGCAGGCGGTCAGCCGGGATGTAGTTAAGCAGATCACGTAAAGCATGGGAACGGGGATAAGTGACCGGGCCGGCCAGAGAAATGTAGAAACCAAGATCCAAAAAAGCTTCCGCCCAACTGCGATCACCGGAAAAACAGTGCATCACTCCACCGCATAGAGGCAACTCTTCTTCTTTTAAAACCTGCAGTGTTTCAGCATGGGCTTCGCGACTGTGGATTATTACCGGTTTTTGAACCTTACAGGCCAGGTGTAAGTGCTCGCGGAAAAGCTGTTCCTGGTTTTCGCGGGGGGAAAGGTTACGGTAAAAATCAAGTCCTGTTTCGCCGATAGCCAGTACAGTTTCAGCGCCGGCTAAAACTTCCAGCTGCTCTGCCCAGTTTGTAGAAACCCTGGCTGCGCCATGGGGATGGATTCCCACCGCAGATCCAATTTGCGGGTAGCTTTCGCTCATCTCCACTGAGCGTCTTGAGCTGTGCTCGTCCGTGCCGGCATTGATTATGGCAACGACTCCGGCTTGTAACGCCCGATCAATAGTCTGGTTCAGATCCTTTTTAAACTGGGGGAAATCCAGGTGAGCATGAGTATCGATTAAAGCGCTCAAATCAGCTGACCCTGCTTCCCGGAGCTATTTTTTGATCAACCGTGGTCAGGCTCAGATCGCCCTTTTCGCTCGTTGCCGCCAGCAGCATGCCCTGTGATAACACCCCGCGTAATTTAACCGGCTTCAGGTTGGCCACGAAAAGGACCTGCTTTCCGATTAATTCTTCAGGCTGATGGTATTTGGCAATGCCAGCTACAACCTGGCGCTTGTTCTCTTCTCCGATATCAACTTCAATTTTCAATAGTTTATCCGATTTAGGAACACTTTCAGCAGAAATAATGTCCGCCACGCGCATATCAACCTGCTGAAAATATTCGATAGTAATCAATCCTGTCAACTCTTCTGCTTTTTCGGAATCTGAATCTTCCTCCGCTGGTTTATCTGCTCTCATTTCTTTTATTTCCGCTTGCAGGTTAAGTCGCGGAAATAAATCCTCGCCTCTTTTAACAATCGTGCCGGGCTTTATCATGGCCCATTGCCTCAGGCTGCCCCACTCCTGCAGTTTGGTAGATTCTTTTATACCAATTTGTTCCCAAATGCATTCCGGTGTCCGGGGCATAAACGGCTGCAGCATAACCGCTACAAAGCGGATACTTTCGATCAGGTTATAAATAACCGTCCCCAGGCGCTCCTGTTTTGCAGGATCCTTAGCCAGATCCCAGGGCATATTGTCATCAATATATTTGTTGCTTTGACGCACAAGCTGCCAAAGTTCAGTCAGGGAATCGCTGATCTTCATCTGCTCCATCGCCGACTCAACAGCTTCAGGAGTGTTAAGAGCAATGTTGCGAAGGGATGCATCGGTGGAATCATCGCCGGCAGAAGGTTCCGGCAGAACTCCTTCGAAATACCGCTCAGCCATGGTTAGCGTCCTGCTGACCAGGTTGCCCAGATCGTTGGCCAAATCGTTATTAATCCTAGTAATAAAGGATTCCAGGCTGAATATTCCGTCCTGGCCAAAAGGAATCTCTCTTAACAAAAAATAACGCAGGGCATCGGAACTGTACCTGTCCGCCAACACAAGCGGATCAATCGCATTGCCCTTAGATTTGGACATTTTCCCTTCCTGAAGCATCAGCCAGCCATGTCCGAAAACTGTTTTCGGCAAGGGTTCACCAAGGGCCATCAAAAAAATCGGCCAATAAATTGTATGGAAGCGCAGGATATCTTTGCCAATTAACTGCACATCGGCAGGCCAGAACTCTTCATATAAACTATCCTCTTCGCCATAACCGAGAGCGGTAATATAATTGCTCAGAGCGTCCAGCCAAACGTAAATAACATGTTCCGGATCAAATGGCACGGGAATACCCCAATTAAAAGAAGTCCTTGAAACACAAAGATCTTCCAGACCGGGTTTGAGGAAATTATTGATCATTTCGTTTTTGCGTGAGGGCGGTTGAATGAATTCGGGATGCGTTTCAATATGCTCAATTAGGCGCTGAGCATAACGTGACATTCTGAAAAAATAAGCCTCCTCATTGATCAATTCAACTTTACGTCCGCAGTCCGGACATGCTCCGTCATTAAGCTGTCGTTCCGTCCAGTAAGCTTCACAGGGGGTGCAATATAAACCCTCGTATTTTCCTTTATAAATATCGCCCTGTTCGTAGAAACGGGTAAAAATCCGGGCTACCTTTTCCTTGTGCCGTGGCTCTGAGGTGCGTATAAAGTCATCATATTGAATATCCAGCTCCTGCCACAGCTCTTTAATCCATTCTACAACCTCGTCGACAAATACAGCCGGGGATTTGCCTGCCGCTTCAGCCTGCCGCTGAATTTTCTGACCGTGTTCGTCTGTCCCGGTAAGAAACCAAACCCGGTAACCGGTCAGCCTTTTAAAACGGGCCATGGCATCGGCAGCTACAGTCGTATAAGAGTTTCCAACATGCAACCTGTTACTCGGATAGTAAATCGGAGTAGTAACATAAAAAGTTTTTTCGTCTGCCAATGTTAGGCCTCCCTGCAGTTTAAAGATGTCGTTATTATACCAAAGCACCCAACACTGTCAAGTTGAGTTTACCTGAGAAAAAACATTCATGTAATATTCTTGTAAAGTTGAGCATTTTGGGAAAATAACTATTGACTACCATGTCAATTACTGGTATAATACTTGAACCAAACCTGCTCCACCATTACGAAAAGGAGGAAATGCTCTTGAAATCAACCGGGATTGTTAGGAAAGTAGACGAATTGGGCAGAGTAGTCATCCCTATAGAGCTGAGGAGAACACTGGGAATTGAAGTAAAAGACGCCCTCGAAATTTATGTTGATTCTGACAGAATCATCCTCAAGAAATATGAACCAGCATGTCTATTCTGCGGTAATGCTGATCACGTTAAGCATTTCGGCAACCGCATAGTATGCCAGGAGTGTATAGACACGCTGGCCAAAGAGTAAAGCTATAAGCAAGATTTTTGACAGGGGCACGTTTAAGAAGGTGTGCCCCTGTCATCATGGCAAGTAAACCTCTTCCAGGGGAAATGTTTTTACATAACCTGAATCCTCAAGTTCTACCACAACTATCTTTTTGTTACTGTTTATTTCTTTTAAGCGGCCTTCACCATCGGCAGTATATACTTTCTGACCGGGCTTTGGCATCTGTTCACGGGAATCTTTATAAGCGCTGGCTTCATAACGGAGACAGCACATCAACCTTCCGCAGGCCCCGGATATTTTTGTTGGGTTAAGAGACAGGTTCTGTCCTTTGGCCATTCTGATCGATACCGGTTCAAACTCTTCCAAAAAAGTGCAACAACAAAAAGCGCGCCCGCATGGACCGATACCGCCTTTAATCTTCGCTTCGTCGCGCACCCCAATCTGACGCAGTTCAATACGGGTCTTAAATATTGCAGCCAAATCTTTGACCAGTTCCCTGAAATCGACCCTTTCTTCTGAAGTAAAACAAAAAATAATCTTGTTGCGATCAAAAGTATATTCAACACTTACCAGTTTCATATCCAGCCCGTGTTCCTTGATTTTTTGCTGACAAGTAATGAAGGCATCAGTTTCTTTTTTTTTGTTTTCTTCGACCTGCCAACAGTCGTCTTCCGAGGCCTTACGCAACACATTTTTTAGGGGTAGGACCAGCTCTCCCTCCGGAACCTCCTTATCAGCAATAACTATATCCCCTATTTCCTTGCCCCGAGCAGTTTCAACGACTACCTGATCACCTACTTGTAATTTATATGAACCAGGATCAAAATAATAAGTTTTCCCGGCATTTTTAAATTTAACCCCGACTATCCTGGGCATTGAGTAAACCTCCTTTGCATCAATATAAGCATTTTTTCCAATAATAATCGACGATTAACGTTTGTAGCATTCAACTCATATATCGTAGAATTAATTAGCCGAATGACTTCTTCCATCACGGCAGCAGGATCAACTATTTCTCTGATCGTAGGTCTTACATGACTTATCAGCAGTTCTTCATTGCGGCACAATAATTTTACCAAACAGTCACGGTAGAAAATGCAAAGCAGATCCAGAAAAGATAAAAGATCTTCTCTTTCGGCCAGCGAATTGGCTTGTGATAATAAATGATAAGTAGAATCATGACCGGATACCAGGTTGAAGACCAGGGTTTTGGCCTCCTCGAAGCGTTTATTAAAATCCTCATCGTCAGCCAGGTTGAAAGCATGGCCCGGAAGACCACTGCTGAGACGAGCTAAAAAGGCTGCTTTATCTGCACCCAGGTTCTTTTTTTTCACAAGCAGGTCTTGAATCTGATCCCGGCTTAACGGCTGTAATTTGTAGCGCTGGCACCTTGAAAGAATAGTATCAAAAAGTAAACGCGGCTGCTCTGCCAGTAAGATAAAATAAAGGCCTTCCGGTGGTTCTTCCAGGATTTTCAATAAAGATGAAGAAGCCTCGGCAGTCATGGCTTCGGCATGGCTGATCAGGCACACTTTATTAACACCACGCAAATGGAAACTTGTATGTAAAGAACGGACCTGTTCAATCTTGATCTTGCGCCCGTCCGGTTCGATTAAAAAATATTCAGGGTGGTTGCCACTGGAAAACTGGCGGCAGGAAACACATCCCATACAAGCTTCACCATAACTGCGGTTAAGACAAAGAACAGCCTGAGCCAGGGCTTTACCCCAACTTTTTTTCCCACTTCCGGAAGGACCGGCCAGTAAAATAGCATGGCTTAAACTTTCTTTTGACAGCATGCCGGTCAATATACGGCGAAGTTGCTCCTGGCCAGCCAAACTGTTAAAACTCATCTTCCGACCCCATTTTAGCCCGGTTTTCAATAAATTGGCAAAGCGTCATCCAGATTGCCGAACACAGTTTTTCGGCCTCAATAGTGGCGTCCAGAACAATTACTCTCTCCGGCTCCTGCCGGGCTAGTTTCAAATAACCGCGATGGACCCGTTGATGATAGTGAAAATCTTTTTTTTCCATCCGATCGGCGGCTGAACCGCGCCTGGCAGCCGCTTCTTCAACTGAAAGGTCAAGCAAAAAAGTTAGATCAGGCAACCGTCCACCTGTTGCCTTCCGATTAAGTAAACGGATCCATTGCAACTCAATCCCGCTACCATATCCCTGGTAAGCAAGGGTTGAATCAGTAAAACGATCGCACAGAACTATTTTACCATCCATGAGCGCCGGTAGTATAAGCTGTCTGCTTAATTCAGAACGCGCCGCCATGTAGAGCAGCAGCTCGGTTTCTGCTGTCAGGAAATAACCGGTCTGCAAAAGAACCTGCCTGATACCTTCACCGACAGCGGTACCGCCGGGTTCACGGACGGAAATGAAAGGGATATCATGCTGCTCGAGTTTAGCCTGAAGCAATCTGGCTTGCGTCGATTTACCACAACCGTCGATTCCTTCCAAAGAAACAAGTAATCCGTTCGTATCAAACACCCCGCTTATACAGTGCGGAAGTAAGAGGACAGCATGCCGGTAGGCTGTAAATGATAAAGACAATTAATCTCAAGCTGCCCTGCTGAACTTTTTATCCTTCTGCTTTAATCATTCATTTTAACTTTTAGTCTTGGCTTAATGCTGTTAATGCTGCTGTTGTTAAATTATTATCCGTCAAGCTAAAAAACCGCAGGCTTTGCCGGCCTGCGGTATCCGCGCATAAATAATAAGCCGGGTTAGAAGCTATAGTTAGGCGCCTCTTTGGTAATCTGGACTCCATGGGGATGACTTTCTTTAAGGGCGGCGCCTGTAATACGGACAAACCGGGTTTTCTGCTGTAGTTCCTCGATGTTAGTAACCCCGCAGTAGCCCATACCGGCCCGCAATCCCCCGGCCATCTGGAAAGCCATATCACCGATTGTGCCCCGGAAGGGAACCCGGCCCTCTATGCCTTCAGGAACCATTTTCTGTTCGTATTCCTGGAAATAACGGTCACGAGAACCTTCTTTCATCGCACCGAGCGATCCCATCCCCCGGTATACCTTATAGCTGCGACCCTGGAAGATTTCAAAATCGCCGGGGCTCTCTTCTGTGCCAGCCAAAAGACTGCCGATCATTACCGCTGAAGCGCCGGCGGCAATAGCTTTGGTTATATCTCCGGAAAATTTAATTCCGCCATCGGCAATAATCGGTATCTTGTATTCCCTGCCTACAAGCGATGCTTCGTAGATAGCGGTAATTTGCGGAACTCCGATACCGGCAATAACCCGGGTGGTGCAAATCGATCCCGGACCGACGCCAACTTTAACAGCATCCGAACCGGCTTTGATCAGATCACGGGCTCCTTCCGCAGTAGCAATATTACCGCCCATTATCTCAATATCCGGAAATAAACGCTTGATTTCTTTTACTGTGTCAATCACCGGCCGTGAATGTCCATGTGCGGAATCTACAACTATTAAGTCCACACCCGCTTCGGCCAGAGCTTCCACCCGGTTGAGCGCATCCCGACCTATTCCGACCGCCGCAGCAGCAAGCAGGCGGCCATTGGCATCCTTGGAGGCCCGGGGATACTGAATAGTTTTTTCGATATCCTTAATAGTAATGAGCCCTTTTAAATTAAACTGATTATCAACTATTGGCAACTTTTCAATTTTGTGATGGCGTAGAATTTCCTGGGCTTCCCTGAGTGTGGTTCCTTCGGGGGCGGTAACCAATTCTTTATGGGTCATCACTTCACCAATCGGACGAGTGTAATCTTCTTCAAAACGCAGGTCACGATTCGTGATAATACCCACAAGTTTCTCGCCTACGGTAACCGGCACACCCGATATGCGATAGCGCTCCATTAAAGAAGCGGCATCATTCAGGATGTTATCCGGAGAAAGCTGAAATGGATTGGTAATAACCCCGTGTTCTGAACGCTTTACCCTATCTACCTCTTCAGCCTGCTTTTCCTGCGTCATATTACGGTGAATTACCCCTATGCCGCCTTCACGGGCAATACCAATGGCCATTCTTGCTTCGGTAACAGTATCCATGCTCGCAGAAAGTAGGGGGAGGTTCAATCTAATACTCCGGGTAAGCCGGGTAGAGATATCGACATCGCGGGGCAGTACTTCTGCTTTGGCCGGAACCAGTAAAACATCATCAAAAGTAAGCCCTTCCCATGAAAATCGGTCATCCTGCAAATTACTCTCCTCCTGCTTTTATATTCGAGCAATTAATTGAAATGATCATAACAAACCCCCCCGCTAGTGTCAACAGCACAAACCACCACAACCCCCACAGCTAAAATCAAAAAAGTCCCGGGTTACTAACCGGCAGCAGGATAACCTACAGGCAAACACGAATCAATTATATAAATTCTGGCTGTAGAAAGGAGGCCCTGGGATGCCCTATCTCGAAGTAGATGGAAAAAGCTGTTACTACGTTGGAAATACTGATCGGAAGGGGGTGCCGGTTTTATTTTGTCACGGATCCGGCGGAGGGCATCACCACTGGATCTACCAGTTAAAAAACCTGCCGCCGACAATAAATCCCCTGGCTGTCGACCTGCCCGGACATGGTCGCTCGGAAGGAGCCCCGGCAGATGATATCGCTTTTTACCGCGACTGGCTGTATCGCTTTACTAATGCTCTCCGAATCGGCCGGTTCGTCCCGGCAGGACATTCCATGGGCGGAGCAATCGCCCTTGATTATGCTCTTGAGCATCCCGGTGAAACCCTGGGTCTCATACTGGTGGGCAGCGGCGCCAAGCTGCGCGTTCTGCCTTCTTTCTTGGAAGAATTAGAGCAGGGCAGCATCCCGAAAGCGTTGGGCGAATACCTCTATGCCCCTAACGCTCCTGAAGAATTAATAAAACGAGGACACCGGGAAATGGAAAATACCGATCCTTTGATCTACCTGAACGACTTGAAATCCTGTGATAGATTTGACATAAGAGATAATCTACACAGGATCAGTAAACCGACCTTGATCATCTGCGGCAGTGAAGACAGCCTCACACCGGTTAAGTACAGTCGCTTTCTTGAAGAAAACCTGCCGCAAAGCCGGCTGGAGATTATTAACGGTGCTGGACACATGGTTATGCTTGAAAAACCGGAGGCTGTTAACCGGGCTATTATCAATTTTTTTGAGGAGGGATTATTATGAGTAAAAACCGAAGCTTTCTTAACCTGGACGTAACCCTGGAAGAAGCAGTAAAACAATTTTCAACCCTGGATCCGGCTTTGACCGCCAAACAAACCGAAACCTATTTTAATAGCTTGGATAATACTCTCAATGTACCATTTATCAATCATTCATACCGGGTTGAACACCCCTCCGGCAAAATCACTGCCGAAGACGGCAGCCCTGCTTCACAATATCTGGCAATTATTATACTGCATTACCTGTTCACTGCCGACGGCACTCCCTTAACCGGACGTTGGATTGCTTTCCGCCACCTACCCGGTGGGGACATCTATATCGATCCGTTTACAAAAAGGGCCATTAACCCTTTTCTAAATACTTTTAGCGAAAAACCGGACCAGTTCCGTACAGCGGCTTCGGCCCTGGGAGGTTATGAGCTTTCTATTAGCGGTATCAGCATGGTTATCCCGGTTCTGCCCAGGGTACCGGTTTGTTTTGTCCTCTGGCCCGGTGATGAGGAAATGCCTTCTTCGGCAAATATTCTTTTTGACGAAGCGGCATCTTCTTACCTGCCCACTGAAGATTACGCCCACCTGCCGGCAATAGTTAACGGCATGATGAAAAAACAAATAAATTAACCGTTACATTTCCCGGCGGCCGTCTAGTGCCCGGCTCAGGGTCAATTCATCAGCATATTCAATGTCTCCGCCCACGGGCAGACCGAAAGCGATTCGGGTCACGCGTACAGAAAGCGGGTTGATAAGCCGGGCCAGGTAACCCGCGGTAGCATCGCCTTCAACATTGGGGTTGGTGGCAATGATCACTTCTTCAACCTGTTTTTCTTCAATGCGCCGCAAAAGACGGTCAAGCCCTAACTCCTCGGGACCAATCCCGTCCAGGGGAGATAAGGCCCCATGCAAAACATAATACAGGCCGTGGTATTGCCCGGTTCGTTCAAGCACCAGGACATCGCGGGGCTCCTGAACAATACAAAGCAAACCCTGATCCCGCTTTGGATCGCTGCAGTACGAACACTGTTCTGCTTCAGCCAGGCTGCCACAGGTCGTACAAAAGGCCAGCTTGTCCTTGGCTTCTACCATGGCCCGGGCAATAGAAACTACTTCATCACGTGAACAGCCGAGTAAAAAGAAAGCCAACCTCTGGGCGGTCTTGGGCCCGATCCCCGGAAAACGGCACAAGACATCAACTAATTTCTTCAGAGCACCTGGATATACCATCAGCCTTCACGCGAAGCCTCCTTTAAATAAAGCAAAGGCTAAAACATTCCCGGGGGCAGGTTCATACCGCCGGTTACTTTCTGCATTTCTGAAGCAACCATTTCATCAACTCTTTGAAAAGCTTCGTTAACCGCTGCGATGATCATGTCTTCAAGCATTTCCCGGTTATCTTCCGTCATAACCTCGGGATCGATCTGCAGGGACACCAGGTTTTTCTGACCGTCGGCCACTACACGCACCGCCCCGCCTCCGCTGGAGCTCTCTACTGTTTTTGAGGCAAGTTCTTCCTGCATCCGGCTCATCTCCGCCTGAGCCTTTTGCAGTTGCTTCATCATCTTTGACATTCCTCCATTAGGCATGGATAAACCTCCTCTTCAATTCAATCGGGGTCAATAAGTTTCCCTCCAAATAATTTCCTTGCTTCTTCCGCGCTCGTTGCTTTATGCTTTTTCCCCTCATCTGCCTGGATTTGATCTGTACCCTGTTGTCTACCGGTAGAATCAGGGGATAGGGAAGAAACAGAAGCTGCGCTATCTTTACCGGCTTCACTTTCTTCTTCTTTGATCTCAGCTTTGATATCGACCGGCATCCGGCAAAAATCAGACAAAACTTCTTCGACCAGCTTACGGTGACCATTTTCCATGATCCGCAGCTGGTGAATAGAGTATTCCGGAGCATAAGTCAAAAAGATCAGCCGACCCCGGAAATCTTTTAATCTGGCCGGTTCCAGCCAGGCAGCAGTGCTCTTTTGCTTCTTTTTCAGTTCTTGGATTATGCGAGGCCAATCTTCCCGTAGTTTAGAAACAGGATCACTTTCCGCCGCCGCTTCGGTAGTTTCATAATCATATTTTTGCCCCAGCGGCTCTGATTCAAAATCCTCAGCAACGGTATTTCCTGTTGTCTTGTCCAATTCCGTTCCGGCCGAAACCGATGCTTTTTCTTCCTCTTTTATACGAGCCGGTGATTCTATCTCGACAGGGACCTCGGTTTCCGCCTGTAAAAGCGGCGCAGTTTCCGGACGGCCATGCAGCAGCCTCAGCAGGCGGACAAAGGCCACCTCGAGGATAAATTGTGGGAAGTGAGCATGGCGCAATTCATTATACATTTCGTGCAGTAATTCAACACCCTCCAGCAAAAGATCCCTTGGTATTTTACCCCGGTAATTATCGAGAATCTTTTCAAACCCATGATTACCCTTTTGCTTAGTCGCACTCTTTGTTTCGCTAAAGAGCAGTAATCTGCTGAAAATAAAAGTAAGATCGCGCATCAACAACTGCAGATCACGACCACCATAGACCAACTGTTCTATAATCTCCAGCCCGGAATCCGGATCATTTTCCACGGCAGCCTTGATCATGGCCTCGATGGTTTCGGTCCTGGTTGCTCCAGTCACAATGCGCACATGCTCTGCAGTAATTTGCTCCTCGCTGTAAGCAGAACACTGCTCAAGAATACCCAGCGCATCGCGCAAAGAACCGTCAGCAAGCCGGGCCATCAGCCGTACCGCTTCCCGGTCCGACCGCCGGTTTTCCTGTTTTATAACATGCTCTATCCGCTGATAGATCTGATCAACGGTGAGAAGGTGAAAATCAAAACGCTGACAGCGTGATACGATAGTAGAGGGAAGCCGTGATGGATCAGTAGTGGCCAATATAAAAATTACATTCTGCGGGGGCTCTTCCAGGGTCTTCAGGAAAGCATTGCAAGCCTCAACAGTCAACATGTGCGCTTCGTCGATAATATAAACCTTGCACCGGTATTCACCGCTGGCATAACGCGTTCTTTCTCTCAGTTCCCGAATTTCGTCAATGCCCCGGTTCGAGGCGGCATCCATTTCAATCACATCCATGGAAACTCCGGCCCCAATATTTTTACAGGCAGAACAGCTGCCACACGGTTCGGGAGCGGGGTATTTTTCGCAGTTCACTGCCCTGGCCAATATTTTGGCCACAGTTGTTTTTCCGGTACCCCGGGGACCGCAAAACAGGTACGCATGGGCAAGACGACCGCTGGACAGTGCATTGCCCAGAGTGCGGGTGATATGTTCCTGTCCCGTCATATCTGCAAAAGTCAGCGGACGATGGCGCCGGTAAAGGCTCTGATAAGCCACGATATAAAACACCTCAACGCTTCATTATCTGATCGTGCAGTTGTTGCTTAACCGCTCAACCGCATTTTATCGCTTTATCTCTAACTAATTGTTGTCGGTATCGTAAGTGGATTAAATAAAACATTGAGCAAAGCCACGATCAGGGGGTTCAGCAGCGTAGCTGAATTACCGCTTTGTCATAAATTAAGACCGTGCACCTGACTTTGACCGTCACCCCCGGGCGCTTCCCAGGCAGTTGGCTCCGGCCCGGCGCCCCCGTGGCACCCGCAAAATCTCACTTACCGCTGCTTCCTTCCGGACCTGACGGGGTTCATGAGTTTACGCCGCACGGGACCAGGCCTTCCACACCACTTACCCGGTGCTGACCCCAAAGCTGAACGGCCGCGGACAGGAATTCAACCCCGCTATAGCGGGTTGCGGGTTCAGGGCACCGCTACCTCCCCGTCTAGCACGGTCAAACTATAAAATGGCGGAGAGAGAGGGATTCGAACCCTCGAGACGAGGTTTTGCCCCGTCTACTCGCTTTCCAGGCGAGCGCCTTCGACCAACTCAGCCATCTC